>Ga0182024_10000889_pt1 | contig 77219 bp, 66 predicted proteins | sample P32metaG_FD_120480 | JGI IMG/M metagenome (GOLD analysis project Ga0182024, IMG submission 120480) | Permafrost microbial communities from Stordalen Mire, Sweden - P3-2 metaG (Illumina Assembly) | ecosystem: Environmental > Terrestrial > Soil > Wetlands > Permafrost | place: Sweden: Stordalen...
ACCCAAGGGCTCCCATCCCAGCTTGAATCAAATAAAGCAGTGAAATGAAAGCACCCGCCACCGCTCATCACCTCGTGCCAGATACTGTGGGAATATGCCGATCGAGTTTTCACACAGTCTGTATAGGTGGATAACGGTGAATATCGGTAAAAAAAGTTTTTTTCTTCTGCCAAAATTGCACAATACCCACGGAATCAAGCCGTTGCATAAAATCAGAACATCTAAACTTTATCTAAACTTCTATAACCCATTGAAAATCAACGAGCGAAATTCAGATGCGTCTGCCCTGGCCCCGGTTTCCTTACCAAATTGTAATGATCCTGAAAGGCTCCTGTCATTCGGCTGTAGCATCTTGTCGGCAGTTGATGAACAACGGAAACGTAAAAACTTAGAAGAATTATGAAATTGAACTATCTCTCAAAGAAAATGGCTGCCCTTCTCATGGGCGGTTCTCTCCTGGCCGGCACTTGCGCCGTGGTCCTCACGGTTCATGCCAGCGACCAGGTTTCGAAGGCCAAGTCTATTGGCCTTATCGTGGACAATCGGCCCTTGGAGCAGAATGTCAAACTTGGCACCAGCTTCGCGCCGGTGGTGAAAAAAGTGCTGCCCAGTGTCGTAAAAGTCGAGGTCACCATCCCCGGCAAGGAAACCGACGCCGGTGGGCCGGATTTCATGGGTAATCCATTATTCCGCCAATTCTTTGGTGATCAGTTTGGCGGCGGACGTCATAAATTCATGAGCCCGACCGAACACGGAGTCGGCTCTGGTGTCATCGTTACCAAGGATGGCTACATCTTAACCAATAACCATGTCGTGGATGGCGCCAGCGAACTGAAGGTGACTCTCAATGACGGACAGGTTTACAAGGCCACGGTCGTGGGGAGAGATCCTAAATCCGATTTGGCTGTGGTGAAAATCGACGCCAAAGACGTTCCGGCTATCGCCTTTGCTGAGAGCGGCCAAGCTGAAGTCGGCGACGTTGTCCTCGCGGTTGGCAATCCATTTGCGATCGGTCAAACCGTCACCATGGGCATCATTAGCGCGACAGGGCGCGCCAGCATGGGTCTGGATTACGAAGACTTTATCCAAACCGATGCAGCCATTAATCCGGGCAATTCCGGTGGCGCGTTAGTAGATGCGGAAGGCCGTTTGATCGGTATCAATACCGCCATTTACAGCCGCAGCGGCGGCAATCAGGGAATCGGTTTTGCGATTCCGACCGATCTGGCTCGCGGCGTGATGGTCAGCCTTATTGAGCATGGCAAAGTGACGCGTGGCTATTTGGGCATTCGTCCGCAAGATGTGACCCCCTTGCTGGCCAAGGAGTTTAATCTCAAGAATGACCAAGGCGCGTTGGTCGGCGAAGTGGAACCTAACGGCCCGGCGGACAAAGCTGGAATCAAGACCGGTGACGTCGTTCTGGAATTTAACGGTCACAAGGTTACGGACAGCCGGCATCTGAGGCTGGAAGTCGCAGAGGCCTCGCCCGGAGAAAAAGTTCCGGTGGAGATTTTGCGCGATGGCGGCATCAAGACTCTAGACGTCAAAGTCAAAGAACTGCCCGGCACCGAAGTAGCCGGCACGGAGAACCCCGACCATTCCAATGGCACCGACACGCTGCAAGGCGTGGGCGTAGGCGATCTGGATGCCCAAGCCCGTCAGCAATTGAGCATTCCTGACAATGTCAAAGGCGCTGTCGTGACCGAAGTCGCCCCGAATTCCGCCTCGGCCGAGGCCGGCCTCAAGCCCGGCGATGTGATCACTGAGATCAATCACCATCGGGTCTCGGATGCCAATGATGCGGTTCGCCTTACTGAACATGCCAAAGAGAAAACAACGTTGCTCCATGTTTGGAGCAAGGAAGGCAGCCACTATCTGGTAGTGGACGAGAGCCAGGCCGGTTGATCCTGCAATCATGAATCTCTCCCGTGTCTCGCCAAAGCGGGCACGGGAGATTTTTTTTGTCGAAAGCTATTTGGTCCATCGGCCCTTTTTTCAGGATTGGGCAAAAGGGCCGCTCCGGTTATGTTGAATCAGGACATGCGCATATTAGTAGTCGAAGATGACAACAAGATCGCCTCTTTCATTACGAAAGGGCTAAAGCAGGCCGGCTACGCTGTGGACCGATGCGGCAACGGCGAAGAGGCGCTCGTCCTGGCTGAAACTACTCCGTATGATGCCGCGGTCGTCGATATCATGCTGCCCAAGCTCGACGGATTGAGCTTCATTCAACGGATGCGCAGCCAGAAAATCCGCACGCCGGTCATCATCCTTAGCCCCAAAGCCTCGGTGGATGACCGGGTCAAAGGGCTTCAATCGGGCGGCGATGATTATCTGACTAAGCCATTTGCTTTCTCTGAATTGGCGGCGCGTTTGCACGCGTTGATTCGCCGTGCCAGCCAGACCTCCGAACCCACGCGTTTGACCGTTGGCGAATTGACCATGGACCTGGTTACCCGAACGGTGACACTCCGAGGCCAAAATGTGGAATTGCAGACCCGGGAATTCGCGTTGCTCGAGTACTTGATGCGGCACGCTGGCAGGACGGTGACCAAGACCATGATCCTGGAACACATTTTCGATTACAGCTTCGATCCGCAGACCAATGTCGTTGATGTCCTGGTGCATCGTTTGCGGGCGAAAATCGACCCTGACAAGACGCGACTGCACACCATCCGTGGAGTAGGCTATGTCCTTCGCGCCGCGTAAACTTTTTCGCAGCTTCGCCTTCAGGCTTAGCTTGTGGTACGCGCTGGTCTTTACGGTCAGTGCGGGCGTGCTTCTGCTTCTTGTCTATTACCTTGTCGCGAACGCCCTGCAACGTAAGGACGAAGAGGTCATTCTTTCCAAGCTGCGGGAATATGCGGCTTTGTACGTGGCCGGTGGTTTGCCGGAATTGCAGGCCGTCGCCACCCAGGAGAATAATCCCACCGATGAGAGCGCCTTCTACGTGGCCGTCTTTAAAAAAAGCTACTCGAACCCAATCCTGGTTCCCGACGGCTGGATGAATTTCAAGATCAGGCCCGGGCACCTGGAAGTGCAGCAATATGAGATCACCCGCGTCCCAAAAAATAGCGAACGCGATTATGCTTACGTGGCCGCAGTCATGCCCGATAATAGCCGCCTGGTGGTTGGCCGGAGCACGAACAACCGTGATCTGCTCTGGCAACCTGTGCGAGCCACGGCCTTGCTTATCACCGGCATCATAGCATTTTTGGGCATTATTTTTGGCTGGTTCTTCGCTTATCGAGCTTTGTGGCCCGTCCGCCAGATTGTCGCCACTGCGGGGGGCATCATCACGACCGGCAACCTGGATTCTCGCGTGCCGACCCGGCGTTCGCACGATGAGTTGGACGACATGGTCAAATTGTTCAATGCCATGCTGGACAAAAATCAGGCCCTCATCCGCGCCATGCGCGAGTCCATGGACAATGTCGCCCACGATTTGCGCACGCCGTTGACGCGGTTGCGGGCCTCGGTGGAAACGGCGCTGCGCGAAAACGCCGACCCGGCCACCATGCGCGAAGCCCTGGCAGATTGCATGGAGGAGTCCGACCGCGTTAACAGCATGATCACGACCCTTATGGACATCGCCGAGGCCGAAGCTGGAACCTTGCGCCTGGACCGTCGCACCGTTGATCTCTGTCAGCTCATCCGCGAAATCGTGGAGATGTACGAGTACGTTGCTGAGGAAAAGAACATTAAGGTGATTACCAATTTGCCGCCGACTTGCGAAGCCTCGGTGGACCCGACGCGGATGCGGCAGGCCTTTGGCAACTTGCTGGATAACGCAATCAAATATACTCCGAACGGCGGCACGGTGACCATCACCGCCCATCAGGAAACCGGCCGGGCTGTGGTGCAATTCCGCGACACGGGCATTGGCATCCCTGCTGCCGAGCAGGGCCGCATTTGGGACCGTTTATATCGCGGCGATAAGAGCCGGTCGCAACGCGGGTTGGGATTAGGATTGAGCGTGGTCAAAGCGGTCGTGGAAGCCCATGGCGGACAGGCTACAGTCAGCAGCGCGCCGGACGCTGGTTCGGAATTCACCGTAACTCTGCCCGCCGCCAAATTGGAGACTGTTCCCGCTTGAAGCAATTACGGAAAGAGGACGCGATAAGAAGCCGATGACGGAACACGGCCAGCGGGCCAGTTGGTTTTTAGGCCGCAACCTGGCGGGCCTGGCGATGGGCGGCTTCCAGGACTCTCACGAACGAGGGCAAGGTCAGGCGAATGGATTCCATGCTTTCGTGAAGCCGGCTTAGCAAAGCGTGCGCGCCCATGCGGATGCATTGCCGGTACCATTGCACGACTTCCTGGCTGATCGCCGGTTCCTCGGCGGCAGCAAAATGATATTGACGCTCGCCCGCCAGCAGTTCGCAAATCACAAGCGCCGCGCGCTGGCGCAGGAAGCCGGACTGTTGCGCTCGCCGCCACAAAGGCAAAGCTTCAGCCATCTGCAAGTTAAGCGTCAAAGCCTCGGCCCGTTGCTGCAAAATGTTTTGATTCTCGGGAAAATGATGAAAAGCCGCGCCCGTCCATTCGCGGGCAAACTCGAGATGTTCCGAGCGGCTGAGCGCGATTTGTCCACCCAATTCCCAAACCTGCGGTTCCTTCGGGTTTTCCTTCGCCAACTGTTGCAAAATTTTCAGGGCTTCGGCAGTGCGCCCTTGCGCGGCTCGGAATCGCGCCAAATCAAATCGTGTTGGACGCGAGGAGGGATCAGCCGCCAAGGCTGCTTCAAAAGCTTGCTCGGCGCCGTCCGCGTCGTTCAAGGCGGTCAGGCACATCGCCAGACAATGATGCGGCCCGGCTTTTAGGATTTCCGGATTGATAGGAGAAAGCACTGGACGGTTGCGTTTCTCAATGCATTGGCGCAATTGCTCGACAGCCTCGCGGGGTTGTTTCAGTTCCATTAGTGCGGCCCCCAGGCAGAAATGTTGCGATGCGGTCAACCCGCCGTTGCTGGCAAAAGGATTCTGCCATAGTTGGACGATTTCCGAAAACCGTTTGGCAGCCATGAGGTGCGTCGTGAATTGCGTCAACAATGTTTCGCGCAATTCGGGCGTCACCTCTGCGGTCGGCAACGCGGACAGCAGACCGAATGCCTCCCGGTAACGCTCCAAACCTGGCTCCATTTTCCCGGAGCGGACCAATTCCAGGCCAAGGCTCATGACCAAATTCGGCTCGTCAGGCAAGTCTTTGATGGCACTCTCCAGAAGACGCAAGTTGCGCTCGACTTTGTTCCGGCTGGCCATGACCTCGCTTGTGTAACCGTGATGCAGCAGGACCAATTTGCCCAGTTGATGCTTCAATCCCCACTGCTGGCAGCGGACCTGAATGCTACTAAAGGCTTGTTCGTGGATGCGTCCAACAAAGAATAGCCCAGGCGCATTGCGAAAAAGGCGCGGCACATAACTGCATCCCTGACCTTCGCGACCCTTGTCAATAATGGGCAAGCGATAACCCAGGACTGCGGCCGCCTGAAGTTCACGTGTGAGATTTTCCTGCTGATCGGGGCCAAGTTCCTCGTCGGCATCCAAAATCAAAATCCAATCGCCAGTGGCATGTTCCAGGGCGGCATTGCGGGCCGCGCTGAAATCGTCGCACCACGCAAAGGAATACACCTCAGCGCCAAATTCTTTCGCTATTTCGACCGTGCGGTCCGTTGAGCCAGTGTCCAAGACAATGATTTGAGAAGCCAGCCCATGGACTGATCGAAGGCATTGGGCCAGAAACTGCTCCTCGTTTTTCGCGATTAAACAAACGGAAATGCGCGGCGCGGCGTCGTGCTTGTCCGCAAGAAACGGCGGCAACTTAAGCCATTCCGGCTTGGAATTGCCGCGCAGATTGCTTTTGAGAAATTGTTTGGGCGGCGCCCAACCTGGCGCCATGTCGCGCGCGGCCTTGGCGCATAGGCGGGCTGAATCCGCGTCACCGGCAGCTTGCGCGATTTCCGCCAGCAGCAAATAAGCTTCCGGGTGGTAGGGGCGCGCAGAGATTGCAGACGAGGTCGCAGCCCAAGTCGCGGGCCATTGCTTTTTTCGAGATAATTCGTGCGCCCCCCCGAGGTGGCCCATCATCGCACACGCCGGCAGAACGATGGTTGAATTTTTGCGAGCAGCTTTCTTGGGCGCGGTTTCGGGCAGCATTTTATCGGTCCAGCAACGATCTTCAAGCGTGGTGGCATGGCTCTCCTTAAGATCGGGCAACGTCTGTCGCAACGATAAGCCGCCTGGCAATGCGGAAGGCAGGCGGTAGCCTTTCTCCAACGGAGCCTCTTCGGACATGCCCCACTTGGTTTTGAACAATTCCCAATTTCGTTCCAGGCTGGCGCGATAATCAATCTTGGCGCCTTTGAAAGTTTGCCCCCCGGTGTGGTGCACAAAAGAATCCAGCGCAATGCGCAACTTAAACCCAGCCAGCCCAGCGCGAATGCAGAGATCATCATCCTCGAAATTGCCGCTGCCAAATTGAGGATCCAGGCCGCCAATTCTTTCCACCACAACCCGGCGGAGCAACAGGCAGAATCCAACCAGGCGCGCTGCCTCCGTGGATTGGCCGGCATGGGCTGCGCACCATTGCACGGCAAATTTGGGCAATTGATCCAAACTCGAATAATGGGCGGAAGGCACCAGTTGCGGGCCTGAAACGGAATTGGAAACGGGGCCGACGAGACCGCAGTCTGGATACAGTTCCAAAGTGGCCAGCATGCGCTCCAGCCAGCTAGGAGTCACGACTGTGTCATTGTTGAGCAATAAAATGAAGTCGCCGTGCGCGCAGGCCAGGCCCTGATTGTTGCCGGAGGAAAAGCCCTGATTGGCGCGATTGAGAATGACGCGGACATGGCTATGTTTGGCGGCGTAGCTGCGGAAAAATTGCGTCGTGCCGTCCGTGGAACCGTTATCGATAAGGATCAATTCGTGATTCAGAGGCGTATGTTTTTCAATGCTGGCCAGGCACTGCTGCGTGTCGTGAAGTTGGTTATGCGCAAGAATAATGATGGAAACCAGCCTGCCTGGGGGGGGCGAATACAGGCGCATCACAGACCCGGAGGCAATCCGGCTTTGGCCGCCCTCGTCAATCATGACGTCAGCGCTGGCTTTCTCCAGCCATTGGCGGTGGAAGCGCTCCACATTTTCGGGCGCGCCATGGAAACCTTCAGGACCGCTCTGCGCTTCATGATGAATGACAACGCTGGCCGGCTCATAAACGGCGAGCCAGCCAAGCTCCTGGAAGCGGAGGCACAAGTCCACGTCCTCGTAACCGTTCCAGTATCCTTCGTCGAAACCGCCGACCTGATCGAAATGCGATTTGCGCGCGAGCATGCAGGCCGCAGTAACGGCCTGATAGACGCGCCGTTGATTGGCGAGCGGAAAGTCAGATTTCTCCTTGGCAAACAAATGAAACGCGAGCAAGGGATCGTGGTCCCAGCAATCGGCCAGCGCGACCCCGGCGTGCTGAATCGTTCCATTCGGATAGAGCAATTTGCTGCCGACAACGGCAACGGCGGGATCGGTTTCCGCCAGTGAAAAGAGAGGGCCGAGCCAGTTATGTTGAACTTCGGTGTCGTTGTTGAGGAACACGACATACTTGCCTCGCGCGGCCCGAGCGCCTTGGTTGCAGGCTTTGGCGAAACCGGCGTTCTCCGCGTTGAGAATCGCGCACAGGCGCCCGGCTGACTGCTCCGAGTGCAAAAAATCGACGGTACCGTCAGTCGAGCCGTTGTCCACCACGATGATTTCATGACAGGGTGCCGGAGTGTTGGCCGCGATTGCTTGAAGGCACCGACGGGTCGAGTTCAATTTGTTGAAAGCTGGAATAACAATCGTCACACCGGGGGCTGGCAACGTCGGAGCAACAGGTATAGCGGGCGCGGCCAGCTCGGCAGGTTTCGATTGCGCGATTGGTCCGATTGCAGGCACAGGCACAGGCGCAGGCGCAGGCGGCGTGGCAGCTAAATCGCGCTTTGATTTTCCGCCACGTTTGGCCTTCGCGAGAAGGTTTTGCGCTTCCTTGAGAGAAAAAGTATCGCACATCGTGCGGCAATGCTGAACCGCGCCTTCGAGGACTGGCACGGCGATTGCGCTGCGGTCGATCTCGATCATCGCTTGGCCGATATCGAGCAACGATTGCGCGATGATAGGGGCTTGCCCCGAGGCTTCGGCCGATTGCATCACTTCGAGTAGAAGCGTTTCGGCGGCGTTGCCCTGGCCGGATTGAACGAGTTGCTGCGCGGTGGCGATCAGGCGGCGATGAACACGTAACAAAGGTTGCGGGTTGATAACGGGAACGGGCTCCAGGCTCGGCGAACAAGTGTAGCCTTGAAGCAAATGCACGAGATCGCGCATCGCGGGCGGAACGGAATCAAGATACGGCCGCAAGCTGCGCTGCAAGTTGGCAAAGAGCGAGGTGTTGCGAAGCATGCTCTGTTCGGCGGTGCGATACCAGAAGAGCGACTCCGGCATCGTCTCCATACGGCAACCCTTCAAAACGGCCCGCGCGTAAAATTCCCAGTCTTCGTGAGTCACACCGTAATCTTCGGTGAAACCGCCGATGCGCCAGAAGGTGTCCTTGCGAATGAAACCGTTGGCGTCGCCAAAACAATTGCGAATGGCGCCAGTCGCGGCAGCGGGGCCAAGAAAAATCCAGCGGGCTTTGGGTTTGGTAGAGGCGGAGGGAGCATCGGCGCCGACGAACACGTCCATGGCCGAGGTCAAGATCTCCGCGCCTGAATTCAGCGCCGCGCGGACAAAAGTGGAAATCTCGTGCGGCTTGGCAAAATTATCGTCATCCATGAACATGAGGTACTCGCCGCGGGCGTGGCGCGCGCCAGCGTTGCGGGCAGCTCCGAGGTAGCTGTTCGCCTGGCGGACAATCTGCCAGTTGCGCCGTGTGAATTCCGGTTCGAGATTTTTGAGGAACTCGATGGCCTCCGGGCGCGTGCTGCCGTCATCGACAAGAACAACTTCAAAATTGCTGTAATCCTGGGCGCGCAACGAGGCCAGCGATTGCTTGAGAAATTCGGGCCGGTTGAAGTGCACAAGGCAGACGCTGACCAGCGGCGTGGAAGCCGGCGCGGCGGCTGTTAATATTTGGAGAGCCTGACGCGCCCATTCTTCGTGTGAACGCAGCCATAAGGCAATTGGCTCGGCGTTTTCCGGTGTGGGCCGAGCCGGGGCGATGCCTTCTTTGAGGGCCCGTTCCAAGGCCGCCACGAGTGCGGCGCTCGTTCCGGCGCAAAGTGAACGGTCGTGATCAGCAGGATTAATCGATTCCGAAATGCCGCTATTTCGATTGGCCAGGAAGGGCAGGCCCGAGGCGAGGCAGCGGCGCACAATCAACGGAGAATTTTCCGCCGGCGACAAAACTAAAACAAGGCGGCCTTTGCCCTGAATATATTCGGCATGATGACCGGTATTGTTCGAGTCAACCTGCCATGGAAAAGTCCACTTGCGGGACCGATCCTGCAAATACGAGAGGGCCGATTTCCGGGCCTGGAGTGTGCTGCCGTTGTCCAACAGTGTAACGGTGATATGGCGCAATGCGCCCGGATCAAGGTGATCCAGCGCATCGCAGAACAATGCCAGACCAGGGCAACGGACGAGCGGGCCGACGTAAACCAATTCCTTGATCCGGCATGGCGAAACCGAAACGGCTGCCGGAAGAGGATTGGGGCGCACGCTGCGCGATTCGGGCAGCTTCCAATCCTGTTTCTCCAGCCATTCCAGCATGAAGCGAGTCGAAGTCACCAACGCGCCTGCCAGGCGGACGCACTCTTTTTCCATAAAATCCAACTCTAGCTCGTAAGGGCTGGTCAGCAGTTCCTGATTTGCAACACGCCGCCAGGCGCGAGGGGCATGAACATTGACACAGAAAACGGCGCGGGCAAATTCCGCGCCTTGTTTCCTGGCCAACAGGCTGTAGAAACCGATTCCGTTGGTCTCAGGAAAATGAACGACCTGAAAGGATTGCAGGCGCAACCATTCGTAGGTTTCATAGGCGCGAAGACAAGCCTCGGAGGAATCGATCGGAATGTTGGGATTTGCCGGCAAAGCCCGGTAATCGAGACCGCGGCCTGCGAAATATTTTCGCCAGTGGCCCAGGGAACCTTTCTCGCCGTAATAAGGTTCGGTATGCAGGAGCGTGACCTTGTGGCCGCTTTGCGCCAGCATTTCCGCCAGTGCGACCTGGGCCGAGCCGGCCTCGGCGTAAGGACCTTCTCCAGAAACATCGGGAGTGACCACGCAGACGGAGATCGGCTGCCCGGTCGTATTGGCGACAGGAACGACGGGAAAATGACGGGCGGCAAGGCTTACGGTTTCCGCAGCCGGGGTGATCAATCGCTCGACCAGCGGCTTGAGGAGGTTGCTCAATTGGCACCCTTTGGTCAGCGTTTCAAAACCGCGCTCGACAAGTTGCTGGGCTTCCTGCTTGCCAGCGGCGGAGCCAAGATAATATTCAATTCGATCCGGCAACTGATCCAGGGGCGCCTCAACGTAATCTATGTTCGCCTGAAAAGGCAGCGCGATGCTGCATGGCTCAGTAATGACGAGGGCACGTTGAGCGATCCCCAGGAGCACGATGCGGTGCCACTCAAAATATCTGTCCACGCCGTGGTGGATGTTCAGCACAATTTTGCTTCGCTGCGCCAGCCCGACAGTCGTCGCAGTATTCATCTGGGTCGTTTTGCCGGGAATCATGGGGCGCATCGCACTGGGCCTGTGGAAAAAGCATTGCAGCCGCTTGAGTCTCTCGGCGTAGGCGGCAAAAAAGCGTTCACGGCGCGCGGATCCAAATCCGAGAAATAAAAGATCAATGGGCCGTTTGCAAAACGGCAGCGCAAAGCCGCTCTGGTCGCGAACCTCCGCGGAAAGAGATTGTGTCTCGTCGTGGAGCGGAACGCGGGCCACCTCCTTGAACATCACGCTCTGGGAAACAAAGCCGAGCGGGACATACTCGCAGGCATAACCGCTTTTGCAGAGGCGCAGCGACGACTCGAAATCAAGGTCCCAAATCGCAGCAGCGCGGTCAAAATGTTTGGCCGTAAGTTTGAGCCAATGGCTGGAGGGCTGCTCCGAGTTGAAAATAATCAGGTTGGCAGGCCATTTTTTTTGAACCAGCGCCTTGCCACCGCCAAGTTCAAAGAACTCATGCGGCGCAATGACCATGTGCCAGTCGGCTTGCGTCGCGAAAGCATTGCGCTCATCGCGGCGCTCCACGGTATGGCCCAATTCCTTAAGACCCTCGGCGAGCAAATCCCGGATTTCGTCAAAGAAATAGTTGCCCTGCGAACTGGTGTAAAGTGCGAATCGGAGCGGGTTTGGCGTATCAGTCTGGTTTTTGCTCATAGGGAGTTGTGAAACGGTCAGCCCAGCAATTCGGCGGGGCCTGTCTTCTGTACGCAAATAACGTCCTGATGATTATCCCATCCCTTTTCGTGCAAGGTGATGAGTTTGAAATCAGGCAGGCAGACGAGTTTGCCCAGGACATAAGCGGGCGAACTGACGCTGATGCCATAACCCGTTGCACCGAGATAATCGGCATATCCGAAACCGGTCAGATAGTATTCCTCCAGCAACGCGGCCACTTGATCATCGCGCAAGCCATATTTGTAGCGGCCCAATGCCAGTGAGCGTTCCACCCACCGGCCATGCGTGGTGAAGAACAGCAATGCACCGGGATTCAAACGGGAACAAAACCACCTGACAAACGCGGCGCATGGTTCCGCGCGCAAATGCGTTAACAGCGAACCGCACCAGATCAAATCGAATTTCCCCGGCACAGCGATGCGGTCCAGGTTCGTGTCCGAATAAACGGCTTCGGCTGCGAACGTCCGGGCGCAAAAATCAACAGCTCGGCGATTAAGGTCGCAGGCGGTCAAAGACGCCTGGGGGAAGGCAGCCTTGAGGTAGCGCATGACGCGTCCGTGGCCGCAGGGCAAATCGAGAATCCTGCGAATTTCCCGGGCCGGCTTTTTTGCCGCACCGAGAGCGGAATGGATGCAATGAAGCGCAGACTCGCCCACTCCAAAATAATGGGTCCGATCACCAGTGAACACCACATCGCCTTCTCCAATTTCCGCGCAGACTCCGCCTTCGGGCGCAGGCTTCATGATGACGGCCTGCGAGGAAGCAGAGTGGCCGTTTTTGTGATGGCCGTTTGTAGAAGCCGCAGTTTCCACGCTGACGCGTGTCGCGACGGGTGGAACCAGGGCAACAGGTGAAGGAGCCGTAGCACTGCGAGAGCGAATGGGGGCCGGCACAATTGGCGGAGGAGCGACCCTGGCTGCGCCCGGGGCGAACAAATTGTCGGCGGATTGTTTTCTCTGTTGCTTGTGATCGGACAATTCTTTGAGCATTTGAAGGGCCTGAGCGTCGTCGAGATTACGTCGAAGGATGAGCCGGCACGTGTTTTCGGCGGCATTGATTTGACCGTTGTTGAGTTGGTTTTTGGCTATGATTTTCAAGGCCGTGACGTCATTTGGATCAAGTGAAAGAGCCTGGTTGGCGCTTTCGAAAGCCTCGGCCGACCGGCCCAGTGACTGTAAGACGGACGCGCGGCTGGAAAAGGCGGAAGCCAGGCGTGGTTGAAGGCGAACGGCCCTTGTATAGGCCTCAACCGCTGCTTCCAGGTTGCCTGCGCCGACTTCGGCGTGGCCCAGGGCTAGCGCGATTTTTCCGGCGCCGGCTGAAAGTTCGAGCGCCGCGCCCAGACAATCAGAGGCGATGCGGAACTCCGCGCGCGCAATCGAGTCGAGGGTTCCGCCCGTGACCGCAGTTTTCTTCAAAATCTCGTAGATTTTTGCCACGAAGGGCAAGGAGCAGGGACGAGGGGACTTGGAGTGCCGCAAGTCCGAACGAATTGTCTGCGTTAGCTGGTCAACAAGTTCTTTGTCATTGGCCGGCCAGGCAAGTTCAAGCGCATCAGCGACAGCTTTAGCTTGTTCGCACGGCGCGGTGAACCAACGATCGTAATCGACCACGACCCGCAGCTTGTCACCCGCGTCGCGAATGGCGTCCAAAGTGTACAGGAGCCAGACCAATTCGGTGTGCAAGGGATCCAAGGCGCTTCGTTTCTGCATGGAATCGGCTACGACGACCGGATCCCGGAGGGCCAGCACATAAAGTGGATCGAGATCAAGTTCGGCGAAGATCTCCTTCCAAAGCGGAAGCAGCCGGCAAGTGCGCGGATCTTTAAATCCCCAGATTCCTTCGGCGCGCGTGATTTCGGCGCGTACGATGGAGATCAATTCCTGCTTATAACTTTGGAACTCCGGCAATCGGCTCCAATCGATGGCGAATGGATAGACAGCGCCCAATTCACCCCAGTCTTGTGCAATGTGGTTCAAGAGGGCATCTTGAGTGCGATAAATACTCTCGTTTTCCCAATAGCCCAGCTCGTTGGCGGAATCCCCAGCCAGCAGATCCTTTCCGAGGTCCACTCCAAGAACAGAGAGCAGATTGGTCAGCAAAGAAGTGCCGCTACGGTGCATGCCCAGCACGACGACAATTTTTTGTTTCCCGCGCCTGGCAGGCCCGCTTGTTTGAATCGTATTAGATGGGCTGGCGATGGCTGTCATGGTTGGACTCACCGCGTCGCTTCTCTAGTCGGCTGCTTGCAAAAGGCTGAGGACGTTGCCAGGCAATTGATTGGCATGTGCGGCCATGGCCATGCGTGGCTGGGCAGTCATGCTCTGAATCAGAGAATCCATGATCGTTGTGGCTTGGGAACCGTCCTGTACATCAAGATCGCCGCTCGCAATAGGAGAGGGAGTTTCTGCCAGGCGTGGAAGTAATGGATCGGACGATCTTCCCGTGGAAGCTACGTCTCGTGCGGCTGCGGGCTGGTTGGCGCCACTGGATGGTTCCGCCCGCTTTTGCAAGAGGCTCGCAGCCATGTTGTCTGCGGAAAGGTCAGCGTTGATTTGCATAAGGGGTTTTATTCTTGGCGGCGGCCGGCCTTGGTGACGTGGGATGGGACTTGGCGGTCAGTTGCGGCAGTTTGGCCACGGTCTGGGTCAAAGCTTCCTGGTTATTCTTTAGTATTTCGTCATAAACCTCCTGTCGATGGACGGGAACATGGAGCGGGGCTTCGATGCCCACTTTGACCATATCCCCTTCAAGGCGCATGATTTTGACGGTGATACGACCATCAATCACAATACTTTCGCCGGGCTTACGGGAGAGAATGAGCATAAATACTCAGAGCGCGAAACGTTAGGCGACGGGAAGCGGATGACGAATCGCGTACTCGGCGGCATTGACAGGGATGATCTGTTTGCCGATCAGAGTCTGGCGATTGATGACAATCGGCCCCTTCAAATTGACCGTGGCTTCTCCGGGCGCGCGCATGGTGACGATGTTCAGAACAAAGGCGTCGGAAGGGTCATTCAATTCGAGAAAAGCGACGTCCAAATCGCTCAAGTCGGGCGCATAATCGGCCACGACAAAATGGGGCGGCACAACGAGGAAGGCTCGTTTGCTTTCGCCCAGCATTTGGAACCACATGAAGGGCTCCTCTTCGGGGCGGGTCAGCAATACGAAATCCTTGACGCGCTCGAAACCCAGCAACCCGTAGGGAAGCTGAATTACATTGTTGCCTTTTTCATTGGTTGCCTGCGGTTCAGCCGGCATAAGTTCTAGTGTATTCATGCAATTTTAGTCATCCGCGTTGCTCATTCAGCAAGGGTTATGCCACAGCTATTTGCCGGGCTTTTGACCCTGTTTCGCCTCCTTTTGGCCTCTGAATGGGAAAAAATGGCTTCCTTCCAGGCCGGCGACGGAGAAAATTGCCGCGTTTGCCATTCATTCTCCCTCGTAATTGATGCGGACAGTCTCCTTTGAAGTCTACCACGGTTAACCAAGCCTGGAAAGTCTGGCTTGCCGCGACCTAACTAAAGCTTGACGAAAAATGTTTTGTCTATAAAACTTTATATTGTCACTAAAAATCCACCATGGCGGATTTAAATGAGAAGGCACCTGCGCAGCCGGGCCATATCTCCCTGGAAGGGATGCATGGAACGGTGGAAGTGCCGCGTCATCAGGCCGGTTTTTGGCAGCGATGGCGGGCCTTTGTAGGACCGGCCATACTCATCAGCGTCGGCTACATGGATCCAGGCAACTGGGGAACCGACCTGGCCGCCGGCGCCCAATTCAAATACGGGCTGCTCTGGGTGGTTGGACTGGCCAGTCTGATGGCTATTTTCATGCAAGTCATCTCAGCCCGTTTGGGCGTGGTGACTGGCAAGGACCTGGCTCAATGCTGCCGCGATTGGTATCCGCGCTGGACCCGCTGGCCAAACTGGTTGTTCTGCGAAGTGGCCATTGGCGCCTGCGATCTGGCTGAAGTGCTCGGCAGCGCCGTCGCCCTCAACTTGATGTTTCATATTCCATTGCTTTGGGCCGTCATCATCACCGGATTGGACGTCCTGCTCTTGCTGGCATTGCAACGATTCGGCATAAGAACCATTGAGGCCATCGTGCTGCTGCTGGTAGCGACCATTAGCGTCTGTTACTTCATCGAGATTTTTATTCTGCCGCAGACACAGCCAAACTTCATGGAGATGGGGCGGGCGCTGTTTTCTCCGACACTTCGCCAAGCTGGAATGATTTATGTGGCCATTGGCATCATTGGGGCCACGGTCATGCCGCATAACTTGTACCTGCACTCGGCATTGGTGCAAAGCCGTAAACTGCAAAAGGATGAAGCGTCCGTGCGCGACGCCATTCGATTTAATACCATTGATTCCACCACCGCGCTGACCGTGGCCTTCTTCGTCAATGCAGCCATTATGGTATTGGCGGCACTGGTATTTTTCGGGAAATCCAGCGTCACGGTCGCGGGCGGCCATGTTGTCCATTTCACGGCCGATAGCGATTGGATTCGCATCGCTTATCTGACCTTGGCCCCATTGTTGGGGACATCCGTCGCCAGCGCAGTGTTCGTGATTGCCTTGCTGGCCAGCGGCCAGAGCAGCACCATCACCGGCACGCTGGCCGGGCAAGTTGTGATGGAAGGCTTTATGCACTGGAGGATTCAGCCCTGGTTGCGAAGGCTCATTACCCGGACTCTCGCCATTATCCCGGCGGTGGTCATCATCGGGATTCGCGGAGACAGCAGTGTGAACGATCTGCTCACTCTCAGCCAGGTCGTGCTGGCGTTGCAACTGCCTTTCGCCATGTTCCCGCTTTTGCATTTCACTAGTTCGCGCAAGAAGATGGGGCCTTGGAAGCTCGGCTGGTTTCTGTTGATTGCGGGCTGGGGCAGTGCTCTTCTAATTACCGTGATGGACATTTGCGGCTTGCCAGACTCGCTTAAATCAGCCTGGCATGTCATCGTCGGTGGATAAACTTAACAAATCGAAATTGACAGATGTATAAGACCATTCTCCTGACGTTGGATGGAACATCAACCGATCGGGCCATAATCGATCACATCAAGTCTTTGGCCAAGCTCACGCAAGGGCGCGTGGTGCTGCTCCATGTGGCCGATGGTTGGGCCGCGCGCACCTATGGCAAGGACGCAATCAGCCCTGAGATCACGGAAGACACCGCCTATTTGGCGAAGGTTCGTTCGGAACTTCAAGCGGCTGGCATTCCGACGGAGGCGGAATTGGCTTACGGCGAGCCTGTCAAGGAGATCATTAAATGGGTCCAGGAAAAAGGCTGCGATTTGGTGGCCATGAGCACGCACGGACATCGCTTTCTCGCCGATGTATTCCTCGGCGCGACGGCCAGTCGCGTCCAACACAGCGTTAGCGTGCCCGTTCTGCTTCTCCGGGCAAAATAACTCGATGCCATCAGTTCCGGCAGATTTTTTAAACGGCGCGGACTGGGCCGTCATCCTTTTGTATCTGGGCGGAATCATCGGATTGGGAAGCTGGTTCGGCAAGGACCAGCGCAACACGCGCGACTATTTCCTCGGCGGCAAGGACATTCCATGGTGGGGCATCGGCCTTTCCATTGTGGCGGCGGAAACAAGCGCCCTTACCGTCATCGGCGTGCCTGCCATGTCCTACGCCTCCAAGGGGAACCTCTTCTTTATCCAACTCATCATCGGCTACGTGATCGCCCGCATCATCCTGGCCGCAGTCATGGTCCCCTGCTATTTCAAAGGCGAGATTTATTCCCCGTACCAACTTTTCTCGGGCGCCTTTGGCGAAAGCGCGCGCCATACTGCCGGCGGTTTCTTCCTTCTGAGCGAAACGCTTTCGGCCGGTGTGCGCGTGTATGTGGCGTGCATTCCCGTGACGTTGATGTTAGGCCCCAAAGAGCTGGGCAGATTCGCGGGCGGCGATCCCATCCTCGGCGCGATACTCTTGTTTGTCATACTTTCGCTTCTCTACACTTGCGTCGGCGGCGTCAAGGCCGTGATCTGGACCGATGCCGTTCAATTCGGACTTTTCCTTTTCGGCGGCCTGTTCGCCCTTTGTTACATTCCGCACTTTTTCGCAGGCGGCGCTGGTGAAGTCTTTCACACGGCTGGCGAAGCGGGCAAACTTCACTGGTTCAATGCTTCCGTTACATGGACGTCGCTCTGGCAGGAACCGATCAATATCTGGATGGGCGTCATCGGCGGCACGTTCATGGTCATGTCCTCGCACGGCGCGGAACAACTGATCGTGCAACGGGTGCTGGCCTGCAAAAACGTGCGCGATGGCCGCCGGGCGCTGATTTTAAGCGCGGTCGTGATTCTTCCGCTCTTCCTGATCTTCCTGCTCGTCGGCGTGATGCTGTGGGCCTATTACCAGAAGTTTCCCCTGGGCATTCCGGTGCCGGAAATCCGTCCCGGCAGCGGAATCAAGGCCAACGATTTCATCTTTCCAATTTTCATATTGACAGCAGTGCCGCACATCTTGAAAGGCCTGCTCATCGTGGCCATCCTGGCGGCGGCGATGTCCTCAGTCAGTTCGGCGCTGACCTCGCTCGCCTCCGTTTCGACCATGGATTTTGCCAGGAAAGCTTTGCCAACGAAATCGGATGAGTTCTTCCTGCGCTTCAGCAAGGTCTCGACGGTCGTGTGGGGCGTCGTGCTGATAATCGTGGCCTCACTGAGCCGCCAACGGCAATTCGTCCTTGAGACGGCTTTCTCGTTGCGAGGCTTGACCAGTGGAGCGCTGCTGGGCGGGTTAATACTGGCAGTCTGGTGGAAACGCGGCACGGCTGCTCCGGTCATTCTGGGCATGTTTTGCTCACTCATCGTCATGGCGTATATCAGCCGTCCCCACGCCAGTTTTCCCATCTACTTTCCCTGGTACACACTGATTGGCTGCGCTGTTACCATTCTGGTGGCCATTGTGGCACGAGCGATTGTCCTGAAGGCTCGCCCAAAACAACTTGGTCCCTTAGCGAAATGAAACAGGAATAAGAACCCGCCATGGGCTGGGGCGAGACCGGCGAGCGGAAAATCAACCGCAATTTAGCGCAAGTTACCGCAATCTGGTGCAACTTCCTGGGTCATCCGCGATTCCCTGTCTTGCCGGCAACTTCATTTTTAACTCCTCGTACTTGGAGGTTAGTTTGGGCCGCAGGCTACTAATACCTTGGTATAGGATCAACGATGAAAAACTTTTTTTCACTTTGATCCAGTGATATTCACTTATATTCACTTGTACAGACTGTGTGAATAGCTGCAAATAGCTGCAAATAATGCTCTTTTGGCTAGGGTCGTTGGGCGGTTATTTGCACCTAGTCCGAGCTTCACGGAACAGCCGAAGGCATCAAAAGGTTGGAGAACCACCAAAGAGAGTGATTGGCCGTAACTGAATCAGTCGGCGGGACGCCGACTGAGTGCGACCGAGAGAGTCGCGCTCCCCGCTCAAATTTCAAAGAACACGGCATCCGCCCAGGGCGGAGCGCCTTTATAGAAATGACTATACCACATGTAATTGGGACTGCAAATGAAAAAAATAGCGACGTTTGACGCTGGGCCGACGCCGATGATGTTGTAATTATAAGTAAAATCCTACTTTTTTCTTTTGACGGACTTTATCATCAATGTCAGATTATGGCTTATGAGAGCGCCATCCAAGTCCGACGCGGTATGGTTCACGACCAAGGGGCAGGTCGTTATCCCGTCCTGGCTGCGCAAGCAGTTTCAGATTGAGGATGGCACCAAGGCCATGGTCGAGGCCACGCCCGACGGCATCTTGCTGAAACCCGTCACCGCCGTGACCATCCGGCGACTGCGCGGCATTCTCAAGCGCAAGCCCGGCGCGAAGGCATTTGCGGACGAATGGTCGGAACACAAGCGGGAGGAAATGCAACTGGAGGAAGCCAAATATGCCCGCAGCACCGGTTCTTGATAGTCATGCCCTGTTGAAACTGCTTCTCGACGAGCCGGGAGCGGAAACCGTGGCGCTGATTCTGGAGAAAGCCGGCCAGCGGGACCAACCCGTACACATGACCGAAGTCAATTACGCCGAGGTGCAATACACGGTTCGACGCAGGGATGGCGATGCGGCCTGGGCAGCCATCGCCAAGGAGCTAATAGCCGCGCCCATCGAATTCCACCCCGCCGACCGGCCTCTGGCGGACCTGGCCGCCGATTTCAAGTCCCGCTATCGAATGAGTTTGGCCGATGCGTTTGCGGCCGCGCTGGCCAAGGAACGCAAGACCGAGCTGGTCACCGGCGACCCGGAATTCAAGCCCTTGGAAAAGGAAATTAAAATCAATTGGTTGGACGGTTGAAGTCGCGCGAAAACCTCGCCACTGGTGATTACGAGGCGAATTTGTTACAGTTCCGAGACGACAAGCGTTACCTTGCCACGCGAGCGAAAGCAGAAGAATAATCATGTATGGAAGGCAGCGGACCAAGTGTACCCAAGTCAAAACCTAACGGCGAAGCCGGCAACCAACCCGAACATTCCTCGCCTAATATAGGTTGGATTGGAAAAGGTTATTCTAGGTTAATGGCGAACCGGATGAGTAAACCCAGGGCAAGACTTCTTTGGGGAGTTTTCGGAGTCCTCTCACCTGCTGGAAGTTTGTTTTATAGCCTACATCGCTCGCCTGAGTGGATTGCGATTTCATTATTCTATCTGGCCTTTTTATCGTTAGCGTTCGCCACGCACCAATCTATAATTAATCATGGCGGCACTGACCGTTTCGCCAATTCCATCTGTGGCGCGATTGTTGTTATCGTCGAGACAGGAACGATTTTGATTTTCATTCTGGAATACGGCCAAATTAGGCTACCGCAATTCTCCCTGCAGAGCGCCCCGGCGGGATTCATAGTGCCCTCGGAGAAGATTCCTCTGTCGCATATTTCGGGCCGAAGAACGCGTATTTTGAACATATATAATCCAAATCCGTTCCCGCTTTCCGCAGTTTTCAAAATGCAATTCCCGGAAGCAATTCTCTCAGTGTCGCCCTGCGCATACTTGCAAGCTTCATCAGGCATGGAAAGAGGGTTCAATGTCGAAGTAAATGGCGCTCCAGAAACAAATCTTGTTCTTGAACCACTCGGAACCAATGAGCCGACCGGAATATGGTTATTCACGATTACAGGACTGCCTGGTAAATCATCCATCGAAATAAACATTTTGTCGGCGGCCGGCACTGAGGCTGGTCTCTTCGGACAAGCCATTACAAAGTTTGAAGGGATAATTTCAAAAGGCGAGGCTGACGGAAAATATGTTTGGGGAGTCTTTGGTAATTTCTGGAACACACAAAATCCGGAATTCATAGCACGGAGGTTATTTGCCGCGATTCAATATAATGCCACAAATCGAGCCGTAGCAATTCAAGGAGTTTTCACAAACATTTCTTCAACGGACCTTATGCCTCTTTCCCAAGGGGTGGGCGTCTCTGTCCCGGGTCTGTTTGAGTTTACAGGGTATGTTATTCTTGTCGTAAATCTCAAGCCGGAGGGCTTCGATACTTATCAGTCTCTCGGGGAGTTTACGTTTTATAAAAAAATGATGAAATCATATTCGCTACGCATGAATAATATCCTGGCGCCTCCTACGCTTGATATCTGGATGACTAATGGAAGTGACCTCCATATAGGAAAGTAATGACCACCGATCACGCGTTCCAAATATGCTTTGCAATCTCTCATCGTGGAACCCTTGTGTTTTTAGGACGTGCTCTTAGCCTTGTTCTCACATGCTGGAGCGCGAAGAAAATGCAAATGCGGAGAAGACGATGGACGTGATTGATCCATCGGCCGCCAGGTTTCTGCAACAGCTTGTTGCAAAGGGCGCGTCCATCTATACCGAGCGCAATTACCGCCAGGCCATTGCCCAATTCAGTGCGTGGGCCAAAGAACAACATCACGGGCCGGTGGATTGGGCGGCTCTGCGCCGGGATGATTTCCGTTATTTCTTGCGATTTCTCGGTCGAGGCCAATTGAGTCGCGCGGCCATTCAGCTTCGCTTTTCCGCATTGCGCTCGCTCTACAAATTTCTCATCCGCGAAGGTGTGGTCAGCGCTTCACCGGTCAGAAATCTTTCCCTGCCGAAACTTGAAAAGCGCAATCCTATATTCCTCACGATTAAACAATTTGAAGCGCTGGCCGACGCTCCGTCCAACGAAATGAAAGCCGCCTCGAAGGCCGAGAACGAATCCGAGGATTTCGATGCCTCCATTTATTTTCGCGACGCGGCCATTCTGGAAGTGATTTATTCCTGCGGCCTGCGCGTGAGCGAGCTTTGCCAGCTTTGCGCGGGCGACCTGGATTGGCCGCAGCAAATGGTGCGCGTGCGCGGCAAAGGAAAAAAAGAGCGGCTCGTGCCAATTGGCGAACCGGCCTTGAATGCGATCCGGTGCTATTGGGAGCAAGCCGGCTATTCGCCCAACCCGGAAATGCCGGTCTTTTGGGCCAGCGCAAAAAACGTCCGGCCACTTTCGCCGCGCACGGTGCAATTGCGATTGAAGAAGTATTTGCGCTCGGCCGGCCTGGACCCGAACCTGACTCCGCACAAATTGCGCCACAGCTTTGCCACGCACATTCTGGATGCCGGGGCGGATTTGCGCAGCGTGCAGGAATTGCTGGGCCACGCGCACCTGGCCACGACGCAGGTTTATACGCACATCACCACCGAGCGGTTGAAGCGGGCCTACCAAAAATCGCATCCGCGCGCCTGAGCCGGTTTTGCTGAAATCTTTTGTCCTTGCCTTTAAGGGGCTTGTCAAATTTGCTTTGGGCCAATGCGCCAGCTTTTCCGCCGCAAGTCGCTCGACAATCTGCGCGAGACCGTCGAGCAAACGCGCCAACTCAAGCGGGAGCTTGGACCGGTGCATCTGACATTGTTCGGCGTGGGCGCCATTGTGGGCGCGGGCATATTCTCGACGGTCGGCTCAGCGGCGGCGGGCGGGGCGGACCACGTCGGGGCGGGGCCGGCCATCATTGTTTCCTTTCTCATCATGGCGCCGATTTGCGCCCTGGCGGGGCTGTGCTATGCCGAATTCGCCTCGATGGCGCCGTACTCTGGGTCGGCTTACACATACGCCTATGCGACGCTGGGGGAGTTGACGGCGTGGATCATTGGCTGGGACCTTATTTTGGAATATGCGGTGGGCAATGTGGCGGTGGCAATTTCATGGTCGGGCTATTTTCAGGCGATGCTGCATTATCATTGGCCCGCCTGGCTGGGCGTGGATTATCGCTCGGCGTTGCAGGCCTTCAAAGCGACGGCCAATCACACGGATCTTTCCGCGTTTGGCGACGACGTCGTGCGCGCCGCCCAGGCCTGGCATGATGCGCCGCAGTGGCTGGGCGTGCGGCTGATTTTCAATTTGCCCGCGTTTGGCATCGTCATGTTTCTCACCTGGGTGCTGGTCGTCGGAATCAAGGAAAGCGCGTGGTTCAATTCGGTGATGGTCGTTCTCAAATTGGTGATCCTCTTGTTTTTCCTCGTGCTGGGAGCGTTTTACCTGAAACCTGAGAATTGGCACCCCTTCGCGCCGCACGGATTGAAGGGCATCGCCACCGGCGCGGCGATCATTTTCTTCGCTTACATTGGCTTCGACGCGGTTTCCACGGCGGCAGAGGAAACTCAGAATCCACAACGCAACATGCCCATCGGCATTCTCGGCAGCCTGGGTGTTTCCACCATTATTTATGTAGCCGTGGCCATAGTGCTGACGGGGATGCTGCCTTCGGGCAAACTGGATACGGCCGAACCGTTGGCGACGGCTTTCACCGGTCTGGGCATGAACTGGGCGGTAGTCATCATCTCGATTGGCGCGCTGCTGGCCACGGCCTCCGGGTTGTTGGTCTTTCAATTGGGCCAGACTCGCATTTTCTTCTCCATGGCCAGGGATGGATTGCTGCCGCCGTGGGCCGCGGCGGTGCATCCCAAATATAAAACGCCCCATATCTCGACACTTTTGACGGGCGTGCTGGTGGCGACTTTCGCCGGGATGATGAATATAGATGAGGTGGTGGAACTGACGAACATTGGCACGGCCTTCGCCTTCGTCCTTGTGGCGGCGGGAATTATTATTCTGCGTCGCACCGAACCGAACCGCCCGCGCGGTTTCAAGACGCCGTGGGTGCCGTGGGTTCCGCTTGCCTCGATTGTGACCTGTGGCTGGTTGATGGTGGCCCTGCCGCGGGTTACCTGGATGCGGTTTGGAATCTGGTTGGCGGTGGGCCTGGTGTTTTATTTTTGCCACGGCTATTGGCACAGCAAGCTAAGGGAAAAACCGCAGGCCCCGAAAAATTAGCTGGAACGATTCAGTTGGATTGGGGAGTGCTTTTTCAACTACGGCAGTGCGCCATCATTGATCTGTCAGTTAGAAATCCTGCCAAAGCGGCAGCTTGGGATTTGGGACCGCGCATTGGCTCACGGGATACCTCACCGAAGCGCAAAAAGTTTTCGACCGAGTTAAGAATTCACGTTTTTCTTGACAATTGGAAGAATCTGAAATTAAACTAGGGGGATTATCACTCTTTCAATCCCCCTAGTTTCTCTTGTTGATTCTATCGATTTCAGGCAATATTCGACTTAATGCAATTTTATCATCCTCCAAAAGGTAAATACTCCCATGGAGCGAGCTCCGCGGGCGAGGTCCTGCAGGGTCAAAGGAGGTATCCGTGCTGTCATGGAATTGTTGAGGATTCGGACGCGCGCTGGCGTTTTCCTGATTGATCTTTTCCTCGCATGGTACAGATTGGCCCCTGTGAAGCGATTTACGCATCTTGCTTTCTTGCTCGCCTGGGCCATGGCCTTTTGCCTGGTTAGCCAGGCCGCCGACAATCCCCGGCCGGCGCACCAAGCTCGCGGCGAAGAGGTGATGAATTTCAGCCTGCTGGATTATAAAGGGCGGAGTTACGAATTGCGGCGGGCCGATGTTCACGTGGTCGTGCTCTTTTTCACCCAGAACGGATGCCCCGTGGCGCGGCAGAGCATTGCGAAACTCAAAGCGTTGCGCGACCGCTTTTCCGAACAAGGCGTGGCGATTTGGCTGATTAACTCCAGCACGCAAGATGACCGGGAAAGCATCGAACACGAAGCGGACGAATTCAAAGAGGACCCGTTGCCGGTGCTGATCGATGAATCTCAGCAAATCGCTCGAATGCTGGATGTCAAACGCACAGCCGAGACCATCTGCATCGATGCCAGCGACTGGACTGTGTTTTATCGCGGGGCGCTTGACGATCAACTGGTGGAAGGCGCGCAAAAGCCGCAACCGACTCAGAAATACGTGGAAAACGCGGTGGAGGAATTGTTGGCCGGGAAAAGTATTTCACAGGCAACCAGTGTCAGCCGCGGCTGCTTGATCACATTCGATTCGGATGCGGCGGGCGGCGGCCAGCCGATTTCTTATAGCAAGGACATTGCGCCGTTATTACAAAGCAAATGCGCGAATTGCCATAGTCCGGGAAACATTGGGCCTTTCTCCTTTTCCAGTTACCAAAAGGTAAAAGGTCACGCGGAGATGATACGCGAAGTGCTGGCCGACCGGAGAATGCCGCCATGGGACGCCGATCCGCGTTACGGCCATTTCAAGAATGATCGTTCGATGTCCCTCGCCCAAAAAAAGCTCTTGCTGCGGTGGATCGACCAGGGAATGCCGCGAGACGGTGATGCCGATCCTCTGGCCGAGAAGACGGCCAGCGTGGCGGAGTGGCCGTTGGGTCAGCCGGATTACATCGTCAAACTGCCGTCCCCGCAGCAAATTCCGGCGACTGGCATATTGGATTATCGCTACGTTGATGTTCCTTCTCCAACAACCAATGACGTTTGGCTGGCGGCGGCGGTTTTTCGTCCGGACAATCACCGGGTTGTGCATCATCTTATTGTGCGGGCGAAATATTCCAAGACGCCTGGATTAGCCAAGGATGATGTGTTCCTGACTGGCTGGGCGCCGGGATTTGAAAATCAAGGATTTCCCGAAGACACAGGAAAATTCCTCGGCAAGGGAGCGACGCTGAATTTTGAATTGCATTACACTGCCGACGGCAAGCCGGAGAGCGACCAAAGCGAGCTGGGTCTGTATCTGTTAAAATCGCCGCCGAAAATGAAGCTGCAAACCGTGGCGGCTTACAACAAGGACTTTTCCGTTCCAGCGCGCGAGTCCCAAGCGCCGAGCCATGCCATTTACGGATTCAAGCATGATTCGTGGCTGTTCGATTTGGCGCCGCACATGCACTTGCGAGGATCATGGTTTAAATTCGAAGCTCTTTATCCCGATGGCATGCGGGAGACGTTGCTTTCCGTGCCGCGGTATGACTTCAATTGGCAAACCATTTATCGTTTAACGGAACCGAAAAAAATGCCGGCGGGCACGTGGATCTTATGCACGGGCGGATTCGATAATTCGACCAGAAATCCTGCCAATCCCAATCCAAACAAGGCCATCACCTGGGGCGACCAATCATTTGACGAAATGTTCATCGGCTTTATGGATGTGGCCAGAATATCCTCTGCGGATATATCCAAAGCCGACCCGGATAAGGCGGATAAATAGGGGCAAATGGCAGGCCATTATTGGGATTCCCCTCCACTTTTTGGCGTTGCACGTCACAAGCTGGATTTTGCAGGAAACTTCGCCTAAATTTATCCGCTTTTCTTCATTGCCCAATGGAACAAAGGGTTTTATACAAATGGGCCGTTTCGGCTGTCCGATTCGGTGGATGGACGCCCGGTCAATGCCGTATTAATAATGAATTCTAAATCTCGACCGCCCCAGGGCGCGCCGGCCAAAGCTGCCGCCGCTGCTCCGACTGCCAAAGCTGGCCCCGCCGCGACGCCAGCCAAAATTACTCCTCCTCCAGCCCCAGTCGTGCAAGGCCCTGTGCCGCCGCTGTTTAGAAAGATCGACTGGCTGACTCTTGGGATCACTTTTGCCGTGGTTTGGGTCATCTATTACATTTGCCTGGCGCCGCAAGTCACTTTGGAGGACTCGGGAGAATTGTGCACGGCCTCATATTATGCAGGCATTCCGCATCCGCCCGGCTACCCGTTTTGGACGATCTATACCTGGCTTTGGACGGTTTTGGTGCCGTTCAAGAACATCGCCTGGCGAGTGGCTTTGGCCGAGGCCACCACGTCGGCTTTCGCGTGCGGCGTGCTGGCACTGATGGTTTCGCGCGGCAGCAGCATGTTGATGGAGGGAATCGAAGAACTGAAGAACATGACCGGCAAATGGGAAAACGCCATTTGCGCGGTTTCGGGGATCGTGGCCGGCCTGATGCTGGGCTTAGGCAGTTCGATGTGGATGCAGTCTGTCGTCATTAACCGTATTTCGCTCTTTGGTGTGCCTTGGCTGTTGTTTGTGCTGGTCATGCTGATGCGTTGGAATTATGCCCCACACCAGCGACGCTACCTTTATACCGCATTTTTGTTTCTTGGAATCTGCGCCACGATTCACCAAACGCTGACCATGGCCATCATGGGCATTGAGATTGGCGTCGCCGCGCGTCAGCCAAAATTGGGCCGGGACATGTTTTTTGTGAACAGCATCGGCTTTTTCGTGGGATTGATCGCCAAAAGCGCCCACATGGCGGGCATTTTCGACACCACCAATCCCATGGTATTCCGGATTTTTATGGGCGTCGGATTATGTTCAATCGCTGCTTGTATCTATCTGACGATCAAGACGGGTGGTCTTTTGACGGAATGGTGGCCCACGGTTGTTTCGTTCGGGCTGATGATCGTCGGAAGCTGCTTCTATTTTTACGAGGCCATTTCCGGCATGACCAATCCTCCCATGGAATGGGGTTATCCGCGCACGGTGGAAGGATTCTGGCATGCATTGAGTCGCGGCCAGTACGACAAACTTAATCCAACGGATATTTTCAGCGACCCCGGCCATTTCATGACCGAATTGAGGATGTTGTTCGAGGGCCTGGCGGATGCCTATAGCCTGGTGGCCATGTTTTTCGCGGTATTACCGCTGTTCTTCCTTTTCAAAATGCAAAAACGGGAACGCTCGTGGATTATTTCCGTGGCTGCCATCTACCCGTTCTTGGGAGTGATGCTTTCTATATTCTTGAGTCCCACCCGTGATCGCCAAACGTCTGAGCTGGTCAAAGTGTTTTTCACCGGTTCCCATGCAATCGTCGCGATTTTAATTGGTTACGGCATTGCGTTGACGGCCGCCTTCATGGCGACCCATTACGAGAGGTTCCGCCGCTGGGGATTGGCTGGCGCGGGCGTGGCCATTGCGCTGGCTCTGGTCTCCCTTTACTCGGTGACAACGGAGAATTACTTCGGCGCCGATGTGGAAAGCCAGATGAGCCTGTCGAACTTGCCGCATTTGATTGCGCAATCGTTCGCACCGGGCCAGTACGGTTCCGCTGTCCTGGCTAATCTGATGCTTGTCGGCATGACGGTGGTTTTTCTGGTGGCGTTGTTTCTTTACACCAAACGCGCTCCGCTGGGAATCACCTTGGCCCTTTTCGCGTTGATGCCTCTCTATTCGGGCATGTCGCACTGGTTCAAAAGCGAGCAGCACAATCATTGGTTTGGATATTGGTTCGGCCACGATATGTTCACGCCGCCGTTCGTCGGGCCGGACGGAAATTTGACCTACGACGCCTCTTTGCGCGATGCCTCCGCCAAAGGCCCGAAGAGTAAAATGGTTTATCCGGAAATGGCGCGCGACGCAGTGTTGTTTGGCGGAACTGACCCTGGCCGTTTCTGTCCAACCTACACCATTTTCTGCGAGAGTTTCATTCCGCACGATTGCCAGCCCGAGCAGGACCAGCATTACGACCGTCGCGATGTTTATATCATCACCCAAAACGCTCTGGCCGATAATACTTACCTGGACTACATCCGTGCGCAGTACAATCGCAGCGCGCAAATTGACCCACCCTTTTTCCAAAATTTCCTCTCGGGGAGCGCTCCCAAAATCTTCCACGGCTCAAGTCGGTGGCTGGCGTGGCTGGACGACATTTTCGAAGGCTTGGGCGCAAAAGTGGAAAGAACGCGGCGGACCGGCACGTCCTGGTTTAAGCCGGACCAATTCCTCAGCGCGCAGAAGCTTGCGGCCAAACTGCAACATGGTGGTACTCAGGATCCGTTGGCCAATTACCTTTATGCCAAATTAAGCAAGGACACTCAACAAGCGGTTGACTCCAACGCCGATGAAACCGCTCTGCGCCGCGACCTGTCGAAGGATTTAAACATGATCCTGGACGGCACAAATATGTATTCGGCCGAACGGTTCAAGGACATTAAATTGCCCCAATTGATTCAGGAAGCCGTTACCGATCCCAATCTCACGGCGAATAATGTCATCCGCCTGAACCGCCGCATGTTGGAGGAAGCTTATCCGGACGCCATCGTCAAAAGCCTCGGCGGAGTTTATCCTGATACCGAAATTCTCAATCCCACGCCGGACGACTCGGCCAATTGCTTCAACGAATACATTTACGATGCGCATCGTCGCAAACAGCACGACAACGAGCATCCCAATGAACGGCGTCTGATCAAGCCCGGAGAAGAAGTGAATATAGACGACAGCGGGCACGTGCAGGTTTCCGGGCAGGTCGCGGTCATGAGCATCAATGGGCTGTTGACTAAAGTTATATTTGACAAGAATCCTCACCATGAATTTTATGTGGAGGAAAGCTTTCCGCTGGATTGGATGTATCCGTATTTGGAGCCGTTTGGAGTTATCATGCACATCAACCGGCATCCGATCCAGGAACTGACGCAGGAGACCATCGACAAAGACCACGCCTTTTGGAGCGAGTATTCGCGCCGCACCATCGGCAACTGGATCACCTACGATACCTCTGTCAAAGATATTTGCGAATGGGCCGAGAATGTGTATCTGCGCCATGACTTGAGCCGTTTCACCGGCGATCCGAAATTCGTTCATGATGACGACGCCCAAAAAGCCTTTTCGAAGTTGCGCAGTTCCATTGCCAGCAGCATCTACCTCTGGCGTTCCAGCCCGGAAAATTCCCGCAGCGCCGCCGAAAGGCCGCGCGTGACCAAAGAGGCTGAGTTTGCTTTCAAACAGGCTTTTGCCTATTGCCCGTACAGCCCCGAGGCCGTTTTCCATTTCATGACCTTGCTCCTGACGCAAAACCGAATCGATGACGCCATTCTAATTTTGAAAACCTGTCAAAAGTTGGACCCGTACAACGGCCAGATCACTGACGCGATCAATCAACTGGAACAAAGCAAGAAGGGCGCTCCCATCGCGCAAGCCTTGGCCCAGGCTCAACAATTTTTGACGCAGGGCCAGACCAACGCCGCCGAACAAGTACTGGACCAGATCCTCAATTTCCCCGGCGCGGATGCAAACACCCTCGGAAACGTGGCCAATTTTTATTTGGGAATGCGCAATTTTGCCAAGAGCGAACAAGCTATTCAGCGCATCACTCAACTCGTGCCGGATCGCTCTGACTCGTGGTACAATTTGGCTCTCGTCGAGACCTTCCGTGGTGAAGGTTCCCAGGCGCTGGTCTCGCTCAAAAAAGCGCTGGACGTCAACGCGGCGGACATGATCCGGGAACCGAAGACGCCCAATTTGCGCCAGCATCTGTTCCAGGACCCATATTTTGCGCCGTTGCGCCAAACGCCCGAATTCAAAGCCGCCTTCGGAACAAATCCGTAAGATGTCACTTTCCAGGGAATTTTAAGCACCTGTACTTGACCGCGTTGTGTTTTGTGCGTTTCAAGAAAGCTTAACGCCCAACGATCGTGATCTCATTCGCTATTGCAGGCCCTTACCCGATGTCTTATTGTCGCTTTATGAGTGCGATTGCGGAAATTGAATCAGCCATTGAGAAGCTATCTCCCGCTGAGGTGAAAGAACTGGCCGCTTGGCTGGACGAGTATCAGCAGATGATCAACGCTTCCGCCGAAATCTTTTCTCTTTACGATCAGGAAGAAGGGAAAACGTCGTAATGCCGTTGGCCGGACGTGGTGAAATATTATTTGGATACGTTGACCGCAGTTATGAAGGGTTTTGTTTGTTTTTCATTCGGACGTCATTCTGCCGCCTTCCGGTGGACCGCTGTCCTGATTGTATTATTTGGTATTAGCACGCGGGCTCTTTGCGGTGACATCTATGCCGCTGTCAAAGCGGATGACGCAGATGCGGTTGACGCATTGCTCAAGGAGAATCCCGGTCTGGTGGCCAGTACAAACTATTACGCAAACGATCTTGGCTGGACGCCTTTGCATGTGGCGGCCATCTTTGACCGCAAAGAGGTGGTGAAAGTGTTGTTGGCTAATAAAGCCAACATCGAAGCCAAAGACCGCCTCGGACATACGCCGTTGGAGCAGGGTGCGATGAGGGGTTCCAAGGCTGTTGTGGCATTGCTGCTCGCCAACAAGGCGAACATCAATGCGAGGGACATCTCCAAAGATACGCCCTTGATGGTTGCGGCCGTTAATAACCAAAAGGAAATAGTGGAACTGCTGTTATCCAAAGGGGCGGATATTAACGCGAGGAATGTTGCTGGTTGGACAGCATTGCGCTTTGCGATTGAGCGGGGCAATAAAGAGGTTGCGGACATGCTGCGCGAGCATGCTAGCAGCGAGTAAACTAGTGTGAAGTAAGAAGATCGGCGCACCCTATCCATTTCAAGGTCATAGTCGTCTCGCAGTAAAAAGCTCGCTGGGGCTGCGTTGATAATCCTAGCGAAACTCCTCCCACTCTGGTTCGTTGGCGAAAATCCAACGGTAATAGTCGGCGGCTTGCAGCTTGCTGGCGGCGGCTTCGTCCACAACCACCGTGCAGCGGGGGTGCAATTGCAAGGCGGTCGCCGAGATCATGGACGTAATGGGGCCTTCGACGGCTTTGGCGATGACGTCGGCCTTGTTCGCGCCGGTTGCGAGCAAGAGGCACCGGCCACATTCCAAAATCGTGCCCACTCCCATCGTGATCGCGCGACGCGGGACTTTTTCAACGCCGCCAAAAAGAGCGGCGTTTTGGGCGATGGTAATTGGGCTGAGCGCCTTGACTCGCGTTCGTGACCGCAAAGCCGAGAGCGGTTCGTTGAAGCCGATGTGTCCCGCCTGGCCGACACCCAAAAGTTGCAGGTCAATGCCGCCGGAACGTTTGATTTTCTGCTCGTATTCGCGACATTCCGCATCCAGGTCGGCCGCCGTGCCGTCGGGCAAATTCGTGTTGCGCTGATCAAGGTTGACCTGGCTGAACAAGTGTCTGTTCATGTAGTAGCGATACGACCGGGCATCGCCGGAGGATAGACCCACGTATTCATCCAGATTGAAAGTGCGGCAGAGAGAGAAATCCAAGTCCTCCTCGCGGTGCAAGCGCACCAGCATGCCATAGACGGCCTCCATCGTTTGCCCGGTGGCAAGTCCAAGCACCAATGCCGGATTCGTTTTTAATTCCCGCGCGATCAAACGCGCGACCAATAAGGCGGCGCTATCCTGATCTGGGCGTATGATGGCTTCCACAGATGCGCCGATCGATCAACCCGGATATTCTTTGGCGTTTTCAGGAAGGGAAAAGAGAACTTTGCGCGCAGGCACTGCTTCCTTCAGTCCAGCGATTTCATCCATCCCACTGGTCAATGGCAATGCGACCTGTCCGCCTTCAATCGCCGAACGGCAAAAAGCCATCATGATTTCAAAGCCTTCCCAGGCAACACTGAAGTTGCAGGCATGGACCTTCTTATCGTCGTCGAGCCAATCGGCCATTTCCTGCACGTACGGAGGCATATCAAGGTCGTAGTTCATCGCGCCTTCGCCGCTAAGCGGGCCGGTTTTGGTCACGGCCCGCCAGCCGCCGCCGGTCATCACTTCGGCAAAGCCGTCTGTGCCCTGCGCGCCAATCCGGCATTTGCGCCACCAATATGGAACTTCCGGCACGTCCGGCGCTCCTGCGCCGCATTCGATCACGCCATGGACGCCGTTGGAAAAATGGATAAAGCCGGCGATGTAATCGGGGGAGGGATGGGAATCGGCCAATTTGCCGCGTCCCGCTGCCTGGGCCATGACCCACTGGGCCTTGGCGTTGGGATTATACCAGAGCGTGTAATCCACCAAATGGCTGAGCATGTGCATCATCCAGCCCGTGGCGGTCCCATAGACAGTGTGGACTCGACCAATCGCGCCGCCCACAACGAGGTCATGCACTTTTCGATAATGTTCCCCATAACGATGCTGATGGCTGACGACCGCTTTAATCTTGGCCGCGTCAAGCATTTCTTTGATTTTCAACCCTTCCGCGCTAGTCAGCGCAACCGGTTTCTCGAACGCGATTAATTTCGCGCCAGATTCAATGCCAATCCGGATCAACTCCGATCGCAAGTTCGGCAACGTGCAGAAGCAAAAAATATCCGGCTTGACCGCCTGCGCCAGGGCACGCGCATCGGTGCTGATTTGCGGATTGCCGAGTTTAGGCGCCACGGCTTCGAGACGGGATTTATCAATATCGCAGATTCCCGCCACCTCGAAACGGTTATTATTGTGAAATGCGGTGGCGTGGTGCTGCCCTCGCTTGCCCATGCCCACGACGATGACTTTGTAGCGGCTCATGGCTGGCATTACTGGGTCTTGTCCCATTGCATGACCTTCTCGATGACGTAATCGGCTTCGTTGTTCGCCAACTCGGGGAACATCGGCAGGGAAATGCACGCCGCGGCGTTGAACTCGGCATTGGCCAGCGAACCGACGGTGCGCGCCGGCTTGCCCCACGGATAACCGGCCTGGCGGTGAATCGCGATGGAGTAATGCGTTTTGGCATCAATCCCGGCGTCATTCAGATATTTCAAGAACGGTTCCCGTTTGCATGGGTCTTTGGTCTCGACGACGTAAAGATGAAAAACGTGGCGGCTGCCCGGCGTTTCGTAAGGCAGCGTCATGTTCTTTGCACCTTTCAGCCCGGCCGTGTAACGGGCGGCGGCGGCGCGGCGCTGATCATTCCAGGCGTCAATGTGTTTAAGCTTGGCGCTCAGGACGCCGGCATGAATGTCATCCAATCGGCTGTTGAAGCCGTAGCTGTGGACGTTGCGGGCGGTTGAGCCGTGGTTGCGAATCTTCCGCACGTGCGCATCCAAATCGGAGTTGTTCGTGACAATGGCCCCGCCGTCGCCAAACGTGCCGAGGTTCTTCTGGATGATAAAGCTGGTCGCCGTAGCGTCGCTCAATTGGCCGATCCTGAATCCGTCTCCATGCGCGCCGATGCCCTGGGCGTTGTCCTCGATGACCAGAAGCTTGTGCTTGTCGGCGATGGTTCGGATGGCCTTCATGTCGGCGCATTGGCCGTAGAGGTGAACAGGAACGATGGCCTTGGTTTTGGGCGTAATGGCCGCTTCAATTTTACCCGGCGAAATGCACTTGGTCTGCGGGTCGCAATCGACGAGAACGGCGGTCGCCCCGGCGATCCAAATGGCTTCAGCAGTGGCGAAAAAAGTGTTGGCGTTGGTGATGCATTCGTCGCCCGGCCCTACACCCAGGGCCATGAGCGCCAGCCAGATCGCATCCGTGCCGTTGCCGACGCCGATGGCATGTTTGGTGCCGCTGTAGGCGGCGAACTCACCCTCGAACCTTTTGAGCATGGGACCGAGGACGTATTGCCCGCTTTGAATGACCTCCTGGATATTGGCATCGATCTCTTTCTTGACGTGATTGTATTGCCGAACGTGACCGTAAAATTCAACTTTCATACCCAGACAGTAGAAAGCGAACGGCTCGATGACAAGGGAATTTCAAGTTGGGAAGGGAAGTTCCACAATTTCAGCAGGGACGCTTCCACCCGGCGTCCTTGCTTCCAATTTTGTTCCAGTCTGTTTGGCCTCGCGACGAACGTATCCCATCGCGATGATCGCTTTCATTGCCGGTGACCAAACGGCGCTGGTGATGTTTCCCACTTCTTTGCTGCCGTGAAAAAGTTTCGTTCCTCTCGGCGGCGGTTCTTTTCCTTCACTGCTAAGTTTTAGCCCTCGCAATGACTTTGCTACTTGCCCGTAGGTCCGGATGCGCGCGATGACTTCCTGGCCGATGTAGCAACCCTTGGAATAGCTAATGGCGCGGGTGTCCAACGCTTCCGGCGCAAGGTTTGTTTCGTCCATGTCCGCGCCGAAACGGGCCACGCCGGCTTCGATGCGCGACGTTTCCAACGCCTGCCAGCCGCATAGCCGCCCGCCTCGCGCCAGCAATCGATCGGCTGCCTCTTTCATGCCCGCGACCGGCACGAACATATCCACACCCTGGCCGCGCAACCTCGGATGCGACACGAGATATATCTCTCCGAAATCCGCCTCGGTCACTTTCGTCACGGACATTGCCTTTGTTGGAATAATGAACTGCGGCGATACACTCGCGACAACTTCTCCTGCCTTGGGGCCTTGCACGCTTAACAGGCCATAGTGTGGGGAGGCATCGATGATCTGCACATCCTCGGCAATGACGAATCTTTCCAGCCGTTGACTCACCGATTCCGACAAGCCCGGCTCGAAATCGAGCAGTAGCTCATTTTCCAGACGGTAGATGTTTAGATCGCTGTGCAGCTTGCCTTTGGCAGAAACCAGCGCCGCATAGCAGCCTTCCCCCACCTTCAGGTCCTTCACATTATTGGTGACCTGGCCGTTCAGGAAAGCCTGGGCGTCCACGCCGAGCGCGCACAGCCGTCCGCGAAAGCTCAAGTCAAGGACGGCTGCTCCCTCGCGTAAGGCCGCGTACTCTGCCAGCCAGTCGCCGTAATGCGCAACCACTTCCTGGCCGTTGACTTCGGCGAACACCGCGCCGGCAGCTTGATGAAATTCGTGCAATGGAAGCAAAGCCATAAGGAGTTCCGCAATCTTCGCGATGTTACACCGTTCGTGGTCAATGTGCATTGCGGCCTGATCTGGTTCAACATCAAAAGCCCGAATGACATTGCAAATGCCCCGGCTTTTCGCCTAAATCGGGCGTAAGAATGAAATCAATGACCGGTTACGGACGCGGCGAGTGCTCCCAAAGCGGATTCAAGGTGACGGTGGAAGTCAGTTCGGTCAACCGCAAGCAGACCGAAATCGCCGCCAATTTGCCGCGCGATTTGGAAGTGCTCGAAGCCCAGTTGCGCGACGAGATCAACCGCCGCGTGGCTCGCGGCCGGCTGACCGTGCGCGTTTCAGTCCACGCCGCGGCGGGCGCAGCCGGCAAAATGCTTATCAACAACGCCCTCGCCAAGACCTACGCCCGCCAGCTTCGCGCTCTGGCCAAGTCGCTTAATCTGAATAACGGCATTACGCTGGAATTGCTGGCGCGCGCGCCCGGAGTGATGCAACCGGCGGACGAAGTTATTTCAGCCGATGAAATCTGGCCCGCAATTTCCAAGGCGCTCCACGCCGCGTTGGATGTCATGCTCAAAATGCGCGAACGCGAAGGCGCATGGCTGGGCAAGGATTTGACCGCCCGCGCCGCCCGTATGCGTGCTGGAGTCGGGCGGGTGCAAAAACTCGCGCCCCGCGCGACGGAGAAATATCGGACGCAGTTGCTGGCGCGCATCAAAGCCGCCGGCCTCGATTCTCCCGCTTTCAATGACGAGCGCCTGGCCAAGGAAGTTTTCCTCTTCGCCGACCGCTCGGACATTTCGGAGGAATTGACGCGCCTGGAAAGCCACTTTCAGCAGTTCAATGATTGCGTCAAGTCGAAGGAACCTGTCGGACGCACGCTCGATTTTTTGGCCCAGGAAATGAACCGCGAAGTCAATACGCTCGGCTCCAAAGCCAACGACAGCGGCATTTCTCGCGAAGTGGTCTTGCTCAAGGCCGAACTGGAGAAATTCCGTGAGCAGGTGCAAAACGTCGAATGAACCCGCCGCCGCCAGCACCTTGCGCTTTGGCCACAACGCCTTTGCTGATTGTCATTTCGGCTCCGTCGGGCGGGGGCAAGACCACGCTTTGCCAGCAACTGCTGGCCCGCCATCCCGAGATGACGCGGGCCGTGACTTGCACCACGCGCCAGCCCCGCGCCGGGGAAATCCAGGGGAAGGATTACTATTTTATTGACAGCAAGGAATTCTCGCAGCGGGTCGAAGCCAACTCTTTTTTGGAGCACGCCATTGTGCTCGGCCAATCTTATGGCACCCCCAAGCCGGAGGTGGTGGACAAGCTTCGCCTGGGTCAGGACGTTCTGCTGAATATCGATGTCCAGGGCGCGGCCACCGTCTGCGCCCGCGCCATGGCTGACGCCGATTTGCGGCAATCGCTCGTGACCGTTTTCCTGACCCCTGCCACGGTGCGGGAGTTGGAGGATCGTCTGCGCCGCCGCGGCACGGAATCCCCGGCGGAATTGGAGAAACGCCTCAGCGCGGCCCATCATGAAATCGCGCAATGGCCGAAGTTTCAGTATTTGATCCTCAGCACCACCATCGCGGAGGACTTGCGCCGGATGGAAGCGATTATCGAGGCGGAACGAATGCGCGCCGGCCGCGCCAAGTTCACCGTCTGCGATTGAATCGGAGTGATTCGGTCCCCGCGTTTTTGCCATGCGCGCCGTCATTCAACGAGTCAGCCAGGCGAGCGTGACCATTGGCGGTGTCGTCAAAGGCGAGATTCAGCATGGCCTGCTCGTGCTGCTGGCCATCGAAGAAACCGATACGACCGAGGACATCGAATGGCTCAGCGGAAAAATTGTCCGATTGCGAATCTTCAATGATGAACAAGGGCTGATGAACCGTTCGGTGCAGGAAATTGGCGGCGAAATTTTATTGGTCAGCCAATTCACGCTTTTCGCCAGCACAAAAAAAGGCAACCGTCCTTCCTTCAGCCGCTCGGCCCGGCCTGAAACCGCGGTGCCTCTTTATGACCAATTCATCCGCCGATTGACGGAAGATCTGGGCAAAAGCATTCAAACCGGCGCATTTGGCGCGGATATGAAAATCAATTTGATCAACGACGGCCCCGTGACCATTATAATTGACACCAAGAATTGGGAATAAGAATGAGTGCCAGCGCAAAAGCAACATTCACCTGTTCCTATGGATTATGTTATTGATTGACACGCAATCAAAATAGTGTTTTGCGGAAGGGCGTTCGCGGTGGGTTCCGGTCTTGTAGTCTGTTACTTTGAAGCTTCATTTTTAGTTTGTCGCCGCCAATAAACGAGGAAGGAATAAGCCTGTCCGATTGGAACGCTTAAAACAAACAGCGGGTAGAGGATGGCACTGTAAAACCATAGGACCTGCCCGAATAATGGGTTCTTTAACGAGAACCAAGTATAAAGCACGATGCCGACGAAAGAGAGTGCAAACCAAAGGAGCAGGAGAGCAACACAGATGTAACCGCTCGCCTTTAAGCCGTCCACAAGAATATTAGACAGTCCGCGCTTCATAGTGCTGTCACCATTGTGCCCCCTCATTTCCTTTGGCACAAGCTAAGAACGCCCGGCCGTGTGTCGTTAAAAAGCCCAAGGGATAAGCCAGGCAGTATATAATGAAGTATTATCTGGCCGCTTGCCAGCGGACGCGTTTGACCCTTTAATCGTTAGACTGTCATGAAAATAAAAAAGACATCTCGCACCGGTTCCGGCGAATCCAACCTGCGCCAGCATTCCAGCATCGTTTTGGACGGCGCACAACGCGCCCCCAGCCGCGCCATGCTTTACGCCGTTGGCTTTAAGCCCGAAGATTTCAAAAAGCCGATCATCGGCATTGCTTCGACCTGGAGCATGGTCACGCCCTGCAATTCCCATATCGACGAATTGGCCCGCGAGGCTGAAGGAGGAGCCAATCGCGCCGGCGGAAAGGCCATCATTTTCAATACCATCACGGTGTCCGATGGCATTTCGATGGGTTCGGAAGGCATGAAGTATTCCCTGGTTTCCCGCGAAGTCATCGCAGACTCGATTGAAACGGTCGTCGGCTGCGAAGGGATGGACGGCCTGGTGGCCATTGGCGGCTGCGACAAGAACATGCCCGGCGCGTTGATCGCCATCGCGCGGCTGAATCGGCCGGCGGTGTTCGTTTATGGCGGAACCATTCTTCCCGGATGTCTGACCGGCGACACGCGCAAACTGGACATCGTCTCCGTCTTCGAGGCGGTGGGCGCTCACGCGAACAAGAAAATCGACGATGCGCAATTGCAGCAAATCGAGGCCTGCGCCATTCCCGGCCCCGGCTCCTGCGGCGGCATGTACACCGCCAACACCATGGCCAGCGCCATCGAGGCCCTTGGCATGAGCCTTCCCAATAGCTCGGCCCAAAACGCCATTTCCAAAGCCAAGAAAGAAGATTGCCAGCGCGCCGGAGCGGCGGTGATCGATTTGCTTAAGCGCGGCCTGCGGCCCCTGGATATCATGACGCGGAAAGCTTTTGAAAATGCGATTACGGTGGTCATCGCGCTGGGCGGCTCGACGAACGCCGTTTTGCATCTGCTTGCCATCGCGTACGCGGCCGGCGTGAAATTGTCCCTGGACGACTTCACCAAGATAGGCCGGCGCGTGCCGGTTCTGGCCGATTTGAAGCCAAGCGGACGCTATCTGATGTCCGAGTTGGTGGCGATTGGCGGAATCCAGCCGATGATGAGAACGCTGCTGGAGACAGGCTTGTTGCATGGTGATTGCCTCACGGTGACGGGCAAAACGCTGGCCGAAAATCTCGCGACGGTCCAACCCTATCCGTCCGGGCAGCAGATCATTCGCCCCTTGGGCAACCCGATTAAAAAGGACAGTCATCTGGTGATACTCTATGGCAACCTCGCGCCGGAAGGAGCCGTGGCAAAAATCACCGGCAAAGAGGGCACTCGATTCGAGGGCATCGCCAGGGTTTACCATTCGGAGGAGCAAGCTCTGGAAAAAATACTTGACGGAACGATCAAAGCCGGCGACGTCGTGGTGATCCGTTTTGAAGGGCCAAAAGGCGGACCGGGCATGCGCGAAATGCTTGCGCCGACCAGCGCCATTATGGGCAAAGGCCTGGGCAAGGACGTGGCGCTCATCACGGACGGCCGTTTTTCCGGCGGAACACACGGATTTGTTGTGGGCCATATCACCCCTGAGGCCTATCTTGGCGGGCCGCTGGCCTTGTTGAAGAACGGCGACAGAATTGTTATTGACGCGCAAAAACGTGAATTAACGGTGGACGTCGCAGCAACGGAGCTAAGGAAAAGGCGGCAGGCGTGGAAACCGATGAAGCCGCGCTATACGAGAGGCGTCCTGGCCAAATACGCCAGTGCTGTCACGTCCGCGTCTCTGGGAGCAGTGACGGATTTGAACATTCGCCCGTGAATTGTTTATCGGCCCGAAAGGTAGGCTTCCATCTGGTCAATGGCCGCGCTTTGAGCGGAGATAATGCAATTGACCATATCGCCAATGGAGACGAAACCGACCATGCGGCCCTCTTCGATGACGGGCAGATGGCGGACGTGCTTCTCGGTCATCAGGCGCATGGCGTCCTCGACCGTTTCGTGCGGCGAAATGGTGGCAACATTCGTACTAATGATTTCCCTCACCCTGGTAGCGTGCGAAGTCTTGCCTTCCAGAGCCACTTTACGCGTGTAATCCCGTTCCGAGAAAATGCCGATGAGCTTTTCTCCTTCGACGACGGGCAAGGCGCCGATATTTTTTTGGGCCAGGAGTTGAATCGCCTCAAACACAGTGGCTTGCGGCGAAATGGTCCACACACGCGCGCCTTTATGGTGCAAAATCGTGCCGATTGTTCCGCTGGTCGTTGTCATGGTGTTTACGAAACAATAACCCCTGGATAAATCGATGCAAGTAGATTTTGTCGAAATCGTCCAAAAACGCCCCTGCTTTTGGCCTACGGCAAATAATGACGCCATGTCTCGGTCAGGCATCCGCGGGGAAAGCGGCTGTGGCTGGCGTTTCGGAGAAATTGTTGGAGCTTGAGGGCGGTTCGTGCCATCGCCGTTAAAAAACTATTTGCAATCCCACTTAAATGTGTCACGATGGTCATGTTAAAGCGCCTCGGCGCATGTTCATTGAAATTAGGGATAGGCGGAAATGTGGCTCGGGCCGATTGGCTGGCCGCTGAAACCATAAATTGCCTTCTTGCGGCGGCAGCCGGCCAAAGCCACGTAAGTCGTTGATTTCCATGATAATTTTAGAAAGTTTCATACCGTTTTTGAGGTTTCCGCGGCGGATCTGTGGCGGTCATGGTCCGCTGTTTTTTGACAATGCGGCCCAAAAAAACGTTGACGGGGCGCCTTTAATGCGGATACATAGCTTCAACCAGTATGTCTTAAACTACCAATTACGATTATACCTATGAAAAAACTATTATTCTCAACGATATGCATGGCCATCGCATTGACTACTTTCAACGCCACGGCCGCCTCGGTCAGTCCTGCGGGTCCGATCACCATCAGTTGGACCGTATATCAGGCGGGATCAAATGTGACCCATAGCGTGACCAACCATACCCCCGCCAATAACCCCACCTCAACCAACATCCTGAGAACGACCAGCGAGAAATCCAAGTCATTCTTATTCAAGAATGCCTCCTTCATAGCTCTTTTGGAAAACTCCTTTAATACAACTTTTCCGAAGGGCTCGCAGTTGGTTTACGGGGACGGGCCGGCGGGCGCCTCAATATACCTGGTGGATAAAACTGGGACGAATATCGTGTTTGATATTTCGCCCGTCGTTTCGGTCACCTCTTCCAACGGCGTTCAAAGCGGCGCGTCCAGTTCAACCGAAAAAATCACTTCCACCAAGACAACCTTCACCGGGAGTGGCAGCGGCCCTGGAACCAGCTACCAGACGTTTACCTACAACGATACTGCGCTGGCGACTGCCAATGGTCAAAAAAGCCAGTTTTCATTCTCCGGTGTATCGTCCTCTTCGGGTTCCGTCAACTACACGGAGACCTTTACTCCGCCGTCTTCGATTACGGTTAAGGGCACAGAACGGCAGAGTTTCGTTGTGACGGGCAGCGGCGCAGGCACGATCAATGGTACAGCTTCCGTTATTGGCGGGACCGTGAACGGCTCTGCGTCCGGGCCTTACCAGATTGCCGAATAAGGCAGCCCTCATGAGTGACCCGACGCCTCGCTATTCAGGATATGGCAAAATAGCGAGGCGCGGCGAAGCAAATTGATTCCTAGTGGCCGCTTTCCATCTTGCCTTTCAGGTAGGTCCCGAAGCCGATGATGATGGTCGAGAGGACAAGGGTGGCGATGCCGGTCGCAATCAAAACGTGGGCCTTTTTGCTGGCCCCTTTCCATTCGTGCAACAGCCAGCCCCAGATGGTGCTAAAGATGATAATGCTGGCCATGTGAAGAGTCCAACTGGCAAAACTGAATTTGCCCATTTGCGTCTCGCCCATCGTATAAAAGAAAAACTGGAAATACCACGTTGTTCCGGCGAGCGCGGAAAAGAAATAGTTGGCCAGCATCGGCGCCTGATCGGCTGATGAAAAGTATTGGCAGCCTGTCTTATTCTTGACATTGAGCGCAACGCACCAAATGAAGTTGGTGGTAAAGCCGCCGAGCAACACGACCACCAGCTTGGGCAATCCGCTCCAGAGGACCGTTGTCCCCATGGCGCGGGAAGTTTCGCCGATGGGGTTGCCCGCGGTCAGGGCGAACGAGAAACAGGCGCTCATGATGCCGGAAAAAGTCGCCACCAGAATGCCTTTGCGGAAGTTGAATTCGGCAATGGCCTTTTTCTTTTCCGCTTCCGGCATTTCTTTCTCCTTCATCCAGCCGGCGAGGGCGGCAATTCCAATCCCGAGCAGGCAAACTCCCACGCCCGCCAGCGTTACCTGGCCGGGGCCGGACCGGGCGATTTCGATGATACTTGACGGCACTGGAATGCCCGGTAGAAATTGCTTGGCGATCGGCGGCACCAACGTCCCGAAAGCCGCGCAATAGCCGAGGGCCACACCCATGCCGAGAGACATTCCGAGATAGCGCATCGTCAGCCCAAAAGTCAACCCGCCAAATCCCCACATCGCGCCAAAGAAATAAGTCCACCAAAGCGTGCCGGTGGATTGCTCCCGCAGGACGCCCAAAAGATCGCGCGTCATGATGCTGGCCAATAACCACGGGCAAATAATCCAGGAGAAGAACCCGCCTACGAGCCAGTAAGTTTCCCACGCCCATTTCTTGACCCCTTTGTAAGGCACATAAAAACTGCCCGAAGCCAAACCGCCCAGCCAGTGGAACACTACGCCAAGAAATGGATTTGGACCCATAGCTATGCTGCTGGAGTCCGCCACGATTTCCGGCGTGATAACACCTCTTTTTCGTACGTTTTGATTTCAGCCAGCCAGGCCTCGCCGACAGGCACGCCTTGCTTCAGACAATGATAATCCCAGACTGCGCCGAACGGCAGCGCTTTCGCCTCTTCCATCAGCGCCAGCCGGCTCGTGTAATCGCCTTCGCGTTCTGCGGCACGCAATCGCCCGGTAGGCTCCAAAAGCGCGATGAGCAAAGCGCGCAACAGGCCGCGCGCGCCGATCACCCAGGCCGCAATGCGATTGATGCTCGCATCGAAGTAATCCAGCCCAATATGGATGCGCCCCAGGTAATCGTTGGCCACAATTTCGCGCGCGATGGATAGCAAATCGTCGTTTACGACAACCACATGGTCGCTGTCCCAGCGCACGCCGCGGCTCACATGGAGCGCCATCTTCGGCAGGAACTGCAGCACTGCGGAAATCTTGTCGGCAATGCCTTCCGTCGGATGGTAATGGCCGGAATCGAGCGTGAGCAGCATCTTGCGGCTAATGGCGTAGCCGAGATAAAATTCGTGCGAACCGACCACAAAGCTTTCCGAGCCGATGCCGAAAAGTTTCGGCTCTACTGAGTCGATGTTAAGCTTCGGATCAATCTCTTTGGCAAAAACGTCGTCCAATGACTCGACCAACCGCTGACGATAGCTCTTGCGATCGGCGGGTGTATCTTTCATTCCGTCTGGGATCCAGAGGTTCGTGAGGCAGTATTGGCCCTGGGCCTTGCCAAAAGCGGCGCCGATTTCGCGGCAGCGGATGCCATGCTCGATCCAAAAGCGGCGAATGGATTTGTCGGGATGCGACAGCGTGAAGCCATCGACGGCCTTTGGATGGGAAAAATAAGTCTGGTTGAAGTCGAGGCAGAATCGGTTGGCCCTGGCCCATGCAACCCAGTCCTTGAATTGGTCCACGCCAAGTTGGTCGCGATCCACCGTGCGCGTCTTCATCTCGCCATAAGAGGCGTGCAAATTGAAGCGGTGACGTCCCGGAATGAGCGAAACTGCCTTTTCAAAGTCGGCGCGCAATTGCTGCGGCGTCTGGGCTTTCCCAGGATAATTGCCCGTAACAGCCAGTCCGCCGCCGGGGCTGGAACCGGCATTCTCGAAGCCGCCGACGTCGTCGCCTTGCCAGCAATGGATTGAGATTGAGATGTCCGCGAGCCGTTTGAGCGCGTCTTCGGCATGGACGCCAGCCTCAGCGTAGCGTTCGCGCGCGGCCCGAAAATTCTGTTCGACAGCCTTATTCTTGTTCATTGTCAAAAGGGCGCCACCCACTGATACTTGCCGGAGCTTGCTTTGGCAACCACTCGTCCGGCTTCCAGGCCAACCGATTGCAGGCGTGAATCGGTTTATCGTTGGTCGCATGATTTTGGCGAATGGAGACGGCGTGTCGAATTGCGCAACTTCTTAAATCGCTTTGGATAATTATCGCGCAGGTTATCGCTGGATTGCGGCCACCGTCGATACCCCAAAGTGGTTAATTCTTCATCACCGAAATCGGTGACAGTGCGAATGACTAACTGCCTTACGCTTTTTCCTGCGAACCTTTCGAGGCCATGTAACGCATGGCGGCCTCGGTCCGGGAGCTGACGTGCATTTTGCTGTAAACATGTTTCAAATGGCTGCAAACCGTATCGATGCTCAAGCCAAGTTTGTCGGCGATCATTTTGTTGGAATAGCCTTGGGACAACAGCACCAGGATTTGCTCCTCCCGGATGGAGAGGCGATTCGATTCGTCCGGCGTGCGAGCGTGACGCCGGAACGATTCAATCACACGCCGGGCAATCTGGCTGGTCATGGGCGCGCCTCCGCCAAGCACATCGAGCAAGGCCGTGCGCAATTCCGACGGCTTTGTTCTTTTCAAAAGGTAACCGTCCGCACCAGCCTCCAACGCCATGAACACCAGTTCCTGGTCATCCATGGCCGTCAAAATGACGATTTGCGTGGACGGCAGCAGTTCTTTGAGCCGTGAGGTGCATTCAATGCCTGACATGCGCGGCAGGAAAATGTCCATGAGGATGACGTCGGGCTGTTCCAACGGGATGGCGCGGATGGCTTCTTCGCCCGTCGCGCAGGCGCAGACGCATTTAAAATCCGGGAGCGAATTGATCAGCCGCACCCAGCTATCGCGCACCTTGGGGCGATCTTCGACCAAAGCCACGCGCAATGGCCGTTTGACCCCAGATTCATCACTGGGTCGGGCCGTACTGGATTCGGTCGGCATTGTCGATTTCGGCGCCATGGTTGGCTTCTAAAAGCGGTAGCACAGTTTGTGGGCCGATATTCCGGCGCCTAAAACGCTTCCGCTCCCCAAGCCAACCCCAAAGATGCCAGCGTCCCTGTCGTAATGGAACGACAAATTCAGTTCGACAGCCATGACCGGGTTCACTCTTAATTCGGCAGGTTCCAGCCACCTCACACATCCGTTGAGCCATGTTTGTCAGGCCATTGCGGTTCTGTTTCGTTTTCGAGGAATCAAATCCCTTGCCGTTGTCCGTTACAATAACGACCAGGTCCTGGCCCTGGCACAAAATTTGCAAACGCAACTCGGTCGCCTCGGAATATTTGACAGCGTTGTTCAGGGTTTCCTTAATCACCATCAACAGCGTCCGCCGCAGAGGAAGTTCGAGCGCCATGGCGGTCATGGCCGGGGCGACATCGAAAAGGCATTGAATGGGGGTCGGTTTCAAGAACGTCTGCGCGTAGTCGCAGACATAGGACGCAAAATCCACGAATGTGTCGCGCTTGGGATTAACCGCCCAAAGGATTTCATCCATCGTGGAAAGCACGCCGCGCGCCTCTTCGCAGATTTTATCCAGTTGCGGGCGTGTTGCCGATTCGCACGGGAGCTCACTCTTGGCCACCTCGCCGTGCAGCACCAATTGAGTCATTCGCGAACCGACATCATCGTGGATGTCCCGGGCGATACGGGCGCGTTCCTGCTGCAGGAGCCATTTTTCATTACGATGCATGGCCAATTGCGCAACAAGGCTGAGACTTACGAACACGGCTGCCGCACAAACGGCGAGCAAGGACATTTGAAACCAGCCTGTCTGCCAAAAATAAATTTTGATTGGCTGCAAGGTGGGCATCTCATTCACGTTGACCGGAAAGGGCGTCCAAGGCCCCCCGCCCAAAGGGGAAATGATAGTCGCCGGGCGCCACTCTGGCGGAGAAGTCGATTCCGTTTCCCAGCCGCTGGCGCCATTTGGAACGATGCGCCAATTGCTATCGGATTTAACGTCGAGAACGCGCCCATCAGCCAATTCAATCCGCAAACCGAAAATCATGCCGGCGGCCCGGGACGTGTTAAAGGACTTGATGGCGAAGACATGTTTGCCGGGAGCCATCAATGGCGTGAGGTCGTAATCAAACAACTCACGCCATTCCGCGCCGTGGCCCAGTTCGCGGCCATCCAGAAAAAGGGTGAATTCGTTGTCCGCCGTCATTCGCAATTGGGCGTGAAGAACCTTGGGCGTGGACGGAACTTCGAATCCCCGCCACAACTGGCACCACTGGCGGTCGAAGGTGCGAGAATCCCAAATCCAGGAACCCAACCCATTGGTGAGATCCTCGGCCCTCTTCTCGAGCGCGGCAGAGGTCTCCTGGACGTCGTCTTGCCTGGCGTGAGCCGTATTCGTGAAGACCCAAGCGAGACATAACCCGAATGCCACCGCCAGCATCGCGCCCACTGGGTATAACGGGAGGCGCCGAAATAAAGATCGGAACCGGAGGGTATTTCGGCTCGACTGCATGAAATCAAATCTTATCGCCCGGCCTTTTCCTCATCAAGCTCAACCGGCAAGATCAAACTACTTTCCACCGGCGACTGATCTCCACTTTTCGACCGGATACATGGATTTCCAAACTTGCTCCAAATCCAAGTCATTGGCCAGAAGGCTGGTATAGTATTGGTCACTGCCGGGAGAGGTTACCGTCATGTACTGGGTCTTCGGTTCGAACCACTTCATGTTGCTCGCATGGCCGTCGGCGAATGACAACTGGCCGAAGTTTCCATGGCGGCTGGCGGGAAGATTGCGCCAAGCGCCTTCCGGCTCAATGCTTGCGTAATTCAGGCAAAAGTAACCGTCATCAATGCTGGTTTTTTGCGGGTCCGATGCGTCCTGCTCATCCCAAAAATAAGAGGCAGCAGAAGGACCGGGGTCTGTAATACTGGCCATCTTAAGGTTTTCCATCAGGCCATCATGGACGCTTCCCGCCGCTCCGACGGTGTCGTCCATCAAGGTTGTCGAATTGTCCCCCATCATACCGCTGGCTGAGTAGGTTCGCACGCGAATCGGAGCAGGGCTTATTCCTATCCCCAGCACCGCGAATTGGTCGCCCGGACATTGGTAAATCTTTACGTTTGGGTCGTAGGTGTAGAGCACCGACTGTTGGATGATCAAGTAATTGGTGACATCGGATACGGGATAAGCGGAACCGTTGGGTTGAACGTCTCCCCCCACCCAACCGAAGTCGCTTTCCGGGATATTCGGAGGGAGATAGTCGCGATTGTCGCCGTCGTAGAGGTGGACCGCCACTGCGAGCTGCTTAAGGTTGCTGAGGCAATTGATGCGGACCGCTTCCTTCTTGGACCTGGCCAGCGACGGCAACAGCAACGCCGCCAGGATGGCAATAATGGCGATGACCACCAGTAATTCGATTAACGTGAAGGCGGAGCGCCCGAACGGGCACCGCCGCCTCCCGATATCGAGTTTGGCTTTTTTTCTCACATCAGCGGGATTTCTTCCATCCCATTTACCGCATAGACTATGGAGTTTCAAGCTTAAAGAACTCGCCGCCTACAGACGAATTCAACGGAATGGAATTCGTAAAGTTGCCGCCTGCACCGAAACTGCCGGTGGTATTGGTTATCCACGGTCCCAACAAGTTTGTGGCGCTCAGGACAGCGTAGTTCGAACCTGCCGATCCACCGGAACCGGAGAGAACCAAGTTACCTGAGGAAATGGAAACCGAATTGAAACTCAGCGGGGCGACTGATGCCTGCCCATAAGCGGCCAGCTCTGAATATCCCTGCCAGCCATTTTCCTGCCCTATCGGAGCGGCGAAGTTGAACTCAAGCGCCACAACATTCGCGGCCAGCGGGCCGGCACCGGCGGGAGCGATAGTGACGCGAGTCATGTTGGGGAGGCGATTGGGATCAAGCAGCGATGCTTTATCGACAACAGAAGTCAATGTCGTGAAGTTTGTCGGATTGGCCGCTGTGGCGTAATAGACGGTATAATTCTGCCAGTCTCGACCTTGATCCTGCCATCCGCCATATGTGACGATTTGATTGATATTGTAACCATTGGCGGATCCCGCAAGCGTGTAAGTCACGCTGGTGCCCGCCCCCGACGAACCACAGCTACAGAACGAATAAACAGTTCCGCCGACGTATCCGATCAATCCGTCGGTCAATTCACTCAACGGCCCATCGCCGTTCATCGTGAAATTGCCTGAACCGGTGCTGCTTGCGGTCAACCCTTCCAGGAGGTCGCCGGGCGCGAGGGTCCACGTGGGCGCAAGCTCGGGGCCGCCGGAGAAGGTTTGCTGATAGGCAAAGGCCTCTGTCATGCCGCTGACAGGCGTCGGGGCCGGGTCGACGGCAAACGAATTCGTCGTGCTCGTCGCCGTTCCCAAACTGTTGGATGCGACCACGAAGTAGGACGATGTATCGGAAAGCTGCAAATTGTTGAGAGTGAGCGATTCCGCATTTCCGCCAGTCACCGGCGTGGTGACCCCATTGGTTGCAACTTCAAACCATTGGAAAGTCATCGGGTCCGAACTGTCAAAGACAACGCTGAACGTGGCGGAACTGCCGACTACGTCGTTGCCGACGAACGGAATGATATCCCGGACCACCACGGGCGGAATCGTAGGCACCACTGCCGATGGAGTTCCGTAAACGGCTATTTCAGAGTAACCTTCGTACCCGTTCTCTCCCCCTACAAAGGCAACTTCGATACCGGCTACGTTGGTGGCAAGCGGTCCCGCCGAACCTGTAACGGAGACGCGCGCCATATTGGCAATGGCACCGTCGTTAGGGGCGGGATAATCCCAGGCTGCCATGTCGTTAGTAAATTCATCGGGCGCTACCACCGTCGAGTAATAGACAATGCAATCTTGTTCGTCGCGGCCATGGTCACTCCAACCGCCAAAAATCTGAATATTCGAAATGTCGTATCCCGCCGGCGCGCCTGTGGATGGAAGCAAATAGTAAACAGCTTGTCCGGCGTTGGGTCCGCATGTCGCCATATCAACGTCGTTGCCGCTGCCGATGCCACCAATGGAGCCATCGGTGAAGACGTTGACACCTGAGGCGGTTTCCTCATTGAACTGTCCCGCTCCCACCGCGCTCGGAGGTACGCCCACCAGCAAATCGCCGGCGGGCAGAGTCCATGTGGGGAAGAAGAACGGCACGCCGTCCGCTTGGAAAGCGTAAGAATCTATGGCACCGAAATTGTCCGGGCCAGGGACGGTGTTGACCGTCAGCGAAGCTGGGGCCGACGCTGCGAATCCCGACGAATTGGTTGCCACACAGTTATACGAGCCGAAATCAGAGAGCTGCAAATTGGTCAGAGTCAGGACAGGAGTGGTCGCCCCTGGGATGGGCACCGCTCCGCCGCCAGTATTGACCATCCACTGATACGTCAGCGGTGCGGGCGCGCTAAACGCGGTCGTAAAAGTGACCGCGCTGCCGACAACGTCAGCGGCAAATTGAGGAGCCGTGTTGGAAATGATTTGAATCGCAGGGGCCGACGGGGTCCCAAAAACTTGAATTTCGCCGTAGCCTTCCCAACCATTCTCGGGTCCCTTTGCCAAAATATTAAAATATAACTCAATGCCAGCGGCGTTCGCCACCAGGACTCCGCCGTCATTAGTGGAAGTGAGGCTGACGCGAGTTGCGCACTGAAGCCCATCAGGATCAATGCTGGTCGGGCCGGGATATTGGAAGTCCACGGCCGCGAAGCCGCCTGAGGAGCCGCCCGAATTTATCTGGCTGGCAAAGTCGGTCGGCGCTGCGTATGGAGAATAGAATATGTTGTATTCCTGTTCCATCCGGCCAGCGTCGGCCCAGCCTCCGTAAGTGGTTATATTCGTGATCGTCCACCCGTATGGCGCGCCGTTCGTCGGCAGCAGGTAGGTGACGGAATAGCCTGTTGGCCCTGTTCCGGCAGCCGCCAGGGACGGACTCGTATTTCCGGCTGGCGGCATGCTGCCAGGTTTTCCATCAGTCAAGATAGCGGTCCCTCCGGAGGCGCCGTATTCGAATGCGGCGATCGACGGCGTTGCCGCGGACGCCGAAGCTCCGGCAATGAGACTGTTGGTAGCCAACGACCACGTCGGAGTGAAAATAGTACTTCCGCCTAAACCGGTTTGGAAAGCGGTCGATGTGATAACGCCGTCGGCCGGGTTGGTGGACGCGGTGTTCACGGTAAGCACACCGGGGTCGTTTGTTACCACTTGAAATTCATTCGAGGCCACAAGACTGTAACTTCCGGCGTTCGTCATCTGGACATCGGTGAGTGTCAACGTCTCATTTATCGCTCCGGCAATGGGAACGGCACCGCCGCCATTGTTGAAAAGCCATTGGAACGACATCGGGCTGCTGCCGTTAAACGCAGCGGTAAACGTGACGGTATCGCCGACATCATCGCCAGCGGCTGTGGGATACGTATCGACAAAGATAACCGGGGGACCATTCGTCGCAATGATGGATACAGCCAGACTGGTGGAATTACTCCCGTCGCTCGTCACAGTAACTTCATACTCGATGGTTCCCGGGCTGCTGGTATCGGGAGAAAGATTCGAGTTGGTAGCGCCCAAGATCGGGGTAAATATGACTCCGCCGGTGCCGCTGTCAGAAAGCCATTGATATGTGAATGGAGGTGTTCCCGCCGCATTCTCAGCCAAGCTCACCGCATTACCGACGTAAACGGTGTTTGTTGGCGGAGCATACAAATTTCCAGTAAAGATCGAGTTGGAGGTCGAGGTGGACGAAAGAACGGGGAGAAGGGCGGTAGGATTCGCCGGCGTTTCGGCGTCAAGGCGAACATTATCAAAGACAAGCTGCTGTCCGCTGGTTCCCTCCAGCAGGATCGTCAGGTCACCGCTGACTTGCGATCCCGTTGTGTAAATGAGGGTTGCGTTCGAAAATGTTCCCGCTGTGTAGTTGGTCGTGTCCACCGCCGTGGATCCGAGTAATGTTTGGAACGGACTTTCGCCATTGACTAGTCCAATGAAGCCGGTGCCGGTCAATCCCTGGAGAGTTTCGCCGACGGCAATGGTCAGCGAATAGGTGGTGTCCGGTTGAATCGGGCCGATGTCCTGCCAGCAATAACCTAATGCATTGACTCCGATGTTCATGTAAAAATAATTGGTGCCGTCTCCGGGGGCCGGAAGAGTGGAGAGATCAAAAAACCCGTCCCCGTTTGTAATACTTTGCACACCATTGCCCGCGTTCCCTGAGCTGTCCCAATCTGGAGCCGTACCCAGCAGTACTCCCGCGCTGCCGCCGACACCGCCGCCGGGGCCGGTTTCGAAGTTTTCAAATGAGAAATCGGGGACCGGTACCGGAGTAGCGTGTGCGAGTTGCGCCATAACCATGCACATGCACAGAAACACAACCCGAGGAACAAAAAGAAATGGCGTTTTGAGAAGCTTCCATGCCTTGACGGATCTGCGGCCCATGACCGGTTTTGGAGTTTTCACTGACATAAGAGATGTCATTGGTTTTAGAAGTTGGATGGATTTCATTTTGCTATTTTGTTAAGTTACGTCATGGCAACAGCAGACGATACTGACTCGACCGCGGTTTTCGCGTTGCTAATGATTTCTGCTCACATTTCTACGCTGGCCGCGCGAGTCCGCCAATCCCCTAAGCCGGTAGCGCGCCTATCACCGAAATAGGTGATGGTGCTCCTGGCGAGGTTACGGTCCAAAAATCCGGAAGAATTGTTGGTAGTTGGTGGCCAACACGTTGGAGAACGAAATATTACCGGAAGCGTCAGAAAGATTGGTCAGAATTGGCTGCCAAAGAACCGGCGAGGCCAGATTGGTTGTCATACTGAGGACGTAGGGCTGGTTCATCACTCCAATCCCAAAAATGTCCAGCTTTTGGCCCGCTGCGGCGAACGCGATGCCGCCAATAACAGGTGGCAAGTTAGTCACGACAATATTGACGGGAAACGAATTTGCCGCGCCGCCGCCGTTAAAGATGACCTGGGCCGAGAGAGAATAAGCGCCCGCCGTGACGTTGCTCCAGGAATATGTATAGGGGGCTCCAGTTTGCGCGATGAGATTGGTGGCATTCGCATAGAATTGCACAACATTAATCGCGTTGCCATTCGTGACCACCGTGGCGGCAAGATTGATCGTTGCGGGAGCCGCGAAGGTGGAACCGTAGGCGGGAGATGTCAGTGCCACAGCCGACAAACCGGGAACGAGCGAAGGAGAAAGTCTCACGTTATCTAGGAATACCGTGTTATCTCCCTTCACCAGATCCGTTCCGACAAACGTCAGAGTGTGGGCCGTCGCCGTGGCGGTAAAACTGGCCGTGTAATCAACATAAGAAGTGGCATTGGAGCCGGGATTGTAGCTGGCGATCACTCGGCCATCGATCAGCACATTCCAGGTTTGTCCGCCGTGTTGATTGTCGTCCCCCCGTTGCGCCGCGGAAAAGGTGACGGTGTAATTTGTGCCGCGCTGGAAGCCATAGAGTGTCTGGGAAATGGTGCCATATTCCTGAAGGAAGGCCACTTGGGTCCCTTGGGGCGCAGGCGGATTCGCATCCGTGAAACCGCTGTGGTTGCCGGTAATACCCGAACCGTCAGGGGTTGCGCCACTAAACGTCCAACCACCGCCGGTCGGGCCGTATTGATATCCGGCAACGCGAGGCGTTTCGAAGCCATAATTTAAAATGCTGGACGGCGTGGCACTGACTTCGGAGGAATTGCCGGTTTGGCTGCCAGATTCATTGGCGGAAACAACATAATACCAGGTGCTCCCGTTGGCTGCTGTCATGTCGGTGTAGTTCGTGCCAACGACCGAGTTTGCCTGGATGCTATAAGGCCCTCCGGATACGGAGGAACGTTTCACTTCGTAGCTCGCGGCCCCAGGCGTCGGATTCCAGCTAAGATCCACCCAGGCGTTTCCAGCGTTGGCCGTCAATCCGCTTGGGCTAGGAAAAACGTCCCACACAAACGAAAAATTACCGGAGGAAACATTCCACACCGAATAGGTCTGCGTCCCCGCGCCTTTTAAGCTGTTGTAAGAGACTCCCTGACTTGCGCCGGTCACAGAATTGCTCTGCCAAATTGTTGTGCCGCTTTCTTGAATCGATAAAGCGCTGGCCGGAGTGCCGAGCGTCGGAAGATAGACAGTGCCAGTCGCGCCCGGAGGAATGGTCACATTCAGGTTTATTGTCTGGGCGTTGATCTTCCATGCGCTTGAAATCGGCCCATAAGGGGAGTCATGAGAGGCTTGGGCCCAGGCAACTGCCCCGGTGATTTCCGGTTTAATGATGACTTGCGAATAGCCCGGCGCGCCGGGGCGAATGCCGGCGAGATACTCAATGAACCACGCCGAAATGTCGCCAAACATGATGTGGTTGAGCGAATCGCCCGAACCAGCACCGCTCCAGGTTTCCCAAAGTGTTGTAGCCCCGTTCACCACCCAATTGCCCCAACTGGGATACGCGGTCTGTGTGGCCAGCGCCATCGCAGTGTCGGAATGTCCGCTGTCGCACAACGCGCGGAGCAAGTATTTCGATCCTAGTATACCCGTGTCGATAAGGTTGCCATTCGCAGCAACGGCATTGGCTAAAGTGTTGGCGACTGCCCGAACTTGATTCGAACTGACCAACCCTTGGTAAAGGGCGCAGGATTGGGCGGTTTGAGTACCGCCGGCATACTGACTTGTATTCGAATTGAAGAAGGAACTGTTGAAGGAGCCCGCAATCTGCGTCGCCAGATTACTGTATTGCTCGGAGTGAACGTAATCACCCATCAACCACGCGGTCTGCGCGACGATGAGAGCGCCTTGGTAATAGTAGCCGGTATCGGTAACCGCCGGCGGCGTAACCGTGTTGGCCGGTTCCCAATCGCCCAGACCATAGGAAACAATGTTCGCGGAGGCTACGCTCGTTTCGTAGTCCACGTACGCTTTCATGCAACCAAAGTTATTGGTCAGGATGCGGACGTCGCCGCAGTGCTGATACACAAACCACGGCACCAGCAAAGCGGCCGATTCCCAGGCCGGCCCTTCGCCGTAACCCCAGCTTGCGTTGGGAAAGACGCCGGACAATTCTCCGTTGGGCATTTGTCCGGCGACAAATTCCTTCATCCAACGCGTGTAATCCGGTTCACTGTGAAAATGGGTCAGCCCCATTTCACAGGCCAACTGCGCATCGCCCGTCCAACCGTTCTTCTCTCGTGTGGGACAATCCGTGGGGATACCGACAAAGTCACCGATATAAGACCACATTGCATTGCTTTCGATCTGGTTGAGCAGTGGACTGGAACAAACAAAACTACCGGCTGGGTCGAATGCGGTGTGCAACACGCAGGCGACAAGCGTGTTCGTCGTTGGCGGGTTGGGCAGACCGGTCACTTCAGCGTAACGAAAGCCGTGGTAAGTGAAATGAGGGTTCCAGGTTTCGACGGGCGCGCCCTTGAGTGTGTAAGTGTCCGACTGAAAGTATTGCTGATAGGTATAAATGAGGTAATTGATGTTGTTTTGGTTTACCGACCCGTCACTGTTGGTTTTCTCGCCATAAACCATTCGGACTGAGGTTCCCGCAGGACCGCTCACGGTCAATCGTCCCCAGCCGACAAGGTTCTGCCCGAAGTCGAATGTATAAAAACCAGGCTGCCCGGCAACGGAAATGATTTTGACAGGAGGCACCGTCTTCATGACTTCAATCGGCTCGGAGTCCGGGGCCAAAAGCGACCCGGCAATTCCTTCCCGCAATATGGCTGACGACCAGGCCGAATCGTCATAGTTCGTGGTCATCCATCCGGCTTGTTCCAGGCGCGCGTCGTAAACCTCCCCCAGTCGCGTCGTATCCAATAGCAGCGGCCCGGTCGAAGCTTTCCATGAATCATCACTTACAATGGAATTTGTCGTGCCGTCGGTGTAAGTGATTTCGAGTTGCACACTCATCTGCGGCAAAGCTCGCCAGGGAGCATTATAAGTGTTCCATGCGTCCTGAGCCCATTGGTTGTAATAGCCATTGGCCAATTGGACGCCGACGGCATTTTCGCCCTCAACCAAATTCGTGGTGACATCGTAGGTGGCATAGTAGGCGTGGTAATCGTAGCGCGTCCAAGTCGGGTCCAGAACATGATCGCCTACCTTGGATCCGTTCAGATACAATTCATAGTAGCCCAAACCACAGATATACACCGTAGCGCTGACAACTGATTTAGTAACATCAAACGTCGTGCGAAATCTTGGACTGGGAGCGGCCGGGGTAATATTTGTGTCCGTGTCCATCCCAATCCAATCGGCGTCCCAGTCGCCAGTTTCAAGCAAACCCATGCTCCACATCGCGCCCGAACTCCACGCCGATGCGTTGCCGTTTTGGTCCCAGACCCGCACCTTCCAGTAACAGTTCTCGCGCGAAGTCAGCGGTTGCCCGGCATAGGCCGCGAGGAATGGTTGAGTGCTGGCGACTTTGCCACTGTTCCATAGGTCCCCCTGATTTTGAGCAAGAATCGTAGGCGACGAGGCCACCATTATCTGATAGGCACTCTGGCTGGCACCACGTTCCGGCAAATTGTTCGTCCAACTCAGTCGCGGCGATGTCACATCAATCCCCAGCGGATTCTGCAGATACTCGCATCGCATCCCGGACGCTATTAACGTCATTATCGACGGGTCGGTGACGGTCACCGGAACCGCGGGGCTGGCGACAGTGGCATCCGTGTCCGTTACCAGGACGCGATAGCTGACGGTGTTGTTGCCAATCGGGCTTGTATCAACCGTATAATTCGATCCGGTAGCGCCAGGAATGTTTTCAAAGTCTCCGTTGCCGGAGCCGTTATCCGATTGCCATTGGTATTGCAGTGGCGCAACGCCGGATGCGACTTCGGTCAGGATCACATTGGTCCCAACACCCACTGACGGGGCGGGCGAAGCGATTGGAAGATGGACGACCGGACGGTTGGACGAAGGCACCCCGAACACTTGGATCTCCGCATAACCCTCATAACCGTTTTCCACACTAACGGTAGTAAAGTCGAATTTCACATTGACGACGTTGGTTGCCATGGGGCCGGAACCGGCAGGGACGAGCGTTACACGCGTGGCCGATTGGACTCCGTTGGAGATCGAGGGAGTGTCATTGACGGTGGCCAGCGGAACGAAGGTATTTGGAGCTGTCACGGTGGCGTAATAGACCGTGTAACCCTGCTGATCGCGGCCATTGTCATTCCATCCTCCATAGACAACGACATTAGAAAGATCATAGCCGTTAGGGGAGGCAGCCGGAAGCGTGTAGATGAGAGATGAGCCGCCGCCACTGCCACAAGTCGAAAATGCGGGATGGCTGCCAGTGGGTCCATTGGATACGACGCCGAACATGCCATCCGTCAAAACCGGGACGCCCCCCGAATTCTCCAGGCTGAAATTGCCGTAGCCCACGCTGCTGGGCCGCACAACTGCAATAAGACTTCCTCCTGCGATGGACCATGTCGGCGTGAAGGTCCCCGTGCCGTAGCCCGTCTGGTTGGCCGTCGAGACGATGACGCCGTTGGACGGTGTCGGCGCGGGATTGACTTGGAAGGAACCGGCGCTGCTCGATGCGGTTCCATCGGCATTCGATGCTAGCAGGCTATAGCCCGGGAACGCCGAGTCAGAAATCTCCAGATTGGTAAGGGTCAACGTCGTATTGCTTGCGCCCGCAATGTTGACCGGGCCGCGGCCCGTGTCTTTTCGCCATTGGTAGGCAATGGGGCTGGCACTACTGAATCCCGCCGTGAAAGTGACTTGTCCACCAATGACATCCGAACCGCTGGCGGGCAGCGTGTTTGTGGTCAAAACCGGAATGGCGGCCAACCCGGTTTGGCAAAGTGCGTTCGTGCAAACTAATGCGACGAGCAGCCGCCATTTTGTTAAACGAACATTCATGGATGAGTCGGATTTCGGATGTCGATTGATCGCCGCCAAAGGCGCTATCCAGCCTAGCCGTCAATGCTCGTCCTAGCCAAGTCCCCCGATACGGTGAGCCTTCCATCACCTAAATCGGTGATGCCCTACCTCGTTGAAGTGAGCCGTGCGGCTGGCCAACGTTTGAAAATGGGATGGACGCTGGCGCCATGATCGCCAGTCGCTCGCGTAACGAGAGCTTTTGAGAAAGTATCTTGGTCCGCTTTTCCCAGCGGGTTGCCGGAGCGGCGAAATGGCAGGCGCACAGAAATGAAGAATCCACTTTCGGAGTGCTCCCCGCCGACATCATCAGTTCAAAGACCCAGTTTCGGTCCCAATGTTGCGCTTCGCACGAACGGCAGAAAGTTCATTTGCCGAGGTATTTCGACGGGTTGCGGAGCCGGTCGAGCCGTTCGACTTCGTGCGGGTTCGCCACAGTCTGCCGCCATCTTCTTTGTTTGAGGGCAAGCGCGACCGTATGGGGAAGCAACCAAGCCTGCTTGATCCAATGGATGATCGGCCGGAAAATATTCATGGCCCAATCATTCCAATTCTTTGGTTGTGGTCGAATGGCTTTGATCCTTCCGGTAAATCGGTCTTACGAACGAGCCGGCTCGAAATCCGCTTGGCCCGTCCCACAATTCAAGCCCCTGACTCTCATTCACGACGAAATCACCCAGACTTACCAATTCGTTCGAGTTCAGTCGGCGAAAGCCTTCGGAATAACTATCTTTACGATGGCCTTGAAATGGCTCTCCATTTTGTTTTTTACTCATCAGGCTCGCCTGGGTCTCACTACTAGCAGTACGACTCCGCATACCAGCGCGAGCGCGCCAACGACCGGCGGGATAAAGTGGTTGTGGGTCGTCTCGATGTGCAGGCCGAGGAAGTCAACCGGCTTCCCCGGGGTCGAGAAGGTGATGCCTGAGTAAGCAAGCACCACGATGCCAAGCGTCACGAGAAGGACGGCAACTATTGTTTTTATGTTCATATTGAACCTCCAGTTCTTTTATTTCTGCCGAAGGGCGCTTAAAGCACCCGCCTGCGACCGGAAATGAGATTGACAAGTATCATGACGATCGCGATGACCAGCAGGATATGAATAAATCCGCCCATGGTGTAACTGGTCACCAGACCAAGCAACCATAGAACGATTAGTATTACCGCAAGTGTGTATAACATATAATTTTTCCTTTTTATTTCTTTTTCTCGTCGCGGGCCTGCGCAAGTTCGCGCCGGCCAGCGACCGAACTTTCGTTTAGTTGTTGGAAGAAGCCACGACCTCGATGGTCATGTTGTTGATCACGCTGGTCACACCGTCAATGTCGCTGATTAGCTTGGTCACCAGACTTTTTTCCGCGGAATTTTTCGCTATGCCGCTAACGGTGACCACGCCGTCCGTTGTCTCAATCTTGGTCCTGATCGCGCTGGTGGAGCGGTGAGTCAGCAAGGACGATTTGACCTCGGCTGTGATGGACGCGTCATCAATCTTTTCGCCGATGGTTGAGCTTGGCGCTGGCGCAGTTCCGGCTACGGCCGGAGTTCCGGCAATGGTCATACGGTTCTTGACTCCCTTGACATGGTCGATGTCCTTGACGTATTCGGTGGTGAGTTCCTTTTGCGCCTGGCTGCTGGCTTCACCTTGCAAGGTGACGATGCCGTCTTTCACATAAACCGAAGTTCCAGTGGCGCTCACATGGCGATGGAATAGGAGCGTGGTTTTGACTTTGGTGCATATCCACCCATCCGAATGTTCGGCCGGTTGTTCGCCTTGGACCAGGAGTTGGTTATCCACGCTTTTGACTCCCGGCAGACTTTCCACTGTATCCTGGGCCAGGGTCTTGTGGTCCGCTTCGGAGACCGTCCCGGTCAACGTCACCACGCCGCCTTTGGACTCGGTTTTGATCGAATCGCCTTTGAGATAAGTCTTGAAGACGTAGGACTTGGCGGCGGACGATTCAATGCGGTCGTCCGTGTCGGAGGCCCGCAGTGATGTACCGCTGGTTAGTAGGGCGCTCGTGGCTCCGAAGAGGACGAGCAAGTTTGTCATTTTCATAATTTTACTTTTAATTGTTATGTCGTTTGTTCTTGTTTTGGAAAATTTGGTAAAGAGTCAGGCGCAAAGCACGCACCGGTCGAAATTGTCCAATCTTCGTCATGGATAGAATGCTCGATAGAAACGCGTGGGTGCGTTGCCTGCCGCGCTGTCGGTAAACGTGTAGGGGCTGACGCCCGGCGTCGGCGTGGACAGAGTGGTCCAGTCCATCAGGTTGGTGGAGGTTTGCAATGTGAGAGCGAGACCTGGAGTATTAGTGATAACGAGCGTTACTGAGCCATTAACGGGAGGTTTGATGGAGCCAAAGATTGGGGCTGCGATGACCGGGGAGACCGTAACGGAATTGGCCTCCAGAGTAACCGCAGTCTGCGCCAGTAACCTGCCGTTGATGGATGCGCCCGTCGCCAGATTGATCCCTGCTACTGCCAGAATGGTTCCTTCAAAGTGTGAAGTTGTTCCAAGGGCCGCACCGACACCGCCGGCGACCTGCCAGAATATGTTTTTGGCCTGTGCGCCGCCGCTTAGAATAACACTGGTAGCATCGGCTATGCTAAGATCTCCAGCTACCTGGAAGATCCAGACATCATTTGGGCCGCCGGATAGAGTGACATCCGTTGGAATTGAAACTCCGGTACTCCACTTGTAGAGGCCGGCGGCGAGGTTTTTGCCGCCAATATTTCCGCTTCCCAGTTCAGTATAATCAGGCAAGGTTCGTCCTGCGGCGTCTGTGTAGGCGGTTTGCATGTCGCCCACAGCCGCAGTTAGGTTGACGGGAGTAGGCGACGCATAGTCGGGTGCGTACACTTTCCCCGTCACTTGAGATGATGTCGAAAATTGACCCGAGCTATCCAGTATTAAGGAAAAACCGGTTATGGCGGATGACTTGATCGGACTGACCCCAAGGGCGCCAGTCACTGCGGAAGACGGAACAGTGCTGATTCCTGATTTTGCAAGAATGGCATAATTTCCGGCTGTTCCAAGATTTACAGTAGCTTGAGCGCCCATGGCGGCATTTTGTGCGAGGAGAACAAAGAACGCCAACCCCGCCATGAGGCTGGCCCGGTTTGATATGATCTGTCGTTTGGCAATATTCTTTTGCATATGTTAAAATTTTCCCTTTTGTTTGGTTGTAAATGGCGATTATCGACTCTGTGCTCCCACCGTCGTCGCCTCTGCTTTGGCGTGGGACTTGTAAATTGCCACGACTGCGATGTTCTTGGTCATCATATTTTTGCTTCCATTCTCACGCGTTTGTTATTTTATCCCGGACGACACACTAGGCTGCGGACCGGCACATTGCTATTAGGTGTAACGAGAGTTCGGGTTTTACCGGATATACAAATCGAAGCGTCCAGCTGATGTTCGGGTTTCACCGAATATACAAATTGAAGCGTCGGGCCGATGTTTCCCTCGGATTGGTGGTTCCCCGGCGAACCGCTCACACACTAACTAATGAAACGCAAATTGATGCTCCTGAGCCGACGGTATTTGGCGGCGTTGCGCAAGCACCTGGAGGCGGATTCCCAAGCGAACTTGCATCCCGCCTTAAGAGCCGGCCATCAGGCGGTTGGTCTGGGTCTGGATACCTTGGAACTGGCCCGAATACACGAGCGTGCCGTTGACGCCCTGAACTTGTCCAATAGCAAAAATGGGCATTTAAAGCAGGCGGAGATATTCTTTAGCGAGGCCCTGACCCCGATTGTAGAAACGCACCGCGCGGCGCGGCAGAACAAAGTTGATTTGAACCGGCTCAACGCGGCGTTGACCAGTCGCACGGTTGAACTGGCCATCACTAATCGCCTCTTGCAACGCGGCATCGTGCGGCGCAAAACCGTGGAAGCTGCCCTAAAGATAAGTGGGCGGCACTATACCAAGCTGTTGAAAGATTCACTGCAATTGCAGGAGGAATTGCGGCAACTGACCCATCAGGTGCTGGCGGCGCAGGAGGAGGAGCGCAAGAAGATCAGCCACGAACTACAAGATGAAATCGCCCAGACCCTGTTGGGGATCAATGTCCGTCTGCTCTCCTTGAAAAAGGAAGCGAAGGTCAATACCAAGGGCCTAAAGAATGAAATCGCCAGCACGCAGCGACTCGTGGTAAAATCGGCCCGATCCGTGCGGCAAGCCGCCCGTGAATTCCGGAAAGCATGAAACGACAGATCCTGAACTTGTCGCGCCGCTATCAAACGGCGTTGCGGACGCACCTGCAGCAACGGAGGCAGTCGAGCCTGGATTCGGCGCGGGGATTGGGAAGCCTGGCTCTGGCCGCCGGATTGCAAACGCTGGATTTGGCCAAGCTCCATGAACAAATCCTGGTGACCCAGTTGTTGCCCAAACTCCCAGCCAGGCAACGCGACTCGCTGATCAAGCAGGCGGCCATTTTTTTTGCCGTGGCCATCACCCCGGTTGAGAAGATGCATCGCAGCGCGCGCGAGGCCATTGCCCGCCTAAAACAATTCATCCAGACCTTGAGCCAGCGCACGGCGGAGCTGACCGCCTCCAACCTGCAATTGAGGCTGGAAATCTCCCAACGCAAGGCGGTGGAGGAAGCCCTCAAAAAAAGCGAGCGCCATTATTCGCAGTTACTCGAACAGTCGGACCACCTCCAGGAGCAGTTACGGCAATTGTCCCGTCAAATTCTCTCGGCGCAGGAAGAAGAGCGGAAGAGAATCAGCCGCGAGCTTCATGACGTTATCGCCCAGACCCTGACCGGCATCAACATCCGGCTGGCGACCCTTAAAAAGGAAGCCGCGCTCAATACCAAAGGCCTGGACCGCAACATCGCCCGCACGCAACGGTTGGTGGAACAGTCAGTGAAAATCGTGCATCGGTTCGCCCGTGAACTGCGCCCGGCGGTGCTGGATGATCTCGGGCTGATTCCCGCTCTGCATTCGTTCATGAAACATTTTACCTCAGAAAACGGCGTCCACACTCATCTGAAGGCTTTTGCAGCCGTGGAAGAATTGGACACGACCCGCCGCACGGTGCTCTTTCGCGTCGCCCAGGAGGCGCTGACCAATGTCGCCAGACATGCCCATGCCACCCGCGTGGATGTGAGCATCCAAGAACTGCCGGGCGGTGTTTGCATGAAAATAAAAGATAACGGCAAATCCTTTCAAGTGGATCGCATTTTGCACGGGAAGGGAAGCAAACGCCTGGGCTTGCTCGGAATGAGGGAGCGGTTGGAAATGGTCGGCGGCAAATTTGACATCGAGTCCGCCCTCGGCAAAGGCACCACTGTCATGGCCCAACTTCCCCCCGCGAATGGCAAGACGCACCGCGCTAGCCTGGAATCAACCGCGCCTGCGCTCGCGCCGTCATGAAAAAGGCGCTTCCACTGCTGGCACTTCTGGCAGCCGGACGGTTAAGCGTCCAGGCCGCCCAGTCCGCGGCCGACTCCGCCCTCTGCAATCGAATTCTTTTGATCGATCCCACTTCCATGCCGGTGGCCAAGGGCAAAGCCACTCTGACTATTGGGAAACTTCAGCGGTCCGACGGCGTTTACTCAGGCGAGTACAAGATCAAGGTGAATCCCTACTTCTTCAAAAGTCAAAAAGGCAGGCTGGCCATTGTCGTTTCTGATGAGACGCTGGCCAGGATCGCGGAGGGCAAAGCCCAGGAGGTTATCGGCACCGCCACCACCAACGGCAAAGGCGGTAAGAGCAGGTATATTGACGCCTTCGCCACTCCGATTGACATCAATCATGGAACGGTTAAATTATGGTTCGAAGCAGGAGACAGAAAAATGATTTTCCAAACTACCTATCACTTTTCCGAGAAGGGAACGGAAGAATTCGCCACCAAGACGACTGTCAATAATACCGCCGCCAAAGTCCCATGAAAAAAATCACTGTTTTATTGGCGGAAGACCATATGATCGTGCGCGAGGGTTTCCGCAAGATGCTCGAACTGGAAGGCGATTTTGAAGTCGTCGGCGAAGCGCCCGATGGCCGGCAGGCCGTCGCTCTGGCCAACAAACTTCGTCCCAACGTGGTGCTCATGGATATCGCGATGCCCCTGCTCAATGGCTTGGAATCCACCCGCCAGGTGCTCAAGGCTCTCCCCGCCACCAAGGTGCTCATGCTCTCGGCGCACAGCGATGACGCCTATGTCAAAACCGCCGCCGAATCCGGCGCGGTGGGATTTTTGCTCAAACAAACCTCCGCCCACGACGTCTGCCGCGCCATCCGGGAAGTCCACAACGGGAAAACATTTTTCAGCCCCTCCGTCGCTAAGCGTCAGGATCGGCTCCGTGCGCAATCGCCCGACCGCGGCAAGTCGCTCACCAAAAAGGCCGCCAAGCTGACATCGCGCGAGATGGAAGTGCTCCAATTAATCGCCGAAGGCAAAGCCAACAAGGAAAGTGCGGCGGTCCTGGGCGTCGGCCTCAAGACCATCGAGAAACATCGCGAACATCTCATGCAAAAGCTGGACATCCACGACACCGCCGGACTGACCCGCTATGCCATCAGCGCGGGCATCATCGAGAACAGCGTCCAGTTGACCATCGTCTGACGATGAGTAGAAGCAGCCTGACGTTCTGGATGGCTGTGGCCGGGACTGTTTGCTGGGGCGTGTGCTTTTGGTGGATGCACCGGCTTTCTGTCAAACAGAATGCCCTTCTGGACAAAATTCGTGAGCAGGGCCAAAGAATCGAAAAGTTATCCAAGATCGAACATGATCTCATCAAGGAAGTTCATCCCCAAGTCAACGAGATCAAGGAGGGGATGCAGGAAATGATGGGCGTGGTCAAGGAGAATGCAAAAATCCCTCCGTCTCAGTCCAAAAGGAAAAGGCTTTGGTTCGCCCGCCGGGCTTGAAATGGACCGGTCGTCCGGCCCTTAAAGTAAGTTTCAAAGAGATGACCTTACCAGCGGACGCAAAAGGCACGATTTCTTGGGAAGTCTGGTTTAAGGGACTGGGTAAAACGCCGCATAGCTTCCAACGCATTTCCCGGCAATGATTTACCTGTGAGTTCCCGAAATGCTATGCCTATAAGTTCGCCCCCAATACCATCCGAGGAAACGGGCGGAGGAGCCACTCCGGATAACGGCGGTTCAAGAAAAGAACAGCACGTCACGTACGTGCCCGGATTCGACACGAGAGTCGAACGAGCCGAGGCGCGCACAGAGTTGGCGGAATCGCGAGCGGAAAAGGCGGAAACACGAACCGAACAGGCGGAATCACGGGGTGAGCAGGCCATACGCGCCTCGGAACTGAGTTATCGACGGTTATTCGAGGCGGCGAGGGACGGCATTCTGATTCTGGAAGCCGACACCGGGCGTATCAGCGATGTGAACCCATTTCTGACCGAGATGCTCGGTTTTTCTCATACAGAGCTGGCTGGCACACCCATTTGGGAACTTGGTCCGTTTAAGGACATCGTAGCCAACAAGGCCAAGTTTGAGCAATTGCATCGGGACGGGTACGTCCGCTACGAAAATCTTCCCTTGGAAACGAAGGATGGCCGCCGCATTGCCGTGGAGTTTGTCAGCAACGTGTATCGAGCCGGCGAGCAGAGTGTGATTCAATGCAACGTCCGCGATATCACCGAGCGCAAGAACGCAGAAACGGCCTTAATTCGGCTGGCTTCCATTGTCGAGTCTTCCAACGATGCCATCATCGGCAAAGACCTAAGCGCTATCGTCACCAGTTGGAATAAAGGCGCGGAAAACATTTTCGGATACACGGCCGCCGAGATGATAGGAACGTCCATCAAGCGGCTGATTCCAGCCGAGAAGCTGCATGAAGAAGATCAACTTCTGGAAAAGGTCAAGCTCGGCGAAAATGTGAAGCCCTTTGAGACGCTTCGTCGAGCCAAGGACGGGCGGCTGATCAATGTATCGCTGACGTCATCGGCCATCAAGGATGCCGACGGCAAGATCGTTGGCGTGTCGAAAGTGGCGCGCAATATCACCGAGCGCAAAGAGGCGGAGGATAAAATCCATCAATTAAATGTGGACCTTGAGCGGCGCGTCGTCGAGCGCACGGCAGAATTGCAAACCGCCAACCATGATCTGGAGGCGTTCAGCTACTCCGTCTCCCATGATTTGCGCGCGCCTTTGCGCCATATTATGGGCTTCATGCAACTGCTGGAAAAGGAAGCCGGGTCTTCGCTTTCAGAAAAAAGTCTCGAACGCATGGCCACAATTTGCCAGGCGGCAAAACGGATGGGGAAGTTGATCGACGACCTGCTGGCGCTCTCGCGCATTGGGCGCATGGAATTGCAAAAGAGCGAGGTCGATCTGGCCGAGTTGGTCCGGCAGACCTTGGGAGATTTTCAGGCGGAGACCGGGAAACGGGGAATTGTGTGGAAGATTCATCCGCTGCCATCAGTGCGAGGCGATGGCGCCTTGTTGCAGATGGTGCTGGTCAATCTGATCTCCAATGCGGTCAAGTTCACCGGCTCCCGCGCCCAAGCCGAAATCGAAATCGGTTGCGCTCCCAGTAGCGACAGCGAAACGGTGATCTTCATCCGCGACAACGGCGCTGGCTTTGATCCGCTCTACGCCGGCAAGTTGTTCGGCGTGTTCCAACGCTTGCATAGCCAGGATCAGTTTGAGGGCACGGGCATCGGGCTGGCCAATGTCCAGCGCATCATTCATCGGCACGGCGGCCGGGTCTGGGCTGAAGGCGTGGTCGACGTCGGCGCAACCTTTTACTTTTCAATTCCAAAATAAATGGAGGCCTAAATGAATACAAAACACATCCTGCTGGTAGAAGACGACCCCCGTGACGTTGAACTTACCCTGGCCGCGCTCAAGGACCATCATCTGGGCCACAAGTTTTTTGTCGTCCATGATGGCGCGGAGGCATTGGACTATCTTTACTGCCGGGGCAGATACAAAACGCGCTCGGGTGGCAATCCCATTCTGGTGTTATTGGACAACAAGATGCCAAAAATCAGCGGCCTGGAAGTGTTGAAGTCCATTAAGACCAACGAACATTTAAAAGTGATTCCCGTGGTGTTGCTTACTTCTTCGCGCGAAACGCCAGATTTGATTGAGTTTTATAAACATGGTGTCAACGCCTACGTCGTGAAGCCGGTGGATTTCGATGAGTTCATGAACGCGGTCAAGCAGCTCGGCATTTTTTGGGCGGCTGTCAATGAACCGCCGCCGTTTGTAGGGAATGGAGACCATTTGGTTGACAGCAGTGAAGCAATTACTCCCCCAAAGCAAGAAGCCGAGAATGAAATCCCCGCTCCACAGCCTGCATTTGGAGGATGATGGATGGGCGGCAAGGTCATGGCGCAGTGGCTGAAAACTTCTTATCACGACATGAAAATCCTGTTCACGTCGGGTTACAACGACGCCGCCGTCGAAAACCTCGGAGCGCCTGGGGAAGGGGTCGAGTTTCTGGGCAAACCCTACACACCGACAATCCTAACCACCAAGATACGCCAGATGCTCGATGAGTGCAAGCATAAACCTTGTCAGGTGAACACCGAATAGTGCCCCCCACATCTTCCAGCATATATTTTCACGTGATGACAGAAAACGACACTTCGCCAGCCGGTAAAGCGGTCAGTGCCACATTTTCATGCCAGGCAAACCCGCCCCAGCGCATTCTCGTGGTGGATGACGAGGCTTCCGTACGCCTGTTAATCACCAACTCGTTGGCTCGCGCCGGTTATCGCGTTGACGCCGCCGCAGATGGCGCGCTGGCCTGGGAGGCGCTTCAGGTCAGGCGTTACGACCTGCTGATCACCGACAACGCCATGCCGAAGATCACCGGAATTGCGCTGGTCAAGAAGTTACGCGGCCAGAGCTCGACCCTGCCTGTCGTCATGGCGACGGGAACAATTCCGGAGGAGTTGGCGCGCCACCCCTCGCTCGGAATTAGCGAAGTTTTGCTAAAACCTTTCACAGTTGAGCAGATTTTGAAAACGGTGAAAGACGTCCTGTGCCAAACGGGCAGCGCGGGCACTGCCTCCATAAACTCTCACTTGTCCACGCAACTCTGATATGAGCAACCGTAACAACCTCTTACAAGCTAAAGCGTCAAGCGGCGGATCATGGGCCTGCTCAAACATTTTCCCCAGCCGCATCCTTGTGGTGGAAGCCAACAGCGACCTTTGCCTGCTCTACACCGATGCGCTAGCCAGTCCGAAGTGCCGGGTGGATGTCGCCAAAGACGGCGCAACCGCCTGGGAGGCGCTTAAATCCAACAACTACGATCTTCTGATCACGGAGAACGACATTCCCACCAGGATTGGCGACGAACTGGTTGAAAAGTTGCGTGACGCTCACATGGCGATGCCGGTTCTTACGTCGGCGGGAAGATGGCCCAGGCCCGAACCGGTCCCAAACCAGTCCTCTCGATTCGCGGCGACGCTGTGGAAACCCTTTGAGCTTGATATATTGCACAACGCCGTCAAACACGTTCTGCACGCTTTTGTCTTGATCATTATGTTGCAGGTACTTCTGCCCGTGGCTATCCAGGCCCAGGAGGTCAAAGCAGCCTCCAACAGCGATGCGCCGCTCAATGCCATGATCCTCTCGGTCCGTGGCGATTGCGATTACTCCAAAGATGGAGTCACGTTTGTCAAATTAAAGTACCGCCACACTCTGGAGCAAGGAGCCATCGTCCGCACCGGCGAAGATGCGCGGGCAGATCTCTTTTTCCGGCGCACCGGAACGACCGTCCGCCTCCAGAAAGGCACTGAAATAAAGATCGAAAAAATGACTTTAACCATGGAGAACGGCCTGCCGCTCGAGCGCACTTTGCTCGACCTTCGAACGGGCAGGATATTCGCCGTGGTCCGCTCCGCTGTGGCTGGCAGCACGTTGGAAATTAGAAATGCGGCCGAACGCGCCGTGGTCGAAGGCAGTGGCGTTGGCCGATACATCATCACAGCCGACGGAACCCATGTGACGGCTGAAGGCTCGGTCATGCCTCTCAAGGTGATTGGCGAAAACGGGATCACCGTCGTTGCCGCCGGGCAGCGATTTGACAAAAAAGAGGGCAAAATGTTACCGGTGTCCCCCAATTCATGGGTTAAAGAACTCATCGAACTGGATGAACTTCAGGCGGCCTCCCAACAGCCGATCGCAAAGAAATCGTCATCGAATCCATAACCGGCCCCCGCTGTATCCTAGCAACCTTTTTCTATGAAGGAACATTCCAAAAAAAAGACATTGACCTTCGGGGATTTCGTGGCGGGCGTTTATGACGTTTGGGGCGCACACAAGGCCATAGGCATCGTCAAGCTAGCCATCAAAGTGCATGTCATTGAATTTCGTGGCACAGAACGATTTGTAATCTCTTGAACACGCCAACTCCGGAGCCGAGATTTGAATACTTTAAGATTCAACTAAAATGGAGACTTCCAAATTCGATATTGGTGATGCTGTGGTTGTGCGCATCGATGTTCGCCCGAGGCGACCAGGCAGCCGTTGTTCTCCCCAAATCCGTCCCCGATCCCATCGAGCCGGTGAATCGGGTGATGTGGGCCTTCAACAAAGGGCTTATGAAAGATGTAATCAGGCCGACCAGCCGAGTTTATCGGCTTATCGTGGTGAAATCCGTTCGAACTGGAATTGGGAATTTCGGCAAGAACCTCATTTATCCGGGGCGATTGATCAATAATCTGCTCCAGGCCAAGTGGACCGGAGCACGCGATGAATCCTACCGGTTTGTTTGTAATTCCACCGTCGGAATAGCCGGTTTCTTCGACGTGGCGGCCACATGGAAGATTCAGAAATCGGACGCGGATTTTGGCCAGACTTTTGGCCAGTGGGGTTGGAAGCCGAATTTCTTCCTGATGCTCCCGTTTTTTGGGCCGAGCAACGACCGGGATGCCGTCGGTCTGGCCGCCGACACCGCCGCCAACCCATTGATCTATATCGCTCCCTATCGAATTGTCGCCACCGACCCAGTGACCTATCTCGGTCCCTACTCCTATTTCGCCTATGCAGTCATGTATAACGATTTTGCCGATACCGTGGACGAATCGGTGCGCTTCAGCCAGGCCGAAATGGATCCGTATGCGGAGATTCAGTATGCCTGGACGTTTGTGCGAAAGAACCGCGTGGCGGATTTTCAAATCAAGGGAAAACAAGACCCAGCCTCGCTGGAAACTCTCGAATCGGTCTTCTTCACCTACAAAGATCCTGAATTCCCTGACCGCGGCAAAACCCGGTCGGTTCTGATTCCGGCCACGGGACGGAGATTAAAGTTCACGTATTGGTTGCAACCGGGGAAAGCGCCCGTGGTGTATATCGTTCCCGGCCTTGGCTCACATCGGCTGGCCGAAACCTCCCTGGCGCTGGCCGAGCTGGTTTACAAAAGCGGCTTTTCCGCCGTGTGCATCAGCAGCCCTTTTAACGCCGAGTTCATGGAACACGCATCGACCGTTGCGCTGCCGGCCTATCTGCCCGTGGACGGTCACGACTTGCATGTCGCGCTGACTGAGATGGACCATCGCCTCAACGGCTTGTATCCGGGACGATTGGGCGAGAAAGCGTTGATGGGTTATTCCATGGGCGCATTCGATTCCTTATACCTCGCGGCCACCGCCCCGGCCCATCCGGCGTCATTGATGAAATTTGACCGATACGTTGCCATCAACACTCCGATCCGGTTGCAGCATGGGGTTTCCAAGCTGGATGAATTTTACCGGGCGCCTTTGGCGTGGCCTGGCGCGGAACGAACCAGCAACATGGAAAACACGCTCTTAAAGGTGGCCGCCTTGAGCAAGAACAAGCTCACGCCGCAAACTTCGCTGCCCTTCAACGCCATCGAGTCCAAGTTTCTTATCGGACTGGCGTTTCGTTTCATCCTGCGGGATATGATTTACAGCAGCCAGCGGCGGAACAATCAGGGAATCCTGCGGCATCCGATCTGGGATTTCAGACGCGAGGCGGTCTATCAGGAAATTCTTCAATATTCCTACCAGGATTATTTTCAGAAGTTTGCCGTTCCGTATTATCAGGCCCGGGGCCTGGCCGCGCCGGCGGCGGATGCGATGGAAAAAGCCGGTGATTTGCGGACCTATGAGAGCGGCCTGCGCGCCAACCCGAACATCCGCGTGATTGTCAATCAAAACGATTTTCTCCTGGCGGACAAAGACCTCACCTGGCTCCGCGCCACGTTCGCCCCAGAAAACCTGACTGTTTTCCCGGAGGGCGGGCACTTGGGAAATCTTTTCAATCCGTCCGTGCAAAAGACCATTATGGGAGCGCTATCGGGCCTGAAGCCCTCTCTCCCGAAACCCGACTGATTTCGTGAAAAACATTAACAAACAGAAAAATAAAAATATGAATGAACATACACAAGCAACCGCTAATGATCTGGGCTCGCTCGCCGATGATGCGCGCGCGTTGATGGCCGCCACTGCCGACGTGGCCGGAGAAAAAGTCGGGGAAGCCCGCAAACGCCTCGCCGCCGCGCTCAAAAGCGCCAAGGAAAAAGGAATCCAGGGAGCCAAAGCAGTCGATGAGGCGGTGCACGAGCATCCCTATCAAGCCATCGCCATCGGAGTCGGAGTCGGGGCGGTGATCGGTTATCTCCTGGCCCGGCGCTGCGCCAGCAACCGCGATTGATCCGGTTATGGAAGATTCCACGTCCGGCCTCAGACCACTGGCTGCCGCCTGGAAACATCTTGCGCGCAGGCTATTGACCATCGGGGAAAACCGGCTCGAATTGTTGACGGTGGAAGTGCAGGAGGGGCGCGAGCATCTCCTGCACGCTTTCCTGCTGGCCTTGGGCGCGGCGGTGTTCGGACTGCTGGCGGCCCTCACGCTAACGGCGGCCGTCGTGGTTTTGTTGTGGGCCTACTCACCGATGGCCGTTCTCTTGACATTGACCGTGCTCTACGGGACAGCCGCCATTTACCTTGGCCGCAAACTGAACAAACTGCTGCATGACTGGCAGACGCTGCCCGCCTCGCTTGATCAATTACGCAAGGACCGCTTATGTTTGGAGAAAATCCTGGAATGAATACGCTCGAAACGCGCAAACAGCTTTTAATTGCGGAGAGCGAAATCAACCGCCTCCAACTTGCCGAAGAGTGGCAGACCATGGCTGGCGAAGCTCGCTCCGTCGTTCAACGGGCCGGAACCCTCCGTTCCTTCGTCATCAACGCCACCTCGTTGATTTTCGGTATGGCGTCTTTCCGGCGGACGAAATCCGCTCCCACCGGCGAGAAACATTCGTGGGGCCGGACATTGCTGAAAGCCGCGCGGTTGGCGGGATCTCTCTGGTGGGAAATCAGTCGGCGGCCCTAAAAATCATGCCGGGTATTTCAGTGCGTCGCGTACATTGTTCGGGTAAGACCGAATACCGCCCGCGCGCATTGGGAGTATCCTCGCTCCATGATTAATACAAAAATTCTCTTCTTCAAGACCTGCCAAACCGGAATCGCATTAAATGCCGCGCTGCTGTTGGCTCTGACCGGATGCAGCGGTCACGTCGAGGGGCCGCAAGCCGAAATTGCTGTCCAGTCACCTGCGGTCGTAGTGCAGGACGATTATGTTTATTACCCGAGCTATGGAATTTATTACAGCAGCAGCCGGCGTCAATACGCTTCCCTGGAAGGCGGGGCGTGGGTTTCTGAGCCGGCGCCGCGCGGCGTTTCGGTTGATGTGCTGCTGGGTTCGCCTTCTGTGAGGATGGATTTCCACGACTCCCCGGCCAACCACCACGCTGCGGTGGCGCGGCAGTATCCGAGAAATTGGAAGCCGACTCGGACAAATCAAAAGGACAACCAGCGCGACGAGCGCGGCGGTAAATAACGCCAAGAGCGCGCCGCAAACCACACGATTATGTTGCGCAGCGTCAAACAACTATACGGGGACAAACTTGGGGCATCGGATGGCGAAATTGGCCACGTGAAGGATTTCTATTTTGACGATCAGAGATGGACGGTTCGTTATGTCGTCGCGGACACAGGCTCATGGTTGTCAGGGCGCATGGTCCTCGTCTCGCCGCGTTCGCTCGGCCGCCTCGTTCAATCGGGAAAAGTCCTGCGCGTCAAACTGACTCGGAAACAAATCGAGGATAGCCCTTCCATTGAATCGCATCTGCCGGTATCGCGACAATACGAAGAGGAATATCATCGATATTACGGCTGGCCTTATTACTGGCAGGGGGATGCGTTGTGGGGCGCGAGTGGTGTCCCGATTGTGGCAGTGCAATCAACACCTCCAGCCGATGCGGTTGCCCCGCCACGAGAACGCCCCGATGCTCATCTCCGCAGCACTCTCGCTGTGAACGGTTACCACCTCCAGGCCAGCGACGGGATGATCGGCCACGTTTGCGATTTTATGATGGACGATCAGAGTTGGGCGATCGGACAACTGGTCATCAAAACCGGCCACCGGCTTTCGGGCAGAGAGGTGCAAATCCCAACGAGCCAAGTTGACCGGATCGATTACGATAAATCCACCGTGTTCATCAATTTGACCAGGGAAGCCGTCGAGCATAGTCCTGAGCATTTTATGGTCGCGATGGCGGAGGTTGTTTGACCACGCCAGGCGGCAGATCGATCCTTCAAATCACCCCTCTCCAAGCCGCACTCAGGCCTGGTCTGATTCCATCGCGGCCAGAAGTTCATCCAGGGATACGGTCGAAAAGCTGGTGGCGGAGTCGCTCATGGCATAGGGGATGATGAGTTCACGCCCGTGCAGAAGCATGCCGCATGTATAGACCACGTTCGGAACATAACCTTCCCGTTCGGATTCATTTGGGCAGAGCAATGGCTGGCGCAAACGGCCAATGACGCGCGAGGGGTCATCCAGGTCGAGCAGGAACGCGCCCAGGCAATACTTTCGCATCGGGCCCACGCCGTGGCTTAAGACGAGCCAGCCCGCTTCCGTTTCAATCGGCGAACCGCAGTTGCCGATCTTGATGAATTCCCACGGCTGCGCCGGCGCAAGCAACAGCTTTGGCGTCTGCCAGAAATGGAGGCGGTCCGAAAACATAAGCAGAATGTTCTCGTCATCCTGGCGCGACAGCATGACGTACTTCCCCTTGATTTTGCGCGGGAACAGCGCCATGCCCTTGTTCTGCACAGCGGGGCCGTTGAGCGTGCTGAATTTAAAATGGATGAAGTCCGGCGTTTCCAGCAATTGCGGCAAGGTTATCTTGCCGTCGTAAGCAGTGTAGGTCGCATAGTAAGTGAAGCTGCCATCGTCGTTGTGGAAATGAACGAAGCGGGCGTCTTCGATGCCGTTGCTCTGGCTGGGGACGGACGGAAAGAGGACCCGTTGCGAAACCGGAGTGTCAGTCGCGAAGTTCACTTCGTAATTCGATTCCGCCAGCAACAGAATGCCGCGCGCCGCGCGGGCCGCAGTCGCGTCCGAAGTGTCCGATGTCAAGCCCGAGGCCGCGAGGATCTGATGCAGTTCCTTAAGCGTGAAATCCTCATGAAGCTGATCCAGCACGCGCCGGCAAAAATCATTTTGCACTCCTGCCTCCTGGAGTTTGTGGGCAAACAACCCTTTATCATAGGCGGCGTTGGGCACGCGCTCCGGCTCCGTGGCAAACGGCACCGGCGGCGTGAGCGTGATGCGATTCTGTGCGCTGACTGTGCCCGTGCGGAAGGTGATGGAGGAAATATGTCCTTCGCCTGTGGCCCGCAGGCTCAGGATGAAACGCAGCGCGCCCCGGGCCACTCCGGACTGGTCGGGGTGCGGCACAATGGAAGGATTGAACAGCGCGGCGGACTCCGGCGAATACTCGTGAGTGAAGTAAGCGCCAATGAGCATTTGCCGTTCGGTCGACGGCTGTTCACCCGGTTCGAGATAAATTTCCACTTCTTCGAAGCGTTTGCGGAAGAAATCTTCAACAAGCTCATGCCGGTTCGAGAATTCGCCCAGCAAGTGGCTCAACACTCTTGCGACTTGCTCCTCCGAAATGGCTGCGACGCGGGCGACGACTCGGCGGGCAATGTCATCGGTCGTGGGGCGAAACGCGCGCATCAGCACCCGCGAACTGTCAGGAGTGATCGTCGGCCCGATGCGTTTGGCGTGGAGGACAGGGAGTATGGGTCTTTTAGTCATGATGTCTCTTTGCGTATGAAATTACACCGGGGATTATTCCCCAACGGGTTCCTTGAAACTGGTCAGCGTGTTTTGCAATGCCCGCTCCTCGGCCAGCGCCAGCAAAAAGGCCAGGGTGGATTCGGCGCCTTGATTCTGGCTCACCCGATCCACGTGCAGCCCGTCGCGACAACCGCCGGTGCCCGGATCGTAGAGCGCCAGGCCCAGATCATTGCGACCGAGAAACCATTCGAATGCGCGGCGCGCTTCGGCTACCCAGAACATGTCGCCCGTGGCGTGATACGCTTCGATGCAGGCCGAAATAGTCGCCTGCGCCTCGATGGGTTGTTGGTCGAAGTGCGCGCGTTCCTGGCCGCGCTTGTAAAACCCATTCGAGCCGATGGGCTTGAAAGCCCCCGCCGCGGAGGTCTGCACTTGAACCAGCCAGCGCAAGGCCTTGAGTCCGGTCTCAACCATGGGCGCGGCTTTCAGGCGGCATCCGCTGAGAATGAGCGCATGCGGCAATTTGGCGTTGGCATAAGAAACGACTTCTTCAAACCAGTGCCAGTCCCCCGTGGCTGCGTCGGCATATCTCTGCATCAGGCGCGCGGTGAGCGAGTCGCGGATCTGGCTGGCGCGCCGATCGCCGCCAAAACGCCGCAGGTATTCGTCAATGCCAACGAGCGTGGAGGCCCAGGCGCGGGGCGAGATAAAATCCGCGGCCACCGGCAGCGCTTGCTCGAAGAGTTGCGCCGCCAGCATTTGAAAACTGCCCTGGCCCGATTGGGCCACGCACAAACCCAGCGCCCACAGCGCATGACCCTGGCAATCTTCCGAGCCGACTTCCTCCAGCCAGCGCCGCTCGAAGTTCATGAAATTGCGGAAGCGCCCGCGCTGGCGGTTAAAGGCGTGGTTCAGGAACGCCGCGTAGGTGGTGGCCTGCGCGCTAAGTTGGGCCGATCCATAGCCCAATTTTTGCAACATCAAGACCAGCGCCAACGCGCGAGCGTTGTCATCCGTGCAATAGCCTTCGGCAAAATTCGGCACCGTGAAGCTCGCGTGTTGAAAGATGCCGGTCGAATCGCTCATCCGAAAAAGGTGGTCCAGCTTCATTTCCGGCAATTGCCCGGGCTGCTCGTCCAACGTCTTGATCGGTGACGATTTTCTGCCCACGAAATTGTGGTCCTGCCGCGCTTGTTCGAACGACTTGGCGTAGAGTTGCGCCACGCGGCTCCACACCATCTCGCGCCCCAGTTTGTAGGCGTTCTTGCGCATGGAGTGGCGCAACGGTTCGTCGCGCAGCAATTCCACCACCGCCACGGCGATGGCTCCGGCATCGCGAAAGGGCACAAGCTTGCCTCGCTCCGCAGTCAATAATTCCGTCGCGTGCCAGTAGGGGGTCGAGACCACCGCGTTGCCCGCGCCGAAGGCGTAAGCCAGAGTGCCCGAAGTGATTTGCGATTCAGTCAGATACGGCGTGAGATAAATGTCGGCCGCGCCGATGAACCGCATCAATTCCTCCAGCTCGACGAAGCGATTGAAGAAAACCACGTGTTTCTGCATGCCCAGATCTTTGGCCAGCCGTTCCAGGCTCAAGCGGTAGGCCTCGCCCTCGTCGCGCAGCAAATTGGGATGGGTCTGGCCGAGAACGATGTAAACGACGTTGGGGAAGTCGCGAATGATGTCTGGCAACGCGCGCAACGCGTACTCGATGCCTTTGTTGGGCGAGAGCAAACCAAAGGTCAGCAACACCTGTTTGCCCGCCACTCCGAATTCATCCTTGAAATAATTCGGGTCCGCAAAAGGCATATCGGGAATGCCGTGCGGAATGAAATCGATCTTCGCCGGCGGCGCGTGGTAAACGCCGAGCAGAAATTCGCGACCCCGCTCGCTCATGACCACCAGCCGGGTGGAAACCCGGATCAACTCCCGCATCACCCGCCGTTGCTCCGCATTGGGTTCGCGCAGAATCGTGTGCAGCGTGGTGACGATGGGCATTTGCAGTTCGCGCAACAGCGCCAGCACATGACTGCCCGCCGGACCGCCGAAGATGCCGAATTCATGCTCCACGCAAACCACGTCCACGTCCGTGATGTTCAGAAAATCGGCCGCGCGCAAATAGGACGGCAAGTCCTGCTCCGCAATCTCGAACCGCACCTCCGCCGGGTAATTGTAACCCGTGGCGAGATCATTGACTGGCACGACCAGGCATTTCAGCGCCGGAAACTCTGCAGCCACGGCGCAACGCAAATCGGTTGTGAACGTGGCGATGCCGCATTTCCTGGGCAAATAATCGCCGAGAAACGCGACCTTCTGAATGGCAGAAGCCGTCTGCATAAATCGTTATCCGGAGGCAAGGGAAAACCCGCCGATCCTGTATTTCTTATGATACTCTGCATGGCCGCATTTACCAATAAACATTTCCATCTGTCGCAGCGAACGGCTCGCCTGGGTGGTCGTCACAGGCGATGTGGCCGACACGGGGAAGCTGCAAAGGCCAATGACCACAATTTGCGACATTACGAATCTTGCGGACGCCCCTTCACCCCGTTGCTCATGCCACTATTTCAGCGTCTTTGACGCTCAGGCGTTTATCCCGTTCTTCCCCGCGCAGCACTTTCAGCGTGACCTGCCGGAACTCCGTGAGCTTCAGAAAGGCGACTACGCACGGGAGAGCTCAAGTTACTAACGCACAAGTTTGTTGTACTCCTCATGGGTGCCGATCCATACCCATTCATAGCCACCGCTGATTTTGTGAGCCAACGCGCGATAATGATCGCCCACGCGGATGGAAAAGCGTTCGCCGGGACCGGCAAGTTTCTTAAAATCAAGCGAGGGATGGTGAGGGTTGCCGCGCCATAGCCGGTAATTTTTCACAGCCAGACGCTGAACGGGTTCCGGCAATTCCTGATAGCGTTTCCAAAACCGGCGGGTACCTTTGGACGTCATTCCTTGTCAGAAGGCCAGTCATGGAGCGACCCGGCCTGGCGTTCGACAGCGGCTTCCTTGAAAAGAAAATCCAACTTGCCGTCCGTCGCATCGCGCTCCATCTGCCGCTTCCATAGATCGTGATAACGGGTGCTAACCCACAAAGCCAGCCTGTCAAAATCCGACGGAGCGAGCTGCTCGGCGGCTTGTTCGATTTCTTCCACCGTATTCATAAGTACAAAATAATTGATGGGTCGATTTGTGGCAAGAGGCAATGCGCGCTGCATAATACCGCGACGGAATGGAATGCCCATTGCGCCTTGGAGGGGCGTTCTGCTAAGGTGCGCTGCAATCTTGCCGGAGTGGCGAAATGGCAGACGCACAGGACTTAAAATCCTGGGTCCGTAACAGGACGTGCGGGTTCGAGTCCCGCCTCCGGCACCAGTTTTAACTTGTTGATTTTCAACAAGATGGGCCGACCAGAGGAGGCCAGTGCCAGTGAAAGTGCCAGTGAAATCAGTACCCGGGTAAA
>Ga0182024_10000890_pt1 | contig 77157 bp, 63 predicted proteins | sample P32metaG_FD_120480 | JGI IMG/M metagenome (GOLD analysis project Ga0182024, IMG submission 120480) | Permafrost microbial communities from Stordalen Mire, Sweden - P3-2 metaG (Illumina Assembly) | ecosystem: Environmental > Terrestrial > Soil > Wetlands > Permafrost | place: Sweden: Stordalen...
AGTGGGTGTCAGTGTGGGGCTTGATCTTATAGCCGGGGATGTCGCGCGTGAGGATGGGGATGGGGGAAAAGCCGGTCTTGGCGTATCCCGGACCGAACCGCTTTTTCAGGGTCGGAGCGAGCCGGCGGATGAAGGCGGCCTGCACCGTCTTCGAACAAAGAGCGGCGCCGACCAGGGCCCAAATATCCTTCTTCTCCGGTGAGAAATGGCGGATGAACTCGGGGAAGAGATCGATCTTCACGCGGGTCGAATTGCCCTGCGTGTTCTTCGCCTTGCTGCGGCCGCCCATGGGCCGGTAGTCCTCGTACACCGGCATGGCGGCGCGGATCGAGGCGTAGACGTCGTCGGGAAAAACGTTGCGCAGCACGAGGTGAAGGAACGGCTCGGTGCCCTGTTTGGCCGCATCCACGGAATTCGCGACATAATCCGCCAATTCCTTCGCCGTCCACTTCTGGGCGCCGATGTCTTGGGTTGCTTGGATCATGAGTTCGTTTCCGGGATGAACGACTTGGGTTGGGGTTGGCCGTGATCGATCCGGTTAATTCCTGGCGGCGGCCACGACCTTCGTCGCGGCGTCGGCCAGGTCATCGGCGGCGATGATCGGCAGGTTGGATTCCTGAAGCAGTTTCTTGCCCGCGGCGACGTTGGTGCCCTCGAGGCGGACGACGAGCGGCACGGGCAGCGACACGGCCTTGACGGCGTTGATGATGCCCTGCGCGATCGTGTCGCACTTCATGATGCCGCCGAAAATGTTCACGAGGATCGCCTTCACGTTCTTGTCGCTGACGAGGATCTTGAACGCCTCGGTGACCTGCTGCTCGTTGGCCCCACCCCCGACGTCGAGGAAGTTCGCCGGCTTGCCGCCCGCGTACTGGATGATGTCCATGGTGCCCATGGCGAGACCGGCGCCGTTGACGAGGCAGGCGATGTTACCGTCGAGGCCAATGTAGCTGAGGCCGAACTTGCTGGCCTCGACCTCGCGCGGGTCTTCCTCGGTGATGTCGCGGTAGGCCATGATGTCCGGGTGACGGAACATGGCGTTGTCGTCGAAATTAAACTTCGCATCGAGCGCCATGACCTCGTTGCCCTTGGTCACGACGAGCGGGTTGATCTCGACGAGCGAGCAGTCGGTCTCGATGAAGCAGGTGTAGAGCGCCTGGAAAATTTTCACCGCGGGCTTGAGCAGGTCGCCCTCGAGGCCGAGCACCTGGGCGAGCTTGCGCGCCTCGTAGGGCTGCATGCCGAGCGCCGGGTCGATGCGCAGGCGGGTGATTTCCTCGGGATGATGCTCCGCGACTTCCTCGATGTTCACGCCGCCGCGCGTGCTGGCGATGACGACCGGGGCCTGCGCCTCGCGGTCGAGCACGATGGCAAAATAAAGTTCGCGCGCGATGTCCTTGGACTGGGCGATGAGCACCTTGCTCACAAGCTTGCCGGCCTCGCCGGTCTGCAGCGTCACCAGCGTCTGGCCGAGCATCTTGCCGGCGAGTTCGCTCGCTTCCTCGGGCGTGGTACAGAGCTTGACGCCGCCCTTGAAGCCGTTGGTGAAGGTGCCCTTGCCGCGGCCGCCGGCATGGATTTGGGCCTTGACCACGAGGTCCTTCGTGTTGAGCGAACGGGCGACTTTCAGCGCCTCCTCCGCCGTGCCTGCGACGCCGCCGGGCGGGTTCGCAACACCGAATTTGGTCATCAATTCCTTGGCTTGGTACTCGTGGATGTTCATGGATGAAAGGGGATAGAGAGGGGGATTTTTATTGAACCGGAACCCGAGGCGACCGACAAGAAAGAAGCTCTAAACGAATAATCGCATTCGCTATCTTGCGAGCGGCGCGGGGTTTTGAAGGAGTGGATACGCGTGAAATGTCATGTCGCGGGCAATTGTGCCATGAAAGACGCGCGGGGCGTTAGCCTTGGGCTGCCTATTTTACCTAAAACGCCGCAAGGCGTTGTTGGGCAACGTGATTTTTTTGGGAAAAGAGATTGGAATGGGGCCGCGAAATCCATGCGCCCACGATTTCCTGATTATCAAGGGCTCAAGGAGCTGTAGGAAGAGGTGAGAATACCAAATTTATGCCCGGGAGGGGACGCTTTCACCTCGATGTACGCGTTGCCCTGCCAAACGATGAGGTCCATCGCGGGATCTACCAGTTCTCTCACCATCACGACATATTGCGGATTGTTTTCGATGCCGACTCCGTTAAGGGCAACGATAATATCGTTAGAATGAAGGCCAGCAGCTGTGAGAAGCGGACTGTTTCCCCAGATACGAACGCCCTGCTGCGGCTTTCCTTGAAAGGAGGCGAAAGTGACCTTCGTCATTCCGTTGGGAAATACTTCTTTTGTCAGCGCATCGAATTTTCCCGGAAACTTGTCGGGATGAGCCTGGTAAAGATCGGCTAAAATATCGACCTTACCATACCTCTCCATTACGTCCTCACCCAAGCTTTCCTGCCCGTCAAGATCGTCTGTTTTTCCCAACATCTCCGCATAGATGCTGAGTCCGTCACCCGATCCCACGCTGGCAGCTTGCTTCGCCAGATCCATCGCCTCGCTTTGTTTTCCGTGGTCATAATCATATCGAATGAGGTTGCCCACGGAATTGGACATCAATACCGCGTCATGACTATTCGCCAACGCCTGGCGGTAGACAGCCATGGCTTCCTCGACTCGTCCCGCCTTGAATAGAAAATTCCCATAAGCCCAACTCGCATCGGAATCTAATTTGACCCGCTCTTTCCACATGCTTTCAAGCTGGTCCTGGCTCAGGGTGAAGCGATTTCCATTATATCGATCCAGATAACTGGCCATATAATTGTTGTAACTAAGGAAGGGCTCTATATGGCTCATTACGGCGTCAGCTGGGCTTTTGGGCTCGGTGTCCACGACGGCATAGGCCAGGTCCGCCGAATGAGGATGCATCGCGGCCAGCTTCTCTAGAAAAAGCGATCTCGGGTCACCCGGCTTTGATGCATCCGAGTCATTGCGATGCCAATTGGGGGGAACCTTGAGGAACATGATCACGTCCTGCACTTGATCCGCCAGAAAAGTGGTACCGATCGGTGGCCCGTCCATATAGTAACTTCTGAGAAGACTGGACGCCGCGCCATCCTTGTCGAAACCTTTGACCGCTCCCCAAGCCGAGACGTCGTTGATTTGCCAGGAATTATTTTCGTTTCTCAAAGCATCGGCAGGCTTTGTCCCGGGCGCGTCATTCGATCCAAAAGTCCACTGAACCAGTTCAAAGAAGGGCACGCCTTTGTACTGCTCGTTAACTGCGTCACGAAACTTCTTTGCTCCGGCGTAGTCGCATAGATAGGACTGCAGCCACCAGTTGGTTTCCTTGATCGTCTCGAAAAGATGGCGCCGCGCGGCTGCCTTGAATGTTCCCAATCCAACAACTTGGATCGTGGCGCCCGGCTGTCCGGGTTTCGTCGTCACGGTTTCCGTTTCGGGTTCGGAGAAAAAGGCGGCCAGGTTGGTTTGATCGAGCGCAGGTTTTTGTCCTACCGCGAGGATATCATTCAAATCGCGGTACTCGTTTTGCAGGGCGATCTGATTGAACTGATTTCCTATCTGCACAGGTTGATGGTTCATGGCGGAGAATCCACGCGTCCAGTCCACGCCATCCGTTGGATCGCCCACCACATTCTTGAGTTTGTCCAAGGCGGCTATTTGCGGACCGTTTCGCACCAGTGTTTGGAACCACGCTATCTTCAATAGGAGAGGAGAATTGGTGGTAATTTCCACCCCGGACACATCCTGCTTGTTCCAGATTCCAAGCGCTTGAATCCATGTCTTTGCGGCCTCGGGGCACGTTGCATCTTTCTCCATCCGGTCGAGAAGACTCTCCGCCTCAAGCTCACGCCCCGCGAGAACTCGCAGAGCCGTGTCTGCGATTCGATTGTTCCATGAGGGCGGTCCCGACTCCAACGCGTCGGCCAGGGCGAGATGCGCCGTCGCTCGACATAAAAGAGACCGAATATCGGCGTAACGGTCCGCGTCCTCCCGTAATGCAAGCGTCAACAGGATCAGGGCGGCTTCCTCGTGCGCTGAAGCATCGAGTTCATTATGTTCCAGCAACCCGGAAAGCCGTACATCCTCGCTCGCCAGGCCCGCACTCGTAGGTGACAGCAGATCGGCCATGCAGGCCGTGGCGTGGGCGTCATCGTCCTTAGCTTTGGCGGCGCCCAAGGCCATCGTCGCCAACTTTCCGTACTCGCCTGCGTCCCACGCAAATGAGGGATGCAGGTCGATCTGCAGTGAGGACTGACTCGACCATCCCGTCACTGCGATCTTCACCGAATAGGGATCCGAGAACGCATCGACGTTTGCTTTCACCGTCAGCGCCGGCAGCAGATCCGTCGGATGTGCGGCCAACCAAGCTTGTTTGACGATGTCCTGCGCAATGATCCGCGCTAAATAATTATTTTCCGTTCCATCGCCGTCGGAGTCAATAAGGACGGGCTGATCAGCAAATCCTCGCAGGTTAAAAACAAATAAATAAATCGAAAAAACGAGCAGAATGAATGCTCTTATCTTCATCCTCGGGAGGATTCGCTTATAATGATTATATAGCAAGAATTTTGGCGTTCGGGCCCACGAGTCACTTTACGCGCCGAGCAGCAGCGGTTCTTGAAGCACACAGGGTTGGTCAAATAGATCGGTGCCGATTGGGCGGCGATTGCCACGAGGGGCGAGATTGCCCTACGCTCCGCGATTCGGCATGCCGGAACGTGACCTGACTCCCGACGATCTCCGACCGCTTCAGCGCTTGGCGCTTGTTGTGGGGATGGTTGCCTTCAGCGCCGTGGGGTTGGCGGTGGTGGCGGCGTTTTGCTGGTTCCTCGTCCCGCCGATCATTCATGATCAGGCGTTCGACGATAGCTATGCGGTGCTGCAGGGATTTTTCTATCCCTATCAGCCGGCGAAAAGCGCGGCGTTCCAGGCCTGTGTGCTGGCGGCCCCGCTGCTGATCGCGGGATCGTTCTTCCTCGTGCGGGCGCTCATTGCGCGCATGGGTGCGACCGCGCTGCGGCGGTGGATCGCGGTCGGGTTGGTGATCGAGTTCGTGTTGTTCGTGGCGTCGATCCGACCGCTCTTTTATTATCCGCATCCGCCGGTGTGGATTCCGCCGACGTGGCTGCTGTGCCCACTGGCGTTTCCGCCGCCGGTGCCGGTGTGGGAGTGGATCGTTTCGGTCTTGATGGGACTGGTCTTTTGCTTCTGGCTGTGGATCTCGCCCCAGGGACGCGAGACGGCGCGGCGCGTGTGGTTTGTGATTCTCGTGCTGGCAATCGGGCTGGTGCCGGATCAGTTTTATGCGCCGTCCGAGATCACAAGCGAGATCGAGTATACCTATCATCTCAACGCGATGCTGGATGCGCTGAGCCAGTCGGTGAACGGGCATCATCTGCTGGTCGATTTCCCGCATATCTACGGCGGGTACATCGAGGTGCTGGCGCCGGTGCTGCGGCTTTTCCCGCGCACGCTGACCGTGCCGCTTTTCGCGCTGGCGGTGCCGTCGGTCGTGGCGCTTTTCTGCTGGCTGTTGGCTGCGCGGGTGCTGGTTCGTCCGCCTGCGCTGCTGGCACTTTGCGGGATTGGCCTGCTAGCGGTGACGTACCTGACCGCTCTTCCGCCGACCTATGTTTACAGCACGCCGCGGAGTCTCTTTCCCGCACTGGGGCTGTTGCTCGCGGGGCTTTATTTTCGGCGGCCGGGCGCGGGGCTTTATGCGGCGATCTCGGTGGTGGCTGCGCTGGCTCCGGTCTGGAGCATGGATACGGGTCTGGTGTTCTGGCTGGCATGGACGCTGACGTTGCTGGCGGGCGATGCGTCGGAGCGGCGTTGGCTCGGGGTCGTGCGGCACGCGGTGGTGCAAGGGGCGCTCCTCGTTGTCGCGGGGGTGGCGTTTGTCCTTTATCTGCGCGTGACGTCGCATGAATGGCCTGACCCGCACTTCGTTTTCTACTTCCAGACGATGGTGGTGAAGTCGGGCTATTTCTGCGTGGCGATGATCGTGCCGAGCGCGTGGCTGTTTCTCGGGCTGCTTTATCTCACAGGGCTCATCGTGGCCGCGCTGGGCCATTTTCGCGGGACGATCGATTGGCGGCGGCGGATGATCCTGCTGCTGTCGCTGACCGGGATCGGGATGTTCAGCTACTACATGGGACGCTCGGCGGAGAGCAATCTCATTGCGGTGTGCCCGCCGGGGATTTTGCTCCTCGGGCTGATGGGGAGCGAGGCGCGGGTGCGGGTGGGGTTGCGGCTGTTGCCGCCGACCGTGCGGTGGTTTTTCGTGCCATGGGTGATGATGGTTTTTTGGTGGGCGTTCCTGCTTTTCGTTCATCTGCCGGTGTTGATGAGGCATGAAGGGACGATTGCGCTCGATGCATTCAAATCGGGTGTAACGACGTTTGAGGCCGATGCGATGCGCGCGGGGACGTGGGTGCGGCCGGGTGAGAGCGACGTCTATTTTTTATCAGGCCACAGCGGACTCTACTATTACCTGACGGGGACGGTGCGGCCGTTGCGCATGCCGGGGAATGTGGAGTTAATGAAAGTAAGCGACGTGAATGTGCTGCTGGATGCGATCCGGCAGCGGCGATTGCCGAAGCTGGTGGTGGACCAGAATTTTTTCGATCTGCAGATGTACCGGCCGGAGGTCTACCAGTGGCTGACGGATGCGATTGCGCAGAATTACCGGGTGGTGGATACGGCGCCGGGTGGGAAGGTGGTTTTGGAGGTGCCGCGGTAGGGAGCGGGAAGAATTCAGTCGGTAGCCGTCGACCGCCGGGCGACGGAGGCCGCAGCAGCGGCCGGAATGCAGTCGCATGGGCGGAAGTTCTTCGCGAATGGATAAAACGTTTTGCTCTTCCATTCCGCTCGCGTTGCTCGCTCCGTCGCCCGACGGTCGACGGCTACCGGAATCAGCCGACAACGAAGTTGTCGGGGAACAGGAGCGTTTCCAAGTGCAACTTGGGAACGAGGGGAAGACTGAACTGATCCTTCGACTTCGCTCAGGATGACGGAGGGGGAGATATTGCGCCGGGCTGCTACAGCTTCAGGTCGCTGAGGCCCGGATGATTGTCGGGCCGACGGCCTTGGGGCCAGAAGAAGCGGCGGTCCTCGGCGGAAATGGGCAGGTCGTTGATCGAGGCGATGCGCCGCTTCATCAGGCCGTCGGTGTCGAATTCCCAGTTTTCGTTGCCGTAGGAGCGAAACCAGTTGCTGCTGTCGTCGCGCCATTCGTAGGCGAACCGGACCGCGATCCGGTTTTCGTGGAAGGCCCAGAGTTCCTTGATCAGGCGGTACTCCAGCTCGCGGCTCCATTTGCGGGTGAGGAAGCCGACGATGGCGTCGCGGCCGGTGACGAATTCGGCCCGGTTTCGCCAGACGCTGTCGACGGTGTAGGCCAGCGCGACCTTTTGCGGGTCGCGGCTGTTCCAGCCGTCCTCGGCGAGGCGGACCTTCTCGATTGCCGTGGCGTGGGTGAACGGGGGCAGGGGTGGGCGCGTGCTCATGCCCCCAGTCTATGACGCGCCGTGCGCGGATCAAATCACCTTTTCTTTACCCCCGCACATCTTCTGGTAGACTGATGGACGTTATGCCCAACGTCATCGCAGGACCCGCCTACGTGGTCCAGCACAACATCGACACCGACCAGATCATTCCCGCGCAGTACCTCACCCTCGTGCCGACGATTCCGTCCGAGTACGAGAAACTCGGCAGCTACGCGATGATCGGCCTGCCCGACTCGCTTTATCCCATCCGCTACATGGAGGAGGGCACGACGAAGACGAAGTACCCGATCATCATTGGCGGCCGCAACTTCGGCTGCGGTTCCTCGCGCGAGCATGCGCCCATCGCGCTGGGCGCGGCGGGTTGCGAGGTGGTCGTGGCGGAGAGCTTTGCGCGCATCTTCTTCCGCAACTGCATCGCGACGGGCGAGCTTTATCCCTACGACGCCGCCGTGCCGCTGAGCACGGAGATCAAGACCGGCGACCATGTGGAGGTCGATTTCGACAAGGACGAGCTGCGCGCCAACGGCAAGACCTACCCGCTCAAGCCGCTGGGCGAGGTCAAGCCGGTCATCGATGCAGGCGGCATCTTCGAGTTCGCGCGCCAGAGCGGCCTGATCGCCGCGCGCGCCGAGGAAAGCCTGCCCCTTTAGCATTCCTCTTATGAAAACAGCAGTCGTCACCGGCGGAGCCGGATTCCTGGGCAGCCATCTTACCGACCGTCTCCTCCTGGAGGGTTTTCGCGTCATTGGCGTGGATAACTTCATCACCGGGAACCCGGCGAATCTCGAGCATCTCAAGACGAACTCGAACTACAGCTTCATCGAGCAGGACGTGACGAAGTACCTCGATATTCCCGGGGACGTGAACATCGTTTTCCACTTCGCGTCGCCCGCCAGCCCGATCGATTACCTCGAGCTGCCGATCCAGACGCTGAAGGTCGGCTCGCTTGGCACGCACAACGCGCTGGGTCTCGCCAAGGCGAAGGGCGCGGCGTTCCTCATTGCCTCGACTTCGGAATGCTACGGCGATCCGCTGGTCCATCCGCAGACGGAGGAATATTGGGGCAACGTGAATCCCATCGGGCCGCGCGGCGTCTACGACGAGGCCAAGCGCTTCGCCGAGGCGATGACGATGGCGTATCACCGCTATCACAAGGTCGACACGAAGATCGTGCGCATCTTCAACACCTACGGCCCGCGCATGCGGCTGAAGGACGGTCGCGTGGTGCCCGCGTTTATCGGCGAGGCGCTGCGCAACGAACCGATTTCCGTCTTTGGTGATGGCAGCCAGACGCGCAGCTTTTGCTACTGCTCCGACCTGATCGACGGCATCTACAAGCTTTCGCAAAGCGATTTCCACGAGCCGGTGAACATCGGCAATCCGAACGAGCTGACGATCAAGGAATTCGCGGAGCGGATCATCCGCATCACCGGTTCCACGAGCAAGCTGACCTTCCAGCCGCTGCCGACGGACGATCCCAAGCAGCGCCGCCCGGACATCACGCGCGCCTGGCAGCGGCTCGGCTGGAAGCCGGTCGTCGACCTGGAAAAGGGCCTGACCGAGACGATTGCCTGGTTCAAGCCGCGAGTGCTGGTGTAAGCGGCTCCTTGTGGTTTGGAACGCGAGCAATTAAAGTTTTCGCATGAGTACGGTTGCTGAGATCGAAGCCGCCGTTGAAATCTCCGACCTTCTTTTCGCTCTCTACGAAGAGGATGAGAAGACCAATGCGCCCTCCTCCTAATTTGTGCGCCGCCAACGACGAACGATCTCAGCGTTCATGGCTGAATCTTTGAAATAATCGCATGCCGCGCCGCGTACTGGTTGGAGTTGGGATCGCCTCGCATCCGCTCCATGCGGCGGGCAACACGTGGGCGTTCCTACAGTGGGTGCTGGCGTTCCGCGAGGCGGGCTGGGATGTGTGGATGGTCGAGGACCAATCCACCGCCAAGCTGGTTGATACGGAAAAGAAGCCCTTCCCCACGCTGGAAGGGAGCGCGAACCTGGCGCACTGGAATTCCGTCATCGACGAATTCGGCCTGCGCGACCGCTGCACGCTGCTGCTGGATGGCGAGTCGCCCGACAAGCGCGAGCTGCTGGAATTCGCGCGCGACGCGGAGTTCCTCTTCAATATCTCCGGCCATTTTCACACGGCCGACGTCATGGCGGCGGTGCCGCGCCGGGTCTACATCGATCTCGATCCCGCGTTCACGCAAATCTGGGCGGAGGTTTATCACTCCGCAATGAACCTGGAGCCGCACGACATCTTCATGTCGATCGGCGGACGGTTGGGACGCCCCGATTGCCGCGCGCCACTGGCGGGACGCGACTGGCTGCCCATCGGTGTGCCGATCGCGCTGGACCATTTCACGCTGCCGAACCTGGCGCAGCCGGGCGAGGTCTGGACGACGTTCACGCATTGGTATGGCTACCCCGCCGTCGAGTACGAGGGCGAGTGGTACGGCAACAAGTCGGAGGAATTCGAAAAGCTCGCCAACCTGCCGAAGCTGACGCGCGCCAAATTGGAAATTGCCACCGATCTGCATGCCGAGGATCCGACCACGGACCTCTTTCGCAACGGCGGCTGGAGTCTCGTCGATGCGCGGCCGCTCAACACGCCGTGGCAGAAATACCGCGATTACGCCGCCGCGAGTCGCGGGGAATTTTGCGTGGCGAAGAACGGCTACGTCCGGTCGCACTGCGGGTGGTTCAGCGACCGCAGTGCGATGTATCTCGCGCTCGGCCGGCCCGTGATCTTGCAGGATACCGGCTGGCCGGAATTTTATCCGACGGGCGAGGGCTTGCTGGCCTTCACGGATGAAGCGGGTGCTGCCGCCGCGCTGGAAACGGTCGAGCGCGATCCCGTGCGCCATGCCCGGGCCGCGCGCGCCTTGGCGGAGAAATATTGCGCTGGCCCGGTGGTGGTGAATCGTTTTCTCGAGACCGCGAAACTCTAGTTCAGCAGTAGCTATCTAGTCTTTGGCTCAGCTGCGATATATGCGAGAGACACGACCGCAAGATGATTCGTCGCCGGATCGTATTGGGCTTCTGAACCATCGTCTCTTCGCCAGCGACTCTGGGTGTTGGGACTGGGCTGTTGGGTCCATTTGTAGCCATCGGCAAACGATTGTAAGAAGGTGTCGATTTCGGCTGCCGAAAATGGGGAGCGATCTTTCTTCACGACCATGATCAGTCCCGCCTTCCCGCTTACCATGACGAAGCTCAAGAGATAACCTTCCTTTAAAAACATCAACTGGGGGGTGGGAGATCCAGCCAGACTCTGGGAGGTATCCCGATAGATCGGCGGTCCATATTGGGCTACGCATTGCGCCTCAGTCGCTCCGAGCCCGGCAAAACAAGATGTTGAAAAAGCCAGACTGAGGAGAACAAGAGCGAACCATTTTTTCATAACGTCTGCGTCCACCCGCACAGTTCGCGGGAGTGTAAGTCGATGGTGTTCGCCCGGCGAGTACAGAGCGACGTCAAAATAGATTAAGCCGGACGGTTTATTTCCCGGCCAACAACGCGATGTCCTCCGTCATCAGCTTCAGCTTGGCGCCGCCGATGATGCCTTCCACTTGCTTGGCATTGCGACCGCCGACGATGGCGCCGGTGACTTCGGGATGATGCAGCGCCCACGCGATGGCCACTTCGCCGGGCGAGCAGCCGTGCTTTTCCGCGACCTGCTTGAGCCGTTCCACCAGCTCCAGGTTCTTGCTCAACTTGGGTTCCTTGAATTCGGGATTCTTTTTGCGCCAGTCGCCCTCGGGCAGCGACTCGATGTGCTCGCGCGTCATCTTGCCGGTCAACAGGCCGGAGGCCATGGGTGAATAGACGATCACGCCGACGCCGTGTTCGCGGCAGTAGGGCAGGAGTTCGTCGGCCGCCTCGGGCTTGACCAGCGAGAAGGGCGGCTGGAGCGATGTGACCGGCGCGATCTCGGCGCAGCGGCGCAACTCGTCGACGGTGAAGTTGCTCGCGCCGATCCAGCGCACCTTGCCTTCTTTTTTCAGCTTCGCCATTTCGGTCCAGCCTTCGAGCGTCTCCTCGATTTCATCGCCGGGCCAGTGGGCCTGGTAGAGATCGATCGCGTCGACCTTGAGCCGTTTCAGGCTGGCCTCGCATTCGCGGCGGATCGAATCGGCCTTGAGGGAGTAACCGACCTTGCCGTCCTTGTCCCATGTGATGCCGCACTTGGTGAAGACGTAGGGTTTCTCGCCGCTCCATTCGGACAAGGCGTGCGCGACGATTTCCTCGGAATGGCCGAGTCCGTAGGCGGGCGCGGTGTCGATCCAGTTTACGCCAAGCTCGAGGGCCTTGTGGATCGCGGCGATCGAGGCGCCGTCATCCTGCTTGCCCCAGCCGTTTTCCCACGGGCCGCCCACGGCCCAGGAACCAAAACCAATCGCGGTGATCTCCATGCCGGAATGGCCAAGAATTTTCATGATCCCCAAGATAGAACTCATCCGGGAAATGCCAAGGGGCCGGATGTATTTTACGACGCGAATCCGGGAGCGCTTTGGGACGAGGATCGGGCAGGGATGTGCTCGGGAAGTTTTTGAGCGATCCGCAATCTTGTTGCTCGCGCACCGCCATCGGGCCGATGGCGGCTACCTTGACTGCAGGCGCCTGGAGCCTAGGGGATTCGAACCCCTGACCTCCTCAATGCCATTGAGGCGCTCTACCAACTGAGCTAAGACCCCGCGTCCGCGGATGGCGCGAGGGCGCCAGCGGGAGGGGGAGAATAAGCGTCCGGCGGGAGCGTGACAACGGAAATGTGGTGCTCGGCATCACCGCACGACCTGCACCCAAAAGCTCGTCAGGCCGCGTGGGCGTGCAAATCCAGGCGGAAGACACTTCCCGTGCGCGCCCCGATCTGGAAACGGGCCAGCGGCTCGCCCGGCGCGTCGAAAAGATCGATCACCCAGGTGGCTTCCTTGCCCGAGCGCGGCTGCTCCAGGCGGTACTGCGCCGCCTTCACACCCTTGAGCTTCGATTCCTGACGGATGAGCTCGAGCGCGGCGTCGGAATCGACGATCCACTTGTTCTGCACCAAGGTCGGGAGCGCGGCGGCACCGTCGTTTTTCTCCGCACTAAAAGCCTCGACTGTGTCGGGATGCTCGGAGGAGGTGTGGGCGGCCACGGTGACGACGCGGCATTTTCCGCTCGTGCCGGCGTCAAAGAAAACGAAGCGCCATGCATCGGGCGTGAGGGAAGCATCGGTGCGGGAACTCGAAACGGCCAGCAGCCGGGAGCGGACTTCAGGCCGCAGCCGCCGCTGGGCGATCTTGAGCGCGCGGAGCGCCGTGAGGTGGACGGCTTGTTCCGGCGGAGAAAAGCCGAAAGCGCAGCCGAGAGAAAAGAGGGAGCATTGCAACATAGTGTCGAGAGGTGATGGTGAAGGAGGCGTATCCAGTTCCTTTTTAGCTTGTCCCATGCCCGGGGCGTTTTTTGGCGCCCGGCGCTGAAACCGAACCTGATCGCAGCCATAGTACAGACGCAGGAAACCCCTCGGCGTCGCATTACATTTTCTTGGGGAGCCATTACAAAATGGACAGTTCGCGGGCAGGTTATACACAACATCCTGATCACGCGGCAGTAAGCGTGATCGGGAAATTGCCGAGGCGAAGCAGAAGTTTCCGCGAAAAAAGTGACCCGCATTTTGCAGGCAGAGCGGACGACGAAAAATTTCTTATCTATCCTAGGCAAGAAGTATTCTGGTGGGTGAAAATATAAGCCGCGAAACGCGGAAGAGTCCGTCGTAATAAGGAGTTTTGCGACTTGAGTACGGGTCGCGCGCGGTTGAAAAAATCGATGCGGCGCCGGTGACATTCGTCCTCTGAAAGAGTAGGATTCCGCCCGGCACCGAGCCATCTCCGCATGAAATTCATCCCCCGCCAACCGTCACCGCCCCCAGAGCGGACTGTTGCGCGGATGACAACGACGCGGTTCCTCCGACTGCAGTCTGCGGAAGATCATGAGCGCGAGGGTTCAGGTTTGGAATCGACTTCGGCTCCGTCTCCGCGCCCGCAAACACGCTCCCTGCCGATGCCGCCGGAAGCCTCCACGGGTTCATCCGCGCGGACAACGGCTTCTCAACGGGTGCGGTTGCGGCTCGATCCCGAGATTGCCACGCAACCGTTGCCGCCGGCCCAGTGGCCTTCGCAGCCTCTGCCCGCACCGGAACGGATCACGACGCCCGAACCCGCGGCCCCGGAGCCGCTGCCCGCTTCCATCGTCGGATCGGAGATTCCATCCGCTGAGGACGTGCCGTCCGTGGAATCGGGGATCCCCGCTGAAGAACCGGCTGCGCCCCTGGCGTGGGAGCAGGAGGCGGATACGGCGGATGAGCCGCCCGTCCAGGAAGAGGCGGTTGAACACGAGGTTCCCGAAGTGCCTGCCGATCCGCCCACGGCATTGACTGCACAGACTGCATCCGTACAACCCGAGTCGACATGGCTGCAGCAGACGCGGCGGCTGGTCCCTCCTGCTGCGCTTAAGGTTCGCTCGGGTGCATTGTCACCCATTTCGCTGTCGGGCATAGCGCGGGGCGATCGACCGCCCACACGGCGCTTCGGTTCGCGCGAAACGACGAAGGAGGAAACCGCTGTCCCTGTCGCGGCGCCTGCGGTTGCCGCCACCGACTCGCGCCCGCTGCCGCGCCCGGAGTTGCGCCGCCCGTCGCCTCTGCCGCTTTCCAGCATGACGCGGCCGGAGCGCTCGCTGGGACGCGGGTTTTGGATCGTACTTCTGGTGGTCATTCTTTTGCTCGCGGTCGTTCTCTACTTTTTCGGCGTGGTGCCGAAAGTCACGGCGATGCTGGAGCAGCGGGGCCAGCCGCACCCGGCGGTCGTGGTGTCCGCGCCGGTCGCGCCGGCGCGCACCGTCTCTTACACCGTCGCGCGCGGCAGCATGGCGCCGACGATCATTCCGCTTTCCGGCACGATCGAGCCGTCCCAGCAGACCGAGCTGTACGCGCGCACGACCGGCTATGTGCGCGATTGGCTGGCGGACATTGGCGATCCGGTGCAGGCCGGGCAGGTGCTGGCGGAGCTCGACACGCCCGATGTTGACCATCAGCTCACGCAGGCGCGCGCGACCGCCGACGAGGCCAAGGCGCACCTGATGCTGGCGCAGGACGAGGCGAAGCGCTGGGACATGATGGCCGGTGCCCATGCCGTTTCGCAGCAGGACGCCGACGAGAAGGATTCCGCGCGCGACGAGGCGCAGGCCGGTTTCAACGCGGCGCAGGCGAGCGTCGCGCGGCTGGTGGACCAGGAACTTTTCAAGGAAATCCGCGCGCCGTATGCGGGCCGGATCACCGCGCGCAACCTGGAAGTGGGGACGTTGGTGGCGGCCGGTTCCGGGTCGGACAACAACGTGCTTTTCCGCATCGCGCAGACCGATCCGGTGCGGGTGTTCGTCGACGTGCCCGAGGCGCGAGCGCCGGCGATCCGGGCCGGATTGACCGCGAGCATCGAGGTTCCCTCGGTTCCCGACCGGGCCTTCAACGGCACGGTGGTGCGGGACGCCGGCATTCTTGACGCGACGACGCACACGCTGCGGACGGAACTGCGCGTGGCCAATCCCGACGGCGCGCTGCTGCCGGGCGCGCAGGCCGGTGTGCATCTGGAATTGGCCGAGAGCTCACCGGTCGTGCTGATTCCCATCGATACGCTGGTGGCCAAGCCGAATAATATCACGGCGGTAGCGCGGCTGACGGAAACGAACGGACACGACGTCGTGCATTTCACGCCGGTGACGGTGGGACGCGATTTTGGCACGGAGGTCGAGGTGCTCGACAGCGTGCACGCGGGTGACCGGATCGTGTCGCATCCGCCGGCCGATTTGCAGGACGGCACGGCGGTCAACGCGCAGCCGCTGGATCAGGCACCGATTCCGTCGCTGCTGCCGCCGAAGCCTTCCGCGCCGCGGGCGTAAGGGAACGCGCTAAGGCGCCGAGACCGGCGCGACCGAGAGCACGCGGCCGCCGTTGAAGTTGAGCTGCAGGCCCGCTTTCTGGCCGGTTTCGGGATCGGTCGTCCAGGCGCCGGAGTAGATCCAATATTCGTCCTGCTTGCTCGATGGACCGCCGAGATACTGGACCACCTCGGCCTGCGTCTTGTCCTGCAAAAAGGCGCGCCATTCGCCGAGGCTGAGATCGTGCGCCTGGACGCGCTGCAGCAGTTTGGCCTGCGCCGCCAGCCGCGCGGCCTCGGCCTCGCTGGCGGCTTGCGCCTGGTCGGCGATTTTCTTTTCGAGCTGCTGAAGATCGTGCGTCGCCTCGGCCGCGTGGGGGCTGGTTGGGTAGGTCCAGACGTAAGCCTGCGCCAGCGCGAGTTGGTCGTTCGGCTGGGCGGAGGTGTTCTTCATCGCGTCCTGCAGGGCTTCGAAATCGGTTTCGTCGGGATGATCGTAACGGGCGAGTTCGATCTTGAGCTGGGCAACCTGCGCGTCCTCGGTCGCGACGTTTTGCTGCAGCGCGGGCTGCTGCGCCTGAAACTTCGCCTGGTCGGCCTGGGTGTCGTTGGCGGCTTCCCGGGCCTCGATCAAGTCGCGCGCGGCCGCCTCGAACTTGGGCGTTATCCAGCCGCGATGCTGCAGCGTGGCGATCTGCGACGCGGAGAGCGCGTTATCGGCGCGCGCGGCGAGGGGCAGGAACGTGGCGCCAGCCAGCAGGAGGGTAAGCGCTTTCATTGGCCCACCCCGTAGTAATAGTCGACGCCCTGAACGAACCCGTCCGCGAAGACGACCGTGAGGCCCTTGGTGTCTCCGCCATCCGGATCGATGACCATGCGCTGCGCGTAACCCCAGCGATCGGCGGCGCGCTCGCTCGGTTCGCCGAAGAGGGCGAAGACCTGTGCCGGGGTCTTGCCAAGCAGCGCCACGCGCATTTCCGAGAGGGTCGCCTGGCCGGCGGCGGCGCGGGCCAGGAGGTGCGCGCGGGCATGCGCATCGGCGCGGGCGGCCTCGGCCTGTTCCTGCCGCTGGGCGGCGAGTTGCGCGGAGACTTCCTGGTTGATCTCGGCCAGCTGGCCGCGCGCGGCGTCCGTTTCGGGATCGTGCGGATGACCGGCGATGAACGCGGCGAGTCCGGTCGCGGCGTCGGTGAGATGGCCTTGGGCGCGCAGCAGGACCAGGCGGCTGAAGGTGAAGGCGGGCAGGTTTTTGCCGTTTTCAATGGCTTGGTGGAGGGAGGCCTCGTCGGTTTTGTCCTGCGTGAGGCGGGCCTGCAGCGCGGTGAGCTGCGCCTGCGCCGCGTCCCTCGCGGAGGTGAGGGGGGCGGCTTCCTGGCGCGCGGCGATGGCGGCGAGTTGCAGCCGCGGGGTGATGGACTTATCGACGAATTGCGCCACCGCGCGGTCGATCTGGCCGGCGAAAACGAACGCGACGAGGATGGAGGCCGCGACGGTATGGACGAGCAGCAACCCGATATAAAAGAGGCCTGAGTCGCGCGCGGAGGCGCGGTACAGCCAGCCGACCCAGAAAATCTGGACCGCGATCGCAGGCACGGTCAGGACCACGAGCATCAGCAAGGCCGGCCAGCCGGCGCCCGCGTTAAGGCCCATGGTCGCCGCCACGCCCAGGACGAGGGTGAGTGCCAGGGCCAGCACCAGCCGTCCGGTGGCGTAAACAAAGGCGCGGGTGATCTTGGCATAGGCCGGGGCGACCATGGTCGAAAAAATCCAACCCAGCAGGACGTCGACGAACCAGCAGGCGAGTGCCGTGGCCAGCAGGATGTGGCCCATGACGCTGACGAAGATGGGCAGGGCATCCTTGATGAGCGCGGTGCCGTTCTGCGTGAAAAAGGGGCCGAGGTCCGCCTGATGCTGGGCGAGGTAGGAGGCGAAATCATCGCCGGGCGGAGCAGCACCGGCGGCATCGGCCAGCAGCCACGCGCCGCTCAGCGCGAAAGCGCCCAGCAGGGAGCAGAACAACCGCAGGCGAAGCTTCCGCCGCGGCGGAAAGGATAGAGCCGGAACCATAGCGCGGACGCGAGGCCCACAGTCGAGATTCTGTCTCTTGCCGTCAATCCCTTAAACAAGTAAATTCAAGTGAAGGTGAAAAACCGTTTCTTGCTGCTGAAGTGCATCGCCCTCGGGGCGCTGTCGTTTCCCACGCCGTTTTTCATCTGCTTCTTCCTGTTCGGGATCAATCCGGGCGACTTGGAACATCGTTTTCTGGTCACGACTATCCTGCTGCTCAGCGGTGCATTGATCGGTCTCGCCTCCTTCTATAAGGACTCGGCGGTGGCGGCACTGAAGGATTGGTATCCATCCGACCGGCCGTGAGGTCACTTTTTGCGTGGCGCGGGTGATCCGGCTGCGCTAGGGTAACAGTTGCCAGGAGTGGCAAAACGTCAGCAGGCCAACCCCGCCAGATCCGAAAGGAAGCAACGGTAACTTGACTGCCGCTGTTGCTGCTCCTGGTTTTTTATTGCCCGGAGCAGCTGATCTTCCGATCTACGACAGGTACTCGCGCGGATCGGTGATGTGGCCGGTGAGCGCGGAAGCCGCGACCGTGTAGGGCGAGGCGAGGAACACTTTCGATTCCTTGTTGCCCATGCGGCCGGGGAAATTCCGGTTCGTGGCGGAGATGCAGTTCATCGGCTTGTTCAGGCGGCCGAACGTGTCGACGGGACCGCCGAGACAGGCCGCGCAGGACGCATTTTCGGTCATCTGCACGCCAGCGGAGGTGAGGATGCTCCAGACGGTCTGGTCGCCCCACTTGGTGGTCTGCAAATCGGTGACGACATCGGGCGTGGCGGGCACGCCGAAGGTGTCGATCTTCACGCTGCGGCCCTTGAGGACCTGCGCGAAGGCGAGGAAATCCGAGGTCTTGCCGCCCGTGCATGAGCCGATGTAGGCGCGGTCGAGCGAGATCTTGCCGAGCTCCTTGGCGAGCGCGCGCTGGCCCGGATCGGGATGCATCGCGACGGTTGGCTCCAGCTTGGAGAGATCGAAGGTCTGGTCGTAAACGAAGGTCTGGTCCTTATCGACCTCGACCGGCGTGAAGTTCGACTTCGTGCCGTTGTGCTGCGTGCGTTCGTTGACGTAGGCGAAGGTCTTTTCGTCGGCGGGGAAGACGCCGTTCTTGCCGCCCGCCTCGATCGCCATGTTGGTGATCGTCATGCGGTCGTCCATGTTCAGCGCCATGGCGCCGGGGCCTTCGTACTGCATGGCGCGGTAGGTCGCGCCGTCAAAGCCGATCTCGCCGATGACGTGCAGGACGACATCCTTGGCCATGACGCCTTTCGGCAGCGTACCCTCGAGGTAAAAGCGCATCGTCTCGGGGACCTTGATGAGCAGCTTGCCCGTGCCCATGACGAAGCCCGCGTCGGTGTTGCCGATGCCGGTGGCGAACATGTTGAACGCGCCGGCCATGCAGGTGTGGCTGTCGGTGCCGAAGAGGATTTCGCCGGGACGCAGGTGGCCCTTGGCGGGCAGCGCGGTGTGGCAGACGCCGGCGTAGCGCGAGCCGTACTGCTTCGCGAGCTGGCCGCGTTCCTTGTCGAAGATCCAGTGGCCGTTCGGGTCGTCGATGACGTCGTAGAAATAGGGCAGGCCCTGCTCGCGCACGAAGTCGCGCAGGATGTCGACGTTGCGGTTGGAGAGCGAGTCGGCGGTGAAGATGTAGTGGTCGGGGATGATGACGATCTTGGTCTTGTCCCAGACCTTGGCGGTTTTGCCGAACTCGCGCTTGAAGACGCCGATGGTGCCCGGTCCGCAGACATCGTGGGTCAGCAACACGTCGGTCTCGACCCAGACGTTCTCGCCAGGCGAGACGTGGGCTTTTCCGCCGGCCCGCGCCAGCAGCTTTTCAGTCAAAGTCATAAGAGGGAGAGCATACCGCAGATTGCGGGGGTTGTCATCCTCTGTCCTGTGAGGGCGTAGGGACGGTTTGGTGACTAAAGGGGGTTCTCCATCGGGCCGTATAAATACATCACCAACTTGCCGCCCGACCTTAACGATATCCCTTCGACCTTTGTGCGCATAAAGTCGACTACGATTATCGACTGGTTAGGCCCATCCAAGTTGTAAATATACAGTTCGTGCTGAGAACCAATTTTCCCTGCTCTCGCATGGGCGTCTGGCTTTCCTAAAATCTTTCCGAGCGGTTCAAGCGTGCGCGCTTGCGAAAGGTAGAGTTCCTTCGTGATTCGAGTATCAGGAAAACTCTCGGGTACAAATTTTCGGAGAACGGGAACAACGACCTCCGGATTTCGCGTGGGAAGGTTCGGAACATCTGCGTGACTATAAGCGGTAGTTCCGACCAGAAGCACCGCTGTGGAAATCAGGCTGATTGCTCGTCGAAGCACACCTTAACCTAACAACACGATAACTTCTTCCAAGCTCCGAACGTGATCAAAACGTACGCTCGTACGTTCATAAAGTAGGAGTCTATTGGTGGCCTACGCCGCAGCCGCAGGTCGCAGCGGCGGATTCGCGCGGAGCGACTGGCGCGGCGGCGATCTTGTCGGGATCGTAGGAGAGGCTGGGGGCGTTCCATCGTTCCACTTCGGGGATGGGCATGCCCTTGCGCTCGCTGTAGTCCTCGACCTGGTCGCGGCCGATCATGCCGACGCCGAAATATTTCGCGTCGGGATGGGCGAAGTAGAAGCCGGAGACGGAACTGGCCGGGTCCATGGCGAAATTCTCGGTGAGCACCACGCTGGCGTTCTTCTCCGCGTGGAGCAGGTCGAAGAGGAGGCGCTTTTCGGTGTGGTCGGGGCAGGCGGGATAGCCGGGCGCGGGGCGGATGCCGCGATACTTTTCCTTGATGAGCTCCTCGTTGCTGAGCTTCTCGCCCGCGCCGAAGCCCCAGGCAATGCGGGCCTGCAGGTGAAGCCATTCCGCGCTCGCCTCGGCGAGCCGATCGGCGAGCGCCTTGGTCATGATGGAATTGTAGTCGTCGTGGTCGGCCTCGAAGACGCGCGCGATGTCGGTCACGCCGAGCCCGGCGGTGAGCGCGAACGCGCCGAAGTAATCCTTCCGCCCGCTCGATTTCGGCGCGATGAAGTCGGCCAGAGCGTAGTTGGACTGGTCGGCGGGCTTGTCCATCTGCTGGCGCAGGGTGTGAATCGTGGTCAGCACCTTCGTGCGGCTCTCGTCGGTGTAGAGCTCGATGTCGTCGCCGACCGAGTTCGCGGGGAAGAAGCCGTAGACCGCCTTGCCGTGAATGCTTTTATCCGAAAGCAGTTTTTCCAGCAGCGTGGTCGCGTCGTTGAAGAGTTCGCGGCAGCGCGGGCCCTGTTCGGGATCGTCGAGCAGCGCGGGATAGCGGCCGCGGATTTCCCATGCGTGAAAGAAGGGCGACCAGTCGATGTAGCTGGCGATTTCGCGCAGCGACAGGTCGTCGATCACGCGCAGGCCGGTGAAGGCGGGCGTGGGGATGTCCACCGTGGCCCAATCGCAGGTGAAGCCGCGCTCGCGGGCCTGGGTGATGGAGAGTAGCGGCTTGCTGGGACGCTTTTTCTCATGCGCGAGCTTGGCGCGTTCCTGGTCCTTGCGATTTTTTTCCTCGAAGTCAGGCCGCTGGCTGTCGCTTAAAAGCGCGCCGACCACGCCGACCGCGCGCGAGGCGTCGAGGACATGCACCGTCGCCTTGGAATAGTGGTGCGCGATCTTCACCGCGGTGTGGGCGAGGCTCGTCGTGGCGCCGCCGATGAGCAGCGGCAGATGGAACCCCTCGCGCTCCATCTCGCGCGCGACGTGGACCATCTCATCGAGCGACGGCGTGATGAGTCCGCTCAGGCCGATGACGTCGACGTTCAGCTCGCGCGCGGCGGCGAGGATTTTTTCGCTCGGGATCATCACGCCGAGATCGATGACCTCGTAATTGTTGCAGGCCAGGACGACGCCGACGATGTTTTTGCCGATGTCGTGCACGTCGCCCTTCACCGTGGCGAGTAGCACCTTGCCCTGCGCCTGCTTGTTGCCGGTGCGTTTTTTTTCCTCCTCCATGTAGGGCAGGAGATAGGCGACTGATTTTTTCATCACGCGCGCACTTTTGACGACCTGCGGCAGGAACATCTTGCCCGCGCCGAAAAGATCGCCGACCACGCTCATGCCGTTCATAAGCGGGCCTTCGATGACCTCGAGCGGCGTGGCGTATTTCGCGCGGGCCTCCTCGGTATCGGCGTCGATGAAGTCGACGATGCCCTTGACCAGCGCGTGGCTGAGCCGTTCCTCGACGGGCAGGGAGCGCCATTGCGCTTCTTCCTTGGCTTCGACTTTGCCGACCTTCTTGAAGCTCTCGGCGAAAGTAACGAGACGCTCGGTCGCGTCCTCGCGGCGGTTGAGGATGACGTCCTCGACCTTTTCCTTCAGCTCCGGCTCGACCTCCTCGTAGACCGCGAGCATGCCCGCGTTGACGATGCCCATGTCGAGGCCGGCCTTGATCGCGTGATAAAGGAAGACCGCGTGCATGGCCTCGCGCACGGGATTGTTGCCGCGAAACGAAAACGAGATGTTGCTGATGCCGCCGGAAACGCGCGCGTGCGACAGGTTGGCCTTGATCCAGCGTGTTGCCTCGATGAAATCGACCGCGTAATTGTTGTGCTCCTCGATGCCGGTGGCGACGGTGAGCACGTTGGGATCGAAGATGATGTCCTCGGCGGGAAAGCCGATTTCCTCGGTGAGGATGCGGTACGCGCGCGAGCAGATCTCAATGCGGCGTGGCAGCGAGTCGGCCTGGCCCTTTTCGTCGAAGGCCATGATGACGGCGGCCGCGCCGTAGCGCCGCACGAGCTTGGCGCGCTCGCGGAAGGCGTCCTCGCCCTCCTTCAGGCTGAGCGAATTGACGATCGGCTTGCCCGGGATGCAGCGCAGGCCGGCCTCGATCACGCTCCACTTCGAGCTGTCGACCATGATCGGCACGCGGGCGATTTCCAGCTCAGCGGCGATGAGGTTGAGGAAGCGGGTCATCGACTTTTCGCCGTCGAGCATCCCCTCGTCCATGTTCACGTCGATGATCGCGGCGCCGCCCTCGACCTGCTGGCGTGCGACCCGCAGCGCCTCGTCGAATTGATTCTCGAGGATGAGCTTGGCGAACTTGGGCGAGCCGGTGACGTTGGTGCGCTCACCGATGAGCGTGAAGGGAATTTCCGGTCGCAGCGTGAACGGCTCGAGGCCCGCGTAGCGCGTCTGCGTGTCGGGCGCGGGCAGGGCGCGAGGCGTTACATCGCGCAGGCAGTCGGCGATGCTTTTGATATGCGCGGGCGTGTTGCCGCAGCAGCCACCGGCGATGTTGAGCCAGCCCTGTTTTGCGAAATCGAGCATGAGCGGCCCCATGTCCTCGGGCAGCAGCGGGAAGCCGGTGGGCGAGAGCGGATCGGGCAGGCCGGCGTTCGGGTAGCAGCTGAAATAGCAGGTGGCGAGGTGCGAGAATTCCTCGATGTAGGGCCGCATCTGGTCCGGGCCGAGCGCGCAGTTGATGCCGACACTGAGCGGCTTGGCGTGCGCGACGGAAATCCAAAACGCCTCGAGCGTCTGCGCGTTGAGTGTGCGGCCCGAATCGAAGATCGTGACCGAGATCATCAACGGCACACGGCGGCCGAGCTGCTCGAACGCCTCTTCCACGGCGAAGAGCGCGGCCTTGGCATTGAGCGTGTCGAAGATCGTCTCGACGAGCAGCACGTCCGCGCCGCCCTCGAGCAGGCCGAGCGCCTGCTGGCGATAGGCGTCGACCAGCTCGACATAGGTCACGCCGCGCGCGCCGGGATCGTTCGCGTCGCGCGAGATGGAGGCGGAGCGGTTGGTCGGGCCCATCGAGCCCGCCACGAAACAGACGCGGCCCGGATTCGCCGCCATGAACTCGTCGCGCACGCGCGCGGCCAGCCGGGCGGCCTCGACGTTGAGCTCGGTGACGATCGATTCGAGATCGTAATCGGCCTGGGAAATCGTCTGCGCGTTGAACGTGTCGGTCTCGATGATGTCGGCGCCAGCGTCGAGGAAGCTGCGGTGGATTTCCGCGATGATGTCGGGCCGCGTGAGCACGAGCAGGTCGCCGTTGCCCTTGAGGAGCTTGTGGTGGTCCTTGAACCGCTCGCCGCGGAAATCCTCCTCCTCCAGCTTGTACTGCTGCAGCGTCGTGCCCATCGCGCCGTCGATGATGACGATGCGTTTTTGCAGCAGGGCTTCGAGGGGATGCAGGGCGGGGGAACTCATGGCGGGGAAAGGATCATGCGACGAAAAACGATCGAACGCCATCGGATGTCTCCGGAAGGGCGATTCGATTGTCGTTAAGAACATATCGACACATCTGGATGCGTCAATGGATTAGTTGGTCCTGTGCGGCGGTCTATGACCGTCGCTGATCGATCTATTTTTGACGGAATTACCAAATTCAGACGGAATTAACGGAATTATTAATGCGGGGTACTTCCAGAACGATCGAGACGCCAATCGCATTCGCAAAGGGCGACTGGACTTCACTGATTTCAGTTCTCTCCCGTTAATTTATTTGAATTCCGTTAATTCCGTCAAAAAACAAAACGGTATCCAGCGACGGTCATAGACCGCCGCTACAGGACAGCCGTTTTGAATCGTAAAGGAGCGCAAGGCGGCTACGTTCGCCTTTATCCATATGGCCCGCGCACGGCTTACCGTTCTTCTTGCCGTCGTTTTCCTGCTCGGCGGCTGGCTGGGCCGGCAGGGCTCACGCGTGACGGCGGACCCGGCCCCCGCGTCGCCCGATGAGAGCTACGAATACACGCTGCTGTTCTCGCGCGTCATGCAGCTGGTCCGGCAGGACTATTTCGATCCCTCGAAGGTTGGCTACAAGGAGCTCACCTATGCCGCGCTGAAGGGAATGCTCTCGTCGCTCGATCCGCACAGCCAGTTCCTCGACGAGGAGGCGTTCGCCGACCTGCAGCGCGAGACACAGGGCGGTCCGTTCAGCGGCCTGGGCATCGTGGTCGGCGAGAAGAACGAATCGACCGTCATTGTCTCGCCGATGGAAAACTCACCGGCGGGCCGGGCGGGGCTTTTACCGGGCGACCGCATCCTGCGCATTAACGGCAAGACGACCGAGCATCTCGCGCTCGGCACCGTGGGCGACATGCTGAAGGGCAAGATCGGCGAACAGGCGACGCTGACCATCCTGCGTCCTTCGTCGAACGGGCCGAGCAGCGACCAGGTCTTCGACGTGACGCTGACGCGTGAGATCATTGAGCTCCACTCGGTCAAGGACCCGCATCTGCTGGCCGCGGACGTGGCGGGGCAGGACAAGGTGGGCTATTTGCGCATCGAGGAATTTGGCCAGAACACGCCGGAGGAATTCAACCGCGCGCTGGATGGACTCGAGAAACAGGGCATCGAGGCGCTCGTCATCGACCTGCGCAATAATCCGGGCGGCCTCGTCGACGCGGCGGTGGAGGTGGCCGGGCAGTTCATGCCGCCGGGGACGGTGATCGTGTCGCTCAAGGGTCGCAGTCCCGACCAGGACCAGTCGTTCCGCGCGAAGGAGGGCCGCGAGCGGCCGAATTACCCGGTCGCGATTCTCATCAATGGCTACAGCGCGAGCGCGGCGGAGATCGTGGCGGGCGCGTTCAAGGACCTGAATCGCGCGGTGCTGGTCGGCGAGACGACGTTTGGCAAGGGCTCGGTGCAGACGGTGCAATCGCTGGGCAACAGCATCGGCATGCGGTTGACCACCGCGCGCTATTTCACGCCGAGCGGCAAGAGCATCCACGAGATCGGCGTGACGCCGACCCTCGTCGTGCCGATCACGAACGAGGAGGAGCGGCGCATCATCCTGGCGGAAGCCAAGCGCTCGCTGACGCCCGAGGAAAAGGCCGAGGCGGCCAAGGCGGATGACCGGCAGTTGACGCGGGCGGTGAGCGCGTTGCGCGCGGTGCGGGCGTTTCGCCTCAAGCATTAAATCAGCGGCAGCGCGCAACACCTTCCCCCGCAGGCCGAATCGCGTTAGACTCCACCCATGCGCATTCTCGGCATCGAAACATCCTGCGACGAAACGGGCGTCGCCATCGTCGAGAGCAACCCGCGCTCGACCGATGTGCTGGCAGAGGCGGTCAGCTCGCAGATCGAGCTGCACCGGCCCTACGGCGGCGTCGTGCCCGAGATGGCCACGCGCGAGCACTTGAAGAACCTGCCAGTGCTCGTGCCGCGCGTGCTGCGCGAAGCGCGGTTGACGCTTGCGGCGCTGGACGGGATCGCGGTCACGGCCGGACCGGGGCTGGCCTCGTCGCTGCTGGTCGGCCATTCGTACGCGCGCGGCCTGGCCGTGGCGCTTTCCAAGCCGATCATGGGCGTGAACCACCTGGAGGGGCACCTCTACTCGCCGTTTCTGTCCGAACAACGGCAGATCGAATTTCCGTTCGTCGGCCTCATCGCCAGCGGCGGCCACACGCTGCTCGTCCATGCGCTGGCCTGGAACCGCTACGTGAAGCTCGGCTCGACGGTGGACGACGCGGCGGGTGAGGCGTTCGACAAGGTCGCGCGGCTGATCGGTCTGCCTTATCCTGGCGGCCCGGAAATCGAAAAGCTGGCGAAGATGGGCAATGCCGAGGCCTACGGCCTGCCGCGCAGTTTTCCCGAGCGCGACAATCTCAATTTCAGTTTCAGCGGCTTGAAGACGGCTGTGCGCTTTTTCTATGAGAAGACGCCGCACGTGCAGGCCGATCCGGTCTGGGGTTACGACCTCTGTGCGTCGTTCCAAAAGGCCATCGTCGATGTACTCGTGCGCAAGTCGGTCCAAGCCGTGACCTTGGCGCGAGCCCGGCGGCTCGTCGCCTCGGGCGGCGTGCTGTGCAACCGCTCGCTGCGCGATGAACTGGCGAAGGCCTGCGCCGCCGCGGGCATCGAACTGCTGGTGGCCAACCCGGCATTCTGCACCGACAACGCGGCGATGATCGCCGGCACGGCGGCGGAAAAAATGGAGGCGGGCATCGAGCCGCAGATCGCGGACGACATCAACCCGAACCTCGATCTATTCACCCCCGAGCCACAGCGGGACCTGGCCCGCGGCCTCGGCCGCGCGATCCAGCTCAAAAACCGGAAGACCCAGGAGATTTTTCAGGAGTTCCCCATTGGTGCGGAGCGCGACGTCTGATTTCTCGACGAGTTCCGGCGCGCCGAAATTCAGGACCACCCCCGCGCAGGTCACGCCCGCGTCGCGGATGCTTTCCACCGTCAGCAGCGTGTGGTTGAGCGTGCCCAGTCCGGCTCGCGCGATGACGATGACGGGCAGGCCGAGTTCGCGCGCCCAGTCTCGCACGTCATAGTCCGGCGCGAGCGGCACGCGCCATCCGCCGACGCCCTCGATGGCCACGTGGGAAAAGCGCGCGACCGTTTTCACGATGGCCGCATTGAGTGATGCGAAATCGAGCGTGCGATTTTCTGCGCGCGCGGCGATGAGCGGGGCGGCTGGTTTACGTAGATGGATCGGGTTGATTTCGTCGAGCGTCACCGTGCCGCCCCCGGCCATACGTAATTGTTCTGCGTCCTCGCGCCCGCCCGCCGCAATGGGTTTGAGGCCGATGGCATCATGGCCGCGCGCGCGCCACGCTCGCACCAGCCAGCAGGTGAACCAGGTCTTGCCGACGCCCGTATCGGTTCCGGTGATGAAGAAATGCGGCATGTTATTTCGATGATGATGAAGGCGGAATCGACGCCGCGTTGAGATGCTCGAGATTTTCGCGCGGCTTGTCCCAACCGGGGAAGAGGCGCATGGCGGCGAGATAATCGGCGCGCGCAGCGGCCGTTTCGCCCAATCCCGCCTCGACGACGCCGAGATTGTTGTGCGCCTCGGGCAGATTGGGATCGAGTTGCAGCGCGAGGCGGAACTGCGCGGCGCCGGATTGCGGCTGACCGGCGTTGACGTAGGCGTTGCCGAGGTTGATGTGGCCGCGGGGATTTTCGGGATAATGCGCCACGGAACTACTCCAGATCGTGATGCCGTTGAGGTACTCGCCGTTGCGCAGGGACGTCAGCGCGAGCAGCGGAAGGACGAGAAGCGCGGCGAGCCGCGCGCGCCCACACACGGCGTGCACAGCGAGGACAAACAGCAGGATCACGGCCGCGAGCGGCAGGTACATCCGGTGTTCGGCGATCGTCTGTTTGGCCAGCGGCACGATGCTGGAGCTGGGCGCAAGGATGGCGAAGAACCACGCGCCGATGAAACCGAAAGGGGAACGTTTCGCGACCAACGCGATCGTCAGCGCGACGAGCGCGAAAACCAGCGCCGCCTCGGGCGCGACGGCGCGGAGGCTGGCAGCGGTCGTGGTGCCGTAATCGAAAATGAGCGGGTGCGGCCAGCACGCGAGGCCGAGGTAGAGCGCGATGGCATGGCATTGTGTCAGCGCGTAGTGCCACGAATCGATCTTGAGCCCGGGCCCCACCGCGCCGCCGCGGCTGCCGACCTGGATCATCTCGGCGATGAGGAGAAGCCACGTCGCGGCCAGCGCGAGATAAAATCCGGCGCGACGACGTAGTGCGGCGGCGAAGCTTCCCGCGCAAAAGGTGCGATCGTAGAGAAGGACCATCAGCGGCGCTGAGACCATCACCTCCTTGCTCGCCATGCCGGCGAGGCAGGCGGCGAATGCCAGCACGCGCCAGCGGGTTTTGGCGGACTCGTCATCCACGCTGCGCGCGAAGGCGTAGAGCGTAAGCAGGTAGAAAAGCCCCATCAACGCCTCGGCGCGCTGGGAGAGATAACTTACCGCCTCGGTCTGCAGCGGATGGACGGTCCACAGCGCCGCCACGGTCGCTGCGATTTCCAGCGCGGCGGCGCGTAATCGCGGTGCGATGCTGGGAAGCAGCAAGGTGCGACGCACAAACCCGAAAAGCGTCAACGCCGCGAGCAGGTGAATTAGCAGGTTGAGTGCGTGATAACTCCAGACTCCCAGCCCGCTGATCGCGTAGTTCAGCGCAAAGGTCAGGTTGACCAGCGGGCGGCCGCTCACCGGCGTGCCGTTGGGGATCGGTGCGAGCGCCGTGCTGAAGTGGCGGATCGTCGGGTTGTCGATGATCGCCCCGCCATCGTCGAAGAGGTAGAGGCCCGTGAAGCTGTTGAGGTAGGCGAGCAGCGTGAGCAGCGCGAGGCCGAGCGCGACGCGACTGGTCGGCGAGAGCAGCGGACGAGGGGAGGATACGGAGGAAATCACGGCGTGGACGTGGAAAGAGCGCCGTCACTTTAGCCGGGCGGGCACGATTTCGACAATGATGCCATCTTGCCAAGCGTCCGGCATGGATGCAGCTTTCCGCAGACCTTATGTGGAAACGGCTCTGCGGCCCCCACCTGGTGAAGAAGGCTGACATGCTCAGCACCTACGCCACGGCACTGGCCTACAGCTTCGTGCTGTCGGTCATTCCGTTGCTGGTCGTCGCCTTCGCGCTGACCGATGCGCTGCTCGGGTCGTTCAATCCGAAGGCTTATCATGAGACGCTGGTCAGCGTGCTGCCGGTCGAGAGCGACCAATCGATCGCGAACGCCATCGAGGCGCTCGAGCATACGTGGCGCAGCGACTGGGCCAAGACACTTGGTTTTCTTTTTGCGCTCTACACCTCGTTCAGCCTGATGAACCAGATCGTGCGGACGCTCATCTTCATCTTTGACGATTCGCGCCGCGTCTATGAATGGAACCTGAAAATTTTCATCAAGACGGTGTCGCTGCTCGCCGTCTGGATGTTTCTGCTGCTGGCCATCATCGTTTCCTCGATCATGACGCTGATCGTGCACCAGACGGCCCATTTTCTCAGCGTGCCCTGGCGGATCACCAGCGACCTGGTCATGATCGCGTCGCTCTTCACCGCGGTCTTTGCCACTTACTATCTCGTGCCCAGCAAGCGGCATAGCCTGCGGGCGGTGGTGGATGGCGCCCTGATTGCCTCGCTCGGCTGGATTAGTTGCAGCCTGGTCTTTCGCGAGCTGCTGCTGCCCTACGTCTTCGGCGCGAACGTGGTTTACAAGGCGCTTGGGTCGGTGGTGATCATCCTGCTTTGGGCGATCGCGTGCGCGTGGTCCTTCATCCTCGGCGCGTGCTGGACGGTGCGGTTTCCGTCGAAGAGCGGGCGCAGAGGGTAGAGCGAAAAAAATATTGTCCTTGGAAGGAGAGTTCGGTTGGTAGCCGGCGACCGCCGGGCGACGGAGCGAGCAACGCGAGCGGAACGGAAAGACGAGGAATCCTGTCCATCTGCGAAAGACTTTCGCTTGCGCGACTGCATTCCGGCCGCCGCTGCGGCCTCCGTCGCCCGGCGGTCGACGGCTACCGGTTGGCGCCGCTGGAATTGAGATAGGCCAGCACATCCTGCGCGGTGCGGCGGCCGTCGAGCCAGACGTCCTCTACGGTCGACTCACTGCGTGAATCGCCGCAGAAAAATCCGCCGGGCGGACACTTGGGCTCGCGGCGCGTTTCGGTTTTCGGCCGGCCGAAGCGCCAGATGTGGACGGAACGTGCGCGGCAGAGGCCCGAGGGTAGATGCCACAGCCGCTCATGCTCGTCGATGAGCAGCGCGAGGTAATTTTCCGGCGGCTCGTCCGCGTGCGCGACGCTGAAAGCGCGCGAGGCGTTCACGACGAAGACCGACTTGTTGCCGATGATGCGGCCGGCCTTGTGGTTCTCGCAGAAGCTCGCGGCGATGATCGGGCTGTCCTCCGGCAGGACGTGCGCGTAGCACTGCCGGCTCGGGTCCTTGTCGTCCGCGCCATATTCCAGCATCGCGGTCACGCACGGCTCGTACTCGACCGGCGACGGGTCAAGGCCCAGCAAGCGCGCCGCCTGCGGGCCGGGTAACGCGCAGACCACGGCGCGAAATTTTTCGCCCAAGCACTCGATCTCGCCGTCGTGGAAAGTCAGCTCCTCGACCTCGCGATTCAGCTCCACGTTCACGCCATGGGCGAGGACATGCGCGAGATAGTGATTGCCCTGCAGCACATAGAAACGCGGTCCCGCCGGGCTCACGACCAGCTTGTCGTTTTGATCGAGAATCGGGGAGATGATCGGGCGGAACTGGCGCAGGCGCGTGAGCAGTTCTTTTTTGAATTCAGCTGATTGCGCGGTGAAATACTGCACGCCCAGGTCGATGAGATGACCCTGCCAGAGACGCGTGGCGCAGCGACCGCCCAGCGCGGGCCCGCGCTCGAAAAGGCGCACGTCGGCACCGGCGGCCTGCAGCGCGTGGGCGCAGCTGACGCCCGCAATGCCGCCTCCGATCACGGCCACGGGTCCGGGTTTTTTCACAGCGTCACGCTAGCGCGTGCGGCGCGGGGCTCAATCTCCGATGTCGGCCCCGGCTGCTTTCCTCTTTGATTTTTCGATCATCGCTTTTAGACTCTCTCCCTATGCATCGACCGGCATCTCGCCTCGCGCAGGCGTTCCTTTTTCTTTTCATGGCCGGTTTTACCACCGTTGCCCTGAAGGCGGCGCCCGAGCCCATCCAGGGCCAGGACGTCAACGGCCGGTCGGTCGACGTCAACGGCAAGGGCCACTACACGGTCGTGCTATACACCAATCCCGACCTGGAGGACGAATCACGCGCCATGACCCTGGCGCTCGATTCCTACCGTTCGCGTTCCGACTTCGCGCTCATCCGTGTGGTCGATCTGCGCGGCAACATTCCGGCAAGCATGCGCGGCATTGTGCGCGGGCAGATCCGCAGTGAAATGGTCAAGGAAGACAAGCGCCTGAAGAAGCAGCTCGGCATCGTCAATGCCAGCGCACACGCGCCGATCATTCCCGATTTCAGCGGTGCGACGCTCGATGCGCTGGGCTGGAGCAGCGTCTACACGCAGATCCATCTCGTCGTTTACGATACCCACGGCAAGGAAGTCAAACGGGTCGCTGACGTGAGCGACGCGAAGCAGCTGACGAAGGTCGTCGGGGATATTCTCTAGCGCAGGTGCCGCATTCCCGCGGTTCTGTGCGGAAAGCCGCGGTGGTACGGAACGTTTTCGCCATGCGATTCATACTTCTCGCCGGCTTTCTTTTGCTGGGCCTTGGCGCTAACGCGGAAACACCACCCGGCACGCCGCCGACGGACCCATCGGGACCGCCGCCCGAGCCGTGGCAGCGCGCGATCGAGCCGTGGTCGTGGTCGTTCCCGCGCGATCACGGTGCGCACCCGCCGTTTAAGACGGAGTGGTGGTACTTCACCGGCAACCTGCGTGACGCGCAAGGGCGGCGCTTCGGCTACCAGCTCACGCTTTTTCGCGAGGGCGTGCAGTTCAAGCCCGTGCAGGTCCACAGCCAATGGAGCGTGCGCGATTTTTACTTCGGTCACTTCACCATCAGCGATATCGCGGCGAACCAGTTTCATGTGGAGGAACGGGTCAGTCGCGGCGCGCTCGGCCAGGCGGGCGCGGCGGTCGGCCGCATGGACGTGAAGCTCGGCTCGTGGACCATCGAGCAGCAGGGCGACATGGAGGACTACAAGCTCTCCGCCCACTCGGCCGATCTCGACCTGAGCCTGGACGAAAAGCCTGTGACGCCGCTGGTGCTCGAGGGCGTCGGTGGACTCAGCCGCAAGGACCTCGCCGCCGGCAATGCCTCCTATTACTACTCCTATCCGCGGCTCGCCACGACCGGCGCGCTGCGGGTCGGCGGCACGACCTATACGGTCACGGGCGAGAGCTGGTTCGATCACGAATTCAGCACCTCGTCGCTCGGGCCGGATGAAGTGGGCTGGGACTGGTTCTGCGTGCAGCTCGATAATCACGAGGAGATCATGCTCTACGTCCTGCGCACCAAGTCGGGCGCGATCAGCCCGGTTTCGGAAGGTACATGGGTGACGGCGGATGGCGCGCCGCACCGGTTGCCACCCGGCAGTTTCACGATGGAGAAAATGGCGACGTGGCGCAGCCCGGCCAGCGGCGCGGTTTATCCGGCGGCCTGGCATATCCTCGTGCCCGGTCATCATGCTGATCTGACCGTCGCACCCGCGATGGCGGACCAGGAACTGCGCCTGAGCAAAATGGGCGCGCTCGATTACTGGGAAGGCGCTTGCGATTCGCGCGGCACGGTCGACGGCAAGGCCGTCATCGGTGTCGGTTATACGGAATTGACGGGCTATGCCGGGCCGCTGAAGGAGGGGCTCAAGTGAGTGCAAAGGTGAAAGCGAAACTGCCCGTCTTCGAAGTGACCAACCTGCGCGTGGAGCGCGAAGCGGTCATCCTGCGCGACCTGAGCTGGCGTGTGAACGCGAGCCAGCATTGGGTCGTGCTCGGCGCGAACGGCTCGGGCAAGACCTCGCTGCTCAGCGCAGTCACCGGCTATCTCGTGCCGACGCGCGGCGAAATTCGGATCGGCGGCGATACGTTTGGCACGGCCGATTGGCGCGAAGTCCGGCAGGCGGTCGGGCTCGTCAGCTCGAGCCTCGGCCACAACATCGAGCCGGGCCAGACCGCGCGCGACGTGGTGCTTTCCGGTCGCGACGCGCAGATCAATTATTGGGGCCGCATCGGCGCGACGGAAGCCGCGCAGGCCCGCCGCATCCTGCGCCGCGTGCGTGCGCTGCATCTGCAGGATCGTCCCTGGCGCGTCCTCTCGCAGGGCGAGAGGCAGCGGTTACTGATCGGCCGAGCGCTCATGGCGCGGCTGCGCATCCTCTTTCTGGACGAGCCGTGCGCGGGCCTCGATCCCGTCGCGCGCGAGGATTTTCTCCGCTTCATCAGCGAGCTGGGCCGCCAGCCGCAGGCGCCCACGCTCGTCCTCGTCACGCATCACGTCGAGGAAATCGCGCCGCTCTTCACCCACGTGCTCCTGCTCAGCGGCGGCACCACGCTTGCGGCCGGGCCGAAGGCGGAGACGCTGACGTCTCGCAATCTCTCCACCGCCTTTGGCGCGCCCATCACGCTCCAGCGCCACGCCGGACGCTATCGGCTGAAGATCGATCACGGGCGCGGTTCGTTTGCTGCGTGAGTCAGGTGCGTCCTCCGGGATTGCCTTTTGCCGCGAACCGCCGCACCATCTCGAACTCCACGCGGGTGTAGTTCAATGGTAGAACGGTAGCCTTCCAAGCTACACACGAGGGTTCGATTCCCTTCACCCGCTCTCCTCTATTTAATCAACGGGTCGTGCGCATCCAATCGCGAGTCTGGTGACGCTTGACGTTGTGCCTATGAAAATTCCTGGCGTTTTTGCCGCGCTGGCGCTGAGTTTGGTTCCAGTTCTTGGCGGACAGGAGCCTTTCTATGTAGGTACCTATACCGACCATAATTCCAGCAAAGGCATCTATGAGGGAACGATTGATTCGGTCACCGGAAAGCTCGGCCCCATCACGCCCGCCGTTGCGGCGACCGATCCGAGCTTTCTTGCCTTGAGCCCGAAGGGCGACGCGCTTTACGCGGCCGAGGAAACGCCGGGCACGGGCGTGGTGCAGGCGTTTCGACGCGCGAGCGACGGCAGCCTGACGGCACTAAACTCCGAGCCAGCGGGTGGAAACGGCACCTGCCATGTTTCCGTGGACCCGAGCGGCCGTGATGTCCTGGTGGCCAATTATGGCAGCGGAACGATTGCGTGTTTTCAGATCGCGCCCGGTGGCGCGCTCGGTGCGCAGACGGCCCTGGTTCAGTTCAAGGGCTCCGGTCCTAATCTCGCGCGGCAGGCAGCGCCGCATGCCCATAGCATCTATACCAGCCCGGATGATGCCTACGTTTACGCCTGCGATCTGGGCACCGATCACGTCTGGATTTTCAAGTTCGATCCGGCGACCGGCACGCTGCAGGCGGCAGCGTTGCCAGCCGCCGAGGTCCCGCCCGGTAGCGGGGCTCGTCATCTCGCTTTTGGCCGCGATGGCCGGGATGTCTATGTGGCGAACGAAATGGGCGATAGCGTGACCTTCTTCGCCCGCGATCCCAAGTCCGGCGCCCTTACGCCACAGCAAACGGTCTCAGCGCTTCCTACGGGCAGGCCGGAGATGAATACGACGACGGCTGAGGTGGTGCTGCATCCGAATGGCCGGTGGCTCTATGTTTCGAATCGCGGGAACGACACGATTTCGACCTTCTCCGTGGCTTCTTTCGGGCAGCTCAAGCTCATCCAAAATATCGCCGCGGGTGTTAAAGTTCCCCGCAGTATGGCGATAGATCCGTCCGGTCGGTGGATGATTGCCGTGGGCCAAAACGACGGGCGTCTCGAGGTGCTGAAGATTGATCCCGCGACGGGCAAACTCAGCTCCACCACAAACGAGGCTCAAGTCCCCAGCCCGGTTTGCGTGCTCTTTGAGCCGAAGGGCTGACCCGTTTTCCGGTGATTGCAAATCTATGAAGACCCTTCCATTGGCCTCAAACGGAAACGTGACCGATGCGACCTTTACCGGCAATGTCGTCACCTCACCCGGCCTCACGGGTATCCTGATCGATTCCACCTCCAAAGGGGATGCAACATTCGATCACAATATCGTCACGGGCCTGAATACGGGGCAGGAAGCCTTCCTTAACAACTCGACCAACTTCGTCACGACTCCGCAGGCTCCCTCCAGCAACTAATCCTGCGGGGGAGGGTTTCGGTACGGTGACAACAATCCCTTCCGGCAAGATGCAGATGATTTATTCACACATGTTCCGCCGCTTTTACCTAACAGCTCTCTCGACCACATTGTTCCTTTCTGTCGCCCCGCATGGACAGGCACAGGACTTCGATGCGCGCGCGCGGAAAATCGTCTCGCAAATGACCGTGGAGGAGAAAGTCTCGCAGATGCACGGGACGCAGACCAAAGAGGTCTACCGGATTGTCGTCGGCATTCCGCACCTGGGCATTCCAGATTTGTTGGTGACGAATGGCCCGGCGGGATTCGGCCCTGCCGGCCCCGGCCATGAAGGCCACGCGACGGCGCTCCCCGCTCCCATCGGGTTGGCGGCGACGTGGGACCTCGATGCCGCGAAAGAGTATGGCGTGATCGAGGGCAGTGAATCGCTCGACTGGGGCAACACGCTGCTCGAGGCGCCGGACATCAACATCGCGCGCATTCCGCAGAATGGACGCACGTTCGAGGCTTACGGCGAGGACCCGTATCTCGTCTCGCGGCTTGCCGTCGCGAACATCCTCGGTATCCAAAGCCAGGGCATCATCGCCAACGTCAAACATTTCGCCGCGAACAACCAGGAAACGGGGCGCGGCTTTGTGAATGCGGTCATCGACGAACGGACGCTGCGCGAGATTTATCTCACGGCATTCGAGGCGTCCGTGAAGGAAGGCCATGTCGCGTCCGCGATGGGCGCCTACAACCGGCTCAACGGCACCTACTGCTGCGAAAACGGTGTGTTGCTGGACCAAATCCTGAAAAAGGATTGGGGCTTCGACGGTTTCGTGACGTCGGATTTCGGCGCGGTCCACAGCACCATCGCGACGGCCGAGAACGGCCTGGACTTGGAGATGCCCAGCGGAAAGTACCTGGGCGATCCGCTCCTGGCCGCCATCAAGGCCGGACAGGTCCCGGCCACCGCCCTCGACGACTCTCTCGTGCGCCGCTTCCGGACGATGATGAAGTTCGGTCTCTGGGATCATCTGCCCGCGAAGAAGCCCGTTCCCGCCGAACAGAACGGTGAGATCGCGCGCCATCTGGCGGAGGAAGCCATGGTCCTGCTCCGCAACGAGCACGATCTCCTGCCGTTGAAAGCTGATGCACTCAAGTCAATCGCACTGATCGGGCCGTATGCTGAAAGCGCCTCGACGGGCGGCGGCGGCAGCTCGAAGGTGGAACCGGTTTATAAAATTGCGCCGCTGGAAGGCTTGCAAAAGCGGCTCGGCTCGGGGGTGACCGTGACGCTGAACGACGGCAAGGACGTGGCCTCGGCCGCCGCTGCCGCTGCGTCGGCCGACGTCGCCATCGTGATGGTGGGCGACCTGCAAACCGAAGGAAAAGACCATCCCATCACTCTTCAGGGAAACCAGGACGCTCTCGTCGAAGCCGTCGCAAAGGCGAACAAGCGAACGGTGGTTGTCCTCAAAAGCGGCGGCCCCATTTTGATGCCGTGGGCCGATCGGGTTCCCGCGATCCTCGAGGCGTGGTACCCGGGAGAAGAGGACGGCAACGCCGTGGCCGCTGTCCTGCTGGGCGACTACAATCCCTCCGGCAAACTGCCCATTACGTTCCCGAAATCGCTCGATGATCTACCCGCTCACACGGCCGAGCAATATCCGGGCGTGGGACCGAAAGGGCACACGGTCGCCCAGTATTCGGAGGGCGTTCTCGTCGGTTATCGTTGGTACGACGCGCAAAAAATCGCGCCGCTCTATCCCTTTGGGTACGGGTTGTCCTACACCACGTTCGATTACCGGAACCTGAAACTTTCGACCGACGCTCTCTCCACCACCAGCCCGACCCTCGGCGTCGATTTCGACATCGCCAATACAGGCTCACGTGCGGGAGCGGAGGTTGGTCAGGTCTATATGGGGCTGCCCTCGCTGCCCGGCATCGTTCAGCCGCCCCATGCGCTGAAGGGCTTCGTCCACGTGACGATCAAGCCCGGTGAGACGGCCCACGCCCACGTTGACCTCGATGCGCGCGCGTTTTCCTATTGGGACACCGCGACGCACGGATGGAAGGTCGCGCCGGGCGTCTATACCGTCTACGTGGGAGGCTCCTCGCGCGATCTCCCGCTTAAGGGACAAGTCACGGTGCATTGAGGGACGAACGGACCTCACCGGCCCGGTCGACGCTCGATCTGCTTGCCTCCCACCTCGATCAAGGCATACTCTTTTCCCCGCATGAAGTCGGTCGCGAACGCGGTCGCACGCGGTTTGTTTGAGTAAAGCCAGGGTAGCTCAGCGGTAGAGCAGGGGACTCATAAGCCCTTGGTCAGGAGTTCGATTCTCCTCCTTGGCACTTCTTTTCGCCGGCGATTCTCTTGCTCGATAGTTGGGCACGCCGCCCAGTCTGCGGCGTTTTTCCTCCGGTCCTTACTGATTATTGGATCGAGGCAGCGAGGACAGCTGGCTGACGTTGCTGTTGATATCGTTCAATTCGTTCTGGAGAGCCTTGCGGTAGGCGATGGCGTCCTTGGCCCGCTGGCGATCGAAGGAATAAAAATTGTCGGGGTTCTGGATCGCGTCCATGTCGGTGGCCGCGATGTCGTTGAACTCCGACCACAGGATCCTGTCCGCGTCCATGCGTTGCGAGATGTCGGCGCCTGCCGCCTGCGTGAAGAACTCGTTGTTCGCCTCGGTGATCTTGTTGTCTTTCTGCCAGAGGTTGTCTTCCGGCTTGTCGTCGCTTGGCGCGTTCAAATAGGTATCGAGGGCCTTGGTTCGCTGGTCGAAGTTGTCCAGGAAAGCGCTCTCGGTTTGAAAGCGACGCGGGTCGATCGGTAGCCACGCGGGGACGGTGTCCAGGCGCAGGCCGAAGTAGCGCATCGAGCTGGATATCGCCGAGCTGCGGCTGGCAAACGAGGCCTTGTCCAGGGTGTCGGTGGTGTCCACTTTTTGCGCCTCAGTGACGACGCCGAGGACCTTGCCGCTCTTGGTATGAAAGACCGGGCCGCCGCTGTTGCCGTGATAGATGGGGTTGTCGAACTCGATCCGTTCCGGCCCGATGCCCAGCACTTTTCCATCGGTGTTGAGCATCACCTCGCCCCCTTCGCTGTTGCCGGGAGTGACGACCTCGTCGCCGGGCTGGACGGCGGCGCTGATATCGGGCGCCATCTGGAGATAGCTGTAGCCGTTGTCCTGGATTGCCAGCATGGCGAGGTCGCGGTCCGACGCGCCTTTCATGGAAAGCACCTTGATCTGCGCGCCCGAGTTGGTGGTGATCTTGAGGTTGGGATTGTTGGCGATGACATGGATATTCGTCACGACCGAGGGGCCATCCATCGTCTTGATCAGGAAGCCGGTTCCCTCCGCATTGTCGCCGGAGATCAGCACTACGGCGCGCGCCTGGTCGGCCGTGAGCTTGTCCGATACGGCGGCAGCGGTCGATGGAGTCAATGGACTGGAATTGGTTGCCGGGACGACTGGAGCAAGGGCGGCGGGAGGCATGATCGCAACTCCGTTCGATTCGAACCCTAAGCTCTGGATCAAATGCCAGGAGTCGTAATCGGTTATCACGATTTCAAAATGGGTGAGTCCGGGCAGGTCAATTTCCTTCGTCGTCAGGCTACCTTCATCGAATGGACCCCCGCCGGCGATGAACTTTCCCTGCGGATCCTTGATCTGGATCGTCATGACGTTGGCGGGTTTTCCGGTATAGATGAGCTTGGTAATGGCTTCCCGGATTCGACTGAATAGATAATGGTCCTGCCCGAATCCAAGATGAAGTAAGCCGGCGTTCCCTGAAACAGGGCATTTGGATCGTTAGGTGAGGGAACCAGCACCTTGCCGTGGGTTGTCCCTGGGGTCGCCGGCTCGGCCTCGGATTCCGGGGAAAAAAGAACCTTGATGGAATTCGAGCCGCCCGCGGCCGGAGCAACGGCCGCGGGAGTGGGGCTAATCGAAGCGGGTTGATAATTGTCCGATTCCTGAATGGCCAAATGCGTTTCCACGACGGCAGTTTGGACCATGTCGTGGGGAAGGCGGACGCCCTATGCCTTTCGAGTTCACGGCCGGCCTTGTTCAGCGCATCGATCGCCGCCTGGCGATGGCCTTGCCATTCCGGCCCGGGTGTCTCCGATTGGATGAGTGTTATCGCCTGGGTGAGCAGCGAGCTGATGACCGTCCGGTCTGTGTCCGTTTAGCCCGTGACGGTCTCAATCTTCGCCATCACGTTCAGGGATTCGTCTAGCTTGGGATGCAACGCGGCACGGGCAGGCGCTCCGAATCCGACCAACCCTGCCGCCAGCAGGGCCAACGTGCAGAGCCGCGGATTCACGAGGGGAGCTCTACCATCGCGGCAGCGTCCTTGCAATCATCGCTGCCGGGAGCAGCCGGGATGGGCAGGCGGCGTCGCATGTTGTAGGATGGTTCCCCATGGCCGGCATGATCCCACCTGAAATCGTCGAGCTGGTGCGCCAGTCCGTCGATATCGTCGACGTGATCGGCGGGTACGTGCCGCTCAAGCGCTCCGGCGCGAAGTTCAAGGCGCTGAGCCCATTTCAGAAGGAGAAAACGCCGTCCTTTTACGTCGATCCCGCGCGGCAGATTTTCAAGTGCTTCAGCAGCGGGCATGGCGGCGACGTCTTCAAGTTCCTGATGATCCACGATCACATGACGTTTCCCGAGGCGGTGCGGCGCCTGGCGCAACGCGCGAATGTCGTTATTCCCGAAAGCGGGCCGCACGATCCGCAGGCGCGCAGCCGGCGCGAGGAGCTGTTCGCGCTGAACGCCGCTGTCGCCGCCTGGTGGCACAAGCTGCTGCTGGGCGATCCGGCCGCGGAACCCGCGCGCGCTTACCTGAAAAGCCGCGAGATGGATGCCGCGCTGATCGAGGAATTTTCGCTCGGCTACGCGCCGGACGGCTGGGACGCGACGATGACATGGGCGCGGCAGGCGGGCTACAGCCCCGAGGCGCTCGATACCGCGAGGCTCGTCGCCACGAGCGAGTCGGGCAAGCGCTACGACTTTTTTCGCGGTCGCCTGATGATTCCCATCCACGACGATTCGGGACAGGTCGTGGCCTTCAGCGGAAGGTCGCTCGACCCGGCGGTGAAGGCGCAGAAATATGTCAACTCGCCGGAGACGCCGGTGTTCGTGAAGAGCCGGATTCTCTTCGGCCTCAATCGGACGAAGCGGCCGATCATCGAGGCCGACAGCGCGATCCTGTGCGAAGGGCAGATCGACCTCATGCGCTGCTGGCAGAAGGGCGTGCGCAACGTCGTCGCGCCGCAGGGCACCGCGTTCACGGACGAACAGGCGCGCAAGCTTAAGCGGCTGGCGAAGGAAGTGGTGATCTGTTTCGACGCCGACAACGCGGGGCAGAACGCCGCGCAGCGCGCCATTGATGTGCTGCTGAAGGAGGACGTGCAGATCCGCATTGCGCGCATCCCGCAGGGCGAGGACCCCGACAGCCTGCTGCGCAAGAATCCGGTTTCCGTTTTCGAGACCATCATCGCGGAGGCGCGCGACTACACGCGCCATTTGCTCGACGTCGCCTGCGCGCAGGAAGACGCGGCGAGTCCGCGCGGACGCGGTGCGATCGCGCAAAAGATGGCGCAGGTCATCGCGCGGATTCCGAACGCGGTGCAGCGCGAAACGTTTTTGCTGGAGGTCGCGCGCCGATTGCAGGTGACGCGCAATATCGTGGAGGAGGAAGTGCGCAAGGCCGAGGCGCAGCAGAAGCGCGGGCCGGCCTTCTCCAGCGCGCCTGATCTCGCGTCGAGCGAACCGACGCCAGCGACGGAAGAAACCGTAGCGCCGCTGCAGCCAGACAAGTTGATCGAGGCGTTGCTGTCGCTCCTGCTGGCTCATCCCGATCTGGTTCCGCAGGTGACGCGCACGCTCAATCCGTCATGGTTCGAGGGGCTCGACGGCGCGGCGTTACTGCAAAAGCTGATGGAATCGCACGCCCATGATGATTGGGAGGATGCGTCGCAATTTCTCGAGCTCTGCGATGACGCGGGCAAGGACTACCTGGCGGGACTGCTGCTCGCGAGCGTTCCGGTGGATGCTCCTGATTTATCGCACTTGGGCGAGGCGGGCCTGCGTTACGAGAAATATCGTTCCGCGATCGGCAGCGACGACGAGCGGAGTCCTGCTGATCTGGCGCAAAGTTTTGTGCGCTTGCTGGAAGTGCGCTGGAACCGGCGGCGGCTGGAGATGCTGGAGCAATCGGTGAAGTCGGGACTGCTATCGGTGCAGGAAGTTGCAGCGGTTTTTCAGGAGATGCAGGCGATCAAGGCCGTGCTGGCGAGTGCGAAGCCGCGCTAGCCTGGTTATCCCGCGACGTGTTCCGCGTGAGCGGAAACCTGCGGCGCCTGCGCGGGTGCAGAGTCGGTGGCGCTTGAGTCCACGACGGGTTCCGCGGGCAGCATCTCCAGCGTGCAGATGGGCAGATAAACGTGGAACGCCGTTTCAAGTCCGGGCTGGCTGTCGACCTCGATGGCTCCGCGATGATTCTTCACCAGCCCGTGCGTGGTCGAGAGCCCGAGCCCGTGATTGTTCGAGCGGCCCTTCGTGGTGAAGAAGGGATCGAAAATCTGCGCGAGCACGTCCTCGCGGATGCCGGGCCCGTTGTCGTGAATGGCGAGGTGCAGCATCGGTTCGCCCGCGGCGAGGCCGTTCCGCTGCGCGATATCGGGATCGAGCGTCTCGGCGCAGGCGTCGAGCGTGATGCGCGGCGCGCGACCCTCGTCGGCGACCTGCACCAGCGCCTGCCCGGCGTTGAGCAGCAGGTTGAGCAAAATCTGGTCGACCTGGCAGGCATCGCCGAGAACGGCGGGCAGGTGGGGCGAGATGCGGTTGTCGATCTCGATGCGCTTGTCGAATTGCGTGGAGCAGAATTCGAGAATGTCGCGTGCGCGCGCGGCCAGGTCGACCGGGCCGGGAACGATTTTCTCGTGGCGGGAGAAGGAGAGCAGTTGCTGTGTCAATTGGCTGGCGCGCTCGATCGCCCGCTGCTGGAGCGAAAGCAGCCGCGCCAGGTCCGGGCGCCCGGCCAGCTCGGCCTTGAGCAGCTCGGTCGTGGTCAGTGCGCCGGCCAGCACATTGTTGAAATCATGCGCGACACCGGCGGACATCTTGCCGATCGACTCGAGCTTCTGCGCGATCTGCAATTGCTCGAGCAGGTACTCGCGGCTTTCTTCGGACTGGCGCAGTTCCGTCAAATCCTCGCCCGTGACGACTACGCCGGACGATTTGCCGTCGGTCACGAGCGGCGCGAGATGAAAAAGCATGCGCCGCTCGCCGCCCTGCACATCGCGCAGGCTGACCTCGCACCGGACGCGCGGGGCGTGCTGGTGCAGGATTTCATGGAGCGCCGATTCGGCCACGTATTGTTCGTCGGGTGCCACCAGCGCGAGCCACGGATGACCCAGCAAATCCTCCTCGGCGTAGCCGGCCAATTCGCAGAAGCTCGCACCAACCGCGCTGAGCTGTCCCTGTTCATCGAGCGTGGCCACGGCCTGGGTGGTCGAGGCCAGCAGCGCGTCGCGCCACGCGGTCGCGTGCCGCATCTGCTCCTCGGCCTGGCGGCGGCGAGTCACGTCGCGCAGGATCAGCGTTGCGCGCCAGCGGCCGGTGCGGCCGAAGATCGGCTGGCCGTTGGTCTCGAGCCAGCGCCACTCGCCGTTCTTGTGGCGGAAGCGAAATTGGAGATGCGCGGGCTGGTGCGTGATAAGGCCGAGCACGTAATGGCGGTTCACGCTGACCAGGTCGTCAGGATGGACGTTCTTGAAAAAGGACTGGCCCGCGAGTTCGTCGGCGCTGTAACCCAGAATGGGAAGATGGTTCGGGCTGGCGTAAATATAGCGGCCCGTCGCACCGGTCTGGCAGATCAGGTCGCGCCCATTTTCGGCGAGGTTGCGATAGAGTTCCGCCTCGGAGACGGACTCTGTTTGGGTCGATAACGAATTTCCCGGCAACGCCACTATGGAATCCGTATAGGCAAAAATTTTCGTTTACTCAATAACGGAATCATATGCGAATTCCGTGGGCGAAATTGCCGCGCGTGTGACACGTTCCGATGATTGTCCTAATCACGAAGTAAATAATCCGTCAGCAGCGGACTCGTTCCGGCCTCACGCTGCGCCACCAGCCACGACGGATGCAGGTCGTGCTCGGATCGCGACCAGAGTTCCTGATGGAGCCACGCCACGGCCTCGGCGTCCCACAACAGCCGCAACCGTTCACGACCCGTGAAAGCGTCGGGTCCCTGTCGCAGAAGCTCCTCGCGTTGCCGAACCTGCGCGGGATCGGGCTCGTCTTCATCGCCCGCGCTCGGCAGTCGTACCAGCGCGAGGTGCACGGCCTGCACATAAGGAGAAAGCAGAGCCTGGATCCACGCCGGTGAATGGGGCTTATCTTCAGACTCGCCGGTGTCGAGGCCGGCCAGTTCCGGTGGCGGCTGGACTTCCTCCGGGGTCAGGAAAAGGCCCGCCGATTGGCAGGCCACGCCCACGGCGCGGGAACTCGTGAGCCACGCCAGGACGGGCGCGAGAATCCATCCGGCAAATATGGGCGTCATCCAGAGCGAAAAATTGCCGAGATACGTCATGGCCACAACCTGCGCCAATAACCCCATGCAGCTGATCCATCCGTACAGCACAAGACAGTGGACGAAGGTGAGGCCGGTGTCGGCCCGGTTCTGCGCGTTCCAGCGAATCTGCAGGCCGAGCAGCGTCAGCACCACGAAGAGCGTGTGGAAAATCATCAGCACCGGGGCGAGCAAAACGGAAATCAGATTTTCGAGCAAAGCGCTGGCGAGCAGACGTCCGGCTCCGCCATAAAGCTTCCGTTCCGTGAACGCGCGTACGATGCCGAGCACGCGTGGCATGAAGAGCAGCACCACGGTGATCCAGAAAAGCAGGATCGCGCCGGCGGGCGACGCGACGCCCAGGTCCTCCGGCCCGGCCGAGAGCGTGAGGAATTGCATGCGCGCGTGGGCGCTGAAGGCGCTGGCGATGAGGAAGACCAGCCAGATCGGCGAGCAGAGATACGCCATCAACCCGATCCAGATTTGCAGCCGGCTGCCCAGATCGATCCCGCGCGCGAAGAGAAACCAGAAGTGCTGCAGGTTGCCCGCGCACCAGCGGCGGTCGCGCGTGAGCATGTCGCTCAAGTTCGGCGGGCCCTCCTCGTAGCTGCCCGGCTCCTCGTAGGCGATCCACACTTCGTACCCGGCGCGGCGCATGAGCGCGGCCTCGACCGTGTCATGGCTGAGCACGTGGCGGCGGCTCTTGTCCGGCACGGGCAGGAAGGGCAGACCGCAATGCTCGATGAACGGCGCGACGCGGATGATCGCGTTGTGGCCCCAGTAGGAGCCGGACGACATCTGCGCCATGCTGCAGCCCTGCGAGAAAAGCGCGCCGTAGGCGTGGCTGGAAAACTGGAGCACGCGACGGAAAAGCGAGCGGCCCAGCACCATGTAGGGCTGCGTCTGCAGGATGCCGACCTCGGGATTCGCCTCCATCGCGCGCACCATCCGCACCATCGTCGCGCCGCTCATCACGCTGTCGGCGTCGAGCACGATCATGTACCGGTAGCGTTTGCCCCAGCGGCGGCAGAAGTCGGCCACGTTCCCGCTCTTGCCGTTGATGGCGTGGCGGCGTTTGCGATAAAAGATTTTACCAAAGGCGTTGAAGCGCCGGCAGAGCGACAACCACGCGCATTCCTCCTCCACCCAGCGATCCGCGTTATTGGAGTCGCTGCACAGATAAAAATCGAAATGCTCGATCTGGCCGGTCTGCTCGAGACTGCGCCACATGTTGGCGATCCCGGCGCTGACCCGCGCGACGTCCTCGTTGTAGACCGGCACGACGATCGCCGTGGCCGCGAGCGGCTGCTCGTTTTCCTTTTCGCGCCACGGGCGGCGCATGACGTGCAGCGGATCGCCGCCGCGCAGCCAGTCGAAGAAGCCGAGCAGCGCGAGCGTGAACCCGATGGCGATCTGGCCGAAGAGCAGCGGGAACAGCACGATGACCACGTAGTCCCAGCCGAAGATCGGCACGCCGCGGTAGGTTTTCAGCAGCACAACGAACGCGCCCGCGGTGAGAAAGACCGCCAGGCCGACGAAGATCGTGCGGCGCGCCGTGGCGTAGGGATTACTGGCGGGTGCGCTCATAAATACTCCGAGAGGCACCAGTAGCAGATGCCATAAACGCCCAGCCAAAAGAGCAGCGCGGTGGCGAACGTCTTCACGCTCCAGCGATGCCACGTTTGCCGCGCGAGGCCGAGCATCGGCCCGTAGTCGATATGACGCGGGGTCATGCTCGAGACGGTGAGATCGGGTCCGGTGACGACGAACGTGCGGCGGAGTAAATCGCGCACCTCGATTGCGGCTGGATCGGCGAGGAACGTGTCCGGCCGCTCCTGCGCCAGCTTGCTCAGCAGCAGCGCAATCGTTCCGCCGGCGAGAATCTGCGGCGCGGTCTGGTCCGTCTCGCCGAGCTGGCGCGCGAGCCAGCGGGTCAGTTCCTCCTGCGCGTGACGCAGCGTCACCTCCGTCGGGTCCTCCCTGGGATCGGCGCTATGAAGGTCGCGCGCCTGGTCGAGCAGGAGCAGGGCAATGCGCGAGACTTGGATTTCATCGCCCAGCGCGAACGTCTCGAGATACCAATGCAGGCGGTCATGCGCCTGGTTCCACGCGGCGAGATTGGCGGGCGTATTCATTTACCGGGAGCGGCCGGATGCCAGGTGTAGGTCCACGTTTCCGTCAGCGGCTGGCCCTTGTCTCGGAGTGTGCAGTGCAGTTCCACCGGCACGTTCACCTTGGCCGGGATGATGGTAAAGGTCGCGCGCCATGATTTATCGTAATCATTTTTCTGCACGCTCGATTCGCGGACGCGCGCGTTGGCGTCGCAGGCCAGGTCGATGTCAGGGCGGTGATCGGCTGCGATGTCCTCGATGCCGTTGCCCGCGAAATCAACGAGGAACTGCACCGGCGTCGGGCCAAGGGGAGCGTTCTTGGCCGGTTTCGGCGCGGGGGCGGCGGGTGCGGGCGGTCCCATCAGCGTGGGGGCAGGCGGCGGTGGGGGCGCCGGATCGTTCACCAGCGTTTGGGTCGCGTAGGCCAGCGGCGGCCGGTTCGCGTCGTTCATGTAGTAATCGATTGTGTAGCTGAGGTCGAGCCGGTCACCCGCTTTGGGTGCCAGGTCGGGATGCCACTGGAGCACGACGTTGTCGGTGTTCGGATTATTGGTGACGAGCTGGATGAGCTGCACCGCGCCTTTGCCCCATTGGCCATGCGGCGTCACCCACGCGCTGGGCCGCAGATTATAATTCATGCCGAGGTCCTGGTAGTGCTGGAAATTGCGGTCGCGCTGGATCAGCCCGAAGCCGCGCGGATTCTCGTCGATGAAATTATAGACCTGGCGAAACGTTTCCTGTTCGAGCGGACGCCACGCCCATTCGCCTTTGCCGGTGTTGGTCAGGACGCCGTCGGAATCGTGGATCTCGGGGTGATAGTTGCCGAAGTGATTCTTCGCGTTCTCGCCGTAGAAATACATGCTCGAGAACGGCGCGAGGCCCAGCTGCGGGACATCCTTGCGGAAGAAAAGCGTGGCATGGACATCGACCGAGGTCTGCGCACCCGGCCGCAGCGTGAATTCATACGCACCGGAAACGCTCGGACTTTCCATCAGCGCATCGAGGGTCATCGCGGTCGCATTCGGCGCGGGCCGGTAGAGCCACCAGTCGGTGAAGTAGGGAAACTCCTCCTTGTTCTCCACGAGGGCGTTGATGGCGAGCGCCCGCGCCGACAGGCCATAAACCTGGTCCTTCGCCAGCACGCGAAAATAGCTCGCGCCTTCCACGGAGAAGAAGCCGTCGAGGGGCGAACGGGAATCACTCTTCGGCGCCATGTTCGGGTAACGAACGTAAAAGCCGCCGAAGCCGAGATCGTGCGGCAGCGGCGGATTGATCGGAAAATTATAGCGAAAAAAAGACGGCGAATAGGCCAGCCGGTTCGCGCCGTGGCGATCCACCGTGTTGATCGTGACGGGCGTGTGGACGACGTTGCTGAGCGGATAAAAATCGACCTGAAAGGGCAGGCCGTCCTTGCGCCACAGGCGATAGATGTCGTTCCAGAAAATGCCCAGTTCCTGATCCGGCGTGAGTTTCTTCAGCTGCGGCGGCAGCATGTCGGCTGGCGGCTGGAATCTTTCCGAGGAACGGTGCTGCGCCATGGCCTGCACATTGGCGAACGAAAAACGAGGCCGCTCACCGGAGCGAAAGGTGAGATAAAGCGCCAGCGCGGTAACGAGGGCCAGGACGATGTGGAGGCGCATGGGGGTGAAATAGCGCGCCGAATCCGCGCAGCGCACGCCCTACGAATGCCTGTCCTCCGTTTTTTTGCAAGGGGTGATAACCCTTACCGGTGGATAGGAGGCCGGCACGGCAACGAACGCGGACGGGACGCGCGGGCGAAGATCGACGGTTGCCATCGGGCCGCTACTCTTCGTTTAGCGAGGCCGGTACACGTCTCGCGGTAAGATTTCCCTCACATTTTCCGATAACAAAATATGCGACGTCTTCTCAAGCGCCTGCTGCACAAGCTCGTTCCGCGCTGGGTCGCGCACCGCATCCGCGATCGCATCGAGAATCGGCTCAACGCCGGCCCGGTGATGGAGGTGAAGCTGGAGCAGGTGGCGCCATCGATCCGCTGCTCGGTCGATGGACGCTACACCTTTTTAACGCCGCTGGATTGCCAGAGAGAACTCGACTTCCACACCCACACGCAGGAAGGCCGCGCGGAACTTTCCGGCATCGCGGAAAGCGCGTTGCGCGGCGGCACGTTTTTCGATATCGGGGCGCACGCGGGCCTGATCTCCGCGCTCTTCTGCGCGGCCCATCCCGGCAACAAGGTCTTCAGCTTCGAGCCCTCGCCCATCTCGCAAAAGCGGCTGGAAGTCATGCGCGATCTCAACGCCTTCGGCGACCGCATGAGCATCCAGCCGGTCGCGATCGGCCGCGAAAAGGCGACGATGGAAATGCTGATCGACCCGGGCGGCGGCTACGTGCAAGTGCAGCACTTCGAGCACTCGATGTGGGATGCGCCGCAAAAAATCCAAGTGCCGATCGAAAGCATTGCCGACGCGGCTGCGCGCCTGGGCGTCATCCCGAATTTCATCAAGCTCGACATCGAGAGCTTCGAGTACGAGGCGATCGACGGCGCGCGGGCTTTCCTGGCCCAGCACAAGCCCGAGCTGTTCATCGAGCTGCACCTGAATTACCTCGAGGAGCGCAAACTCGCGCCGCGCACGCTCGTCACCATGCTGGTCGATTGCGGCTACCAGTTCTTCACCTACGGCGGCATGTCGCTCAAGCCGCGCGAGCTGTACGATTCGCCGCTGCAGGGAATTCGGTTCGTGGCGCGGGGATAGCCGTTCGAACCTAGAACACCCAGTCCTAGGTTCGTCGCTTTCTACTTCATCCCATCTAGGAAACTCAGTCCGCCGTCCTTCAGCGACCGGTAGTAACAGGTGCGCCGGGTGTGGCCGCTGGCATCCTTGGTGTGGCAGACGCCGCCGCCGACCATGCGCACGAGATAGAGTAGCGAGTTCTGCTCGCAGTTCACCCGCACGTCGACCAGCTTCAGCATGTCGCCCGAGGTCGCGCCTTTGATCCAAAGCTCATTGCGCGACGTGCTCCAAAAGGTGGCTGTGCCGGTCTTGAGCGAATGCTCCAGTGCCTCGCGATTCGCGTAGGCCACGACCAGCACCTCGTGCGAGTCGGCATCCTGCACCACCACGGGCAACACCGGCGACGCGCCTGTGCCCACCTTCTGCAGCTTGGTAAAATCCAGCTGGACTGCGCTTCCCTCTTCGAGCTCCTTCATCCCATCAAAATGCCGCGAGAGCGCGGCTTGTCGAGGAGCAGTTGCCGAAGGGTGGCCCGTCTTATTTCGCGAGGGCGACGGCGTGGTCCGTTGAACCACTCCACTGCAAGGTCGCCTTGGGCTCGGCGGGCGAAGGCACTAGGCCGGCTGGGCTCGGGCGCTCGATGACGGCGAAGCTGTAGTTAAAAAGCGTCTCGTTGCGGCGCACGACCACGGTCATCTGGCCACCCACGTGGCTGAAGAACGAGGCGTCCAGGACATCGGCGGGGCGGTAAACCTCGCGCGAATCGATGCGCATGACGGTATCGCCCGGCAGGATACCGCTGCGGCTGGCCGGGGTGCCGGGCACGGTGCGGACGACGCGGACGGTGCGGCCGTCGTGCTGCGTGTCGGGCCATTCGACCACATCGACGCCCACCCAGCCGTGTTTTGCCCGACCGTACTGGCTGAAATCGCTCAGGATCTTGTTGATCGCCTCGACCGGCAGCGCATAGATCGAGCGGCCGTCATCGGGGCTCGGCACCACCAGGCCCACCACTTCGCCGCGCGAGTTGAGCAGCGGGCCGCCGACCTCGCCGGGACTGATCGGTACGCTGGCGTGGATGTGGGTGGTGGCAAAAAACTGGTTCAGGTAACGCACGTCGAAACCGGTGACGGAACCTTCCGAGGGCGCGACGGGCAGGTTGAGCGGGTAACCGATGGTCACGACCGGGTAGCCCGTCTTCAGGTCGGTCGATTCACCGAGCGGCAGGCTCGGGCTGCCGCTATCGGCGATCTGCAGTTCGGCCAAGCCGCTGCGGTGATCGTTGCCCACGATGCGGGCGGGCATTTCCTCGCCGTTGACCTCGACGCGGGCCGTGGTGTTGTCGCCGATGACGGTGGACGAGGTGAGAACGGTGCCTTGGTCGTCGATGAAAAAGCCGGTGCCCGCCAGCGTGATGCTACCGTCGCCCGACTGGACCTGGACCACGGCAGATTTCGATTTCTCGAAAAGCGCGTTCACTTCCTCGCCAATCGACTGGAAGATGTCCGTGGCGCGAAGAGGAATGGAAGAGGCGACGCCGCAGACGGTCAACGCCAGGGCGGTGGTTCCACCATAAGTCCAACACCGCCGCCTAGAACGAATTCTAGAACGTGGGGGAAGCGTCATAGCCCGGTTTGGAATTGGCCAGGACGAAACGGGTCGTCGCCTGCGTGCCGCCCGCCCCGAAGGTCATGGAGGAGTCGGTCTTCTTCGCCGGCATCGAAATGGTGCCGAAGGAAGCGGGGATCATGGCCAGGGCTGGATCGCGGCCGGGGCTGAGCAGCGAAAATTTATACTGGCCGTCGACATGGGTGACCTTGACGTCCTGCGAAAGACCCATAAAAGCGGCCAAGGCGATGGCGGCAACCGCACAGCCATAAGAGAGGGAGGGGACGAGGCCGAAAGCCGCCGCGCGTTCCTTCAACCAAGCGGTCGCATGGGACCAGCGCGAGACGGGCTCCATCAGCTGGGCGCGCTGGCGGCGATGGAACTCAATGAGGAAACGGTTGACTTCCGTGTCCATGGGAATTTCCAAGCGCTTGAGGGCAAGCACGTTGCGTAAGGCGGAGAAATCGTCTTGGTTTTCCATGGTGTTAGAGATAATTCTTCAGGTACTTCTGTAACTGCTTGTGCGCGTAGAACAAACGTGATCGAACTGTCTCTTCCTTGCAGGCCATGATCTTGCCGATTTCCGCGTGGCTAAGCCCCTGGATATCAAACAAAGTCACAACTGCCCTGTGGTGTTCAGACAATTTCGACATCGATTCGTTCAATTTCTTTTTCAGCTCGATCAGGCGTGTCTGGCGCTCGGCGTCGCTGGATGCGCTGCCGTCGATGAACTCGCTGCGATTTTGCAGGTCGAGATCAGCATCATCCATGCTCAAATTGTGCCGATGTTTGTTTCGGCGTAAAAAATTGACCGTCAGGTTGAACCCGATGCGGTAAAGCCAGGTGAAAAACTCCGCGTCGAGGCGGAAGGTGTGGATGCTCTTGTACGCCTTCTCGAAGGTCTCCATCGCCAGGTCCCACGCATCGGTCTGGTTGTTGGTCATGCTATAGAGCATGCCGAGGAGCCGTGGCTGGTAACGACGAACGAGCTCGTCGAAGGCGGTGGGATCACCCGCCTGGGTACGCTCCACGAGGGAGCGGTCGCTCGGCGTCCTCAGCTCGCTGGCCGGGGCAGGCGGTCGTTCCACGCGCTGGGCCGCTTCCGTGTCAGAGACGGAAACCACGCGAGTTGTCATCGCTCTCCTCCATCCCCGTAAACTCTAGAGGCGAAAACCGTTTCCGCCACTTAAAAGCGTGAAGGAATTCCGAAGAGTCTATCCCAGCTTCGCAACGTGATCGGCCACGGCGCGGGGAATGCCCTCGAGCGTATCGCGGTAGCGGCTCTTGGGCAGGACCTGCAGCGCGGCGACGGCCTGATCGAGATAACTTTGGATCCGGCGCACGGCGTTCTTGAGGCCGCCGCGCTCGACCACCAGCGCGAGCAGCTCGATCCGGTTTTCTTCCGTGCCGTGCAGGATGATCTCGTGCAGCCGCTCCCGTTCGGGTTCGCCCGCCTGCGCGAGGACATGGAGCAGTGGCAGGGTCAGCTTGCCCTTGGCGAGATCGGTGCCGACCGTCTTACCTGTCGCGCCCTCGGTGCCGACGAGGTCGAGGCAGTCATCGTAAATCTGGTAAGCGATGCCGAGATAATCGCCATAGTTGCGCAGCGCGGTCACCTCGTCCGGGCGGCGATTATTGAGCACCCCGGCCAGTTCGGTGCTGACGCGGAAGAGCGCGCCCGTCTTCATCGAGATGATCTTGATGTAGTCCGGCATCGACAGCTTGAGATCGAACCGGCGCTGCGTTTGCAGGATCTCGCCGCTGCACACCTCGTTGGCTGCCTCCGCGACCTTGCGCGAGATGGAGGAATCGGGAAACTGGCAGCTGAGTTTCAGCGCGTGGCAGAAGAGGCAGTCGCCCAGCAGCACGGAAAGTTCCGCGCCCCACTTGGCCACGGCGGTCGGGCGCCCTCGTCGTTTGTTCGCGCCGTCCATGATGTCGTCGTGGACCAGCGTGGCCAGGTGCACGAGCTCCACCACCACGGCCAGGTCAAGATGCTGCGGGGTGGCGCCGCCGGTGGCGTGCGCGGTCAGCAGCACCAGCGCGGGCCGGATGCGCTTGCCGCTGCTCTCGAGTGCGTAATTGATGTAACCGGCAATCCCCGGGTCGAACTCCTGGCCCTGGAACTTGATCCGCTCCTCGATCGCGTCGAGGTCGCCGCGGATGGCCGCGAACTGGCTGCGCAGGTCGAGCTTCTGTGAAAGCGACGGGAATGCGCGGTGAATCGACTCGTGGGTCAGGTCGCCAAAGGGAGCGGAGGGTTCGCTCATCGTTTCAGCCTAAGCGGTCGGCGGGGGCGGGTCAAACACGGCGGAGTTTTATCGGTATTTTCCGCTCACCAAAAGTGGGCCGTCGTGAGAAAAGAGACCGGCAGGGCGACGCCGAGAATCAGGGCAATCCAGACGGGGACGCGGTTGCGCACCATGGTGAACGCCAGCGCCAGGCCGAGCGAGATGGAGATGAGGAGCGAGACACACATCGCGGAGACCAGCCATTTCATCGGCCAGGTCAGTTCATGCGCCTTCGGCTCGCCCCTTCTGCCGGCTCCGCCGAAATCGTGCGGCCTGCCTCCGCGAGCGTCCGGGGATTTTGTCTCGGCGGTGGGAAAATAATCGTTCTTATGGACGGCCGAGAGCCGCCGCATCAGCGTGCTGGAATGGTCGAAGTCCATCGTCTGCGCCCAGCCGGTGACGATGAAGAGCAGGAGGAGCGGTGAGAAAAAAACGCTGAGGTAAAGGTGCAACCGGCGAACGATCAGGAGGACTTTGCCGCGCATGAATCGCAACGATAGGCGGAATTCAGCTCATTCCAAGCACGCGGACAGGCATCACAGCCCGTGTTCCTGCCAGAAATCTTCCTCCTCGCTCGTCATGTTGGGAATCCAGTAGCCGGCGGGTCGCTGCGCCTGGCGCGCGAGCCACGCCTGATAAAAATGCTCCACGTGATCGCGTGGAACGAGCACCGCGTCCTCGCCCGGATTGATCAGCAGCCCGGCGCAATCCCCCCGCGCCAGGCACCAGGGGAAAGCCTTGATCGAGGGCATGGCGATGGGTGGGGGAATCGACTCGGTCCCGGCGGTCATTTCTTCCACCCGGTCGCTGTCGGAAAAAATCAGCAGACAGCGGACGCCCTCCACCTCGACCTCGGCCGGTTGCGGCGACTCGCGCGTGCCGATGTTGAGCAGGTGCCAGTAGGGCAGCGAGGCCAGCGCGCCGAGCACGAAGTCGGCCTGGCGCTCCGGGTCGGCGCAGGCGCGCGCCTGGCGCACCCAGAGGTCGAAGCGGTCGGGAAGGCGTGCCATGCGCTTCCCTTTAGCCAAGCGTCGCGTGGGTGTCGATGCGGGCGTTTGTTTGTTATGAAGTCAAAAGTTTGTTGACGCAAACTCTTCGCCTGCGCAGATTGATGGTCATGGCCGCCCCGATCCTTTCCGCCCCGGTCTCCGGCTGGCGCCGGGCGAGGGGGGAGTCGTCGCTGTCGGACGTCCATCGTTCCATCCCCATCCCGCAGGCGGTGTCGTTCTGGCGCAAGATGCTGGCCTTTGCCGGGCCCGGATTCCTCGTCGCGGTCGGCTACATGGACCCGGGCAACTGGGCCACCGACCTGCAGGGCGGCGCGCAGTTCGGCTACGCGCTGCTGAGCATGATTCTCATCTCGAATTTCATGGCCATCCTGCTGCAGCACCTCAGCGTCAAGCTGGGCGTGGCGACCGGCCGCGACCTGGCCCAGGCCTGTCGCGATGCCTATCCGATGCCGGTGGTGGGGTTCCTGTGGGTGCTGTGCGAGATCGCTATCGCCGCGTGCGACCTGGCCGAGGTCATCGGCTCGGCCATCGCGCTGAAAATCCTTTTCGGCATCCCGATGATCTGGGGCTGCATCATTACCTGCGCCGATGTGCTGGCCATCCTCTATCTGCAGAATCGCGGCTTCCGCATCATCGAGGCACTGATCATCACGCTTATCGCCACGATCTCGGTCTGCTTCGCCATCGAAATTTTCTGGTCGGGCTTTGGGCAGGACGGCTTCGGCGGCATGCTCGCCGGCTTCGTGCCGCACGCCGCCTTGCTGACGAACACGCAGATGCTTTACGTCGGTATCGGCATCCTCGGCGCGACGGTGATGCCGCATAATCTGTATCTCCACTCCGCGATCGTGCAGACCCGCGCGTTTGAGAGAACACCCACGGGCAAGCGCGAGGCGATCAAGTTCGCCACTATCGACTCTACCACCGCGCTGATGTTCGCGCTGCTGGTCAACGCCGCGATTCTCATCCTGGCCGCGGCGGCGTTCCACTGGTCGGGACATAGCGATGTCGCTACGATCCAGGACGCCTACAAGCTGCTGACGCCGCTGCTCGGCGCGGGCGCGGCGGGCATCGTCTTTGCGCTGGCGTTGCTGGCCTCCGGGCAGAACTCGACCCTCACCGGCACGCTGGCCGGGCAGGTGGTGCTGGAGGGTTTTCTCCATGTGCGGCTGGCGCCATGGCTGCGGCGGCTCGTCTCGCGCCTGCTGGCCATCGTGCCGGCGGTGATCGTCGTCGGCATCTACGGCGACAAGGGCGCGGACGAGTTGCTCGTTCTCAGCCAGGTGATCCTGAGCATGCAGCTCGGCTTCGCCATCTGGCCGCTGATGCGCTTTACCAGCGATCGGCAGAAGATGGGCGAATTCGTCAACGCGCTTTGGCTGAAGATTCTCGGCTGGGCCACGGTGGCCGTCGTCATCCTGCTCAACGGCAAGCTGCTCTTCGATACCATCGCGCCCGACGCGATGCAGAAAGCAGTGTACGGCGCGCTGCATCTGCCGGTGCCGAGTTAGCCTGAGCTTTAAAAAGCCTGGTCATCCTGAGCCTGTCGAAGGATCTCTAGCTATTTTGCTCGAAGGAGTCTGCCGAGCGGAATAATTAGAGGTCCTTCGACTGCGCCCGGACAAGCCGGGCTTGCTCAGGATGACTGGTCTTTATAAGGCCGCCTCGAAAGCGGCTTCTCGTTCGACGGCGCTCCTCCCGCGCTTGCTCAATCCGCTGCCGCCGCTAGTTTGGACGCGATGAAACCTGTTGCGCTGATCATCCGGGACGGTTGGGGAATTAGCCCGAAGGGCCAGGCCGCCGCCGAGGCCGAGGGCAACGCGCCGCTTCTCGCCAAGCTGCCGTTCCACGAACACCTTTATAAGACCTATCCGCAGAGCCGCCTCAGCGCCTCGGGCGAGGATGTGGGCCTGCCCGCCGGGCAGATGGGCAACAGCGAGGTGGGACACCTGAACCTTGGCGCGGGCCGGATCGTTTACCAGGAGTTGACGCGCATCAACAAGGCGATCCATGACGGCACCCTGGCGAAGAACGCCGAGCTGGTGAAATTCTTCGCGGAGCTGAAGGCCCGCAACGGCGCTCTGCATTTGTGGGGGCTGCTCTCCGACGGCGGCGTGCATTCGCACCAGGAACATCTCTACGCGCTCGTCCAGGCGGCGAAGGACGCGGGCCTGACGAAGATTTTCATCCACGCGTTTCTCGACGGTCGCGACACCTCGCCCAACGGCGGCGAGCATTATCTCGCCGCGCTGCAGGCGAAGCTGAAGGAGATCGGCGCGGGGCAGATCGCCACGGTGATCGGCCGCTATTTCGCCATGGACCGCGACAACCGCTGGGAGCGGGTCGAAGCGGCGTGGAAGCTGATTTTCCTCGGCGAGGGGACCTACACGGATGATGTGGTGAAGGCAGTACACGACGAGTACGGGGTGAAGAAGACCGACGAGTTCATGCCCGCGTTTGTCTGCGTGAAGGAGCCGCGGCCGCTCATCGCCGAGGGCGACGGCATTCTCTTTTTCAATTTCCGCGGCGACCGCGCGCGGCAGATGAGCGAGGTGGTGCTGCACGCCGACTTCAAGGGCTTTGCGCGCACCTATTGGCCGAAGGTCAGCTACCTGACCATGACCCAGTACGACGCAACGTTCTCCTCGCCGGTGATGTTCCCGCCGCAGACGATGGAAAATCTGCTCGGTGAAGTCGTCGCGGCTGCGGGCAGGCACCAACTGCGCATGGCCGAGACGGAGAAGTACCCGCACGTGACCTATTTCTTCAACGGCGGCATTGAGAAGCCGAACGCGGGCGAGGACCGCGACATGGCGCCGTCGCCCAAGGTGGCGACCTACGACCTGCAGCCGGAAATGAGCGCGCCCCAACTGACCGACGAGGTGCTTCGGCGGCTCGACACGGGAATATACGACCTACTCATCCTTAATTTCGCGAACCCCGATATGGTCGGCCACACCGGCGTGCTTGAGGCGGCGATCAAGGCGGTCGAGACGATCGACGGCTGCCTCAAGCGCGTGGTGGAAAAGGTGCTGGCGCTCGGCGGCTGCTGCCTCATCACCGCCGACCACGGCAACTGCGAACGCGAGATCAACGACGACGGGACGCCCAATACGGCGCACACGACCAACCTCGTGCAGTTCATCTACGCCGGCCCAAACGCGGACAAGGCGCAGCTGCAGGACGGCATCCTCGCCGACGTCGCGCCGACCATCCTGTCGCTCATGGGCATCCCGCAGCCTGTAGAGATGACCGGGCACACGCTGGTGACGTTCAAATAATGTAGCGGCGGTCTATGGCCGTCGCTGATTGGCCTTATGCGCGAAGACCGGGTCATGTTCCGTAACAGTGGAAAGGAGATGATCATCTTTTCAGGTGTGCTCATGGCTTGTGGCTGCTTCGTCGCGCTCGCGATCAGATTGATCTGCGTAAACGGCATTTACGCTCTTCCCATGTCGGCAGGTTTGGCCTTTCTTCCCCTGGCAATCTACTGGGGGATGAAGTGGGGATACGTTCTTTCGAGATTGGTTTGCGGCTTGGTAGTTATTCTCGGCGTGGGTGGGTCCCTCAACCCCTTTGTCTACGAAGATGTCGAGCTGGCCAACGGCTCCTACGTGCATCTATTGCTAATCGCCCTGTTGACTGCTGGATTCGCAGTATTCCTTTTTTACTGTCTCGGCGAGCATGCGAAGTCGAGAGGCTTAAAATCGGCTCTAATGCGACGGTCATAGACCGCCGCTACATTAAATAGCCATGCTCATCGACACCCACGCGCACCTTGATTATCCGGACTTTGATCCGGACCGTGCGGAGATTATTTCGCGCGCGGCGGACGCGGGCGTGACGGAGATCATCTCCATCGGCACGAAGATCGAGTCGAGCACGCGCGCGGTGGAGCTGGCGGAGAACTTCCCGAACATCTGGGCCACGGTGGGCATTCATCCGTGCGACGTGGACAACGCGCCGGAGGACGCCATCCCGCGCCTGCGCGAACTGGCGGCGAGCTCGCGCGTGGTCGCGCTGGGCGAGATTGGCCTCGATTATCATCATCTACCGGAAGGGAATGACGCCATCGCGGCCAACAAAAAACTGCAGGCGGAACTTTTCCGCGCGCAGCTCGATCTCGCCGTCGAGCTCGGCCTTAACGCCGTCATTCATCAGCGCGATTCGTGGGACGACACGCTCCGCGTTCTCGGCGATTATACCGGACGCGTGCGCGGGGTCTTCCACTGTTTCGGCGGCACGCTCGAGCAGGCCGACGAGGTCATCGCGCTGGGCCATCTCGTGTCGTTCACCGGTATCGTCACGTTCAAGAACGCACGGCAGGTGCAGGCCACCGCGCAGAACGTCGCGCCCGACCAGTTCATGGTCGAGACCGACTGCCCCTACCTCGCGCCCGCGCCAGACCGCGGCAAACGCTGCGAACCCGCGCACACGCGCCGCGTCGCCGATTTCATCGCCGGCCTGCGCGGCGAATCGGTGGAGACGCTCGCCGCCCGCACCACGCAAACTGCTCGCGAGTTCTTTCATTTCGCGCGCAGTGCCAGTCCGCTGTCATCCTGAGCGAAGTCGAAGGATCAGGTCGATTGGAAAAGCGCTTCATCTGTGCGGACTAAACTGATCCTTCGACTTTGCTCAGGATGACTTAAGAAACGAGCGCCCGAATTAGTCCGTCAGTTAAAGGCTGCATCGTACCTAGCGTCCGCGGCAAAAAGCGGCTACACTCTTCCCCGATGTCCATCGGCTACACGCACCGGCTGCCGTCCGTGGAAAAAGGACGCGAGCCGGACCTCACGGCCGAGGGCACGGCCCAGCACGACATGGCCTACCCAGGCCGCGATTTTTTTTGGGGCGTCGCGACCTCGGGCTACCAGTCCGAAGGCGGCTACAACGGGCCGGGCGAGCCGCTCAACAATTGGGGTTGGGCGGAAACGGACGGCGATGTCGTTCCCTCCGGCCGTACCTCGGATTTCTGGAATCTTTCGCACGAGGATTTCGCCCGCTGCCGCGACATGGGCCTCAACGCCTTTCGCCTCAGCCTGGAGTGGTCCCGCATCCAGCCCGGCACCGTGCTCGGCGGGAAGGAGGGCCTCGCCCCCGGCGCCACGCCGCCGCCGTTCGACGAGCGCGCGCTCTACAGTTACGCGCAGAGGCTCGCCGACTGCCGCGCCCACGGCCTCGAGCCCATCGTCACGCTGCACCATTTCGTTTACCCCGCCTGGCTCGGGCTCGATGCGTGGCTCAAGCCGGAAACGATCGACCACTTTTGCGCCTTCGTGGAGCACACCGTGCGCTACCTGCTGCGCACGTTGCCGCAGGATTTCGGCTGCGCGCCCCCGCGCTGGTTCATCACGATCAACGAGCCGAACCTCCAGGCCTTCAACCACTATCTCTACCGCATCTTCCCATCCGGCAAGATCGGCATCGAGCCCACCGTGCAGGCCCTGGCCCATTTGCTCGAGGCCCACGTGCGCGCCTACCGGATCATCCACAAGATTTACGCAGAGGAGAGCGGCCCGCGTCCCCGCGTCTCCTTCAACAATTACGCCAGCGATCTCTACTGGAGCGACGCGGCCATGATCGACATCCTCTTCGGGCCGGGACGAAAAATCCCGCGCGAGGAATTGCGCGCCGATCTCCAACAGCGCTCGCGCCAGTTCGATGTCGACTTCGATGCCGCCAAGCTCTTCCCGCTGCAGGGGCCGCGTTACTTCATCGGGCGCGGCTTGAAAGCCCTGCATCATGTTTTCGCCCAGCGCGGTTTCCGCTCGTCCGCCTGGGACCGGCTGCTCGACGTGATCTACCAGCAGCCGGAAACGGCGCTCGATTACATCGCCTTCGATTACTATGACCCGTTCATCGCCCACGCGCTGCGTTGGCCGAGTTGGCACGACTTCGACATGCGCAAGCGTTCCTTCCGCGACTGGGTGCTGGAAAGCGTCGCCAGCAAATGGTGGGACTGGCGCATGCTGCCCGAGGGCCTCGCGTTCTTCACGCGGCATCTGGCCCGGTACGGACTGCCACTGATGATCGCCGAGAACGGCATGGCCCTGCGCCGCCTGCCTGACAATCGCCCCGCCCGCCGCCGGGACAACCTGACGCGCAGCCAGTACCTCCGCGAGCATGTCCGCGTCGTCAGCCGTCTGGTCGAGCAGGGCCAGCCGCTCATCGGCTACCTGCACTGGTCGCTTTTCGACAACTACGAATGGGGCTCGTTCGCGCCGCGGTTCGGCCTCTTTTCGCTGGATTACACCGTCTACCCCACCCGCCATTCGGTCGACGCCACCGGCGACAACGCCTCGGCCACGTATCAGCAGGAAATTGAGCAGGCCCGCATGCAATTCGCGGCAGCCGCCCGCCGGTCGGAGAAGCGCACCGCTCAGGACCAGGCGGCGCCCGAGGTCGGCGCGGCTCCTGCTACAGTTGAATCGAACATTTCGCCGCCCGACAGCGTCCAACCCTTATGATCTCCCCGCACGTCTTCACCGGAGGCGACCTGGCGACCAATGGTTACGTGCTGGAGGGCCGGGAGGGCGCCATCTGCTTCGACGCGCCCGAGGGCATGGCGCGCGAGTTGATGCGCTCCGGTACCAAGCCCGTCGCGCTCATCCTCACCCATGGCCATTTTGATCACATGTGGGACGCCGCGTTGATCCAGGAAGATCATCAGTGCCCGGTCTACATTCATCCCGCCGACGCGCCCATGGTGCTCGACACTTCTTATGTGAAAATGTTCGGCGTGGCCACGCCGCCCCGCTCACCCGCCGGGGTGGAGAATCTCCAGATTCCCGACCAGGGCAGCGCCAGCTTCCTCTGCGCGGGCGAGGAATTTCAACTCTTCCACCTGCCTGGCCACTCGCCTGGCAGCGTCGTGTTCTATCATCCCGGCTGGGGCGTCCTCATCAGTGGCGACACGCTCTTCTGCGGCGGCGTCGGCCGATGGGACCTGCCCGGGGGCTCCCGCAGTGCGCTGCTGCAAGGTCTCCGCAAGCACCTCGTCCCGCTCCCGCCCGAGACGCGCGTCTATGCCGGCCACGGCCCCTCCACCACCATCGGCCACGAACTCGAGACCAATCCGTATTTGGATGTGCTGTAGGCGGTGAGGCCGTCGTCCTGCGGTGGACGTGATTGTAATTTCAATTGCTTTGCGGAGGGTGAAGGATACTTTTTGGCTCTGAACTTACGAAGTCCATCTGCTCCGCATCGTCGTGCCGGGCAATGGTTGAAAGCGCAGCGTCAGTCCACGCGTCTGAGCTTCGTCCTGCAGCTCATCTTCCGGGTTCTGACTTCGCTTTTCGCCCTGCTTTGGACGCCTTTGCTGCTTGGCGCGATGGGAAGGGCGTTAAACGGAACATACCTCAACCTGCAATCGCTCGGATCGCTGGGGGGCCTCGGCGACCTGGGTCTTGGTGGCTCCCTTAGCATCCGCACCGGCCGCGAGATCGGCCAGGGTCGGGTACATCAACTGGGTCAATTTCTCGCGGTGGCGCGGGGGTTCTTTTTGGTGCTTACCAGCCTCGCCTTTGTCGTCACTCTGGCGCTGGCCCCGCATCTGTTCGCCGTCGCCAAATATAACCAGGTCCCGGGTGTGGGATCGTTGCAGGTTCTCGGTTGGGTCCTCGCGCTCGCCGTCGTGCTGGTCATGCTGAACAGCTATGCCTCCAGCCTCAGCTACGGTTGCGGCAATGTACTGTGGCCCATTATTCCCGGATTTTTACTCCTGCAAGGCACGCTCCTTACTCAGATTTTCCTGGCCCGGCATCATTTTCCTCTTTGGATCATCAGCCTGCCCGGTCCTGTCACCGGCCTCGTCACGTTGGCCTTGAGCTTTTATTACGTGCGTATTTCGCATCCTGCATTGGGAGCGCTATTACCCGTTAAATTGGACTTGGGCCAAATCGGGGGTTTTCTGGGGCAAAGCTTATGGGTTTATCTCTATAGCGCCGCTGCTGGCGTCTACCTACTCACCGATCAATTCATGGTCAGTCACCATTTCGGACCAGGAATGGTGCCGCTTTATGTTTATAATAGGAAGCTGTGCGAGCTCGCCGCATTTGCCATCAATAGTGCCTGCCTGGTTAGTCTGCCAAAAATCACCCAATGGTTCGCGTCGCCCGAAGCTTCCGACCAAGAACGCGCCCGGCATGAGACGGAACGGTTAAGCAGCTTTCAAATCATCCTCGGGTGCGCCGCGGCGCTTGTTTACCTGACGATGAACGACAGCTTTGTCCATCTTTGGCTCGGGCGCGATTTTCAGGCGCCATTCGGCCTTGAGATGGCCTTTGCCGCCGTGCTCGTGACGACTGCGGCCGGCCAGGCCGGATTTGACATGGGGGGCCGCTGCTGCGAACACGGCATTCGCGTGGGAGGCATTATTGTCATGGCGGCGGCCCTCGTTAATTTCGGCCTGGCCTGGCTGGCCATGCGGCAAGGGTGGCTCTGGGGCATCGCGCTGGCTACGGCGGTGGTCCAGGTTTTTGTCATGCTCGCGATGGGGCGCTTTACTGCCCGGAACATGAAACTCTCCTGGTGGCGCTTGACCGTGCGCAACTGGTTGCTGGGTCTCGCCACCCTCGGATTGGGCGCATGGGAGCACGAATTTTTGACATCGGCTGACGGCCTAAAAATCGCGATCGTTCTTGGCGTGGATGTTGTGGCCTTGGTCTGTATCGTTCGACTCGTGAACGTTGGCATGGCGGACTTGCGACGCGAACTCAGTTTATTTAAAGGAATGATCGGCCGCTAAGTCGCCCGCCGAAGCAGGGCGAATGGTCGAGTCACTCATCCCTTCTTGAACAGGAATCAGTTCGCGGCAGGCTTCTTCTCGTAGACTGCGCAAGTGGTATGGGCGACGGCGAAGAGGTCTGTCGATTGACGGATGATGTCGAGACCTTCGGGCACGCGTAATCCGTTTTCGTAACGGCCATTAAGCCGGTAGTCATGCCACACGATGATTCCCTGGGGCGAGACCAATTCCAGGGCGAGCCGGGAATCCTTGACGACGTCGTCGATCTGATGGGAGCCGTCCACAAAGATGAGGTCGAACGGAGGCTCCTTGCGCAAGGACTCCGCCGAATCGGAAAAGGAAGCAAGACGCAGGGACGCCTTGTTGGATTGAAGTAACTTTTCCCGATAGGGGGATTCCAACCGCTGGATGTCGTAGCTCACGATTTCCGCCTCCGGACAGTTCAGATGGAAGGCGTAGGTCGTCCGGGCGCGATAGGTTCCGACTTCGAGGATCCGTCTCGCGTTCCGGCCCCGCGCCAGGTTGCAAAGAAACAACAGGTCGTTGAGTGGAGCATCTTCCCCGGCAAAGAGGGGATAATGCGTGGGTAGCTCGATATTTCCCGCCGCGGGGCTGAAGTCTTCCGGCGGCCGCATGGGCAAATTGAGGCGATGGCGTTCGAACAGAGTTTGGTAAACCGCGACCGGAAGGGCTGCTGTTTTGGACCAGTTCTTAATTTTCCGATAGGCAAGACGAAGGGTAGAGGGTTGCGAATGCGAAGGAAGAGAACCCGGCTTGGCCGGGGGAAGCTGTTGTGAGTCAGGCATGGGACCGTAAGGTGAAAATTTGAGAGTTTCGCGATAGTATCGAATTGATTCGGCGCTTGTCCACGGCCCCCGGTAAATTAACGTCAACCGGATGCCAAGCGCCAGAATTGTGTGTCTGAGCAATGCTTATGACCAGAACTACCACGACGTTCGCGGAGAGGAGATCCCGCGGATTCTAAGCGTCGGCAAACGGATCGATTTGTTCCAGTGCCTGAAAATGGCGACGGGCGCTGAGGTGATCGTGCTTTCCAGCCCTCCTCAGGCGGCACACCGGCGATCGACGCGCTGGCTGCCGGCGGTTCAAACCAAGCTCTCCTCGGTTCCTCAGTTCTTCTGCTGCAACTGGGACATCCCCAAATTACGCGTCCCGCTGTCTTGGGTGTTCTATGCCTGGCATGTGATGCGCCATACCCGGAATGGCGACATCATTTTGTTGGATAATTACGAATTTATTTACGTGATAGCCGCTCATTTCGCCAAGTTATTCCGAAGGGTGACGGTCATCCTGGATTACGAAGACGGCAAGCATCTGATCGATCGGTCGTGGGTCCGGGTCCTGAGCGGGATTGCCGAATGGCTGGGGCGACGCTTGATCCGCGGTGCGATCCTGGCACATCCGGCAATGAAAGAGCGTCTGCCCGCTGGTTTGCCCACCGTATTAGTTCCGGGATTTGTGACCGGGGACGGTCTCCCGCGGGACATCGAAACGCAGGGAGACGTTCGTTTTCTATATTCGGGCTCACTCGACGCGACCCGCGGGGTGGATCTGTTATTGAAAAGCCTCGAGAAACTGCCCGATTCGGGCTGGCATCTCGATGTATCGGGTTTCGGATCCCTGGCGCCAGAGGTGGAACGAATCGCATCTTCCCCCCGATTCGCCGGAAAGGTTTCCTTTCACCAAACTCTCCCATCTGAGGCTTATCAAAAATTGGTGGTTTCCTCTCAGGTAGGCTTGAATTGCCAGCGCGCTTCCGACCCGATTTCAGAAGTAACATTTCCCTCGAAGGTTTTCAGTTATCTGTCGGCAGGCTTGATGGTGCTGAGCGGCACTGCAGGCGCGGTGCGGGAGATTTGCGGCAATGCCTGCGTTTATTTTGAGGAGGAGACGCCGGAGTCGCTTGCGACCGCCATGAGCGCCATTGTCCGGGATTTTTCCGAAATTCGACGGTGTCTTGAAACGAGGCAAGTCCGGGAGCGCTTCTCCTTGGAAGGCACCGCCGTACGGTTGCGCGAATTCTTGGATGCCGTGGCCCGCTTTGATCAGAGCGGGCATCGCCGAATTGAATTCAAATCAAGTTAGGCGCTGAAATGGGCCTTCGAGCCAGCCGCTCGGTGTCTGGCATATTCGGCAATAAGGCGATCGCCGTAGTCCTGCCAGGTGTTTTTCTCGGTGCCTTTTCGGTGCGCGGCTTCTCCCATTCTTTGGCTAAGCTCTGGAGCTTTGGCGATCTTGATCATGGCTTCCGCCGCCTTGGCGCAATCTCCGGACGGCACGATAATACCTTCCACGCCGTCCTCAACCAAAGTGGTCGCCCCGCTTTCTCGCGTTGCAATTATGGGGAGGCCGGCTGCCATGGCTTCCGGAATGACTCGTGCGAAACCTTCTTCGACGGAAAGAAAAACAAAGGCTGAGCATGTGACGAGAAGATTCGCCAAGGCTTGATGATCAAGGTGCTCAATATGGGTGAAGGTATTTTCCCATGTCGTTCGTTCCATTTTAAAATCGGCTTTATAACCTCCCACAACGATAAGTTCCGCCTCAGGGAAAGTCTCTTTGACCTCTTGGAAGGCTCTGAATAAATATTGAAATCCCTTCCGCACACATATGGTCCCAACCGAGATGAATCTTGGATGATCCGGCAATTTAGATCTTGGTTTAAATATGCTTGTTTCGACGCCGAATGGATTGACGAAGCATTTATCGGCGGAAATGCCGTTATCAATCATGCTGTCTCGTACAAATAAAGAAGGACATACTATCAGGTCGGCTCTTTTTAATTCTCGATTCATTCGGGCGAAGAACCATCGGGGTATGGGCACTTTTTCGCCTGGGCACCATAGGTCACATTCTCGCTGCCAAAATCCGAAATAACTCGTCGGATGGCTGTTGGGACAATCCACGACTCGAAGCGCGCCGATCTTGTCCGCGTGATCGAAGGGTTCGGTGGCAAAACCGGCAATAGCGTGAACCACCTCCACCTCGGGTAACTTTTGAGCCAGCAACCAGAAGCGCCAAAGCGGAAAAAAGAAATAGAAAAGTCTCTCCACCCAGATTTGAGGCGCCCAATGGTAAAACAACTTCATCGCCAGATGAAACGGCCAGCATCGGCGGTACAGATCCGATGGCAGACCAGTAGAATTTTTATCGCTGATCCATAAACCAGCCAAGGCGTTTTTCTGATGAAGAGCGCCGGCCGTACGGGGCAGATACCAGCCACCGCATGTGCTCAGCCAGACAGATCTTTCTTTCAGGCTCATTTAGGTTCTATTTCGCAGTCATGCATAACCGTTAGAAAGTGATCAATAGATGCTTCTGGAAGATCATCCCTGACTGCAGTTCTGTGACCTTCTTGGATTTTAACATGTGCCGGATTCGAGTGACGGATGTTTTCGGCTTATGGTCGCAGCAATTGTTTATAGATGGCCGCCAGAGAGACGACAACCTGTTCCCACGAAAGAGGCTGAAAGGTGGCGGGCAACGTCGGGGCTCGATCGTAGAAATTGCGCAAAGTCGGCGCGAGTGCTGCATCAGTCAAGTGCACCGAAACGTACTGCGCTTGTGTTCCGAAGGAGGTTCGGGCCCAGGGAAGATCGCTGAGCAGCAGTGGGCAACCCGTCGCCGCGGCTTCGAGCGCGGAAAGGCTGAGACTTTCCTGGGTGCTCAGAAGTACGAAACCACGAGCGCCGCTATAGATTTGAGCCATTTTTTCGCGGTCGGAAATGGCGCCCTCGTAGCGTATCCACTCCGGATGAGCCCGCTGCAGGGCGAGAAATCTTTGATGGTAGACATCCGACTCCGCGTAGGGCTTGCCCACAATCCAAACGGGCACGCATGCGCGTGCCGCAGCCTGAGCGAGCTCCAAAACCCGTTTGCGCGGATGGATGGCCGCGGTGCAGACAAGATGCGTTCCGCCCGCGTGTTTACGAAAGAAAACCGGCTCGACGCCATTGGGTACAACATGGATTCGATTAGGATCGGCCGCAAACATGTCGTGCATGATCTCCGCCTCCCAAGGCGTTAGGGCAATGAAGGCGTCGGCTTGCCGATAGGTCTGCCATGCAAGCTTGGCGGTGAACATCTTTGGCAGAAATGTTTGGGTGATGAGCATCACGGCCTTTTGGGCCCGGCGTGCGTTGATCGAACGTGAACCCATGCCCGTGTGCAGTTCGGCGACGACGACCTTCATCCCCTTGGCCTGCGCGAGAGCGACGTATCCTTCGGATGGGCGGCCAAAAAAATGGATGAGACTGCCCTTCTGCTGCTCGTCCCACCAGCGCACGTACTCAACCTCCACGCCGATCTTTTCCAGCGCGGCCTTCGTCTGCTCGATCTGGATTTGGAATCCGCCATGCGCCAGGGCGAAGGGCAGGTTGTGATCGAAAAGAATTTTCATCGGCGTCGAGTCGGGAACAGCCGTCCTTCAAGGCCGGGTGCGTTGAGGGCGGTTGGAAGCGTTGCGCAAAACCTGTTCATAAATTTCGAGATGTCGACGTGCAATGACGTCGGGATGATAGCGCTCCTGCGTAGTCTGGGCTGCTGAAATCGGACGCGGTGCGCCGCTTTCCATCCACCGGGCGAGAGCGTTTTCCAATCCGCTCCAATCATCCAAGGCAAAAAGCTCGGTATCCTCGATCGACTCGGCGATGTCGACGATTCCTCCCGCGCGGGAACCGAAGAACTTCAAATTGCGCGATAACGCTTCCGCCACCACGAGACCGAAGGCCTCCTCGGATGGAAAATGAATGCAGGCATCGGCGCGATCAAGCTTGGCGATGAGCGCTTCGGTCCCAATGAAGCCAGAAAAACTGGCGTATTCGGCAACGCCGGGTCGGGCCATTTCGCGGAGAAACGCGGCGCTGTAGGGATCGCCTCCGCTCGCTGCGCCGGCAAATTCCATGTGAATGGGATGGCCCCTGGATCGAAGAGCGCGGCAAACCGACAGGATCTCGATCTGGCGTTTTCGCGGCGTCACCATGCCGATATTGATCAAGCGCACCGTGTCGTCCTTATTCGTCGCGCGGACGGTCGAGGTTGAAAAGAACGCCTCCCGCAGCGGGTTCGCCACCCGCCACGTCGTGGCATTCCGCGGGCGGACCAGCGCCTCGGTATAACCCGAATTGCAGAATACGCCCTTGGCCCGCGGCAGGGTCCAATCCTCCAGCCGCGCGGCCAGCCAGTGAAAACTGCCGATACGTGCGTGAAATTCCCGGGCCAGCGCGGCCATATTGCCATGAATCGTGACCACGGAGGGGAAGCCTGAGAGCACCGCGCCAATCGAGCACTCGCGCTCGGTTCCCTGCCCATGCACCAGGTCCGGGTCGATTTCCCGCAACTTGCGCCGGGTGGCGCGGACGCAGCCTTGGAAAAGCGTGCGCATCCAGCCCCACTTGGGGACGTGGAGGCTATGAAAGTAAATGTTCTCCGCCAGCTTGGCCGGTGATTTCATCGGCTGCTGGGTGCAGGACACGACGTGAACTTCCAGACTCGGCATATGCGCCAGACCTTGCAGGAGCGCCTCCGGGGCGGTGCCGAACCACGGCTCACCGCGTTCATACTGCCGGTGTGGCTCGCGGTTGTCGGTCGTTAGAAAGGCCAGCTTCATCGAGGGATAAAAATGGATTCGCGAGAGATGATCCAGAATCCGCGGAACGTTGTCGATGCCGGCCCGAAGATCGCGTGATTCGTCACGTCAGGGTTCCGCGGCAATGGCCTCCACGCGTTCAACGACGGTGATGGCGTAGCGATGCTGGCCGATAAGCACGACGGTGATCGCGGCATACAGGTTCAGGGCCGGTGTGCCACGCGTGCGCAACACGGTGGCCACCGTCCCAATATGGGCGGGATCAAAATAGCTGATGTAGGTGGCCGTGCTTTTGTCCTGGTCGTTCGAATTGACGAAAGTGGAAAAGAACGACAAATCCGACTCGTCGATATGGTTTTTGAGCACCTGCTGCGCCTGCTCATTGAAAAGCAAAATACGGCCGGAAATATCGGAAACGATGACCGCCAGCGGCAGGCCGGAGATGACCCGAAAAAGCGCCTCGTGCCCAGTCTCCAGCCGCTGCCGGTAAGCCGCCAACAGAACCGCGCCCGCTCCGCCCGCCAGAAAAATGGCGATACGTATAAAGGGTTTCAAAGCTGGGTTGGTCGCCGTTTCAGGAATCGGCAAAAATAAAATAGCCAGAATGATAGCGGCGTAGGTCAGCGTCCAGACGCCGACCATCCAGGCCGGCAGGCGAAATGCCAGGAAGATCAACAGGATCAGCAGCAGCAGCGGCAGGGCGAAAATGCCGGGGATCAGGTAGAAATCGATGAGCAGGAGCCCGACTCCGATCAGGCAAGGCAGCCAGAAATTTTCCCAGGCACCCGGGCGCGGTGTGGGATGGTAAAAATTATTCCCGGGCATCCGCGCAGCCTAAATGGCTATCAAGGCAAGTTTCCATAGATTTTTGCGATCTGCTCGAGCCATCGGGCCTTGGTAAAGCGGTTTTCGAGTCTCTGCCGGCCGGCAAGGCCCATTTGAAACGCATCGTCAGGCGATGAAAGGAGCCGTTCCATTTGATGGGCCAGGTCGTTCGCGCGGGCCGGGTCGGCCAGCAATCCGGTCGTTTCATCCTCGATCAGTTCCGGCAGGGCGCCGATGCGATGGCCCACGACGGGCCGTCCGCGTTCCCAGGCCTCCAGCACCGTCATGCCAAAAGGCTCGATCCAGATCGAGGGGACGACGGAAAACAGACTTCTCGCCCACACCTCACGCTGGTTCTCGCGGTCGACAAAACCCAGGAACTCGACTCCGGGGATATCGCGCGCTTGGCGTTCCAGATTCGCGCGTTCGGGACCGTCTCCCATAATCAGAAGCTTTCTCTCGCCGCCCGCGATCAGCTTCCATGCGCGCAAAAGCTGCGAAACTCCCTTTTCTAGCGAAAGCCGTCCGACGAAGAGAGCGGTGGGAGAACACACCGGTGGCAACGGCGCTCCCTTGGGTTCGAGAAAGTGATTCACCACCGCGATCTTTTCGGCCGGAATGCCCATGCGCACATGCTCATGCTTTTGCGCCTCGCTGAGCGCGATCCACTGGAAAACTTTTTCAAATAACGGCATGCGCCGGATATGATTCGTGATCATTCCCATCCAGCCGCTTTTTAAATGGCTGTCATGCCAACATGCGGTGGTGAAGGCGGGCCAAAAATTGCCCGAAAGGCACCGCTGGCATGGCTGCCCGTGATTGAGAAAGAAACCGTTTACGCAGGAAAACCGGTAATTATGGAGGTACTGGATGATGGGCACATTCCACTCCAGTGCCCGTTGATAAACGATCGGAGACAAGATGGGAAAAATGTTGTGGATAAGCCATGCATCGAATCGTCCTGATTCATAATATTGCTTAAGTCGTGCATCGACCCGCTGATTGTAGACTGCGTTAAAGGGTTGACTCCACGGAGCCCACTCCTCCGTTGAGGAGGTGAAATACTCGACATCGTGGATTTCCTCCAAGGCTTTCCCGGTCAGTGAGACCATGTATTCCTCGCCGCCGTATTGCAGGTACCGATTGAAAATCTGAAGGATGTGACGGCGAGGCTCCACCGCCATCATCCTGCCAAGTCGACAAACGGAAACCAATCGCAATTAGGCCTTTGGTGACGTTCCCGTGGAATGGCAGGATCGCGACAACCCGGCACTAGCCATTTGGAGAAGAGTCCCTATGGTTTCAATGGTGAGCTTACCGTCGTCTGCCGCTGCATTGCCGCTCAAGAACTGGATTTGGAATCGCAGCAACATCCTTGCGGTGGCTGCTGCGGCGGTGATGTGCTGGGGCCTGCTCGACGCGGTCCTGTATTGCGACACCTCGTACCGTGCGACCTTCGGCGCCAACCGCTGTACACTCGTCGGCCTCTTCATCAGCACCTTTTACGGTGACATCCGGGACATGATCACCGGCCTGTGGCAGGCAGCCCCGACTACCTCGCTGGCAGGGGAAGTGACGGCGACCGAATGGACCCAGTGTCTGTTTGTGCCCTTCATCGTTGGCTGGATGGTCTACTGGCTCTGGCCGCGGCTGCGTGAGTTGCCGGTGCGCGGCAGTTCGCAGGGTTTCGTCCTGCTGGGCGCGGGCCTCGCCTTTTATCTCCTCGGCTATCTGGCGGAGAATTACTACATCGGCGTTGTGTCGATGCAATTTGTCTATGCGGGCCTGATCGTCCTGTTCCTGGGTTGGCGATTCATGCGCGCCCTGTTCTTCCCGTGGGCCTTCCTGCTGTTCATGTGGCCCTACGGCTTTTTCGAGGATGTGGCGTTCCAGTTGCGCATGATCATGTCCGATCTCAGCCATCATGTGCTGACCCTGATCGGTGTCCCGAACGTGCTCAACGGCAGCGCCATTTTATCGCCGCCGAATCAGACCCCGCCCTTTGCCATCGACATCGCCGATCCGTGCAGCGGCATTCGTTCGCTCTTCGCACTGGTGATGATGGCGGCGCTGGCGGCATTTTTCCTCTTCAACAGGGCGTGGCAGATGATCGCCATCATCGCGGCCTCGGTTCCGCTGGTCATTTTCGGCAATCTCGTGCGCATCGTCATCCTCACGCTCGCGACGATCCACTTTGGCGAGAAGTTCGCTCTCGGCCTCAACGATCATCCCTCCTGGTTCCACGAAGGCGCGGGCTACGCGGTTTACTTGATCAACTTTGCCAGCCTCATCGGGTTTGGCTGGCTGCTGACCAAGCTTTCGCCGGATCGCCCCAAGCAGCCGGAAACTGCGGAGTCCACCACGGCCGGAAAGGCGGAGAAACGCAAGTGACGACCCTGCCCGCCAACTCGCCGATCCTGTCGCAGCGCACCAGTTGGATCGTCATCATCCTGGCGGTTATTACCGTCATGGCTTGCTGGCTCGTCCCAGCAGCCAATGTGGGGGATGAAACCGGCGTGGTCATGAATCTGCCGGATGAAATCGCCGGTCTGCAGGGTATTCCACAACCGGTCAGCCAGGCCGAGCACGAAATCCTTCCCCCCGACACCACTTTTGCGCGGAAGTCCTACGGTTCCTTCAGCCTGCCCGATTCGGATTGGCTCCATCGCTTCACCTGCTCCATCGTCCTGAGCGGGCGGGAAAAGCGAAGCATCCACCGGCCTGAACGCTGCCTGCCGGGGCAGGGGTGGTCAGTGATTGACAGCCAGGTCATGGAGGTGCCGCTGCAATCGGGCCGCCCGCTCAAGGTCACGGCGCTTTTGCTCACCCGGCCGGTTACGCTCCGGGATGGAACGAGCCGTCAGTTGGAGTTCTACTATCTCTACTGGTATGTGGGCCGGAAGGTATCCACGCCCTATAGTTTCGTGCGGGTGCTGCTGACGAACTGGGACTTGGTCGTCCATCGGTTCAACCAACGGTGGGCCTACGTCATTTGTGCGGCCTATGTCACCGATGGTCTCGAGATACCTGGACGTAATCAGGCCCAAACGTTGGCGCAACTGAAAGACTTCATCCGCGTCGCGGTGCCGAGGTTCGTGAAGTCGGAGATGCCCGAGGGCGACGTCACCACCGCGAACCCGTAAAATCCGCTTACCCCGCCCGGGGCGGCGTTCACTGCATCCGCGCGGCCCAATAGAACGTGGGTTGCGGAACCTCTACATGCACGCGCCGCTGGGGGCTCGCGGGCGTGTAAATTTCGTAGGCTAGCGGTTCGGGTCGATAATGGCCGTGGCTCCAACGACGCAGGCGGTGAAGTAGCTTCCACAGCGGTTTAAGGAGCTGGATGATTTTAGGGGTCTCCGCCCTCCGCTCGCGGTGCTCCTGTTGGGCCAGGGGGCTGAGGCCGAGATTGCCGCCGTGGTCGACGAAGGTCGAAAGGTACCGCCCCATGGCCGCCATCCGCACGCCGCTTTGCAACATGCGGATGATCAGGTCGGCATCGCCGTCGGCTTTCCACCGCGAGTCCAATTTAAAATTTTTCTCGCGAATCAGGCTGGCACGAAAAAAAGTCGCACAGCTGAAGGTTTGAAGGTGACAGGTCAGGGTATGGTAAAGGTGGGGCGTCAGGACCTGGCGGCTGCAGACATAGCCGCCCTCATCATCAACAATAACAGCATCAGCGAAAAGGACCTCCGTTTCCGGATGGTCACGGAAATACGCGGCGACCACTTCGAGAGTGCCGGGAAGATACTGCTCATCGCAGTTGAGCCAGCAGAGGATGTCGCCGCGCGCCTTGGTCCAGCCGCGGTTGATGGCGTCATACATGCCCTCGTCCTTCTCGCTGTTTAGCGAAATGCCCGGAAACGGCCGCACCGCCTCCGCCACCTCAGGCCCGGAAAGCGAATCCTGGACGATGTGCTCGACTTCCAGCCCCGGTGCCCGCTGGTCGGCCACCGAGGCGGCGCAAAGCTTCAACCATCCCGCTTGGCGAAAACTCGGCGTGATGACGGAGATGACCACCGGACTCGGGGTGCTCATGCGGAATCGAGGGAATAGCGCCGCAGCCCGGACTTTTGCAAAAAGATGCGGACGAGGAAAAGCGGGATGTTCTTGAAATATCGTTTGAAAAGGCGGCGCGGCTCCTGAGAAAAGCGAAAGAGCCATTCCAACCCACTACGCTGGATCCAGCGCGGGGCCTGGCGCACTCGGCCGCTCAACAGATCGAACGCCGCACCCACGCCCACCATCAGCGTGGTGTCGAGCCAGGGAAGCGCCTCCGCCATGAAGAAATCCTGCTTGGGCGTGCTTAGGCCCACCCATATTATGTCGGGCTGCGCTGCGGCGACCTGCCGTCGCAGTTCCTCTCGTTCCTCCGCCTGTAGGGGGCGAAACGGCGGCGTATAGGTTCCCACCACCTGCAAATGGGGATAGCGCGCCTTAAGACGGGAAACCAGGAGATCCGCCACCCCCGGATTGCCTCCATAAAAAAAATGTTTCCAGCCGGTCTGCGCGGAAACGCGGCAGGCCTGCTGCAAAAGGTCCGGGCCATAGACGCGGTCCATCTCCCGATGTCCGGCAAGCTTTCCCAGTCGCACCATCGACATGCCATCGGGCGTCGTAAGGAACGAGGCATTGAAAATCGACCGCAAAGCCGGTTGAGTCTGCGCTTCCGAAACGCCGTTCACCTCCGTGACACAGATGTATCCCTTGGACCGGGTCTCGATCGCACGCGCCATGGCCGAAATGGCGAGGGGAATATTCAGCGGGCTGATACCGACGCCCAGCACGTTAACTCGATCTGGCATATAATGGGACTTGGGGAAACTGCAGCGAGTGGGTGACATTAAACATCTTCTGATCAACTAGCGAGTTTTCTCGCGTCGTTTCGCAGCCGAATCTACCTTTCGCGAGCTATTTGGGATCGCTGAAGAGCATCCGCCATAACGGGTCTGAGGACCTCGACAAAAATCGATTCGCGCTTGCTGCGCTGCCACCTCTGGCTAGCTTGATTTAAGCCGCCCACTCCCTTGCTTACCGATCGATCCATCATCAATTTCCTGATCTGGACAGGCGGCTTGATTTTAGGCCCCTATCTGGCGATTTCGGCCGTTGAGCTTAATTTTTCCCCAATAATCATCTTTGCGGTCGCCTGCTCGCTGGTGGCTGTTTTCGGCTTCATGCGGGAGCGAATGTGCATGATTCCGCTAATTGGAACCTTCATACAGGGAAAACTTAACTTCATTCCCGTATTGCATCCAGCCCCGACGGAAATCTTTCCCTTGGTGCTGATTTTTTACTATTTCATTGCCTATGTGGCTTTGCAGCGGAAGAAAGCGTTAACCGGGCCGTGGTATTTTTTCATTCCGATCCTGATACTTGCACTGATTATCCTCTATCACGAGCATTCGTTTGGATTGCGCAGTATCGGTAATGGTCAAGAGGGCGGACGCGGCGCCGTCTTTATGCTGGTGGCAGTGATTACCTATTTTTGTGGAGTCAGCATCGATAGTCCGAGTCCGAAATTTCTTTCGAGAATCCCTCTTTTTTGCATCGCCGTCGTCACAATTTCGACCATTCCGTTTATCGTTACGACATATTTTCCTGGTACGGCGCCCATTATCTATCTCTTCACCGACAACATCAACGCAGGTGCGTATACGGAGGCGGTGGCAAATGCTTCCGATATCGTGCGCAATTCGGGGCCATCCATCATCGGTGCGGCTGTCATGACCTTCCTCCTTGCCTATTTTCCCGTTTACACTTGGTGGCGCCCACACCGTTGGTGGGTGGCTATCTTGGCAATCGCCTGCGTTTTAGCGGTGGTTGAGGGAGGTTTCCGCAGCGCTCTGGTGCAATTCGGACTGACAATGTTTGTGGCCATTTGGTGCTACTCATCATGGCGTTCGCTGCTCCTCATTCCTCTCATCGTTGTGGCGGCTTCCGTTATCATTGCGCTACAAGATAGTAACGCCATCCATTTGCCGGAATCTGCCCAGCGAAGTCTGGCATTTTTGCCGGGAAACTGGGATCCGGATGTCGTGGGTAGTACGGAGTCTTCCAATGATTTTCGCCAGCGTATCCAGGAAATTTATCTTAGCGAAGATGCCGCTAAAAGTCCGTTATTAGGTAATGGTCTATCCTATGACGCGGCTGACTATGAAAAAACGTGTTATCTCGCTCTAACCCATGAAACGCCGGATCATTATTATGTGATCGAGGAATTTGTCATGAGCAAGCAATTCCATACTGGATGGATCAGTCTTTATGACTCTGTCGGTTTGGTGGGATTTGCAGCCTTCCTTCTATTCGCCATGAGTTTTATCTGGGTGGCAGGCCGCGCAGTTTTTCAGCGGAGGGTTAATCGTAAATCTCCGCTTTTCCCACTTAAGGTGTGGATATTTTGCAATATCCTGCCTCCCTTCGTCGGCTACTTCACCGTCTTCGGTGATATTAAAACGACATTCCCCGCTTACTGCTATTTCGCAATCCTTTGGGTACAGCTCGACCGCCTTGAAAGGCACGGGTATCAGGCTCCTGTGCCCGTGCGCGAAGTGCCGTTCGACTCCTCGCGTACTGCCGTTCCCTACGCCGTGTAGAGGAGTCGCCGCCCGGGGCGCCTCATTCCCCCCTTCCCCGGTCGTCCATGTGTGGCTCGCGAGCAAGCCTAGTGCGCCTTCGCCATCTCGTCGTAAATCCAGCGATAAGTCCGGGCGAGTCCATCCTCGAGGCGGATGGACGGCTCGCTCGGCGCCTTCTCCCGGCCGCCCTCGTAGGTACCCTTTGGACTGTAAACCTTATGATGCCGAACGATATGCATCGCCGCGCCGAAATTCTCGCGGAAGGTGGGGGGCACATCCGCTTGCTGAAAAGCTTTCCCCAGCCGTAGCCATCCTCTGGCAGAATTAGGCAAATACTAATGGGGTAATTAACTTCGCATTTTTAATGTTGTTGAAGCGAAAGGGAACGAAGATAATACAAATGCAGCAACGCAGGTTTTTAGTGCCTCCACGCCGCCTGGAGGTTTCCCCGACAGGCCACGTTCTAACGATCCCCTTCGAGCATTTACCGTGAAAAAGTGCCTGATTTGCGAATTATGGTGGATGGGCGACGCCACGCTCATGACTCCCATCCTGCAGGGCCTGCTGGCCGATGGCTGGGACGTCACGGTTTTGGGCAAAACCCAGAGCCGGCGGCTTTTGGAAGACAACTATCCTGCCGTTCACTGGATCGAATTCGATGCACCTTGGACGGTCTTTCACGGGAAATACCGTCTTTGGCGCTGGCCTTGGGGGCAATTGCTTCGCGTCCTGCGCGATGTTCACCGTCAACACTTTGACGCGGCCGTTTCCATTCGTCGCGACCCGCGTGACCACTTGCTCTTCTGGGCGGCTCAGGTTCCCCGCCGTATCGGCTTTCGCGCACCGTACAGCTGGCACTTTCTCAATGAGGTCATTCCGGTCCTGCCGCTTACCGACCATCGGGTCGAGGATTGGTGGGGCGTGCAGCGCCGACTCAGCCCCACCGCGACAACATTTTTCCCGCCACATCTCGCTGCCGATTCGGGAGAGACGGAGCGTTTCCGCACGATATTTTCACGCGATGGGCGTCCCGTTCTCGCGCTGCATTGCGGCGCGCGCAATGCAGTGCGTCGGTGGCCGAAGCCTTATATGCGCGACCTTATCGGGCAGTTGCGCCAAAAATTCGATTTTCAGCTCGCGCTTTTGCCCGACAGCGATGGGGATGGTGAGGCATTACGCGATCTCGCCGAGCACACGTTCACAGGCTTAAGTCTGGCTGAGTTGAAGGCGGCTCTCTCTTGCGCGACGCTGCTCATTGGCAACGACACCGGACCCGCCCACGTGGCGGATGCCTTGGGTGTTCCGGTGATTGCCATTTTCGGCCCGGGCAACACCCACAAAATGCGCCCCTTCAACCAGCGGAACCTGGTGGTGATGCGCGATATTTGCCCCTATCACCCGTGCTCCGACTACTGCCGCTTTCCCGAGCCTTACTGTCTGACAAAACTCACGCCCGACATCGTCGGAAATCAAATTCGGGACTACTTGGCCAAGTCAACCCTGCTGCCCGCGCGAGTCGCTGCTTCATCCTTCGTGACCTCTTGACTGGGAGGTCTGGACAATGAATGATTTCGGGGCGTCTTATTGGTCTAGATGTCGCGTGTTAAGTTCAGCCAGTGGTTTATCTCATTGGCGCGGACTATTCTGATTAATCCGAAGGATGGTATTCTGATAAAAATTCGTTCCCTTCTTGGGCCGCTTTATCGTCGAGTAGTCGCGGGGCTCTTGTCATTTATTCGGCCATTAGGTCGCTTTACGATCCGTTTGGGACCGGCCATCGGTTTTTATAGCGCCTACGATCAGCCCGATGAAGTTTCAACGGTGTTCGCCCAACAAGACATTCCGCCCGCTTCATCCGAAAGCCTTCGTCGTCGCTGCGGCCTCAACCAGGATAAAAATCAGCCTTGGCCCTTTTTTTGGAAAAGAGTTTCTCGGGCTCGCCTCGTGGGACCCAGTCTCGCGCTGATGGATTCACAGAAGCGACTCATGATTGAAAGCGTCTATGATCTCCGCTATATTGATGGTGAGCCTAGTCTTTCTTATTTCTGCCTGCCACCGGTTACGCGCCTTGAGGGACGCTGGACGAGCATTATCTCACGGTGGTGCCGTTGGAATTATATCAGTTA
>Ga0182024_10000891_pt1 | contig 77140 bp, 81 predicted proteins | sample P32metaG_FD_120480 | JGI IMG/M metagenome (GOLD analysis project Ga0182024, IMG submission 120480) | Permafrost microbial communities from Stordalen Mire, Sweden - P3-2 metaG (Illumina Assembly) | ecosystem: Environmental > Terrestrial > Soil > Wetlands > Permafrost | place: Sweden: Stordalen...
CCACGCTTCTTTCAGACCCCGCCTCACGACGACGCCCTTGCGCTTCGCTATCACTTCACCTCCATCAGGTTGTGAAAAGGACTTTCACCTTCGAGCTGTCGAACATGCTCGGCACACATAAAAGTGCGTCGCGGCGATGACCGCCGCTCGCCATCCGCCAGCAGCAGAAAGCTGCGAATGGCACAAGAAAGAGTGACTCACCGAGCAGCGTCGCTCCCGTCATGATCCGCGTGATCAGCGGAGAAACGCAGCTGTGAACGGCCTGTCTGACCCTGGAATCGAAACCGCCCGCAGCGCCGCTTGAAACCAGATACGCCAGCCAGACAAAGAGGATCAGGCCCAGACCGCCAATCGCAATCATCCGTCTTTCGCGCCGAGCCACATCACCTACCTTACGCTAACCGGCAACGTAATAGACGTACCGGTACACAGTACCACTCATGCCCTGAATATCACAAAAACAAGGATTTCCACCTGACTTAGTGCTACGTTTAGAAATCCCATGAGAACCAACGCCATTCGGCTGCTGCCCTGTATAGCTCTTCTCTGTTCATGCGCTGCATTCGCGGAGACAATCGACATCAACGTCATTCCGACTTTGGCCCCCAACGCATACGATGGCGCGTCTACGAGCTTTCAGGACTGGACGATCAACGCGCTGAACGCGCTCGAGACGGGCACCTCGTCGGCAGGGACTCCCGGCACCCCCTCGTATTATCAGGCCGCTTCGGGAACGCTGCAGGCAATCCAGACGATCGCCACCGGTTTCCCGTCCTGGATGGGACAAATCGCGCCGACGTCGCCATTCGACCTCGAAGCTGGAAACCGGTTGACTTTCGGAGTTGCCATCACCACGAGCGATCCGACACCGTCGATCAGCCTGTCCGAAGTGGGCTTTGTCGCCTCCAGCAATGACGCGCCGGCAGTCCTCGGAGTGCCGGAAGGCGTACTCGGCTTTGGCGGGATAGCCGAGGGATATGGCCCCGGTGACCAGCCGTTAGTCGACGGGATCGGCTACGACTGGAGCAATGGCTGGGTCGGCGTGATCTACGGAGGGAACCCCGACGGCTCTAACGAATACATCACCAGCGGACCTACAACCGTGCTCGTGAACGCGCTCTACGGCATCGGTTCCGGCAACTCGGAAGCGGCCTACTGCGACCCCTCATCATCCTGCACATTAGCGGATCAACAGGCGGCGCTCGATGCCGCTGAAACCGCGATGTCCGCAGTAACCCAATTCACCGGCACCTATTATCTGAGCGACAACAGCGACGGCTCGGATCCGCTTGCCACCGGCAGCGGGACATTTCAGATCACGACCCCGGAGCCTGCCACGCCGCTGCTGCTCCTCTCCGGCATCTTTGTCATCGCCTTCGTCCGGCGTCGCGTCGTCTGACTTAGAATGACTGCATGAACTGGAGTGCGGTCGCGGCGATCATGTTGGGGCTGGCCGTGGGAATCGGAGCGTTTGGCGCCCACGGACTCAAAGGCCGCCTCGACGACTATTCGATGGGCGTCTACGAGAAGGCCGTCCTCTATCATTTTTTCCACGCCCTGGGGCTTCTGATCGTCTCGATTCTGCCGCGCGTGGGCGTCCTGTCGCAATCGGCTGGCACTTGGGTATGCGGGTTGCTTTTCGCGGGGATACTGCTGTTTTCGGGCAGTCTCTACGCGCTCGCCCTGAGCGGAGTGAGGATCTTAGGCGCGGTCACACCGTTCGGTGGGCTGGCGTTTCTGGCCGCGTGGTTTCTGCTGGCCTGGCAGTTATATCAGAATCAGCCTCCCGGCTGACCTTCGTCTTCGAGGCGGGGCGGTTTCGCATGAAGCGTTGTCTGACCCCGCAGCTTGTCCCGTTCCATGTCGCTGTCGTTGGGATCGAGCGACTCCGGATCAAGCGATTCCGGATCGACATCCTTCTCATCTGGCTTGGGTAATGGCTTTTCCTGACCCACAACTAGCCGGCCTTTTCGAGCAGCGTCAGGCTGATTTTCTGCGAAACAACCATCTCCCGCGTCACCTGAAACTCCTTGACTTTCTTATAGGAAGGCAGGAAATACATCAGGTCCAGCATCATGTCCTCAATGATCATGCGCAGGCCGCGCGCGCCCACTTTGCGTTCGAGCGCGAGCGAGGCGATTGCATCCAGAGCGTCTTCGGTGAAACGGAGACGCACATTCTCATATTCGAAGAGCCGCTGGTATTGCTTGATAATGGCGTTCTTGGGCTTGGAAAGAATCTGAACCAGCGCCGCCTTGTCCAGGTCTTCGAGGGTAGCCACCACCGGTAATCGGCCAATGAACTCCGGTATAAACCCGTAGCGAATCAGATCCTGCGGCTGCAAGTGGCGGAGAAGATCCACATCGCGGCGTTCGCTGATCCCGACTGTCTTGGTCTGCTCGCGCTGCCCGGCTTCTTCCTGCAAAAAGCCCATTGATTTCTTGCCGGTGCGGCGAGCGATGATTTTTTCGAGGCCGACGAACGCACCGCCGCAGATGAACAGAATATTGGTGGTATCGATCGGCGTGAATTCCTGGTGCGGATGCTTTCTGCCGCCCTGCGGTGGCACATTGGCAACAGTGCCTTCGAGGATCTTCAGCAGCGCCTGCTGCACACCTTCGCCCGAGACGTCGCGGGTGATGGACGGGTTCTCATCCTTCCGGCAGATCTTGTCGATTTCGTCGATATAAATGATGCCCTGCTGGCAGCGCTGCACATCGCCATCGGCGGCCTGGAGCAATTTGAGGATAATGTTCTCGACATCTTCGCCCACGTAGCCGGCTTCGGTCAGCGTGGTGGCGTCGACGATGGCGAACGGGACATCGAGAATTTTGGCGAGGGTCTGCGCCATCAGCGTCTTGCCCGTGCCGGTCGGGCCGATCAGCAGAATATTGGATTTTGCCAGTTCGATTTCCGAATTGCGCATCCGATTCATGTGAATGCGCTTGGAATGGTTGTAAACGGCAACCGCGAGCTTGCGCTTGGGCGCTTCCTGACCGATCACGTATTGGTCCAGAAAGTCTTTAATTTCCAGCGGCCGGGGAATCTTGTTCGGACTGGTGGTGGCAGGTTCCGGCTTATCGTCGTCGAGAATCGAGTTGCATACGGCGATGCATTCGTCGCAGATGTAGGCTCGCGGATACTCGCTTGGAGAAGAAATCAGCTTGCCAACAACGTCCTGGCTCTTGTGACAGAAAGAACAGCGTAGTGTGTCGTCGGATCCAGTGCGCTTCAATCAGTTCTCCTTCCCGGCTGATTCAATTATCACCCAGCCCCTGGCCGTTAGCAAATAGCCAGGTTATCTTCTTTAAAAACAATACGCAACGGAGATCCGGATATGCTCTATTTGGCCTTTGGGGCGGCACGGCGGATGGCGGCCAGCATCGCTTCGTCCCGGGCCGCCTCCGCATCCCGGTTCATAAGCCTCAGCAGGGCAGCGTGCGCCTCCAGCGCTTCCGCGAACTCGGGGCTGGTCACGCCGAACTTCAGTTCGCGGATCTTTTCGGCCATTTTCAGCCGCGGATCGGCCAGAGCGTACTTGCCCTGGTGCTCGAAGACCAGAGCGAGGTTGTAGAGCGCGTCGGCCAGGTCCGGGTTATCCACGCCTCCCGACTCTTCGCGCATATCGGCGCACTGTTTAAGAGGCCCTTCTGCCTCGCTGAACCTCTTCAGATTCCGGTAGGCTTCACCAATCATGCAGTAGGTGGATGCGGTCTTCAGACTGTCGGCGCCCAATATCTTTTCGTAAACGGCGCGGCTCCTCTCGATGTAGGGCACGGCCGTATCGAAGTGACCGTCCGCCAGAAGGACCGCGGCGATGTTGAAACTCACATTTCCGACATCGAGGCTCGTCGGGCCGTAGGCCTTTTCCAGAATTCCCAGGGCCTGCTGAAACGTCTTTTCGGCGTCCCCATATTTCTTTTCTTCCTTGTAGACAAGGCCCAGCGTGTTCAGCGTGGTGCCGGTGCGGGGATCGCCGGGAGGGAAATGTTCGGCCAGCTGGGTTGCTTTCAAAAGGGACGCTTCGGAATTTGCGAAGTTGCCGGCACCGGCCGCCTGGATGCCGCTCAGCACCAGTTTCTGCCAGTCCGCCTCCGAATCCGCGGAGACTGAGACGGCGAGAAATCCGGCCACCGCGCAGCACAATAAGACTATCCGACTGAACACTCGGAATTCAGGATAGCGAACGACTCTATTTCCTGCCGGCATGAGCGCGAATGGTGGCCGCCATCTTTTCCAGATCTTTGGCTTCGGCATCCCGCCCGAGTTGATGCAGCAGCACGGCGTGGGCTTCGAGAGTGTCCGCCAGTTCCGGACTCTGGATGCCCAGCGAGTGCTCGCGGATCTTGGCGGCGGAGGTGAAGTAGCGGTCGGCCTCCGTATACTTGCCGAGGTGCTCATACACAAGTGCCAGGCTGTTGGCCGTCTCGCCGAACTCCGGGGTGCCGACCCCTCCGTCGCCGAGCCGCAATTCCTCGCAGCGCTTCAAAGGAGCTTCCGCGCTGGCGTACAACTTCAGCGAAAGATAGGTATCGCCCTGCAGACACGTTGCGTCAATCACGTCGCCGGCGTTGGGGCCCAGGTGTTCCTCCAGGACCGGCAGAGCTTTCTGAATGGACTGGAGGGCCGGCTGGTATTTGCCTTCGTCGAACAGAACGCCGGCGAGGGCGAACTGGACACCGGCGTATTCCAGGCTATCCTCGCCAGGGTTCACGTCGTAGATGCTGACCGCGCGGCGGGCCGCATCTTCCGCGTCGGTTAATTTCTTTTCGGACCGCAACATGGCAGCCTGTCCCTGAAGCGTGGAGGCAACACGGGCGTCGTCCTTACCAAAGATTTCCGCTTCGTGCAGCGCTCTGCCATACAGAGTTTCGGCTTTTGGATAGTCCTTTAACGCGGCCGCGTGGAGAGCCTGGCTGTACAGGTTCTGCCAGTCGTCGTCAACACCGGCGACGAGCGGAATTGCGCAAGCCAGCGACAGAAAAAAGGTGAATATGCGAATCCGCAACACTGTCACCATAGTATAAAGTAACCATCAATTCTCAGACGGATGGTCGATGTGATCGATGACCAGGAATTCCGACGGCCCTTTCTGCGAATCGAGCTTCAGTCCGAGTTGTTCCTTCACCGCTTCCAGGAACGTCGGCCCTGACGGGTCCGGCTGAAAATCCGGCCCGACGGGATTGGGACCGTTGATTTCGGGCACCCACTCGAGAACAAAATCGAAGGTTCCGGTAACTCCCGTCTGATCGAGAACAGGTCGACCCAGGTTTCCCATCCCCGACAACTGCTTTGCGATAAATGCCATGGTCACGTTCCGCGCCCCGGCACGGACGCGGCCAGTGGCACTGGGAGCCATTCCGAGGACACCGCCGCAAAGCGTTGGATATCCGCCGACAACCGTCGCATCGAAACCGGGACCCGAAGCTGTCGGAATTTCGGTAGAACACGGCGCGTCGGCCGGGTGCGCCTGGAGTTGCGGCCCCGTCTTTCCCTGCTTCAGGTACTGAAGCCCGAACACGGGAACCTGCCGCGTTTCGTAGCGGCTGGTCATCTTAAAGCGATCCGCCAGCAGAGACCGCATCATGAGGCGCATCTGGTCCTTGGTATCTTTGGCCGGATTGCCGTCGGTCTTCGCAACGATGTCGAACCGGTCCGTATTCACCCACCCGGGCAACTGGGCAACCAGCGCCTGTCCCTGATCCCCTAAAACCTTGAACGCGAAAAAAATGTAAGTGATGAGCGGAAAGCCTGTGGCGGTGAAATGGCCGCCGTTGGCCGTATACACGTCGCCCGGTCCGAGAGGGAAATTGGCATTCCCGCGGGGATCGTCTGACTTATTCTGTTTGACGGAGACGACATCGAACGACGGCGTCGATTGAGCCATCAGGAGTGTGGCCGTGCAGCACAGTAAGAGCGCCTGTCTGGTCATATGTCCGTATAAGACGCGCAAACCCCCGAAACGTTCCCTTACTTTATTGTGACCGGAGCGAGGATTGTATCGGGGGAAAGTGCGGTAATGCGCCAGACCCCACCGGACTTTCCCTTGAACAGCTGGATCGTCACGGCAACGCGCTGGCGGCGACGCTCCACCAGGCTCGAATCCGCGCGGGACTTCAACATCATGTACCAATCGAGATCGAGATGGTGAACGTCGGAGAAATCGTTATCAGCTTCCTTGTCCGCGACGACATCGATGGAACAGAGGACGTCGTTTTGCGCGGCCAGCGCCTGCAGATTCTCGGCGATGGCCCCGTATTGCTTCATGCTTTTGTCGAACGCCTCCAGCGCGCCGACCGGCTCGCCGTCACTGATAAACGAGGCGAGTTTTGCGATTCGCGTGTAAGGCGTGTCGGCGTCGGCGGCCCGGGCAGGGCCGCCGCTCAACAGAAGCAGGAGGCTAAGTGCGATAGTTCGCATTAATGTGGATGTAGTCTTCGGTGAGGTCGCACGTCCAGAACGTCGCGCTTCCCTTCCCTTTGCCTACAATCCGGAAAACCACGGACACATCGGTATCGTCGAGGCGCAACTTCATGTCGGTTTCGTCGAACGGCGAGGCCAGCCCGTTGCGGCAAACCTTCACATCCTGGAGCGTAATTTCAACCAGCGACGGATCGAAGTTGACGCCGGAGTTGCCGGCGGCCGAAAGAATGCGGCCCCAATTCGGGTCGGACCCCGCGATGGCGGTTTTCACCAGCGGTGAAATCGAAATCGCGCGGGCGATGGCGGCGGCGGAGGAATCGGTAATGGCTCCGTGGACTTCGACGGAGATCAGCTTGCGGGCACCTTCACCGTCGCGGACGATCTGGCGCGCCAGCGATTGCAGGGTTTCGGCCAGAGCCTCTTCGAAGATGCTCATTTCTTTCGGATCGGGACGGACGCCGGAAGCGCCGTTGGCCATCACGATAAGAGTGTCATTCGTGGACGTGTCACCATCCACCGAAATGCGGTTGTAACTGAGCTCGGTAGCGCGAACCAGCATGCGGCGCAGGAGCGTCTGCGGGACGAGCGCGTCGGTCATGACGAAACCGAGCGTGGTCGCCATGCGCGGGTGAATCATGCCGGAACCTTTGGTGACACCGGCGATACGGACGGCGCCACGGCGAAGTGTGACTTCGCGAGATGCGCCTTTCGGCTGCAGATCGGTGGTCAGGATGGCGCGCGCAACATCGGGAAGCGCGGTATCGCTGAGGTTGTCGATCAGGGTCTGCAACTTATCCAGGATGAGGTTCTCGTCGAGTTCCACGCCGATAACGCCGGTGGAAGCGGGGAGAACCTGGTTGGCCTGGAGTTTCAGGAGCTTGGCCAGGGTTTTGGTTGTGTTCAGAGCGACGCGGTCGCCACTTTTGGTGGCGCAGTTGGCGTTGCCCGCATTGATGAGGATCGCCCCGCAGACTCCTTTCGAAGCGCGCATACTGGCGCGGGCGAGTTTCACCGGCGCAGCCTGCACCTTGTTCGTGGTGAACACGGCAGCGGCTGCCGCGGGCACCCCCGAAACGATCAACGCGAGGTCGTCTTTTTCCTGTTTGCGAATGCCAGCGTAAGTCGTGGCGTATTTAAATCCAAGTGGTAAGTCGAAAGGTCTCATTTTCCCAGCTGTTCTGTATTCGTTAGTCGATGGCCGTTGGCGAAAACTGCCGCCGGCATGCGTTTACGGCCTTCGAGTTGTAGTTCCATTAGTTCCAGGGAAGCGCCATCGCCGGCAACGGCGAAGACACCACCATCCTGTACAAGAGCCCCCGGCGCCAGACTCCATTTTTCGGCGACAAGGCGGGAACGCCAAAGATGCAGGGACTGCCCTCGGAACATTGTGCACGCTCCGGGCCATGGTTGCAACCCCCTGATTAAATTATGAATGGTTTTGGCAGGCAGTGTCCAGTCGATGCGGCCGTCTTCCTTTTTGAGGATGGGCGCAAACGTGGCGCGAGTGCTGTCCTGCGGGACTGGTTTGACGGTTCCGTTCGCCAGGCCTTCGAGCGTTTCGAGCAATAGATTGGCACCTGCGGAGGCCAGGCGGGGGGAAAGCTCGGGCGCTGTTTCGTCGGGATCGATGGGGGTTTCCCATTTGAGCGCAATATCACCAGTGTCGAGGCCGGCGTCGATCCGCATGGTGGTGACGCCGGTTTTTTCGTGGCCGCGGGCAACCGACCACTGAATGGGGGCGGCTCCGCGAAGTTCGGGAAGCAGGGACGCGTGGACGTTAATAATGCCCAGCGGGGCGATGTCGATGATGGCTTGGGGGATGATTTGGCCGTAGCCTACGATGACCATGGCTTCCGGCGCGAGGGCTCGGAGGTGGGCAACGGAATCGGCGTGGCGGATGCGTTCGGGTTGCCAGACTGGGAGGTTGTGTCTGAGTGCGGCTATTTTGACCGGGGAGGAGGTCAGGGTTTGGTGGCGGCCTTTTGGGCGGTCGGGTTGCGTGACCACTTCGAGGATGGTGTGGCCCGCCGCGACGAGGGCGTCGAGCGTGGGGACCGCGAATTCGGGCGTGCCGAGGAAGATCAACTGCATGATGGCCACAGATGAACACAGATGAACACGGATAAGAAAAGGCCAAATCTCATTCCCATTCGCCTGCGTGGATTAGTTTTTTGATTTTTCGTTTGATGACTTCTCGTTTTAACGGGCTTAGGTGCGAGAGGAAAAGGATGCCGTTCAGGTGGTCGATTTCGTGCTGCATGGCGCGCGCCATCAGGTCTTCGCCTGACACTTCGATGACTTCGCCCTTTGCGTTTCTCGCGCGGACTGTGACTCGCTTTGCTCGTCTGACGTCTTCCCGAAATCCCGGAATGCTGAGACAGCCTTCTTCGCCGGTTTGCTTTCCTTCTTTATGGACGATCTCCGGGTTGATGAGGATGACTTTGTTCGGTTCGACATCGGCCTCGCCGCCGGAAGTGTCGATTACGGTGAGGCGTTTGTGAACGTCGATCTGCGGCGCGGCCAGACCGAGACCGCGCGAGGCGTACATCGTTTCGAACATGTCTTCCACAAGCTGGTGGAGTTCGGGCGTATCGAATTCGGCTTCGGCGATGGGCGCGGCCGGCTTTTCGAGATTCGGATTGTTCAGGAATCTGACGACTTTGTGGGTCATTAGAATTGCCTCACCTGCTCGATGTAGCCGTCGAAATTGCGCTTCATTTCGCGGAGGGAATCGCCGCCGAATTTTTCGATCATGGCCCCGGCGAGAACGATCGCCACCATGGCTTCTCCGATGACTCCGGCTGCGGGAACGACGCAGACGTCGGAGCGTTCGTAGGCTGCTTTCGCCGGCTCGCGCGTCGAGAGGTCGACGGATTCGAGCGGGCGGCGGAGAGTGGAGATCGGCTTGAGGAAACCCCGGACGCGAACCTCCTGGCCGTTGGTCATGCCGCCTTCGAGGCCTCCGGCGCGGTTATCGCCACGGAAAAAGCGGCGGTCTTCCTTGTTGTAGTGAATCGTGTCCTGCACTTTGGAACCAAAACTCTGCGAACCTTCCTCGGCCCAGCCGACTTCCACGCCTTTTACGGCCTGCATGGAGACGATGGCCTGGGCAAGTTTGCCATCGAGGCGCGAATCCCAGGTCGCATGGGAGCCGAGACCGACCGGAACGCCGTGCGCCACTACTTCAAAGATGCCGCCGATGGTGTCTCCGGTTCGATAAGCTTCGTCGACGAGGGCTTTCATGCGCTGTTCTGCTTCGGGATCGACGCAACCGAGGAGGACTTCGGACTTCTTGCTGAGGTCGACGATTTCTTCCCAGACGACGGCACGCGCGAGGCGTTCGGAGCCGACTGCGATCACGTGGCTGAGCACTTCGATGCCGAATTCGGCCAGAAGCTGTTTGGCGAGGGCTCCAATGGCGACGCGGGCGGCGGTTTCACGGGCGCTGGCGCGTTCGAGGATGTAGCGGGAATCGGCGAAATCGTACTTGATGGCTCCGGCGAGGTCGGCATGGCCTGGCCGGGGACGGTCGACCTTTTTGTGGAGGGCCATGTCGCCGGATTCGACAGGGAGCGACTCGGTCCAGTTTTTCCAATCGGCATTGGCGATGATCATGGCCACGGGCGCACCGATGGTGTGACCGTGACGCACGCCGGAGACGATGTGGGCCTGGTCGGTCTCAATTTTCATGCGACCGCCGCGCCCAAATCCCTGCTGCCTGCGCCAGAGCTCGTGTTGTATTGCGTCAACCGCGACGGGTATGCCGGCCGGGAGACCCGTGAGGGTTGCCACCAGGCATTCGCCGTGGGACTCGCCCGCCGTTTCGAACCTGAACATGTCTTGAATCTTCTATCTTGACAGAAATGCGGGCTTTGCGCCACCTGGGGGAGGGTTGACAAGGGGGTGGACGATGTGCCGGGGCCTGTTTTTCGGGGAAAATCGATGGGAAATGGGTCGAGAGACACTTCGAGCGTGAGTGTCGCCTTTCGGGGTGTGCCGGGGAGGTCAGGCGGCATCGGGTTCGGGCCAGTTGACGACATTCGAGGGCGCGTTAGAGGTTGCACCGGCGAATCGGACCTTCGTCGGAGCCTTATTGACGGTGTTTCGGGCTTCCACCATGCCGTTTCTGCGGTTCGAAGCGGTCAGCACTTCAGCAGTTGAAAAAACAAACCCATTTCGGCTGGGAGTGGTTGGCGCGGCGTAGGGTAAACCATTGATATCGTTAGCTTCCGCGACGATGCCTTCCTCGCGCCGGTCGTCCTCATATTGGGCCTTTCGCACAGCCTGAAGGCCGCGGAGAGTCTCGAGATTCTTGTGGATGCTGCGATTCATGCGCTGCTCATAGATGCTCATGAGGCCGAACGTCCGCGATTCCTTCGCAAAGGTGAGGGCGTCGCTCATGGCGGTCTGGAGCTCAGGGTTGTCGCATTCGACGGCCGTAGCGGGATCGGAAGCACCGAGCGCGTAGATGTTCATTTCAACGGCACGGAGGCGGTTGAGCCGCCAGGTGTCCCAGGCGATGGAGTGCGCGAGGCTGAGTTCCATGACGGTTTTGGGTGCGAGATCGGCGATGAATTGCGATTTGAATTTTTCGTAGACGGGACGGTCTTCGTCTGAGAGGGTGGTGACCTGACCGGTGAAGCCGTCGCGCTTTGCGTTGAGGCGAACGATGGCTTTGGTTGCCTCTGTGAGGGGACCACGGGATTTCTTTGCGTTTTTGCGGTTTGCTGCGAGCTGCTTTTTCGATGTCGGCATTTTGCTGTCTCCAACTATGGAAATAGCATGGGGCGTCCAGGGCTGGATGGTTATGTTGTTGATTTTATTGAGTAAAATACTTGTGACTGATAAAGGTTTCATCGGCCAGCGGGCCGGAGACTGTGACATCCTGATACCAGGCGGATTGACGTTCTGCTCGGCTTACTGAAAGCCGTGAGCATCAGCGTTCGGCCCCGTGGTTCTCTCAAAATATCGAAGCATGAGGACGACAACCGCATCTACGAATGCGCCGCAACGGCCAGCGCCAACTATATCGTCACGGAAAACACCAGACATTTCAAAGAGCCCTATATAAAGATACGCAGATCGTGAACGCCCGGCAACTGCTTGCTCTGCTCCGAACCGCGGGGAACGAGTCCGCAGGTCGCGGTAAGTAAGCAACCACCGGATGTAGTTACCAACGAGCGCCGACGCCAGCGTTTCCGTCGCTCCTGCGGGGAATTGACTTCGACGACCCCAGTCGTTAAAGTGAGGGACACGAACCGTATGGCCAGCCCACAATCGACTACCGACCAGTTTCCGGCGGATTTTTCCGCGCAGAATCGCTTCTTTGTCGAGAAAACCAATGCGGCTCTGGTGGATGGCATCCAGCTGGAGCGCTGGGCCCGCGATCCGAAGCGCGAGGTCAGGAAATTCCCGCTGAACCTCGGACGCGACTACAAGCTTAAGAATCAGGCCTGGGGATATTTCGCCGATGTGACGATCAGCGGCAAGACCCTGACTGCGCTGGGCGTTATTCAGGAAGTCGAGTTTGGGAAGATGCCCGCGCTGAATGCCGAAGCGCGACTGAAAGAGTACGTGCTGCGCCATTTCCTGAATACCGCCAGCTGGAAGTATGACGATGGCGCTCCCGGGGGCATGACGTTTAAGCAACTGGTGCATAAAACCGTGGACGGCGCCTACAGCGCGTGGCCCGACGATCAGCTCACCAGCGTGCAGGATTACCATCTCATCGGCACGAAATATGAGTGGTCGCTCTTCATCGCGAATCTGCATGACTTCGTGATGAAGATGGGACCGATCAAGCACACGATTCCGGAGGCGGTCGCGGTGGTGCAGCATGCGGATTTTGTTCATGTGGTGGAGAATCCGCAACCGGGTTACAAGCTGGAAGTGGCGATCGGGTATCCGTTCATCGATTTCGCGCCGATTCCGAACTTTTTTGGTTTCGGGCCCGGGAAGTTTAACTGGGCGGTGAAGATGTTTTCATTCCTGCTGCGGGATAACAATGAAGTGCTGTGCAAGATGGACTTCGTGGCGGGTTCGCGGCCTAAAAAGGTGTTCGATTTTCACGGGCTTCCGTGTCCGCTTTATGGGACCGCAGGGGCGTTGCAGGCGGCTACGTTCGGGAAATTTAAGGCACAGCCGTTTCGGGACTGGATGGACGGCAATATGGCGACGCAACACGCCCGGGTGCATCAGGCGCTGATGGAGGGTTCTTCGAAGGCCTTTGCTAAGTGGCTGGCGGAGACGGAACCGGCTGAGTGAGGGCCGAGTTGCCTTACGGCGCGACCTGGTCCACATTTGCCTCCCCGCAGATTGGCGGCGGCAGGTTACCAACCTGCCCTACATTGGCGACGATTATCGGGCGGTTATTGGGCGACGTTTCGTTGCGCGGTTATTGGGTGATGTGAGTTGGCGGTTACTGGGCGACGGTGAGCTTCCAGGCGTCGTCCTTGCGCTCGAAGGCGGCGGTCGCGGTTACTGACAGGGACGTATTGCAGGTGCTTTTCTCCGCGGGGTCGGTTTCATGGAAATGGTTGGCGAAGGGGGTCAGGTTCGCCGCTTTCCAGGAATAGTCGGCGCTGGCCGAATCGTCGTTGGTGCTGATGTCAGTAATGGCCGCCACTTCCTTGCCGCAGAAGACGGCGTTCTCGTAGACAATCGGCCAGGTGTTTGGCGACGGCGGGGGAACGGTGACCGGCTTGCCGGTGACGAACTTGCGTCCTTTATCAGTGAGCGTAACGTCCAGCGCATTGAACCACTGCGAATGATCGGCGGGGTTGTAGATCTTGCCCTTCGAGGTGATGGTGATGAGGCCGTCGGCTTCGAGAGCCTTCTGGTATTTGCCGCCGGGAGTTTTGAAGTAATCGGCTTCCGAGGCGGTGCCGATATTGTCCATGCCAGTGAGGAGTTGCTGGGTAGTGGGGTTCTTTTGGAAATTGTCGTTGAGCATCGCGGTCGCCTGTTCTTTGGTCAGGTCCTTCGAGGCGCAGGCTGAGAGGAACGCGGCGAAAACGGCGGCGGTCAACAGGGATCTGGAATTCATGGTCAGGGCTTCCTTTTTACTTCCGGTTTGAAAGTACGGTAAGTGCTCTATGTTATCTCAGATGCGGCGGTTTGGGTAGGGAGTAGAATGGCGTCGTGATAACCGATCGCCGAAGATTTTTGCGGGAGGCCGGGAGCGCCGCGCTCGCCGCGCCGTTTTTCGTCCGGGAACTATTGTCGAAACCGCCTTCGGGCACGCTGCGCCTCGGGAGTTTCGGAGCCAACGGGATGGCGTTTTCGACGCTGGACGGCATTGCGTCGCACCCGAAAGTGAAGCTTATTTGCGTGGCGGAGGTGGATGCTAACCGGCTGGATCGCGTGAAGAAGAAATATCCCGAGGCGCGGATTTATGAAGACTGGCGGGAGATGCTGCGGAAAGAGCGCGGCCAGATTGACGCGGCGTGCGTAGGGACGCCGGATCACATGCATGCTTCGCAGGCGATCGGGGCGATGCGGGAGGGGTTGCCGGTTTATTGCCAGAAGCCGCTGGCGCACGACGTCCACGAGGTGCGCGCGCTGATGAAGATGGCGCGGGAGAAGAAACTGGCGACGCAGATGGGGATTCAGGTTCATTCCTGGCGCGAATATAAGGTGGCGGTGAAGACGATTCAGGCGGGCGCGATCGGGAAGGTGAAAGAAGTCCACACGTGGAGTGAGAAGACGTGGGGCGACACGGACAAGCTGCCGACGGTGGCAGATGCGGTGCCGGCCGGTTTCAACTGGGATCTGTGGCTGGGGGTGGCGGGGACGCGGCCGTACATCAAAGACGCTTACCATCCGAGCAACTGGCGCAAGCGGCTGGACTTCGGGACAGCGACGTTTGGGGATATGGGTTGCCACATTCTGGATCCGGTGTTCAGCGCGTTGCAACTGGGCTCGCCTGTCTCGGTGCGGAGTGAGGGAGCGGCTCCGAATGGAGAGAGCTGGGCGCTGAACACGCTGATCCGGTACGTGTTTCCGGGGACGGATTATACGGCGGAGAAGACGGTGCCGGTGACCTGGTATGACGGCGATCGGGTGCCCCCGGAAGAGGTGCAGACGCTGTTGGGATCGTTGAAATTTCCGGGGCAGGGATCGATATTTATCGGGACGAAGGGGCAGATGCTGCTGCCGCATATTGCGATGCCGATTCTGCTGCCGCTGCGGGATTTCACGGGTTATAAGCTGCCGGAGGCGGAGAAGACGGACCACTACTTTGAGTTCGCGGAGGCGGTGCTGGGGAACGGGAAGACTTCGACGCCGTTCGATTACTCGGGGCCGCTGACGGAGTCTGTGCTGCTGGGGCCGCTGGCGACGCGATTCCCGAATACTACGCTGCAGTGGCACGGGGAGAAGGCTAAGTTTTCGGGTGCAGACGCCGACGCGGCGAATGGGTTTTTGCGGCGGAAGTATCGCGCGGGGTGGTCGGTTTCGGGGTTGGGGTAGGTTTGGGTTGGCGGGATTTTCGCGGTGCCTGGAGCCTGGAGTACCGCTCCTTCACAGTCGCGGCCCGGTAAGGGCGGTTTACGATTTCGAGAGGCGTCGCCGGGAGTGGCGACGCGGCACGAGTGCGTATGCCACGTCACAAGCCACAAATACGCGGCAGGCCACAACAACTTCTTGAATACTACAGCATGCTGTAGTAGAGTAATCCTAACGATGCCTTTGCCGAAACTCACCCGACTGGAATTGCGGATCATGGAAACGCTCTGGAGCAAGGGGCCGTCGTCCATCCGCGAATTGCAGGAAGCGTTCCCGGAGCCGGCTCGTCCGGCGTATACGACGGTGCAGACAGTCGTTTACCGGCTTGAATTCAAGAAGGCGGTGCGGCGCGCGAGCAAGGTCAGCAACGCGCATGTTTTCGAGGCCCTGGTTTCACGCAGTTCGGCGCAGCACGGGATGATCGACGACCTGGTGGCGCTGTTCGGCGGGAAGCCGCTGCCGATTATGGCGCACCTGATCGAATCCGGGCGGCTGACGCCTGAGGAAGTCCGTGAAGCGCAAAAGGCGCTGCGGAATCTGGTGAAGAAGGAGAAGGGCGAATGATACTCAATCATTTGTTGCAGTCGACTTTATTCGCGGTTCTGGCGGGTCTGCTGACGCTGGCGTTTCGGAAGAATCGGGCGCAGGTTCGGTATTCGTTGTGGCTGGCGGCGTCGGTGAAGTTTCTGATTCCGTTTTTGATTTTGATTGCGGCGGGTAGCCATTTCGCGTGGCGTGCGCCTGCGGTGGTGGCTCAGTCTGGTTTGTCGTTCGTGATGGAACAGGTGGCTCAGCCTTTCGCCGCGCCGGTGGCTGTGTCGATTGCACCTGCCGTAAGCCACGTTTCGTGGACCGGGTGGATTCCGAGCATTCTCTTTGGACTTTGGGCGATTGGTTTTTCGATCGTTGTCACTTCATGGTGGCGGCGGTGGCGGGATCTCCGCGCGGTACTGCGCCATGCTACTCCGCTGAGGCTGCCGAACTGTATCCAAGCTTTGACTTCACCGGGGTTCGGCGAGCCTGGGGTCTACGGAATTAGTCGGCCAGTGCTGCTGTTGCCTGCGGGCATCGCGGACGAACTGACGCCGCTACAACTGGATGCAATTCTGGCGCATGAACTCTGCCATGTGCGCCGCCGCGATAATCTTGCGACCGTGATCCACATGGCGGTGGAGGCGATTTTCTGGTTTCATCCGCTGGTGTGGTGGGTGGGCGCCCGGCTCATGGATGAACGGGAACGCGCCTGCGACGAAGAGGTGCTGCGAGGTGGCAGTTCACCGCAGGTCTATGCGGAAGGCATTCTCAAAATCTGCGAACTCTACATGGAATCGCCATTGCAGTGCGTCGCCGGTGTGACAGGAGCAAATCTCAGAGGGCGAATCGAGGCGATCATGGCCAACCGGAGCGCGCTCAAGCTGAATTTCGCGAAGAAAGCATCGCTGGCCTTCGCGGGAGCAGCGGCAATAGCTCTGCCAATCGTCGTCGGCATGATGAATTCTTCAGTCGTACAGGCTCAATCGGCAGCTCCGGAAAAGTTTGAGGTGGCCCTGGTGAAGCCCTCACCACCCATTCCGGCCGATGGCAGAGTTTTCTTCGGTCCACCGCGCGGGGGTCCGGGAACCTCCGATCCTGAACGGATCACCTGGACTTACGCCACGCTGAAGGCTCTCGTCATGCAGGCCTACGACGTGAAGGCATACCAGGTGAGTGGCCCGGACTGGCTCAACACAGAGAGGTATGACGTTACCGCGACGATTCGGCCTGGCGCCACGCAGGAACAGGTTAACAGGATGTGGCAGAGCCTGCTGGCCGAACGATTTAGCGTCGCGCTGCACCATGAGCCCCGGGAGTTCCAGGTGGAAGAACTGGTGGTCGCGAAAGGCGGCCCCAAGCTCAAGCCGTCTACCGAAGACGATTCGGGGGCCGATGGTCCTCCACGAATGGACAGGGACGGTAAGTTAGCCGGCCCGGGGATGATCAATCAGATTACCAATGGCCCTCATGGACCCGTTGTGCATTCAATTGCCAAAGCGCAACCTGTCTCGCGATTGGCCGTGACGATCGGGAACCATCTCAATCGCCCTGTGCTGGACATGACGGGACTGACAGGAAAGTACGACTTCGAACTCGAATTTGCACCGAGTTCCGGCGGCGTTCCGGCTTCTCCGGGTTCCGGTGTCGAGGGTGCGCCTGACCTCATCACTGCCGTGCAGGAACAACTTGGCTTAAGGCTCGTGGGAGGCAAGGCGCAGCTTGACACGCTGGTGATCGATAAGGCTGAGAAAACGCCTCAGACGAATTGATTTCAAATCTATGCTGCCTACTTTCTTTAACCACTTGTTGCAGTCGACTTTGTTCGCCGCGGCGGCGGGGCTGCTGACGCTGGCATTCCGGAAGAATCGGGCGCAGGTTCGGTATGCGCTGTGGCTGGCGGCGTCGGTGAAGTTTCTGATTCCGTTTTCGGTTTTGATAGCGATGGGGAGCCATTTCGCGTGGCGTGCGTCTGCGGGGGCGGCGCAGTCTGGTTTGTCGTTTGTGGTGGAGCAGGTTAGCCAGCCGTTCGCCTCGCCGGTGGCTGTGTCGATTGCGCCAGCCGTAAGCCACGTTTCGTGGACCGGCTGGATTCCGTCCGTTCTCTCTGCGCTTTGGGTGATCGGATTCCTCATTGTTGTGACTTCATGGTGGCGACGTTGGCGGGATCTCCGCGCGGTACTGCGGGATGCGTCGCCACTGCGGTTGCCGAACGGTATCGAAGCTTTGACATCGCCGGAGTTCGGAGAGCCTGGTGTTTACGGGATTCGCCGGCCTGTGCTGCTCTTGCCCACTGGCATCGTGGACGAACTGACGTCAGCACAACTCGAAGCGATTCTGGCCCATGAACTCTGTCACATCCGTCGTCGCGATAATCTGGCTGCCGCGATCCACATGGCTGTGGAAGCTGTCTTCTGGTTTCATCCGCTGGTATGGTGGCTGGGCGCTCGCCTCATGGATGAACGGGAGCGGGCCTGCGATGAGGAAGTGCTGCATGCCGGCAGTGAGCCGCAGGTCTACGCGGAAGGCCTTCTCAAAATCTGCGAGTTGTATCTGGAATCGCCATTGCAGTGCGTCGCGGGAGTGACCGGGGCAAATCTACGGCAGAGGATCGAAGCGATCATGGCCAATCGCTTCGTGCTTAGTCTGACCGTAACGAAGAAAATGATTCTCGCAGCAGCCGGAACAGCGGCGTTGGCTTTCCCTGCCGTGCTCGGCATGTTCAATGCGGTCCCAACGGTCCGTTCTCAGCCAGCCGCTGCCGCTCTGCCAATCGGTGGGGCATCCGGGGCTTCTTCGCCGGCACCGCTGTATACTTCGGCCGGGACTGTCACCGCGCCGTCCGCGCCGATTCAGATCGCGCAGGTTCGACCCGCACCGACTCAACCGAAGGAGTCGCCGACGACGCCACCGCCCGAATTTGACTCGGCGTCGATTAAGCCGTATGTCAGCTCAGGAGGGGGGAGCAGAGGCGTGGGACCCGGAGGGCCTGCAGCAGCCGTAATCACCTCCGGCGGCCTGAGATTTACTCCTGGGAGAGTTATCAGCGCACCAATAGGCGTTACAGCCAGGAAAATCATTATGGAGGCGTTTCACCTGACGCAGTTTCAGCTCTCTGGCGGACCCGGTTGGCTGGACTCCGACCGGTTCAGCCTGGAAGCGAAGGCCGAAGGGGCCGACGAGAGTCATCTCCGGGAAATGCTTCGCACGCTGCTGGCCAAACGATTCAGGCTTGCGCTGCGTGCCGAAACCAGGGAAATGCCGGTATACGATCTCGTCGTGGGTAAGAACGGCACGAAGCTCCACGAATGGAAGGAAGGCGATCCCATGCCGGAATTCCACGGTCCGCAAAACTTCAGAGATCGGGGGACCATGCAGCATTTCGCCGATTTCCTGTCCGGCGCACCGGGCGTTGACCGCCCCGTTCTAGAGAGGACCGGTCTCCAGGGAATTTACGTATTTTACGTTGAGTGGGAGGATGACGGGGCTTTTTTACCCGCGATGCAGGAACAGCTCGGCCTGAAACTGGCGCCGGATAAAGCGCCAATCGAGACCTTTGTCATAGACCAGATTGAGAAACCGGATCCGAATTGATTATCATGCTTCCCTCACTCTTCAATCATTTGTTGCAGTCGACTTTGTTCGCCGCGCTGGCTGGCTTGTTGACGCTGGCGTTTCGAAAGAATCGGGCGCAGGTCCGGTATTCGCTTTGGCTTGCAGCGTCGGTGAAATTTCTGATTCCGTTTTCGATTCTGATTGCGGCGGGTAGCCATTTCGCGTGGCGGGCTCCTTCTGTGGTTGTGCAGTCCGGTTTGTCGTTCGTTGTGGAGCAGATGAGCGAGCCGCCGGTGACTGTCTCGATTGCGCCAGCGGTGAGCCATCTTTCGACGACAGACTGCATTCCGTCCGTTCTTTTTGGGCTTTGGGTGATTGGTTTTCTAATCGTTGTGACGTCATGGTGGCGGCGCTGGCGAAGTCTTCGCACTGTGCTGCGCGTTGCAACGCCGCTGCAGCTTGAAAGCGGCATCGAAGCGCTCACTTCATATGGTTTCGGAGAACCTGGTGTGTATGGGATTCTCCGGCCTGTCCTGCTGCTGCCGACTGGCATCGCGGACGAACTGACGCCGCTGCAACTGGACGCGATTCTGGCGCATGAACTCTGCCACGTCCGACGCCGCGATAATCTGGCGACCGCGATCCACATGATCGTCGAAGCGGTCTTTTGGTTTCATCCTCTGGTGTGGTGGCTTGGCGCGCGGTTGATGGATGAACGGGAGCGCGCCTGCGATGAGGAAGTGCTGCGGGGCGGCAGTGCGCCGCAGGCCTATGCGGAAGGCATCTTGAGGATCTGCGAGCTGTATCTGGAATCGCCGTTGCAGTGCGTCGCGGGAGTCACCGGGGCAAATCTTAAGCAGAGGATCGAGGAGATCATGTCTCATCGCGCCGTCCGGAAATTGAACGCCGCTAAAAAGGTGGCGCTGCTTGCGGCGGGAACTTTCACTCTGGCTTTGCCAATTCTGATCGGCGCCATGAACGCATCTGTGGTGAGAGCCCAAGTGGCGTCCGGCCTGCCGACAGCGAGATTCGAGGTCGCGTCCATTAAAGCGTGTAAATCTGATACCGTCCCCGGCATCAGAATCGGCGGGGGCGTGTCTCCCGGTCGCTTGACTCTGACTTGTCAACCGCTGATGTCGGTCATCCGGCAGGCGTACTTCTTCTTCGCGAATGGCAGGTTCGATCCTCCCGGCCTGATGCCGCCGATTGAGGGCGGTCCCGGCTGGATCGATACCGACCTGTACACGATTGAGGCGAAGCCGGAGGGCGCGCCTGGCGAGGGTGTCATGCGCGGGCCTATGACGCAGGCGCTTCTGGAAGACAGATTCAAGCTGAAGATGCATCGGGAAACAAGAGAGGTGCCGATCTACGCGCTGACCGTTGAGAAGGGGGGCGCGAAACTAACGACGGCTGCGCCAGCTAGTTGCGTGCCCAGCGATATCGACCACGCGGTGGCGCCGCTCGCGCCGGGCGAGACGCGTCTTCCGATCTGCAGGATCGTGGGAATTGCACGCGATGCTTTGAATCTCTATGGCGCGTCGATGACAGATCTGGCGACGGCGCTGGCGAGCCGAAGATTGGGTCGGGATGTGATCGATCGGACTGGTCTCGCGGGAGCGTATGAGTTTCATCTGCAATTCGCGCCGGGCAGCGGGGTCGCGTTGCCGCCGGCTCCGCCGCCGCAGCCAGGGGCCGATCCGGCAGCGGCTCCCGCGCCGGCCGATCCGGCCGATATCTTCCTCGCGATACAGAGCCAGTTGGAGAAGATCGGGCTGAGGCTGGAATCGGCTAAGGGACCGGGCGAGTTTTTGGTGATTGATCATGTGGAACGGCCTTCGGAGAACTAATGATGCAAGCCGCGCTGCTGAATCATCTGTTGCAATCGACGCTGTTCGCCGGGGCCGCGTGGTTGCTGACGCTGGCGTTTCGGAAGAACCGGGCACGGGTTCGGTATGCGCTATGGCTTGCGGCGTCGGTTAAATTTCTGATTCCGTTTTCGATTCTGATTACAGTGGGTGGTCTTTTTGCGTGGCGGACGACGGCGGGGGTAGCGCAGTCGGGAATGTCGCTTGCGATGGTGCAGGTTGGCCAGGCGCTCGCTGCGCCGATTGCGATGCAACCTTCACCCCTGCGTTTGGTTCCGATCATTCTGTGGAGTGTGTGGGGGATTGGTTTCGCGGTTGTTGTTTTCTCGTGGCTGCGGCGCTGGCGGGCTCTTCGCGCTGCGTTGCAATCGGCGACGCGCGTCGATTTGACGTTCGGCATCGAGGTGATGACCTCGCCCGAATTTCCCGAGCCTGGAGTCTACGGAATTCGACGTCCGATCCTGCTATTGCCCGCTGGCATCATGAGTCAGGTGACGCCACAGCAGCTGGAAGCGATTCTGGCGCATGAACTGTGTCACGTCCGGCGTCGGGACAATCTGGCGACTGCGGTTCACATGGCGGTGGAGGCGATCTTCTGGTTTCATCCGCTGGTGTGGTGGATCGGCGCGCGGTTGATGGAGGAGCGCGAGCGCGCGTGCGACGAAGAAGTGTTGCGGCTCGGCAGTTCTCCGCAGGTGTATGCGGAGGGGATTCTGAAAATCTGTGAGTTGTATCTGGAATCGCCGCTGCCGTGCGTGGCGGGAGTGACAGGGGCGAATCTGAAGCACAGAATCGAGGCGATTATGGCGAATCGCGTAGCGCGCCGGTTGAGCGTGGCGGGGAAAATCCTGCTGGCGACGGCGGGGGTTGCGACGGTCTCGCTGCCCGTTGTGATTGGAATGATGACCGCGCGCGTAGTTCTGGCCCAGCCTCCTGTTGCGGCTCCGGTGGTGACGCAAACGGTGCAGACTTCGCCGCCCCCACCAGTAGCTGCGCCGGTTGCGCAGCCTCTTCGGCTGGAGGCGAGTACATCTTATAGCGCCGTTGCGACCGGAGAGCACGACGCGCTGGTGCTTCACGGCACGCTGCCCGGCGGGCTGATGACGCCGCCTCCTGGCGTATCGCAGGACGAATACAGTCGTCGTCTGGCGTACGTCGAAGCGAACTTCAGCGGGCGGCCTTCTCCGAGGGGGAGGACTTATCTGCGCTACGGTGCGCCGGATCAGATCGAAGACGGCAGCGCGGAGCCGCAGAATCCATCGCAGATCTGGCGGTACAACTATCTGCCGGATTTTGCTTCTCGTGTGGAATTTCAGCTTCCGGAGAAAGGCGGCTCGCGAGTCAACTGGCCGCCACCGTTAGCGATATTTAAAAGCGTCCCCGGCGCCGATGCAACTTTGGCCGAAGTACTCAGTCGGGAGGCTCAGCATCGGGGAGAATTGGCTGTGACTCCGGCGGTCGCGGGACTCCCCGGCGGACAGTCGGAATTTCAGACCTATCCGGCGGGCGCGTTTCAGGTCCTTTCGGTACCGCTCGGTTCGTTGTCCGGGGAGGTCGATATCCTCGCACAGGTCCGGATGGACGGCCGAGTCGTCGGCGTGCTCCGTGACGGGAAGCAGGCGTCGAGCGACACATACCAGGCAGGTTTCACTCTGGAGGCTGGGGCTTATGTTTGCGGCGTGGTTGTGCGGGAAAAGGCTACCGGACGGATGTTCGGAGAAACAATTCGGTTCGAAGTGAAATGAAGCTCACGGTCTGCATTGTTGCCGCGCTGTTGGTGATCGGTTCGGCGCACGCCCAGTCCGATTCGCGCCCGGCGTTTGAAGTGGCCTCGGTGAAGCAGCGCATCATGCCGGCCGGGAGGGTCATAGCGAGGCCTCATTCCAATTCAGGGGAGATCAGCTGTGCGAACACTATGTCCACGGAGCTCTTTGATTGCGGCATTTCCGGGACGAGATTCAGCGACAGTCCGGCCAGCCTGCTCGACCTGATCATTGACGCATACAACGTCAGGGAGAACGCGGTTTTCGGCTTGCCGGACTGGGGCAACTCAGGACATGACATTTACGACGTCAACGCCCGGGTCCCGGGCGACAAGACTCCCACGCTCGATCAGGTTCGCCTGATGCTGCAAACTCTGTTGGCGGATCGGTTTCAACTCAGAGCACATCGCGAGACAAAAGAAGTTCCGGTATACGATCTGGTCGTCGCAAAGAAGCCCAGACTTTTTAAGTCCGCTAAGGCGTGTGGTGCCAGAACGGAAAGCCCTTCCACCGATGACGTTGTCCCTATCCCGGTCCGGTGGGAGCAAATTCCCACGAGGCTTTCGGGAAACGCGGATCGGCCCGTGATCGACAAAACGGGATTCGATGCCGAGGCGCGGTACTGCCTGCCCGGGCGCGATGCGGATCCGACCATCCTTCTGATGAAAGCACTGCATCCGCCGCTCCCCGCGATGCCCACGCCAAAGGAAGATGTCGCCAACGCGGTGAACGAATTGGAAGACACGCTGGGATTGAGGCTGGTGCCCCGGAAAGTACCGATGGAAATATTCGTCGTCGATCATGCGGAGCGGCCTTCCGGAAACTAACCTGTATGCCTAACACCTTTGCGGAACAACGTGGCATATGCACTCGTGAGTGCCTGGACGCACTGGCTTCACGCATGCGTACTGTCGGTAAGAAGCGTCGCACGGGGCCTGCCGGGCTTCGCCCCGCACCAGGGCAGGCGGAACCGCCTGCCCCACACAGAACAACAATAAGCTGCAGCGGGTTGCCCGTGCATTCGATTGTTGGGCCACCTCACGACGCCCACAAATCCTTTGATGAATGCGAACTGAGGCAAACATGAGCAACCGGATATCGCCAGCGCTCATTTTTGTGATCGCGATCTGCGCTCAATCCCAACAGGCGGACAAGCGCCTCACCTTTGACGCGGCATCGGTCAAACGTGCTATCGCGCCCGACGGGGTGACGGTCTTCGGCGATACCTTCGACGGCGCGACACCGGAACAGATTCGGAAATTGAAGCGCACCGGCGGGCCCGGCACTGGCGACCCCGGACGCATTCACTATCCACTCGTGAGCCTGAAACAGCTGCTGGAACTGGCGTGGGAAGGTTCTTATTCCGGGATCAAAGGACCCGACTGGCTGGATACCCAGACCGTCGCGGTGGACGCCACGATGCCGCCCGAGACGACGAAGGAGCAGTTTCGCGAGATGCTGCAGAGCCTGATCATCGACAGGTTCAAACTGACGTACCACGTCGCGGACAAAGCGGGCAGCGGCTACTACGTTCTGACGCCGAATGAAACGCCAAAGAAGATGGGTGCGGGCGTGATGACGATCGACCACATGGAAAAGACGCCTTCCGCGAACTGAGGAAATCATGAAAAGCCAAATCAAACGACACCTTTATTCCGCCGGAATCGCGGCGCTCCTGGCTATCGGCGTAGCGGTTCGCGCGCAGTCGCAGGCCGCCGCGCCGGAATTCGACGCGGCGTCGATCAAGCCTGTCGCGCCCGGAGACAGGCCGAATACCGGCTTTTTTGGCAGTTTGAAATTTACACCGGGCATGGTCTTGAGCGGCCGGGGAAACGTCAGTGCCGGGCGCATCATTCTGGAGGCGTATCACCTGCACGACTACCAACTCATTGGTGGACCTGCCTGGCTTACGTCCGACAATTTCGCGCTTGAGGCGAAAGCCGACACCCCCGCCGATGAGGGACAACTCAGGCTGATGCTGCAAACGCTGCTCACCAAGCGGTTCAAGCTCGTGACGCATCGCGAAACCAGGGAAATGCCGGTATGGGCGCTCACCGTGGCGAAGGGCGGACCGAAACTGCATGATATGAAGCCGGGAGAAGCGATGCCCAGAAGCCGGGAGGAAATGGCTAAGCTGGGTCTTGCCCGCACCTGGGACGGACCCTTAGCCGGCAACATGGTGGAAATCGGCGGGATTCAGACCCTCGTCGACATCCTGTATGGCATGTCTGCCAATCCCAACAGCGGAATGGAGACTCGCCCCGTGCTGGACAAGACCGGCCTCGCAGGAAATTATCTCTTTTTCTTTCAGTGGGGCGCCAACGAATATTTTAAGGATGTCGTGCAGGAAGTGGCTGGCCTGAAACTGGAGCCGTCAAAAGCGCCGGTGGAAGTTCTGGTTGTCGATCACATTGAGAAACCGGACGGCAACTGAGCGCTCCTCTTTTTAGTGCCCCCACCCTTTCGTAGGTGTGGGTCTGATCACGGTTCGCGCCGCCTATCCCTTGCATCCGGCACGCAATAGGCGTAGCGTGGGACCGGCGCAACTATAAGGAGGTTGCCTGAAATATGAACAACGCTATGTCACGTCAGGACCAATCTTCGGTCGGCAGTGTGTTCTCCGGCATCACTATGATGGCTGGCGTGGCCTTCATTCCCATCGCCGTATTACTTCTGCTTTTTCAGGTCTCGACACTGTTCTCGCGCTGGTAGTCCGGCGCAAACCGCCCGCTACTTCTTCAGATCGGCGCCGAAGATCTTAATGGCCATGTAATCCATGACCTTGGCGTCGTTCCGCGCCACTCCATAATAGGCCGATTTCAATAGCTGGTCTTTCCTGCCGAGCAGCGTCTCGCGGATGCTCTGCTGCACGCGCGGGTCGTTCAACTCCCTTTGTCCGGCCGGTTCCCTCGAAATGACTTTCAGGATGCGGTAGCCGTCCTGACTCGGAATGATGGGAGAAATAGTGCCCGGCCGCATCGCCAGCACGAGCCTCTTCAATTCGGGGCTCGATTTATCCAGCGCCGATTCGGCGAGGAATCCCAGATCGCCGCCATTCGGTGTCGATTGCGGATCCTCCGAATAATTCTGCGCCACTGCGGCAAAATCTTCACCCTGTTTCAGCCGCGCCTCGATGGCCGCAATTTTCTCGCGGGCCTCGGCATCGTTCTTCGCTTTGTCGTTCTTCAGATTTCGAACGTTCGGGTCCACGTGCGGCGTCACCAGGATCTGCGCCATATGAACCTGCGGTTCGGGCAAGTTGAAGCTGGCGCGATTCGCATTGTAGAAGTTCGTGACGTCCGCGTCGGAGATACTGATCTTCGACGAAATCTCTTTATTGAACAGCTTCTTGACACTCTCATCCTTGCGGATGCGTTCTTTCAGCTGATCGAGGCTGAGGCCCCAATCCTTCAGCTGCTTTTCGAATTCCTCGGTCGTGTAAGGCGCTTTCATTTCGGTCAGCCGCGCCGTCACATCGGCGTCGGTGGCCACCAGGCTCGCCTTCTCCGCCCGCTGGAACATGACTTCGTTGTCGATCAGCGAACCCAGAATCTCTATCCGGCGCAGCTGGATCTGATCGTCGTTCTCGCCTTCCCCCTGCGCGGGAAACTGCGACTTATAGTTACTGTCGATTTCGCTGTAGTAGATGGGGCGGCCGTTTACGGTGGCAGCCACATTCGCGGGCACCGTGTTACTGCACGCGGAAAGAAAAGCCGCAAGCAGCGTGGAAACCAGCAAAGTTACGGCTCGGGGGGCGGTCATCGATGAGACTTCATTATAATGTCCCTTACTCTATGAACGCAGGAATAGTCGGAACAGGCGCCATCTCCCACAAGCACGCGCAGGCTTACAACAACATCGGATTTCGTGTAGCCGCCTGCACGGATATCAATCCCGCCAGCGCAAAGGCCTTCGCGGAGAAATACGGCGGAGTCGCCGTCGCCTCCGTGGAAGACATCTGCCGTGTTCCCGAGGTCGATTTCGTGGACGTCTGCACGTTCCCGGATTTCCGTCTGGAGCCGGTCCGTCTGGCCGCGAAGTACGGCAAGGCCGTGCAGGTGCAGAAGCCGATGGCGGTCAGCACTGCGGTTTGCCGCGAAATGATCGAAATCGCGCGCGCGGCCGGAATCGTGCTCGGAGTCGCCAGCCAGCATCGCTTCGACGATTCCAGCATGTTCCTCCGCAGAGCAATCGACGCCGGCCGCCTGGGCAAGCTCATCGAGTGCGACGCGTACGTCAAATGGTTCCGCTCCGCCGAATACTATTCGCGCCCTATCAAAGGCAGTTGGGCGACAGAAGGCGGCGGCGCGCTCATCAACCAGGCCATCCACCAGATCGATATTCTGCGCTGGCTTGCCGGCCCCGTTAGAGACATCAAGGCGATGTGGCAATTGGGCGCGCTCCACAAGATCGAATCGGAAGACGTGGTCAATGCCCTGCTCCACTTCGAAAACGGCGCCACCGGCGTGATCCAGGCATCCACCGCGTTGTGGCCGGGCTATTCCGAGCGGGTGGAAATTCACGGGACTCGCGGCACCGCCATCATGACGGGTGACCAACTGACGTCGTGGGACGTTCAGGGCGATGAAGAAGCGAGCAAGACCGATCCGCCGCCGCTTTCGACCGGTGTGGCGTCGGGCGCGTCGGATCCCATGGCGATTTCGCTCACTCCGTTCGAGCGCCAATTCCGCGATTTCGGCGATGCTATCCGGAACCACCGCAAACCACTGGTGGGTGGTGAAGAAGGCCTGGCAGCTCTTGAAATCGTGGAGCGCATTTACGCTCAATGTCGCGCATGAACTTCACCAGATCGCAGCAACTTTTCGAGCGCGCCCAGCGCGTGATTCCCGGCGGCGTGAATTCTCCGGTGCGCGCATGGCGTGGCGTCGGTGGCACCCCGCCCTTCATCGTGCGCGGCGAAGGCTCGCACATTTTCGATGCCGATGGCAACGAATACATCGACTATATCGGCTCCTGGGGACCGCTGCTGCTCGGCCATCGCCATCCTGAAATCCTGGCCGCCATCGAAGAAGCGCTGACGCGCGGCACCAGTTTCGGCGCGCCTACAGAACAGGAGATCGAGCTGGCCGAGACCATCCGGGACATGGTTCCGTCGATGGAGCTGGTGCGCCTGGTCAACTCCGGCACCGAAGCCACAATGAGTGCGCTGCGCGTGGCTCGTGGTTTCACCGGCCGGGATATCACCATCAAGTTCGAAGGCTGTTACCACGGCCATGTCGATTCGCTGCTGGTGAAAGCCGGTTCCGGTGTGGCCACTTTAGGGTTGCCCGACTCTCCCGGTGTGCCCAAAGGCTTTAGCGACACCACCATCACCGTGCCGTTCAACAACACCGCCGCCGTGGAGCAGTCCTTCGCCGCGCATGGCGCTAAGATCGCCGCCATCATTGTCGAGCCGGTCTGCGGCAACATGGGCTGCATTCCGCCAGCGCCGGGTTTTCTGGAAGCCCTGCGGCAGATCACCACCGCGCACAATTCCCTGCTGATTTTCGATGAGGTCATGACCGGGTTCCGTGTGGCCGCCGGTGGCGCGCAGCAACTCTATGGCATCACGCCCGATCTCACCACTCTTGGCAAAGTGATCGGCGGCGGCTTGCCGATCGCGGCTTACGGTGGGCGCCGCGAAATTATGGCGCACGTCGCCCCCAGCGGTCCGATCTACCAGGCTGGAACGCTCTCCGGAAACCCCCTCGCGGTCAGCGCGGGCCTGGCGATGCTGCGTTACATCCAAACGCACCCGGCGATCTACCAGCAGTTCGATAAAGCCACCGCCGCCCTGGCAGCCAGCGCGCCGAAAGGCGTCACCGTGAACCGCGTCGGCTCCATGATGACCTGGTTCTTCACTCCCGCGCCGGTGACGGACTATGACACCGCTAAACACAGTGAAACCAGTCGTTTCAAGAGATTCTTTCATGCGATGATCGAGCGCGGAATTTATCTGCCGCCCTCGCAGTTCGAGGCTCTTTTCGTCTCGACCGAACATTCGGTGGCCGATCTTGCGACAACGGTCGAAGCCGCGCGCGAAAGTTTCGACATCGCCAACAGTTAGGGACCAGCCCTGGCACGCCACGTGCTCTGTCGAATGCTATACGCCGCCCCGGTATGGCTACTCAATCGCTCCGCAGGACCAGCAGCCACGTCATCCAGCTTCCGCACGCGCCGGCATGGGCCTTCCCCCGCAGGTTTGGGGCTCTCCTCAAAGAAACCGCGGATGAGTGGGTTGCCGACAACGTTCCGAGCCTCAGCGCATCGCTCGCGTTTTACGCGGTCCTCGCACTGCTTCCTTTTCTGATCGTGGTGGTCGGTATTTCCGCGCAGGTCTTCGGGCAAAAAGCGGCGCAGGGCCAGTTGAACTGGGAGATTCAGGATCTCATTGGAATGGAAGGCGGCCAGGCGATTCAGGGTTTGATTCAGCTGGGCCACCATTCCACGACGATTACCGTGCTCGGTCTGCTGCCGCTCGTTCTGGGCGCCTCGGCCCTGGTAATGGAACTTCGCGATGGGCTCAATACGATCTGGCATGTGCGGCGAGGCCAGGCCGCCACAGGTCTCACAGGTTTCCTGCACATCGTGAGAGAACGCTTCTATCTCTTTGGACTCATTGCGGGCGCGGGTATTCTGCTGATTGCGTCGCTGGCGCTGAATGCCCTCGTCGTAGCGGTGAGCGCCGAATCAGGCCTGTTTCTCCCGATCTCGCCGACGCTGCTGCATCTCACCACATTTATCGGCTCGTTCCTGGTGGTCACGATGCTGTTTGCCGCCGTCTACAAGCTGGTCCCTGACGTCTGCCTGAAATGGAACGATGTGATGGTCGGCGCGGGTTTCACTTCGCTGCTGTTTACGGTTGGCAAGCAGTGCATCGGGATGTATCTGGGGAAGGCGAGTTACGGATCCACGTACGGCACCGCGGGATCTTTCGTCATTGTGCTCCTGTGGGTCTACTATTCGGCGCAACTATTTTTCTTTGGAGCGGAGTTCACCAAAGTCTTCGCGAGGCGCATTCACCCCCGAAAAGCCGTTCAGGAACCGCGACCAACCGTATGAACGCGACGCGGGCGAACGCTTTATCGGCGTTCGCCCGCATCGCGATTTTCACCGGTTATCGCAACCGTTCCGTTTGCTTCGACTGCGCGTTTTGCGGAGCGTTGCTGAAGGTCCCCTCCGGCTCCACGTCGCGCCGACCCGGGCTGGTTTCTCCCGAATAGTGCGCGTCGTCCGGAGCCATCCCTCTGGGCGCGGTTTTGTGATCTTTTTTGATTGGATCGATCTTGCTCTTCGTTTTGTTGGTCTGCATGATGAGAAACTCCTCACCCCGTAACCAGGCAATTCGTCTTCCACTCCACGCACTCGCAGTCAGCTCGGATCGGAGACGAGTGTCCGACCGTCCATTCCCTGCCGTACCGCCATCTTTGTACCGATAACCTCGCCCACCGCAAGACGTTCGTCTCTCGGAATCCGGACAGCGCCACCCTGCGAGTGCGCGCCCGTCAGAATCAGGTAATCGCCGTCCCAACTCCATCGGTGGATCTGATTCCAACGCATGAAGCGCACGCGAGGGCAATCCCGATTCACCGGAATTTCAATACCGCCTTCCTGGAACTTGATCCAGGGATGGAAGAGGTAGTCGCAAATTCGCGACAGACACCCAACAAGCGCGACTAATCCGATGGCAAGTCTCCATCCGTGTGGTTTCAGCAGGGCCAGAACCAGGAGGCATGCCCAGACAATCAGCACTCCCCACAGAAACAGCGTCCATCCTGCTGAATGAACCCGCACCGCCAGTAACAACCGGCCACGATCCTTGTGGGTCCTGAACATGCCTCCCAGCGTATCCCACACCGCCGGTATTCGCAGCAGTGGATAATGCGATGAGTGTCCACAGAAAAGCTGCAGGGGGAACTCGGCGTCCGGCATTTGCGGCGGTTCTGGAACCGGCGGGAAGATGTCGACTGGGTTGCTACCAACACATTGCTGTGCGGCCTGAGTATCGGATTGCAAGAGACATTCGACTACCTCCTGCAGCAAAAGCCTTCGTTCGCCGACTTCGAAGCGTGGATTCTGGCTAAAAACGGCGGAGCGATTGACGCGGCTCGAATCGAACGGCTGAATGCCGGACTCTCCGAGGCGGGCACGCAGGGTGAGCCGGCAGACCAGCTCGCCGAACCGGCGTTGTCCGCCGAAGACATGGCGTTCTGGGATGAGAACGGATACGTCATCCTTCACGATGCGGTCCCGCCGCAAAACTGCCAGGCGGCGGTGCGGGCCATCTGCGAGTTTCTTCACGCGGACCTGGAACGCCCCGAGACCTGGTACGGCGGGTCGCAGGGCCACAGTATCTGGATTCCTCTTCTGCATCATCCGGCGGTTTGTGCGAACCGAAATTCCCGGCGGATTCACCGCGCATTTGCGCAATTGTGGAATCGCGAAGACTTGTGGAGCACTATGGACCAGGTCGGTTTCAACCCGCCGGAGAAACCGGGATGGAAGTTTCCGGGCCCGCACCTGCACTGGGATGTCAGTCTCGCGCGGCCGATTCCCTTTGGCGTACAGGGTATTCTCTATCTCACCGACACGGCCCCCGATCAGGGAGCGTTCACCTGTGTGCCGGGTTTTCATCGCCGGATCGATGCGTGGCTGGAGAGTTTACCGGCGGGGGTCAATGGGCGGGAGCGGGACTTTTCGAGCGAGGCTGTGCCCATTGCGGGGCGGGCGGGTGATCTGGTGATCTGGCACCAGGCTTTGCCGCATGGGAGCAGTCCAAACAGCGCGGCGGTTCCAAGGATTGTGCAGTATATCTTCAAACGTCCAAGCCACTGGGGCTATAACCCTGTGTGGGTCTGAGTGTGAGTGAATTCGACGTTCCCGCGGCCCTGCCGCCCGGAAGAGGACCTGGGGGGCGCGTGGCAGAGTGTCGCCCAAACCCCGCGGGTGTAAACTATTCGTGGAGCAACGACCTACCCTTCACCAACATGCGCATCCCATCCTCGAAATTTCTCGCTATCGCAGCCATATTCGCTATCGCCGTTCCCCTTTCCGCGCAACAACCAGCCGCACCTCAGGGCTCCGGACGCGCGGGAGCCGCACGGCCAGCCGGAGCCTCAGGCGCACCCAGACACGAAGATACGGAAATCTACACGCCTGTGCCTCCTATCGTGACGCCCGGCGCCACCGATGACGCGCCGCCCTCCGACGCCATCGTTCTCTTCGATGGCAAGAACCTCGATCAGTGGGTAATGAATCGCGACAAGTCGCCCGCCATCTGGACGGTGGCCGATGGCATCCTGACCGTGAAAAAAGGCCGCACCTCCGGAAATATCGAAACCAAACGCAGCTTCAAAAACTACCAACTCCACATCGAATGGCGCATTCCCGAAAACATCACCGGCACCGACCAGGCGCGCGGCAACAGTGGCGTATTTCTGGCCTCCACCGGACCGGGCGACGATGGCTATGAGTTACAGGTCCTCGATTCCTACAACAACAAGACCTACGTCAACGGCCAGGCCGGCAGCATCTACAAGCAGAGCATGCCGCTGGCGAATCCGAATCGCAAACCCGGCGAATGGCAGTCCTACAACGTGATCTGGACCGCCCCGATATTCAACGCCGATGGCTCAGTGAAGACTCCGGCCTATGTCACCGTCTTCTTCAATGGGGTGCTGGTGCAGAATCATTTCGAATTGAAGGGCGAGACGCTCTACGTCGGCCAGCCGTTTTATAAGAAGTACGACACCGCGCCCATCAAGCTGCAGTCGCACGGCGACCCCAGCGAGCCGGTCAGCTTCCGCAACATCTGGGTCCGAGAACTCAACTAAACCGGGACCCGCAGCGATAGCTGCGGTCTGCTGTTGCCACCGTGTGACTGGACCGAAGCTGTCCTGCTAATTCACGCGGAGCGCGGTCGCTGGATCGATGCGGGATGCGCGGCGCGCGGGAAGATAACTGGCAGTGGCGGCGACAAACGTCAGAATAACCAGCACCCACGCGAAAGTCACGGGATCGCCCGGAGTGACTCCGAACAACAGGCTGCTCAGCCCGGTCGCCACGAGCCAGCAACCAGCCGCGCCAATCCCCATGCCGATCACTGCAAGCCCGAGAGTTTCGAAAATAATGCGGCCCTGCAGCCACTCGGCCGAGGCTCCGAGCGCCATGCGAATGCCGATATCCCGTGCCTTCTGATTGACCGAATACGCGATCACACCATAGATTCCCAGCGAGACAAGAATCAGCGCGAAGGCGGAAAAGCCGCCCAGAAGATAAACGACGAACCTGCGCGGCGAGACTGCTTTGTCCACAATCTGCTGCATGGTCCGAAATTCGTTCGTGGCCAGGTTCGGATCGATTTGTTTGAGGGCGGCGCGCACTTCGGATGCCAGCGCGGCGGGCGGCAGGCTGCCGCGCACGACGAGATCGACCGACGGATAGTCGTTGCTTTGCCGTATCGGAATGTACATCTCGTTACCCGAACTCTGCTCCAGCGCGAGATGATGAACGTCGCGCACAATGCCGACCACCTGGCGATCGATATCCGCGGTCATGATTTGTCCAAGGGGATCGCGGCCCGGCCAAAGCGTGCGGGCCAGAGTCTCATTAACGAGAATCACGGGCTTAGCCGCCGCATTGTCGCGATCCGACAGATCACGGCCGGCACCCAGGCTAATACCCATCGCGCGCAGATACCCGTCGCTCACGACGTGGACGAATACGTTCGGGCCAGGATTGGCCGCGGTGTAAACGATGCCCTTCGCGCCAACGCCCCAGCTACGATTGCGGCCGAGCGGCAGGCCATCGCTCAGACCCGCCGCTACAACGCCCGGCATGGCTTTCACGTGGCGGAATACTTCGTCGAAATAGTTATTGCGCATGACCTGCGTGCTGTATTGCGGCCCCGGATCGACACGGAGGGCTACGGTGTTTTCGGGATGGAAACCCAGATCGACATCCAGCACACGAAGGAAGCTGCGAATCAACAAACCAGCACCCACCAGAAGAACGCAGGCAAAAGCGACTTCCGAAACAACAAGGGCGGAACGAATCCAGTGCTGGCGTTGCCCTTCGCTCGAACCGCGATTGGCGTCTTTCAGGGAATCGTTCACAGCGACGCGGGGGGCCTGCAGGGCGGGCATGAAGCCGAAGACGATGCCCGTCAGGACGGCGGTCAGCAGGGTGAAGCCGAGCACCCAGGCGTCCACGTTGACGGCCTGGCGCAAGGGAAGGCTGATGGAATCCAGATGAGACAGCAACCGGGTTCCGCCCTCGGCCAGCACAAGCCCAAGCAGCGCGGCGCAACACGACAGAATCACGCTTTCGGTAAGCATCTGGCGGATCAAGCGGGCGCGTCCGGCGCCCATCGCGACGCGGATCGCCATCTCTTTGCGGCGCGTGGCGGCGCGGGCCATCTGCAGATTGGACAAATTCACACAGACAATCAACATGACGACGAAGACCGCGCTCGAAAGCACGAGCAACCCTGAACGGAGATGTCCGCTCACCTGTTCCTCCAGCGATTTCACGCGGAAGAGCAGACCACCGACAAGATTCCATTTGCGGCTAATCGGTCCGCTCAGTACGGTTGCCTCCGCACCGGCCTGCGCGACCGTGAGGCCTGGCTTGAGACGTCCGATCATGGAGAGTGTATTGCCCTCGCTGTTTATGCCTGCTGTCAGCGGAAGCGGGAGAAACAGGTCGATCTGCGCTCCCGGCGCGAAGACGGACGCGAAATCGAAGGTCTCGGGCATGACGCCGATCACTGTTACAGCCCTGCCGTTAAGAGTGAGGGTGCGGCCCACAATGCCGGGATCCGATTCGAAACGCCTTTGCCAGAAGCCCGAGCTGAGCACGACGACGGGTTGATTGCCCTGACATTCCTCCGCGGTGAAGGTTCTTCCGAGGCGCGGTTCAACGCCGAGAAGGTGGAAGAAATTATGGGATACGGGAACTCCGCTGAGACGCTCCGGGCCTCCATCGCCGGTCATCATCTGGTCGCCGACGCCATAGAAGGCAAAGTAGGCGGCGATATCGGAAAAGGTGTGGGAAGAGTTGCGCAAGTCGACGAAGGGCCCGACTGGCACGGTGAGGCCCGACAGGTCTTTATCGGCTCCGTCGTTCGCGATCCAGACGAGTTGGCTCGGGTTCTGAAACGGGAGCGGACGGATCAGAAGCGCTTCAACCAAGCTGAAGACGGTGGCGCTGGCTCCGATGCCCAGGCCGACGATCAGGATGGCGAAGGTGGTGAAGCCGGCGTCGCGGCGCAGGGTGCGGAAGGTATAGCGAAGATCCTGTAAAAGCGTATCGATAAATGGTATGCCGCGGGTTTCGCGGTGCGCTTCGCGAAGTTGGGTTGCTCCGCCCAGTTCGAGGCGCGCCGCGCGGTTGGCGGCTTCAGGCGTCATGCCGCGGCGAAGGTTGTCTTCCGCGAGCATATCGACGTGCGTTTTGAGCTCGTCGTTGAGATCGCGATCGAGGTCGGAGGCCGTGAACAGCGCAAGAAATCGCGCCCACATCTGTCTGAGCGGCGCAGGCATGGCTCAATTCCCCGCCCTGAGCTGCAGGAGCTTGCCGATCAGGCCGGCGATGCGCTGCCAGTTCGCGGTTTCGGCGACCAGCTGTTTTTGGCCGCTTTTCGAGATGGAATAAAAGCGGGCGCGGCGATTGTTCTCTGAAGTGCCCCACTCGGAGCGGATCCAGCCCTTTTGGACGAGGCGAACCAGACAGAGGTAGATGGTGCCCTGATTAATCAGGAGCGCTTCGTCGCTCAGTTGCTCAATGCGGCGCGCGATGCCGTAGCCGTGGAGCGGGCCCATTGCATCGAGGGTTTTGAGGACCATGAGGTCCAGGGTGCCTTGCAGAATATCCGATTTCGGTTCGGGCATTTTTCTCTCCTGTGGGCCGTCCACATAAGGGTGCCATGATTCCTGTGGGGTGTCAAGAGGAGTGAGAGCCGATTCTGACTGCCATTTGCCGGTTCCACGAGACTAAGCGATTCAGCCCACGCGGTGAATGTAAGCCCCCCCCGTCAATTCTGTGATGGGCGCTCGATACGATCGATGACAACCATCGGAATCTTCCCCCTTGCGGCCGTGAGACGCAGTCCAAGCTGCTTCTGGAGGGCCGTGAACAGGGAGGGCGCAGTGGAATCTCCTGTTTCTTCGCGATCCCAAACAAGCTCGAAATCGAATTCACCTTCGAGGTGCGTGTAATCTTCAACCGTTCTGTCGACTTGACGGCGCAAGCTGACGGCGAGACCCGGCATCGAGATCTTCTCGGCTTTCATCGTGACTATCGTCCCGTTTGCGTTAGTCATCATAAGCCGGTCGGAAGTTCCATGGGCGGCAAGCCGGGGTCCCTTATTGGCGATTTCCAGCCTGTAGACCGGCCCTTCCTTTGTTTCGCGATGAATCCTGAGACCGAAACGTTCCTCCAATAGCGCCATCATCACATCTGATTTCCGCTCCTGCGTCACGGGCTCTGTACTGACCGTCTTGCCGTCAAAGTCGTAGCTTTCCGCGTCCGTCCACGCGGGGACGCCGACCATCTGGTTATTCTCGACCATCGTCGCCATCTGGATCATTTTGCGCACCGAGAGATTGCGGCCTCGGAACCGGCCGCCAGGGAGGAAGTCGGCATCGGAACTGCCACCTGTCTCGTTGAGCCTGATGGATGCAACCTCGAAATGATATGGCGCCTGAGGGAAAGCACTGGATGCGAGAACTAACACGTAGACGAGATATCGGCGCATGAGGATGAATACTCGATCGGCGCTGAAAGGTTACAACACGAGGGGACGTCAACCGCGAGGTTCGTCGGAGATCCATGGTTGCCGGGCTCACGACCGGTTGACGGATTGTCGGCACGTTGGACATTTAAACAGGACCGGGGGACTCGATCCGCACGGCTAAAACCCCCTGTTGTTGAGGAGCGCGGGTGCGAATTTCTGACGTGAAGCTAAAATCCTGCAACAGGGAGATGTTGCGTACCGCTCCTCCACAGTCGCGGCTTGACAGAGTCTGCTTTCGATGGCAGATTCGAATCGCGGTGGTTGCGAGTCGCGAGGGTGAAGCGAATCGTGACCGGCGAGTCGGGCCACGACGGTCAAGGTAGAGTTTGCAATAGTAACGCAGGCGCGGTTCGGCCAGAGCAAGCCGGTCAGGCGCGGTCAATTACAGCGTCACGCGGGAGCATCAGGATCGCGATCGCGCCGACGGCCGCCAGAGCCAGGACAACCCCCATCGCCACCGAATAGGTTCCAAAGCGTTCCCGCAAAAACGAAACGCCCAGAGGCACCCATGTCTGCCCGATCGTGTTCACGGGAAGAATCACGGCCATGGCCCGCGCGAGGGAGTTCACTCCGAACTGTTTCGCAGCCATGAGCGGAATCAACATGTAATCGGCGCCCATGGCGAAACCGAACACGATGGCAAACGTGTACGGATTGCCCGAAGGCTTCACCGAGAGCAGCAGCGGAATACTGGCCGCCACAATGAAGTACGTCGCGGTCATCACCCACTTCATCGGCAGCGTATCGGAGAAACGGCCGATCAGCAGACGCCCGGCGATGCTGGACCAGAGAATCCAACTCTGCGCGGTTCCCCATTCGATGTTGAGTTGCGCCTGATTGGTAAAGCCCTGATCGGCAAAGACGAGTTTCATGTGCTGGTTGATCGCGCCAATCGCGCCGATGGAACAAAGACTGCCGATCAGCAGCAGCCAGAACGAACCCTGACTCAGCAGATAGCCGTAGCTGCGGGCTTCGATGCGGCTGTCTTCGTGAGCCACAAGGTCGCCGTCCGGAAACTGGCCGATATCCGAGGGCTTGTCTTTCATCATGAACAGAGCGATCGGCCACGCCACCAGCATCACGAGGCCAATCACCAGCAGCGCCGTACGGAAGCCGAAGGCATTCGTCAGCGGAGGCACCAGGTGCTTCGAGGTCAGAGCGCCCACCAGGCCGACACCCACATAAACAATTCCCATAGCCGACCCGCGATTGCGTCGGAACCAGTGAGATACGACGATCTGGTGCGGAATCGGGCCGGAAAGAATGTAGCCGAAGGTATAGAGGAACCAGAGAAAGTAGTAAACGTTAATATTGCCGGTCATGCGGCTGAAACCGACGAACGCCGCCAGAGTCAGCCCGGTGCCCACGACAATCAGCTTGCGCTGGCTGAAACGGGGCACGATGACGGGTCCTACCCACAGCGTCAGCAGGGCTGCTAACGGGAAGCCCAGCGTGATGTCATGGAGTTGCCAGTGGAATGTGTTCCTGTAATAGTCATAAAAGAACGGCATGTTGTAGTACGGCAATCCGACGGAAATTCCAAACGTGAGCAGGCAAGCTACCACGATCCATCGGCCGTAAAAGCTCTTGGGCATGTGAGCCAATTTATCACCCGTGTGCGCGTGTGGCACGGAGAGGGATACCAGGAAGTCGCGTTGCGGGCAACGAATTCGACTACCTGGGAACCGGCCACACACGCGCTACGTATACAATTTGACAGTGGGCGTGGATGGTCGCAGTTGTCCCTGCCCGTCTCAATAAAAAACCGGTTGAGGAGTATTTTTGAGGATTCGTTTTCGTTCTATTCGTGCGTTCGTCCCGGCAGCCTTGCTGTTGTCGGCGGCGGCAATGACTGTCGCGCCCGCGTTTTCTCAGCAGGGTGCGCCGGCCTCTCCGGCTGCGCAGACGCCGCCTCAGCCAACTCCCGCAACGACCACTCCGCCACCCCAATCGGCGCTTAAGACGCCCGCGGACCTGGCCGCAAGCGTAGCCGCGTCGGCATCGAAAGAGCCGGATTATCCGGATCCACGGTCGATCACGGTCGGTATTTATGGACTGTGGTCCCCGGATTCCCCCGGTCCCGATATACGGGGGGGACAGATTGCGGCCTACGATCTGACTTACGAGACGTTGAACGGAATCGGTCGGCCTTATAAGATTATTCCGCAATTCGAGTTTGGGGTTCCAGTCACCCGCACCGGCATGGTGTATGCCGAGATTCAGCGATACCATGGCTCTGCCGATCAGACACTCGGGCGCGCGGATTTTATCGACTCGTTCAGTTACAACACGGGCGATTCCATCTCTTCGACGTATCACATCATTACGGGCCGCATCTACCTCGACGATCTGATGTATCCCCACAAGTTTCCGGTCGCACGGCTGCGGTTCCACTCGATTTGGGGCATGCGCTATGTGAGCGTAACGCAAACCGTGGATTCAGCCACCGAGGATGCCGTCGCCGGTCTGGGAGGCAGTAGTTTTGCGCTCGGCACCAGCTATATCTTTTTCCCGGAGTTCGGCGCTGCCATGGAATATGCGATCGCTCCGCACGTTCTGTTCCGGGTTGACGGCGCCGGTTTCGGCGTACCACATCATGCCGACCTGAATGAGACGAGCGGCACACTGTCGTTTCGCAAAAAGAACCTGGAAGTCCTGATGGGAGTCAAGACACTGCACTTCAAGACTTCGCCGTACCAGGAAGAGTACGAAATCGGCACGTTCATCACGCCGTTCTTCGGCTTGCGCTGGCACTTCCAATAAGCCGCACTTCCAAGTCAACCGTGGAAAATGCCGCAGGCTGATTCAGCTACGGGAAGCAAGACGGCGATTCTCGATGTCGGCTGCGGCATCAGGAAGTATCCCGGCTCCATCGGAATCGACATCAACCGTTCCACGGCCGCGGACGTCATTTGCGACCTGGATCGTTTCCCCTACCCTTTTGCCGACCGTTCGTTTGACAGGCTCCGGGTTATCCATGTCATCGAGCATCTGACGGACGTCATCGGCGCGATGGAGGAGTTTCACCGGCTGCTGCGCCCTGGCGGGCGTGTCCGAATTGAAACACCGCATTACACCGATTTCAGCTCATTCTGCGATCCTACTCACAAACAACACCTGAACAGCTTTTCATTTCGGTACTTCGGAGCCGACGACGCCGGGTTCGGTTATTACACGGCCGCAAAATTTCATGAGATTTCTACCCGCATCCGGCTACTATCCTTCTGGAAATGGTCAGGCTTCGAATTCCTCGTGAATACGTTCCCGCGCTTCCGGCGGTTTTGGGAGCACTATCTTTGCTATGTCGTGAGGGGCAAGTCAATGGAGTTCGAGTTTGAACCCGCTGGCGCCGCTCTATCGCCTGGCCGACCGGCTGCGTTACCGCCGGCACGGTGACACGGGCAAGCGCGGAGAAGATATAGCGCACCGCTATCTGCGCGGCCAGGGGCTTCTGATCGTGGCGCGAAACTGGCGTCCGCCCCAGGGCGGGGGCGAGATCGACCTGGTCGCCTGCGAGCCGTCAGCGGGAGGGGATACGCTCGTGTTCGTCGAAGTGAAATCCCGAATGTCAGACGAATGGGGTTCACCGGAACGCAATGTGGATTCGGAGAAAATGATCGCGCTGCGCCGCGCCGCGAGGGATTATATTCGCCGCTCCCGCGCCGATCCCGAACGCGCCAGATTTGACGTCATCGCCATCACGGGGAGCAGCGTCGAGCATTTCCGCGATGCGTTTCCTATGCTGTAGGATCGGCCATCGCGGCGAGCCCGTTTTGCTCAGGTAACTTTTGCCACTCGGCCGCCGCCTATCGGACTATGAAAAAGAGTCCGGCGTGTCTGGCGATTCTGACCGCAGCGTGCGTATTTGGTCAGATTCCGGAGGCCGCAAGGTTCGATGCGGCTTCGGTGAAACCCAGCGGCCGGGATACAAAAGGCTCCGGGGTCCGGTTTCTGCCCGGCGGACGAGTCGAAGCCCGTAACGCATCGCTGATGGCTATTCTGGTACAGGCTTACGATGTTACGGAACTCCGGATCGCCGGCGCTCCCGAATGGGTGAGCGATGCGAAGACTGCCCGGTTCGATATCGAAGCCGCCGCACCAGCCGGGAACACGGAGACGCCGCGACTCCGGTTGATGCTGCAGGCGTTGCTGGCCGAGCGGTTTCAATTGCAGGTCCACCGCGAAACGAGATCGGTTCCCGTATATGCTTTGCTGCCTGACAAAAACGGACCGCACCTGAAACCGGTCGCCGATGTGGACAAAGTCCGCGGCACGCCAGCCTTCGACTCCAATATGTACGGCGGTCACGTGGATGGAACGGACGCGCGGATGCCGGATTTTGTGCGGGTGTTAGAAAGGTGGCTGGATCGTCCGGTGCTGGATAAAACGGGTTTCGCCGACGCGTTCAGCGTCACGCTTTCCTGGGCACCCGGTCCTGAAAATACGCGCAATGCCCTTCCCTTTGCGCCAAATCCCGACGACCCGCAGCCCTCCATTTTCACGGCGGTGCAGGACCAGTTGGGACTCAGGCTCAATGCGGAACGCGATCCGCTGGAGGTGATTGTGATCGATCGCGTGGAGAGACCGTCGCCAAACTGAGCGGGGTGCGGGCTACGGCTCGAGCACGCAGACTTCCGGCAGGTTCCGGTATTTTTCCGCGTAATCCAGCCCGTATCCCACCACGAATTCATCCGGTATCGCGAAGCCAACGTAAGCGACGTCCACATGCCGGATCCGCCGGTCCGGTTTATCCAGCAGCGCGGCCACACGCACCGATTTCGGCTTGCGCGTCTTCAGCAGCTGCGTCAGATAGTTCAGCGTTACGCCGCTATCGATGATATCTTCCACGATCAGGACATCTGCGCCTTCGAGCGAGATGTCCAGATCCTTCACGATTTTCACCTCGCCCGATGAGGTCTTGCCTTTGCCATAGCTTGAAATTCCCATGAAGTCGATAAAGGTGTCCCGCTTCACTGCGCGCGCCAGATCCGCCAGAAAAAAACAGGCACCCTTCAGGATGCAGATCAGGTAGAGAGTGCCGTCGGGATAATCGGCATCGATCTGCGCGCCGATTTCCGCAACGCGCGCGCGAATTTGTTGTTCGGAAATGAGAGTTTTGAGAGCCATAACAGCGACGATCTACCATTGTCCGACAGGCTGCCCCGCCGTCCGCAAGTCCCTTCGGGCGATCTGCTATCCTGATGGTTCTGAGCGGTTGCGGCGATACAGCACAGGCTTGTCCGCCGTGTACCCACACGGAGCTCTCTCAACATGTCAGGTCACTCAAAATGGGCAACCATCAAGCACAAGAAGGCTGCCACAGACGCCAAGCGCGGAAAAATATTCACGCGCCTGATTAAAGAAATCATGATTGCCGCGCGAAACGGCGGCGATCCCGACGGCAATCCGCGCCTCCGCACGGCTATTCTCGCTGCCAAGAACGTGTCGATGCCTTCGGACAACATCAAGAAGGCCGTCATGCGCGGCACCGGCGAGCTCGAAGGCGGCCAGATCGATGAAGTCATGTTCGAAGGCTATGGACCCGGCGGCGCGGCCGTGCTGGTGATGGTGGCCACCGACAACCGAAACCGCACCGTCAGCGATATACGCCACGCATTTTCCAAACAGGGCGGGAACCTGGGCGAACAGGGCAGCGTTTCCTGGATGTTCGAGCGCAAGAGTCAGATCGTCGTCGAAAAAGACAAGATCGGCGAGGACGCTCTGATGAGCCTGGTGCTGGAAGCCGGCGCCGAGGACATGAAAGACGGCGGCGATTCCTGGGAAGTGATTTCGGATCCCAACAGCCACGACGCCGTTCTTGCGGCAATCACGGCAGCGAAACTCGAGACCGTCGCGGCCGAAGTTGGCATGATTCCGAAGAATCTGATGGAGCTCGAAGGCAAGAATGCGGCGGGGATGGTCCGGCTGCTCGATGCGCTCGAAGATCAGGACGACGTGCAGAACGTCTATTCCAACTTCGATGCGAGCGAAGAAGACGTCGAGGAGTAGAGTTGCGCGGTGGTGGTGGAGCGCGGAACGTTTTCGGTCCGAAGAGGTATCACAGGAATGCGGGTATTCGGAATTGACTGCGGCACCGAACGTACCGGCTATGGCGTTATCGAAAGCGACGGGCGCATGCATCGTCTTGTGGCAGCCGGCTGTATTACGTCGTCGGCGCGCGATCCGCTGGAATTCCGCTTGCTCCACATAGCCGGCGAACTCCGCCGCCTGCTCGCCGACCATCGCCCGGATTCAGCTGCCATCGAAGAGGTTTTCTTCGCGGTCAATGCCAAAAGTGCACTCAAACTTTCCCATGTCCGCGGCGTTGCCATGTTAGTGGTGGCGGAGGCCTCCGTGACCGTTGCCGAGTACTCGCCGCTCGAAGTCAAGAAGAGCGTGGTGGGATATGGGCGCGCGGAAAAGGCGCAGGTGCAGCAGATGGTTGCTTCCCTGCTCCGCCTGGCCGCGCCGATCGCATCGGAAGATGCCAGCGATGCTCTGGCTATTGCGATCTGCCACGCAACCCATGCGTTCCTGCTGCCTGCCATGCAGCGCCTGGAGGCTCGCGCGTGAGGCTAACTGCGTATGTCCTGTGTGCTGTTTTGTTGCCTGCGGCGTGGCTGCAGGCGGCCGATCCCAGGCTCGTGTTCACCAAGAGTTTTCCCGGCAGCGAGCCCGCCTACGTCGAGATATCGGTGGAGAAAAACGGCAACGTCGTCTATAAGGAAGCGCCGGACGATAACAACCCGATCTCGATTCAGCTGGCGCAGCCTGATTGCGATGCCATGTTTGCGCTTGCCGACCGGCTCGATCATTTCGCGCATCCGCTCGAATCCAGCCTGAAGGTCGCCTTCATGGGCAAGAAGACTTTTCGCTATGAGGGCGGCAGCTCTGATGCAAAGCAGTCCCATGAAGTCCAGTTCAACTATTCGACGGATCTGAACGCGCTGGCGCTGCTCGACTGGTTTGAGCGCATCGCCGAATCCGAACGCGGTTTTATCGAACTGGAACGGACCGTCAAATACGACAAGCTCGGCGTCCAGAATGCATTGATTCTGATCGAGGCGGCCCGCGACCAGAAGCGCCTGGTCGATCCGCAGCAATTCCTGCCTCTGCTCGATCGGGTGGTAAAGAACGAAAGCTACCTGCATATGGCTCGGGAACGTGCGGCCACCTTTGCCGCGGAGATTCGCGCGTTGACCCAACCCGCGGCGGGACAATGAACGCATGATTGCCCGTGCCCTCCGGATGTGCGCGATCGTGTTCCCACTGGTGCTGGCGGCCCAGACCACGGGGATGCTGAATCTCTATCCTGCGAATCCCGTGGCCGAGCAGACGGAGCTGAACCAGGCTGTCAATGAGGCGAACGGCAGCGCGGTCGATGTGACCCGCGCGTTGGAGCAGCACCTTCTCAAGTACCCCAACAGCGCGCGCCGGGCGGAGATGGAAGCGACGCTCTATAAGAACGCAACGGATGCCAACGATACTCCCCGCATCGTGCTCTACGGCGAAAAACTTCTCCTCGGTAAACCGGACAATGAACTGGAAGTGCTGGATCGCGTGATCCGCGCGCTCGAGGTCCCTGGCGACGAGGAAGCAGCGAAGAAAGCCATGGGCTACGTAATACGCTATGAGGCTGCCGTAAAGGATCAGCGCGAGCGACCGCCGGAAGGCCACACCACGGTGGCTCAATGGGCCGACCTGGCGGATCGGGCGTTTGCCCGGGTGAGCATTCTGCATGCGCGGGCAATCGGGACGCTGGGAAATTCCGGAGAAGCCCTGACCAACGCCGACCATTCGTGGCTCGCCTTTCCCAGTTCGGAAGCCGCTCACGAGAGGGCGCGCTGGCTGGTCAAGCTGGGGCGGGATTCTGAGGCGATCGACCGTTATGCAGAGGCCGTCATGATCGAGGACCCGCGCGCGCTCTTCAGCGACCGCGACCGCGATCGCAAGCAGGCCACGGACCTTTACGTCAAGCTGCACGGCTCCGACCAGGGGCTGGGCGATCTCTTCCTGAAAGCGTGGGACCGGACGGCGCAGGCGATGGACGACCGCCTCGCGCGCTACCGGGCGATGGACCGCAACTACGGGTTGACCGACGCGTTCGAGTACGTGCTGCCGTCGGGCGCCAACGCTAGCCCGGATGCCGCGCCGCTCGACATGACCAAACTGAAGGGAAAGACCGTGGTCATCGATTTCTGGGCGACATGGTGTGTGCCATGCCTCGGGCAGCATCCGTTGATCGCAGAGGTGAAACAGAAATACGCTTCAGACGGCGATGTGGTTTTTCTCTCGCTGGATGCGGATGACGATCACTCGCTGGTCGCGCCGTTCCTGAAGGCACAAAAATGGGACGAGCGCGTCTATCTGGAGGGGGGTCTCGCCGGCTTAATGACCGTTGCGTCGCTGCCCACGGTTATGGTGCTCGATCCTGCCGGAAAACTCTTCAGCCGCATGACGGGTTTCATCCCCAACGAATTCGAACGCATGCTCAGTACCCGCATCGATGAAGCGAGAGCCGCAGTGACGAAATAATGCGCACGCCGTGGAACCGATCGATTCTGTTCGTTTTGCTGGCTCTGCTGATCCTGATTGGCACGGCTTCAGCATGGCAACTCCCGTTTCGCCAGTATCCCGGGATGGAATATGAGGACTATGCGCTCCCGCCCGACTACACGAAGCCGGCGGAGTGGGTCTTTGCGCGGCTGATGTATCCGGCAGTTCCCGGATACGGAAATCGGGGCAATCCGGACTGGAAACACGGCATGGCCAACTGGACCATCGATTATCCGGCGTCGGACCGTCATCTCTCCGCCGAAATTCGTCGGCTCACGCGCATCGACGCGCGCTCGGTCGAGCAGCCCATCGATCTGGATGACGATGACGTTTTCAACTATCCCTGGCTTTATGCCGTCGAGGTCGGGTACTGGAATCTCACCGACGCGCAGATCGTGAAATTCCGCGAGTTCCTGATGCGGGGCGGTTTCTTCATGTGCGACGATTTTCATGGCACGCAGGAATGGGCGCAATTCACGACGGTGATGAGCAAAGTCTTCCCGAACCGCCCCATTGTGGACATCCCGAACGACGATCAGATCTTTCACGTGATTTTCGATCTCGACGACAAGTTTCAGGTGCCGGGGCTGCAGTGGGTCTACTCCCGCCGCACTTACGAAAAAGACGGCGTGGATCCGCACTGGCGCGGCATTTACGACGACCACGGGCATCTGATGGTCGCCATCTGTCATGACATGGATCTGGGGGATTCGTGGGAGCACGCGGATAATCCCGTGTATCCGGTGCAGTATACCCAGTTGGGAATGCGCATCGGCGTGAACTATGTCACCTACGCGATGACGCACTGAGTGGCTATTGCATGATGCGCGTGTAATCCTGTTTTGCGTGGAATAATCGCTCGATAGCGACGACGCCGTCGGGCCTCGGGTAATATGCGATCCGGTAGCTGTTGAAATCGCTTCGCCACGTCAAGACTGGCGTGTTCGGCAAGATAGACGTAATGCCTGAGAGAGTCTCGCCTGGCGGCCACGCGCGGAGACAACTATGGAGTCTTTTCTTTCCCGTGTTGCCCTATTAGCCCAAGAGCCTCGCGCTCCATTTCATCGAAATCCCGGGACGTCGCTTCCAGATAATCTCCGCTGGAAATCGCTTCGTCGGGAAAATGCCACCAGGCGCCTGTCGAAATGGCCGTCGATAGCAAGGGGCTCGCGACGCTCCGCCTTCCATAATGTCGGCTTCGCTCCTGACAAGGTCGACTACGAAGCCGTCGGCAGTCTTATAGCCGCCTAAGCGGACACGCCCCGCTATAAATCTATAAATCCGGTCAACGAATCGGGAATCGATACATGCATACGCTACATCCGCCGCTTTACCAATTTAGCCTGTTCCACGACGAACTCGCGGCCGCGCGGCAAGTGCGAGATACTCACTACTTGGTCCCCCCGCCATTTCTGAAGAAGCTTAGTCTGTGGCTGGCCACTGCGGCAGCTGTCGCGATACTCATCTCTATCGCGGCTTCGCAGATCCTGCTGGCGCTCGCGATCGGCGTCCTGCTGCTCTCCGGCCTGCCTCTACGGTGGCCCCGCATCGCCATTCCGCTGGGGCTCTTTCTGCTCTGGACGCTGCTCTCGCTAGCCTTTTCGCCCGACCCGGCAAACGGCCTGACGCAGGTGCGCAAGATCTATGTTTTCGTCACCATGCTGACGATTTATTCTTCGGTGCAAACGTTGGCCGAAGTCAGATTTCTGGTATATTCCTGGCTTGGCGTTGGCACATACGCGGCAGTGCTGGGGATCTTCCAATACGCGCGCAAGCTGGCCCAGGCGGCGGCGCAGCATCGCGATTTCTACCACTTCTATATCGACCGGCGCATCACCGGATTCCAGAACCACTGGATGACGTTCTCCGGCCAGGAACTCTTTCTGCTGCTGATGCTGATGGCGTTTCTTTTATTTGGCCCCGTTGCCAGAAAGACCGCCTGGATATGGGCACTGTGCATGCTGGTCGTGGGTAGCGCGCTCGATTTCAGCGAGACGCGGTCGGTGTGGGGCGCCGCCGTCATCGCCGGAATCTACCTGCTTTGGTTCTGGAAGCGTTGGGCGGTTGCGGCTATGCCTGTGCTGCTGCTGGTCATGTTTTTCACCGGGCCCGCATCCATAAAACACCGCATTACGACCCTCTGGGCTCCCGAAGCGAACACGGATTCAAACGAGCACCGCTTCATCGTGTGGCGCACGGGTTGGGAGATGATTAAGGCGCACCCGCTCCTGGGAGTGGGTCCCGAGGAGATCAGCAAGGACGCGGTTTTCTACGCCTATCTCCCCAAAGATATTCCGCTGCCTCTTCCGCCCGGCTACTATAAGCACCTTCACAGCATTTACATTCATTACGCGGCGGAGCGTGGAATTCCGGCCGCGTTATTTCTGACAGGCGCCTTGCTGATGGCGCTTTTCGATTTCCATCGCGCCCTGAAGACGCTCCCGCCTGGACGCTCAGACCGGCGCTTTGTGCTCCACTGGGCCAGCGCGACTGTCATCGGCACCATGGTCTTCGGCCTCGCGGATCTGAATCTTGGCCTGAGCGAAGAGTTGACTATGTTTCTCGTGGTGATGTGCCTGGGTTATTGGGCCGCGGCGCCGCCGGAAACCCGTATCCCTGCCGGACGCATTGCTATACTGGACATTCCGCTTCCGTAGCACAATCTCACAGTCTGGAGTTTCACAGCAGCATGATATCGTCGACAAAAATGCGCCCTGGCATGGTGATCAAGTACAACAACGAACTGTACACGGTCTTCAGCGTGAATCACCGGACCCCCGGCAACCTCCGCGGCTTCGTGCAGGTTCGCATGCGCAGCCTGAGAAACGGCACCATGATCGAGAACCGGTTTTCTTCCGAAGACAAGGTGGAGAAGGCAATTCTCGATGAGATTGAAATGGAATATCTCTACGACGACGGCGAGTTTTTCTATTTCATGAACACCGAGAATTACGAGCAGATGCACCTGACAAAGGATCTGCTGGGCGATGCGACGAACTACCTCATTCCCCAGCTCAAAGTGAAAGTGGAGTTTTACGAAGGCAGTCCGATGGGCGTGGAACTGCCTGCGTCGGTGGAAATGACGGTGATATCGACGGAGCCTGGCATGCGTGGCGCAACTGTTTCGAACGTGACGAAGCCCGCGAAGATGGAAACGGGGCTTGTGGTACAGGTTCCGCCGTTCATCAATGAGGGTCAGAAGATCCGCGTGAATACGGATGAAGGCACGTACGCCGAACGCGCTTAGGCGTTAAAGCGCAGTGGCTTGCTAGACTGGTTATTTCGGGGCGTGGCTCAGCTTGGTAGAGCGCCTGGTTCGGGTCCAGGAGGCCGGAGGTTCGAATCCTCTCGCCCCGACCAAATTATCTTTTGGTATCCGAAATTGCGGCGGTTGAAGCCTTTGGTTTCAATCGCCGTTGTACTTTGAGAATACCCGCAACTGCCCCGTGTCCGGTCGAAAGCCGCTGGTCGCGAACGATCGGCCGGACTGAATCCACCGGAACGGCTCCGTTCTACACAAACACACCCGGATTGACACTGAAGAGCTTGCCCAGCCTGCGGGCCTGATCCGCGCTGATTGGCCGCTTGCCGTTCAATGCTTCGTTGACGTGACTCCGCTGGCCAAATACAGGCAATAAATCAGATGGCGTCTTCGCAGAATGCTCCATGAGAAACCGGAGCATTTCCACCGGCGTGCTGTCGTCGGGCGGCATGGCATTCCGGCTGTCGTAATCCAGAATCAGCACACCAAGCAGGTCCATCAACTTGTCTTCCGCGCTGGTACGCCGGCGACTACCGAGGAGATCGCCGAAACGGGCGCGAATCAGATCATATTGCTCTTCATCGTTGATGCGGGTCGGTAGCGTCTCCACCAACAGTTGTTCGTAGGTAGCGGTTGGCATTATAGTTTCTCCCGGGAATATTCCTCGTGCGTGAGTACCTTCTCGATTAACATTGCTTGCTTCTCAAAGTTTACGATTGCGATCACTCGATACTTATTTCCTCCAATATCGAAGATCATAGTTCCCGTTGACGAGGCATAATCCGTCGCCGGAAATGTCTGCCTGACGGCTGAAAAATGGGGCCACGCCGCAGACCTTACAATTGTCAGGAACCGGCTCAGCGGATTTCGGGATTGCGCGTGCTTGTTGGTGAACTTCGCTACCACTGCTTCACCGAATACTGTCACTGCCACATGTTCCCACATCGGGGACAGTCAACGCAACAGGATCGTTGGGACCGTCCAGGCGATCTTCCTGCACCCGGGCAAAATCAATTGCGGCCTTGCTGCGCCGCAAATTCCGAACGTGAGATCGCCATCGTCCTCCGTTACTCTATTCGGTGGTCGTCGCCTCCGCGCGATAATGAAGCCTGCTGCCATTTTCGTGCCTGATTCTCTCGCAACTCCCCAAAACCCACTCACGGCGCTCGAACTCCTCGAATGGCTCGCGGCCGATCATGACCGGCTTCAGCAATTCACACCGCAGGATCGTGACCGCTTCCACAAAGCCGTAGCCCAACTCTACAATCCCGATAAAAAAGCCCGCCGCGAACTCCTCAAAGCTGCCGAGCGCGAACGATCGGCGCATAAAACACAGAAAATTGACTCCGTCCTGCATGACACCGGCATCCGCACCCTCCGCCGCAAGCCCGTCTTCACCACGCCCAACGTTTTCCCGCCGCCCGATGCCGATCAGCCCGAAGCGCGTGACACCGAATCCCCCGAGTCGCACCACTGCTACGTCTGCAAGCAGCACTACTCCGTCATCCACCATTTCTACGACCAGATGTGTCCCGCCTGCGCCGAGTTCAACTTCGCCAAACGCTCGGAGCTGGCGGATCTCAGCGGCCGCGTCGCACTGCTCACCGGCGGACGCGTCAAGATCGGCTATCAGGCCGGCATCAAACTGCTGCGCGCCGGCGCGACCCTTATCGTCACCACCCGTTTCCCTCGCGATTCCGCGCAACGCTACGCACGCGAAGCCGACTTCGCCGAATGGGGCCATCGCCTGCGCATCTTCGGCCTTGATCTTCGCCACACTCCCAGCGTTGAAAGCCTTTGCCGCCACCTGCTGGCGGCGCTGCCGCGTCTCGATTTCATCGTTAACAACGCCTGCCAGACCGTCCGCCGTCCACCGGAATTTTACGCCCACATGATGGAAGGTGAACGTGCCGCACTCGAAAACATGCCGGAGACGACCCACAAACTCCTCGGCGCCTGCGAAGCTCTGACCAGCGAGTCGCTCGCGCTCAGAGACGGAGTCGCTCGCGCAGCCGAACTCTCTCAACTCCCGCTGCTGCCCGAGGACTTCGCCTCGGCGCAACACCTCTTTCCCGATGGCCGTCTCGATCAGGATCTTCAGCAGGTCGATCTCCGGGGCCGAAATTCCTGGCGTCTCCTGATGGACGAAGTACCCACCGTCGAATTACTCGAAGTTCAGCTCATCAACGCCATCGCGCCTTACATCCTCAACGCACGGCTCAAGCCGCTCATGCTGCGCACGCCGGGGCGCGACAAGCACATCGTCAATGTCTCGGCTGTGGAAGGCCAGTTTTACCGGAAGTCGAAGACCACCCGCCACCCCCACACCAACATGGCCAAAGCCGCGCTCAACATGATGACGCGCACCGCCGCGGCGGATTACCATGGCGAGGGAATCCACATGAACGCCGTCGATACCGGTTGGGTCACCGACGAGGACCCGGTCGAAATAGCAGCCCGCAAGACCACCGACCAGCGTTTCCACCCGCCTCTTGACATCGTGGATGGAGCCGCCCGCATTCTGGATCCCATCATCACCGGCATCAACACGGGCGAACACATCTGGGGCCAATTTCTGAAGGATTATAAGCCGACGGACTGGTAGGCCGGGTAGCTTTTATACTGGGTGTTGCTGACCGTCTTTCTCGCTCACGCCTCTGCTGACGCGCCATTCGCACAGGACCTTCAGGGCTTTCTTGAAACCGGATGCGACGATCTCTCTTTCACGCCGGACTCCGCGATTCGGCCTGGCCACGACCTGATCTCCACCGTCGAGACCGGCCATGCGGCGGATGTCGTGGTGATGCTTCTTTCGCCAGCGTCGAATCCACCCCGCTGGCCGCGCGAAAAATGGGAACCCACGCTGTTTGCCAACGCGGTCGAAACCAACACCCGCATTGCCGTCTTTCTGATCGAAGAATGCACGTTCCCTGGTCTTCTGCGACGCGGCTCGAATTTCTTTAACGCCACTACATCTGATGCAACGACGGCGCGCCTCACCGCCTTCCGCCAGTTGAAGCGCTGGTTGTGGGGCGTTCAATCCGGCACGTCCCCGGCGATGACTTACTCCCCCGATCTGGAAACCCTCTACCGCGATCTCACCGATAGGCCCGGAACACTCACGTCATCCGGAGACACTGCCCGCCGTTTCGCGCATCAGGCGGCCCGGGATTTCGCAGCCGTCGTGTGGGTCCCTGCTCACGGCCGGAATCTCACACAGCTCGCCGGTGACGTCGGCTTCCAATTAGGACTCACGCTCGACGGCCAGCTCGAAGAAAACTGCCACTGCATCCGCGAAGAACTCTCCCGCAGACGATATCTCGTAGTTCTGGATGCACCGCAGGTGCCAGTCGAGTCACTCGCAGCATCAGACCGCAGTTCCATCCTGTACACCGATGAACCGGTGTATATCGCACACGACGAACGAAGCCTGGCTGCCGCCCGAAGTCTCGTCGAAGCCCGCAGATTCGCCGAAGCCTATGAGTTACTGCGTGAACTGCTGAACGCGGGTATCGAACCGGAATCCTGCGCCCGCGAACTCGTCTGGATCTGCGATCACTGGGACCGCGTGGATGAAGCCAACTCTCTCCGCTTCCTCTGCCCGCCCGAGCCGTCCGAACAATTGCGTTTGTTCTGACGGCCTATTCTTTAACCCGGAGCTTATCCAGAAAGTGAAACAATGCCACGCCGATCAACGCATTGATCACCGCCAGAATAGCCTCGCCCCCCAGATCGAACACCACCGGTTGATCCAGCACCGCGCGCTGCAGCACCCAGTACAGAAACTGGTGGAACAGGTAGAACACCAGACAGAGCAGAACGCGCACGAGCGGATGCTCCACGTCGAACTGCATCCCCACCGACGCGGCAAAATAGCCCACCATCGTCTTGCACAGCCCGTACATGCCGATGTAAAAGCGCGAAAACGAATCCTGTGCCAGCCCGAGGATCAGACCGATCGTCATGCCGCGAATCTGCGATCGCCGCATCAGCGCAAAGTAGATCGTAATGAGCAGCGGCAGGTCTATCTTCGCGACAAAACGCAGCGTCTGGAACAGCGGCAGATAGATCTGAATCAGCAGCGCCGTCAGCGGCACCACGAAAAATACCCAGACTGGATAACGCGCGCGCCGCACCTGGCGGGCATCGTCGACAAGAATGCGGCCGGTAGAAGATCCCATCAGAATCGGCCCGCTCCCCCTGACGCGGACCTTGCGCCCGTGCCTGTCGCGGATCGCGCAACGCCGGGGCGCGCCATTCCCGATGCGCCCAAAGGCCTCGGGAGAATATGCGCGAATCCGGAGCCTCCGGTAGCACCCGAAGCAGCACGTCTCACATTGCCGCTCGCGCCCCGCGCGCCGGATATTCCCATCGCCCCACTCGCGCCGGCCGGAAGCGCGGGCGCGTTGACGCCGGGAACCTTGAGGTTGAAGTTGGGCGGCAAAGACCCAGGCGCACCCTCGCCGATCACATGACCCTGCGCCGCGCCGATCTTCCTGTACTGCTCCAGAATCTGATCCGCCTGCGTGCCCTTCGTCGGCGTCTCCGGCGCGCTGCCGGATACCGGCTGCGTATCCGGCCCCAGAAAAACCGGCGTATCCACGGCGGGCACATCCGGAATCGCCTGGTGCACCGGGTCCAGAATCACGAACACTTCTTCGGGCGCAGCCTCGGCGCCAAACGGGTCCACGTAGATCTCCTGAAACGTCGCGCCATCCTCCACACTGGTAACTTTGCCGGCCGGCAAGCCGCGCGGAAATACGCGGTCGTCGCCCGATGTGTAGAAAACTTCGCCCTTCTCAACCTTCAGCCCACTCGGCACGTAATCCACCCTCGCGGAACTGTTGCCCATTCCCCTCATCACGCCGCGCGTATGATTCTTCTGCGATTCCACTCCGGCCGCAAAACCCGCGTCCGTGACCGAGAGCACCTGGCTCGCAAACGGATAGACCTCCAGGACCTTGCCCACAATCCCGTCCGGCGTGACGACAGCCATGCCCTTGCGTACGCCCGAGACGTAGCCACTGTCGATCAGCAGTGAACGCGAGCCCATGCCCGTGGTAGTACCAATCACGTGGGCGCCGATCAGAGTCGACGGCGTCTGTGCCCTGAATCCCGCCAGCGCGCTGGCCTTTTGGGCCGCGGCCAGTTCATTTCTCAGAAGTTGATTTTCCAGACGCAGCTTATCGCGGTCGGCACGCAGCGCGCGGCTCTCATCGCGCGACCCGTGCGCGGAGAAAAAGTCGCCAAAAATGCCGAACGCGCCCGAACGCAGATTTTCAATCGCTGTCGCAACGGGTGTAACCGCGCTCACGGCCCAGATCCGCAGTAGCGGGACGTCGTTATTTTGCCTCACCTGATAAGCGATAGCGGCTATCTGGGCAGTAATCGCTACGAACAGTACGGTGATGTTCCGGTACCGGTGAAGGAGCGATTCCATGGCGAAAGGGGCTGATCTCCCTGCTATCGATTGTCTCGCATTACTGATCGATCGAGATGCGCCGCAGCAACTTAAAGTCGCTCAGCATCTTCCCCGTTCCCAGCACGACCGATGCCAACGGGTCGTCGGAGATCGAAACCGGCAGACCGGTTTCTTCGCGAATGCGCTTGTCCAGGTTCTTGATCAGCGCGCCGCCTCCGGTAAGAACGATGCCACGGTCGCTGATATCGGCGCTCAGTTCGGGCGGCGTGCGTTCCAGCGCCACGCGGATCGCGTTGACAATCGTCGCGATGCATTCCGAAAGCGCTTCGCGCACTTCCGCATCGTTGATCTCGACCGTCTTCGGCACGCCTTCAATCAGGTTGCGGCCTTTCACTTCCATGGTCAGCGGGCGATCCAGCGCCCACGCCGAACCAATCTGAATCTTGATCTGCTCGGCCGTCCGTTCGCCAATCAACAGGTTGTGCTTCCGCTTCATGTACTGCATCACCGCGTCGTCCATCTCATTGCCCGCGATGCGCACCGAGCGCGAATACACGATGCCGGAAAGCGAAATCACCGCGATGTCCGTGGTGCCGCCGCCGATATCGACCACCATGTTGCCGCCCGGTTCGGTAATCGGCAAACCGGCGCCGATCGCCGCCACCATCGCCTGTTCCACCAGATGCACTTCGCTCGCCTTGGCGCGATACGCCGAATCCATGACAGCGCGCTTTTCCACCTGCGTGATTTCGCTGGGCACACCGATGACGATGCGCGGATGCACCAGCATCTTCCGGTTGTGCGCCTTGTGGATGAAGTAGTTCAGCATCTTCTCGGTGACTTTGAAGTCCGCGATGACGCCGTCTTTCATCGGCTTGATAGCGACGATATTACCGGGCGTACGGCCCAGCATCTCCTTCGCTTCTTTGCCGACGGCTTCAATTTCACCGGTCGTCTTGTTCAGCGCGACGATGGAAGGCTCGTTCACGACGATGCCTTTCCCCTTCGCGAACACGAGCGTATTGGCGGTGCCAAGGTCGATGGCAAGGTCGGACGAGAATAGACTAAAAAGTGACCGGAGGTTCATGTAAGTTATTAAAAATGCAAGGGTGGGAGCGTTGCTACAGGTGAACCCTCATGGTAACACAGGACGGCGCGGACCCCCCGCGGAATGTAGGGCAGATTGGTAATCTGCCGCCGCTGATCTACAGCGACGCAATGTGGCCCAAACCGCGGTTCGTCCTTCTACAGAATCATGGGTTCTCATCGCCTGGCTGACCAGCGTTGCACTACTCCCGGCTTTCGCGTATCGTACAAAAGACAGCTCTGACCAGCCACAAACGCCCATTTGGGAGCGACGAATGACACGAAAGCGCTTGTTTCTTCTGCCCTTCATGATCGCCGCCGCGATTCCGGCGCTGAACGGCCAAACGAATTTACCCCGATTCGATGTAGCCACCATAAAACCAATCGACCCCAAAGCCATGCAATACGGAGGCATCAACATTTATCCCGGGGGCCGGATCGTCTACGGCAATGTCTCCCTGAAACAGCTGGTATGCACCGCATTTAATCTGAGCTATTGGCAGCTCTCAGGCGGCGAGGACTGGACCGGAACAGCAGCATACAACGTCGAAGCCAATCCGCCGGAAGACATGCGCTCCGGCATAACGAATCTCCGCCACAACCTGTTCACGATTGAAGATGAAACCCTGCGCCGGATGTTGCAGGCCCTCCTGATCGACCGGTTTCAATTGAAGTTCCATCGCGAAACAAAAACGGGCACCGTCTACCTCCTCGAACGGAACGCAAAAGCGCCGCTCCTGCTGCACCCAACAGAAAATCAGCCCGCCGAAGGAAATCCTGCCACAAAGGCAACGGGCAGTATTGGCTGGGCCGAAAAATGGGTTCTCGCCAACACCACGATGCCGCAGCTGGCGGATTTTGCCGGTGACTACTACATCCACAATCTCGTTCTGGATCGGACCGAATTGACAGGGTCTTTCGATTACAGATCCCCGCCGGAGGATGTCACCACCCACCGCAGCGATCCCGACGGATCTTTTCTGAATCTCATCCGGGACATCGGCCTGAAGCTGGAAGCCACAAAATCGCCGGTCGAAGTCTTCGTAATCGACCACGCGGACAAGCCCTCGCCCAATTGATTGCGCCGCTCTCGTTTCCTGTTCCCGTTATCTCAACGAAAAAGCCAGTTTCCTCGCCGCGGGGGAAAAAGGAATAGCTGCCGCCAACCGGGGCGAGTTCATCGAAGAGGAAGAAATGGACGCGCGCCTTGAAGAGATGTTCAAAGCCTGATGCGCATTCGTTGGACCGCTCCGGCCGACGACGATTTAGAGCATTTTCACAATTAGCGGAGACTGTTATACGACGGATTTCATCGTGCGAATCGGTATCCGTCTTACCGACACGCGATCCACGCCGAGCCGCGACTGCACCCCTTGCCCTCTTCTTCCCCCGTGGGAAACATCCTTATCGCGCCACCATCACGGGTTTGCGGAACCAACAGCGCGGAGAATCGTCACCGGATCTCAACGGCAGGATACTCTTCAGCATATTCTTCGCCACCGCAGCCGTAGTAGGTGACAATGCGTTTGCCGAAGTCAACGTCGTATCGGACAATGCCGGCTCGCCATGTAGCAGCCAGAAACTCCGGGAACGTGCTCTCGCCGGCCTGATCAATCCGCAAAGCAGCGATGAGCGCTTCGCGATCGAATGGCGGCACATCGACTGTGCCCCTCACCAATGGCGCATCCTGCGTCACTACCGGTCCCTGCTCGGTCAGGTACAGGCTCTGACACGCTGGCAGGAACCAAAGATTGCGGGTCACTCCCGCGCGCCGAAGCGTCTCGGCCAGGTAGGGGAACCCTCCCACTGTGGGCCGGGCGGCGAAGGCGCGCTGCAGAGCGGCCTGTAAATTATCAATCGCAGTACTCATAGTTATGTTTCTCCCTCTGAACGGAGCCGTCATACACTTTCAAGAGCTTCGAGCATCTTCGGATGGTCGATAAAGAACTGTGCGCGGGTGATTCGACCGTCCCGGATTTGCCACAGGTGGACGATGGGAACACGGTACGCCACGCCGGTCGCATTAACCGTTCCTTCGGTCCAGCCGACCGCCGCAACATGGTCTCCGGAATCGATCAATCTTTCGATCGTCAGTGTCGAATTGATATGGGAGCCGAGTTGCCCGAAAAACCGGCGCGCTCCCTCGTGGCCACGGTAGCAACCGCCCCAGGGCAACATGTCCGACTGTACGATTTCAACGTCGGTAGACAGCAGGCCGAAGACCACAGGCAAGTCCCTGCGTCGAAATCCCTCATACAGGGCTTCAACAATCTGAAGATGCGCGCCAGTGATTGTATCGCTCGTATCGCTCATTTTCATTTCTCCTACTTCGGTTCTCCCACTTCAGTCACCGCGATTCAATGCACGCTTTGAGGGCGGCGAGTTCGTCATCCATGAGTCGCATTCCGGCCTCGAACGCGTCGGCCGGCATGGTGTCTGGTTTCGGAAGTGTCATGATGTAAACCGACCCGGAAGGCCCCGCCGGAACGCGCCCGGTCACGTGCCAAACGCCTTCACCCGCGTCGATGAACTCATGGTCGAGGATTCCGTGCTGTTCCTCGTAGTGGGGAATCAATGTGGCCGGTCCCCGCGGGGTTTCCATCTCCCAACAAACGCCGTCCAGCTTCCGGATGGCCTTCACATTGTGGATCGCCCACAACGGCATCGTTTCGGGAGCCGCCATGAAAGCGTAGCTTTCCGGGGCAGGACGTTCGATCTGAATAGTTTTGGTTATGGACATGGTCATTTTGTGCTATCTCCTTTTTAGGTTGTTGGAATTTTCTTTAATTTGTTGGCGGCGACGAGTTTTCTAAGAGTCATCACAAGCACCTCCCGCTCCTTAGCCGAAAGGTGAGAGAAGAACGCTTCGTCGTTCTGGTCCGCCAGCGCGGCAAGCCTGGGCACTACCTCACGGCCTGCAGCCGTGAGTTTCACCTCCTGAAATCGCCGGTCTTCAGCGGCCTCCGCGCGCGTCACGAGGTCTTTGTGAAGCAGCCTGTCAACGAGTTTAGATACCGCCCCGCGGATCAGGCCGCTCGAAGCTGCGAGCCGGCTGGGAGAGGTCTCTCCAGCGTCAAAGAGCTCTCGAAGTATTACCCATTCCGCAACAGTCACCCCGGTAGCTAATCAGATGCCCAAGACTCCCCTCCGGACTCTCCAGCATCAGGCCATGGACCGGGCGCCTTTATTCCCCGCTACCCGCGCTACTCATGGAATGCGAGTGGAGAGCATGGATCGATTCAGGGATGTCCTTTCGACCCTTTAACTCATAGGTGCACATCAATGACACCGAATGCTGGTCGATGACACGGTTCCACATCTGCTCAAGAGAAACGGTCGTGCCGAGACTCACATTCCAGACCAGGCCGACGAGTTCACCGAATCCGCGAACCATCCCGCCTGCGCCGAGGCCGGTGTTCGCCCGGCAATCCCTTATAACGACGTCCACCGCAGCCTCGAAACCCTCGATATTGAACGCGCCGTCACCCATGTAGGCAGCCAGAAGATCCTCAGCGACGAGGCAAACCAGCCTGCCACTTCGTTGAAGGCCCTCGACATCGTGGCCCTCTGCGATGAGCCGCAGCATGTATCCGTCGTAATTTGCCGCACTCAAAATCAATACGACGCCTTCGCCGTTGCGCAGGCCCGCGCTCGCAAAGAGACAGACAGCCTGCCCGACCAAAGCTTCGTCCGTGTAGGGATAGACAATATGGGCGCACGGATGCGGGTCAGTCAAAAGAGCGGCGGAGGCGGCATTCATAAGTAACCAGTGTCGTCCATTTTGCTCAGTGCTGCCTATTTTCCAGGAGAATTGCCCCTCAAATCAATAACTTCCAGCCAACACCCTGTTTGGCCTTCCCTCGCGTATGCTATTTCTCGAACTGAGGGAGGAACTATGTCCAAAGAAAAACCGGCCGGCAGGTCCGCGGTATCGCGATTGGGTTCGTTTTGTAATAATGAAGTTTCTCGCGCAGAACGTCGTGAAGATCGCCCTCGGGGATCCCGCCGCCCGCCCAATACCGTCAACAACTTACCCACCAACAATGCTAAAATTGGGTTCGTTTTTTCGAACCGCCGCAGCCGTTGTTGTCCCGGCGGTAATATACTTTCCCCAGTAGCCCTAAAAAAATCATGAAACAACAGAAAATCGGCATCATAATGAACGGCGTCACCGGCCGCATGGGCACCAACCAGCACTTGGTCCGCTCCATCGTCGCCATCCGCAATCAGGGAGGCGTCCTCCTGCCCGACGGCACCTCGCTCATGCCCGACCCCGTTCTCGTCGGCCGCAACGAGGACAAACTCAACCTCCTCGCCGGAACCCACGGCCTCACCCGCTGGACCACCGATCTCGCGACCTGCCTCGCCGACCCGCAAAATACCGTTTACTTCGACGCCCAAACCACGCAGCGCCGCGTCGCCGACGTCACCGCCGCCATCAAAGCCGGCAAGCACGTCTATTGCGAAAAGCCCATCTCGGAAACCGTGGGCGAGGCGCTCGAACTGGCGCGCCTGGCGAATGAGCACGGGGTGAAACACGGCGTCGTGCAGGACAAGCTCTTCCTCCCCGGCATCATGAAGCTCAAGCGGCTGATTGCCAGCGGCTTCTTTGGACGCATTCTCTCGGTGCGCGGCGAATTCGGCTATTGGGTTTTCGAAGGCGATCTGCAGCCCGGCCAGCGCCCTTCGTGGAATTACCGGCGCGAAGATGGTGGCGGAATCACTGTCGATATGCTTTGCCACTGGCGCTACGTGCTCGATCACGTCTTCGGCGCGGTGAAGAACGTGAATTGCCTCGCCGCCACGCATATCCCGCAGCGTTGGGATGAAGCCGGCAAGCCCTACGAAGCCACCGCGGACGACGCGGCTTACGCATGCCTGGAGCTTGAAAACGGCATTGTCGCCCAGTTCAATTCGTCGTGGACAGTTCGCGTGAATCGCGATGAGTTGTTTGAAATGCAGGTGGATGGCACCGAGGGCAGCGCGGTCGCGGGTCTTCGCAACTGCCGCTCGCAGCATCGCGTCAACACGCCGAAGCCGGTGTGGAATCCCGACGTACCGAATCCCATCGACTTCCGCGCGGGTTGGGAAGAAGTGCCGGACAACACCACGTTCGATAACGCTTTCAAAGTGCAGTGGGAAATGTTTCTGAAGCATGTCGTCCTGGGCACTCCGTACGTTCACGATCTTCTCGAAGGCGCGAAGGGCGTGCAACTGGCGGAACTCGCGCTCGAATCCTCGCGCACCGGCCGCCGCCTCGACGTGCCCACACTCACCATTCCCGGAAAGAAGGCATGAGTGACCTGCTGTGCCGTCTGAGCCTCAATCAGATTACGCTGAACAAACTGTCGCTCGCCGAGTGTGTCGATACCTGCGTGCGCCATCAGTTGAGTTGGATTGGACCGTGGCGCAACAAGGTTGCAGAGCTCGGCGTTGCAGAGAGCGGGCGAATCATTCGCGATTCCGGTCTGCGGGTGTCCGGACTTTGCCGCGGCGGGTACTTCCCCGCCGCCACCGCGAAAGAGCGCGCGGAGCGAATCGACGATAACCTTCGCGCGATCGACGAAGCGGCGGCGTTGCACGCCAACACATTGGTGCTGGTCTGCGGTCCCGCGCCGGATCGCGACATCGATGCCGCGCGAGGCATGGTGGAAGACGGGATCGCGGCCATCGTGAGCCATGCGCACGCAAGTGGCGTGACCCTGGCCATCGAACCGCTGCATCCCATGTTCGCGGCGGATCGCAGTGTAATTTGCCTGGTGGATGAAGCGCTCGATCTCGCGCAGAAGTTTGACGCCGCCGATGTAGGCCTGGCGCTCGACGCCTTCCATATCTGGTGGGATCCGTATGTTTACGACAAATTACGAAAGTGCGCCGGGCGGATTTTCGCGTTCCACGTTTCCGACTGGGCGGTGCCGCTGCCCGATGTTTTCGCGGGACGCAGCATGATGGGAACGGGCGTAATCGAGTTGCGTCGCCTGCGAAACGCCGTGGAAGCAGCCGGTTACACCGGTCCCATTGAAGTCGAAATCATGAATGAGGCAATCTGGAGCCGTCGCGCGGATGACGTGATGGAAGAAATGAAGCGCACTTTCGCGGAGCATTTGTAGATACTTCCCTTGGTTAGTGGCCAGTACCTGCCAGTACCTGCCAGTACCTTATAACTGGTCCGCTGCGAGTACTACGTGCCACTATCGGGTATGAGTTCGTCGCGCATTTTTTCGTGGGCATCGTTATTACTGGTGTTGTCCATCCCGTCCGCATTCGCCGGAACTGCTCTCTCGCTCGGATCTGCAAGCGGGTACAACGTATTTGTTTTGGGAGCGTACGGGACGTCGGGGAACACCGATATCGAGGGCGCTGCCGCCGTCGGCGGCAACTTCACATCGACCGGTTCTCTTAGTTTCAACGATATGCCAGGTAGCGTAACGGTTTCCACGCCCAGCCTGGTTGTCGGTGGCAATCTGAGTCTGGATGGCGGCCAGATGTACAGCCCGGGAAACGCCCTGGTTGTGGGCAACGTGACTTCCAGCAGCAACTTCACGTTCCAGCACAATCTGACCTACGGAACTCTCGGGAGCGACATTCTCGTGGACGGCACGAAATCCAACGGAGCCTCCCTGCCTTTCAGTTTCTCGACCGTAGGGACCTCGCTCGTGCAGCTCTCCGGCACTCTCAACGGGCTCCAGGCCAACGGGACCGTGGCTGTCAGCGGTCCCAATTACACGCTGAACGCGACCGGCTGCACACTGTGCGTCTTCGATCTGACGGTCGGAAACTACTCGAACGGGGCGATCAATATCAATGCGCCAACAGGCGCCACTGTTGTGATTAATGTCCCGGGCGCGACAGACTCGTTTACCAACAGCTCCATCAACTACACCGGAGGCGCCACCGCGAGCGACACGCTTTTTAACTTCGACGCGGCCACCACCCTGATGACCAGCGGCTTCACCATGTATGGCTCTGTTCTCGCCCCTGACGCAGCATTTACCGGGACCAGCGGAAGCCTGAATGGTGAGTTGATCGCCGCCAGCGTCAGCGGACAATCCGCTGAATTTGAAAGCGGAGACATCTTCAGCGGCAACCTGGGAACGGCGCCGGGAGTGCCCGAACCTTCCACGTGGTTCCTGATGGGCACAGCGCTTCTCGCCTGTCTCGCGCTCCGCACCAAACGCACCGCGACATCGAACACCACCGGCGCGTGAAGACCAAAAACATTTTCGCCGCCCGATGTGCTATAGTGGTTTTGTATACGAAGTTGATCCGCGCTTTCCCTTTCCGTTGTAGCAGTAGTGGACCTCGCCGATTTTTTCTGTACCAAAACCAATAGATGACAACCTTTTCAGATTTAATTGCCTCACCCGTCCTGCGCAAGAACCTTGCGTCGGCGAAATTCGTTGAGCCCACGCCGATTCAGGCGCAGGCCATTCCCCCCGCTCTTCTAGGCCTCGATGTAGTCGCCACCGCCCAAACGGGCACCGGCAAAACGCTGGCCTTCTCGCTCCCGATTATTGAAATTCTGGGGCGGACCACGTTGAGCAGCAAACCGCAGGTCCTCGTCCTCACTCCGACGCGCGAACTGGCAATCCAGATTTATGAAGCTTTCACCGCGATCGCGATGAACACCGGCATTCGCGCCGCTGTCGTCGTGGGCGGCATGAGTGAACAGAAGCAGCTGCAGGCGATGAAGCGCGGCGTACAGGTCGTGATTGCCACGCCCGGCCGTCTTTGCGATTTCCTGAAGCGGAGACTGGTAGCGCTCGATGGCGTGAAAATCGCCGTTCTCGACGAAGCCGACCGCATGCTCGACATGGGTTTTATTCCCGACGTCGAACGCATTCTCCGGCTTACCGCTCCGGAACGCCAGACCATGTTCTTTTCGGCAACCTTTGAAACCGGCGCCACTGCGGCTCTGATTTCGAAGCATATGAAGAACCCGACGCGCATCGCGGTTGGGTCCACCACCAAGCCAGCCGAAAACATCGAAATGCACATTTATCAGGTGGATCAGGATCGCAAACTCGGACTCCTGAACAACCTGCTGAAGGCACAACACGGTTCGTTCCTCGTTTTTGCGCGCACCAAACACGGCGCGGAGAAACTGGCGAAGAAGCTGGCTGCCGGTGGCGTCAAATCCACGGCAATCCACGGCGACCGTTCGCAGAACCAACGCAACGCGGCTCTCAAGGGCTTCCAGGACGGCCAGTATCGCGTTCTGGTTGCAACCGACGTCGCAGCGCGCGGCATCCACGTGGATAACATCTCTCACGTGGTGAATTACGATCTGCCGCAGGCTCCGGAAGACTTTATCCATCGCGTGGGACGCACGGGACGCGCAGGCGCCGCCGGTGTGGCTTCCACTTTTGCGACCAGCGCCGAGCGCAACAGCATTCGCGCGATTGAGCGCACGTTGAAGATGACGCTGACACGCCGCGATCTGCCCGAGGGGATTGTGCGCGAAGACCGTTCGGTCGCTCCGGTAATTGTGATGCCGACACGGCAGGACAATGCGGCAAAGCGATTCGGCGGCAAAACTTCGTTCTCGTCGTTCAAACCGCGCGGCCGCCGTTTCGCTGGCCGCTAACCTTACTTCGAATCAACCCAGGTAATACCCGTGAGGCTGCCCTGCCCCGACAGCAAGATTTTGCTGTCGGAGCCGTCCAGCCTCGCGCCGTATACGTTCCCACTCAGATCGGTGTAATACATCCGCCCGCCCTTCAGGTCGAGCGAGATGCCGATCCCTTCTTTCAAGCCACTGACAAGAATCTCCTGCGGCCCTTTCCCCGGATCCATCGGCGCGCGGCTGACCGTGTTGCCGCGCGGAGGATCGCCGCGATCCGTCCAGTACATCGTGCGGTGAGCCAGATCGAGATCCATATCGATCGGCTCCGGCAGCTTGTCGAACAGCGTTTCGATGTCAGTGCGATGCAGCGCATCCTGACCCTTTGGAATTTCCAGGTTGGCGCGGAAGATGCGACCGTTGCCGCCGCTTCCCTTCTGCGTCCAGTAGACTTTCCCGCCATCCACATCGAGCGCGATCCCGACACACCAGTTGGTGGCGTCTTTGCGCGCGGCGTCGCCCTGCGCGGTTTCCACCAGCGTTTCAATATTCGAGCCGTCGAGATTCGAGCGCATGATCCGCATGCCTTCACGATCCGACCAATAGAGCTTGCCGTGCTTCGCATCCAGCTTGAGTTGCTTGGGAGTCCAGGTACCGGCGGCGGCCACGATCGTTGTCAGATTGCCGCCATCGAGATCGGAACGTTCGATGGTGCCGTCGTTGGCCGCGGGGCGGCCCATGTTGGTCCAGTAAATGTGTTTTGAAACGGCGTCAACTACGATACCGTCGGGACCGGCATTACGGCCAGCGAGGAGAACCTTGAGATCGCTGCCATCGTCATTCGCGGAGAGCACGCGGCCCCCCGCCGGGCCACCGATGCTGAGATAGAAAAGGCGACCGGCGTGTGCCGGGATCGTCGCGAAGACGAAGATTGACGCTATACACACGTAGCGAAGCATAGTGATGAAAGTATACCCCCGTTTGTCACCGAGCGGGAGAGACCGCGTCGACCGCGAAACCGGCTGACGTGGGGCCAACGCCTTCGATCGAAAACATGGCAGCCGCGGCCGAACCGTGCAGTTGCTTCAACGCAACGCCTGCCGTAGCGGGAGAAAGCAGATAGAACCGAACAATTGAGGCGTCTCCGGATCTTGCCGCGCCGGCTTCGGTCAGCGCGCGATCCAGACGCTGAATCGCTAGGGCGGCGTCTTTCTCTTCGACGCCGAATGACACCTGGGTACCGGAAAATGCCAGGCTCGGGGCCGTCAGCCCGCCGCCGCGGGAGACGCCTTCGCAACTGGCCTCGGTTTGCCAGGCCAGGCGCCTGGATTGCACAAGATCGATCGCCGCGCCGGTAAAGCGCGACGTTATCATTCGGAGAAGGTCCGGCGCATCGTCCAAAGTACTCACAAAGCACGTGACAGATAACGCGGCGTTGCCATTCATTTTTGCCGCGAGTTGATCGATCGATTTCTGAAGAAGAGGCATCAGAGGATCGGCCGGAGCTGTGGCGACAACTGTCTCGACGGAATGAAATGTAACCCCATCCCGGTTGACTTCCTTTTTGCCAACCGAGACGGTTTCGAGAACGATCTGCGCATCGTCGAGCGGCAGCGCACCCACCTGCAGGACGCTGACCGACGGAAGCGGACCGTGTTTATCGCCGAGCACGTCGCTGACGATCTGAGGAATGCGGCGCACGTCGCCGTTGCCGGCGGAAATCGCGCGGATGTGGACGATCGGCGCGCCGCCGTTGAGTTTAAGGATTGCCTTGAGGGCGTCGCGCGTCTGTTCGGAGAGCAAACCCCGGCCGGAAAGCGGGGAGACGTTGAACGTGAGCCGACTGGTCTCGCCGAGCGCGATCAGCGGCGGGTCTTTCGGGAGGTTCAGCGTTTGATTGTTCTTATCCTGCTGTGTTGCGGGAGGCCGCTGGGCATAAACGACGACGCCCAACAAGATCACGCCGACAACGCAAATCCATTTCCGTCGCATAGAATCTGTAAAATTCGATTCTAGCGAAACCTGTTTCTTTCGGTCTCCCGCCCCGATCAGTTGCGTTCTGAGGGTGCGCGGCCTTAGCCCAGCGTCGAATCCGCGCCCAGTAAGCCTGCCGCCATCTTTCGGCGGAGTCGATCCCATAAGACCGTAAGCTTACCCTCGGTGCGAGAGTCCGGCACCACCTCGACGATCATGACGCCAACGACGAACTCGCCGTCGCCGGTGGGACGACAGTGCCGAATCTCGCCCATGATCATCTCGGATTCCGTCTCAACATAGACGCGCGCAGCCAAGCCGATCGCACAGGGAATGCGAAGACCCAACCCGAAGGGAGAAATGTCCGTCACTGTCGCCTGATATGAAGTGGTTCCGCTGTCGCACACAATACCGACAGTCAATGTCCCGTTAGCGGGCATCCTCGCCTCACGACGGCGGGACATCGTGAGAGCGATTGAAATTCCCCATTTGGCGCCGATCGGCTGGCATCCGACTACCACGCCCGACAACAGGATGTGGTCGAACAGAAGCGTGGCGGGCGATTGGTCCGCCACGCGGATGTCGCACCGAACATGGAGAATACCGGCATCGATGCCAACCAGTTCGCAAATGAAATCGGGCAGGCTGGGTCCCGAGATGTGTACGAGTGCTCGTTGAGCCCGTTCTCTGACGGGCACCCTCACCGAGGCCGGTGCCCGAGGCAATGCGAAAACGTGCATGTCATTTCGTTGAAGGTTCACTACTATCACCTCTCGCCCACATTCGCACCCAGGACATCTGCCAGTTACGCGTTTATATTATCCCCGATAACTGCACCAATATTGAATACAAAACATCATGATGCGACAAAATGCCGCAGTATATATGGCTAAATATTGAGTTATATTCAATAGTCTAAAGGACACGACGTACTCCCCTTCACACAGGATGCAGCCCCGATGATATGGTCCCGAATCTGTATAAAGTGTAGTTCCGGTTTACTTCGCCGATCTAAAACACGCAATCTCCGGGAGCGGTTAATTCGTTTCGCCGTCGCCCCCTATCGCTGTGAGTGCTGCGACGCTCGCGGGTTCCGTCTGCGTTTTCGCATCGCGCGCAGGCCCGCCCATGTCAACGCGGAGGATCGCGTCGCGTGATAAGTATGTGCGATTCGGGACAATCTCAACACGAAATTCATAGCGCGGGAATAACCACAATGGAGCGCCAGATGCGTGATTATAATAACTTTGAAAACGGAACCCCGGAAATCAGACCCGGTATCTGCACGCCCCCGGCCACAATGAAAGACTGGCTGCGGCGAACGCCCCTGACCCTGATCTTAAGTCCAGCCTGCAAAGATCTCGCCGAATATTGCAGAGCACGCTTCGATGTAACGCTGTTGGGCCTCTGCAGTAATGGCCAGGAAGCTCTCGACACGATTCTTGCCCGAAAGCCGGATTTTGCCATCCTGGATCTGGATATTTTCACGCGGGCCTTTTCGCAGGTGATCCGGCGCGTCCGCAACGCCGGTTCAGAAACCCATTTTATAGTCGCCTCGGATTGCCGGGACGAAACCGCAATTCGGGAGTTGTTTCGCGGCGGATGCGACGGCTATGTATTCACCCAAGAGCATCCGCAGAGCGTTTTCGATGCGATCGATTCTATCCGCGACGGCTGGCAATATTTGAGTCCCACGCTCCGGCGGGAAATGATCGACGGGAACCAAAAGTCAGATCCTGCAGCCCAACTGAGCAAACGGCAATACGAAATATTCATACTGCTGGTTCGTGGAGTTCGTCCGAAGGATATCGCGAGATCTTTGAAGATCAGTCCGAAAACGGTGGATACCCACCGCGCCGCGCTGATGCGAAAACTTGCCATCCACAGCGTTGCCGGACTGGTGCGGTTCGCAATCGCCAGGGGACTCACCCTAGCGTCGGGGCAGATTCCGAATTGAAGATACTAACCCTCGCGAAGTGCAGTAATATAACCTTCGCAAGTCAAGGGAGACTGGCGCAGGAACGGACTTTCACGTATCCTAAGACTGGTCTGTTATCCCGACCTGGAAAATTTGCCGGACTTACGGTAGCCGCTCAAATTGAGCGGACCGTTTCAAGCTCCAATTACATCTTTGTTTCCCGCAGCGATTTTCTAAAATGCGTTACTTTTCGGAAAATCTTCGGTCCGGATGGAAAGGCGGAGCGCAATTATGCGACGTCGCCGCCCGGGCACCAGATCGGGGCAGGATGATTCCTACACGCTCCAGTGCCGCATCCCAGATAGCACTCCCGTGGATTATCCGCCTTCGGTATGTGATGGCTGTCTGGCAGATAGCCCGAATTATCGCAGTGAAATGGTTGTTCCACATCGAACTGCCTACGCCGTGGGTGTTCCTGCCGCCAGTAATCGTGATTCTAAGCAATATCTGGCTCTCCATGCGAGTTACCGTTAAAGACCGGCCAGTCCGGGTTACGGACGCGGCCTTTGTCACGGGCATGTTCGTCATCGACATACTTTGCCTGACCGCCACACTGATGTTGTCGGGCGGCCCGGAAAACCCCTACAGCGCGCTTTATCTGGTGGACATCGCACTTTCGCCGACGATTCTGCGGAAGCGGCAAACATGGGCGCTCGGTACGCTGGCCTGCCTTTGCTTCGCGTGCGTGTTCCGCTTTTATCTCCCGATTCCGGCACTGGAAATCTACGTTCGGGGAGACAGTACCGTGCACCGGCTCGGAATCTGGCTGGCCTTCGCCCTCGCGACATGTCTCGTCACGGTGTTTTCCGGCAAGATATCGGAGTTGCTGTTCGAAAGGACGCACGCGCTCCTTCATGTGCGGGAGGAGTTGGCAAAAAAAGACCGATTGGCCTCCTTAGCCACGCTGGCAGCCGGGGCCGCGCATGAACTAAGCACTCCACTCGCAACCATCGCAGTGGTTGCGAAAGAGCTGGAACGGTTTGCCACACGAAGCGTGCCAAATGCCGCCATCGCCAGGGACAGCCGCCTGATTCGAACCGAGGTCGACCGCTGCCGCCATATTCTGCGGAGAATGAGCATTGAGGGGGGTGAACCGGCCGGCGAGGCAATGGCGACCCTCACCGTAGACGCATTGCTGGCTGAAGTGCGTGGCGCATTCCCGGTGCCGGACCGGCTGCAAGCCGAAATCGAGAACTCAGGCGGCGCAATTGTTGTCACTATACCGCGACACGCGGTGGAACAGGCTCTGATTGCCCTGATTGAGAATGCCTTTGATGCGAGCCCGGCGGACGAACCCGTCTGGCTGCGCGTGTCGACATTCGGCCGCCCGGGTCACGGGTCAGTGAGGTTCGAGATCAAGGACCACGGCTGCGGAATGTCCGCGGAGTCTTTGCGTCATGCCGGTGAGCCATTTTATACGACTAAGGAACCGGGCAAAGGGATGGGCCTCGGAGTTTTTCTCGCACGCACACTGGCGGAGCGGCTGGGTGGACGGTTATTGCTGAATTCATCGGACGCGGGAACGACCGCGACTATGGAAGTCCCCCTGTCCCACGCTGCTGCCGCGGTCACGATATGACGGAATCGGCGAATGAGCTTGTCGCTTTGGTCATCGACGACGACGAAGCATTTCAGGATCGCCTTCGCCTCGCGCTGGCCGATCGCGGCTGGGATGTCAAAGCCGCCCGCGATGGCGCAACGGCGATCCGGCTGGCGGCCGCGTTCAGTCCCGATCTGATAATCGTTGACCTGAGGTTGCCAGGCATGGATGGCCTCGATATCATTCACAAACTTCATCAGGTGGATGACAGCACGTGTATTATCATGCTGACCGGTTACGGCAGCATCGCGACGGCGCTGGCCGCGACAAAGCTGGGCGCCAGCCATTATCTCAGCAAACCGGTGGATGCGGACCAGATTCTGGATGCTTATCAGAATATTGTGAACGGCGCATCCGACCGGGAGCACGAGATTCCGGACAAAAATGTTCCCAGCCTGGCTCGGGTAGAGTGGGAATACATTCAGCGGATTTTGGCGGACTGTGAGGGCAATATTTCGCAGGCCGCCAAGCTTCTCGGTTTGCATCGGCGATCGCTGCAACGGAAGCTCTTCAAACATCCACCCCGGAAGTGAAGTGACAACAGCCTTGGCTTGGCATATTGGATGGCCTTGCATCAGTCCAATATGGATGGTATTCTGCCAATATGCAGTTCCGGCCAGACTTGGACAGCACGCTGGAGACGCCACTTTACCGGCAATTGGGCGGTTATGTGCAACGACTCATCAGCGGCGGGGATTTGCAGGCGGGGGACCGCCTGCCGCCAACTCGCGAATTGGCTGGTCAACTTGGACTGAACCGAACTACCGTCTCCGCCGCCTATGAATGGCTGGAGTCCGAAGGCCTGATTCAGGGCGCTGTCGGACGCGGCAGCTTTGTATTGGGGAAAGCGCTGGCCGACGCCGGCGTCGACTGGTCGCGCGCGCTGACGCCTTCGATGTTCGCTTCGAGCGGATCGCCGGCGGCGAATGTGATCGATTTCTCCAGTTCGCGCCCATCGGAGCACCTGTTTCCGCTGAAAGAGTTCCGGGAATGTTGCGGTGAGGTGCTCGCCGGCGTGGAACTGCAGTCTCTTTTGCAATTGGGCTCGCCCCTCGGTCACGCTCCGCTGCGGGCCTGGCTGCTCGCCCGCGCGCGGCGGCAGGGCTTTGCCAGCGACAGCGACGACATCCTCATCACCAACGGCTGCCAGCAGGGGCTCGATATTCTGCGGCGCGCGCTCACGCAGCCGGGCACCAGAGTCGCGATTGAAGAGCCGGTGTATCCGGGATTGCGGAATCTGTTTCTCGATGCCGGCGCGGATCTCATCGGGGTGCCCGCCACCACGGAAGGAATGGATCTCCACGCGCTGCGCCGGGCGCTCGATGGCGGCGCGAAGGTTGTCGTGATTACCCCCTCGTTCCAGAATCCGACCGGCGCCACGATTCCGGTCGCCGCGCGCCCGGCGCTGATCGCGATGACTCGCGCGGCGGGAGCGGTGGTTATCGAAAACGATCTTTACAGCGACCTCGTTTATCGCCAGGGCTATCGACAGAGCGGCGGCACCATGCCACGCCTGAAGTCATACGACCCCGATGTGATTCTGCTGGGCAGTTTTTCCAAGATCGCATTTCCGGGCGTGCGGGTGGGATGGATCATCGCGCCCAAACCCGTGATCGCGCGCGCTGCCGAATTGAAGCAGCTGACCGATCTTCACACCGATCAGTTATCGCAGGCGTTTCTGCTGCATTTCGCGGAATCGGGGCGGCTGGCGAAGCATGAGGCCACGGTCATCGCGGCCGGTAGTGAAAAGCTGCGCGCGGTGGAGCGAGCCTGCCGGAAGTATCTTCCTGGCTGCCGGTATCTGGTTCCAGACGGCGGCATGAATATGTGGATTGAATTGCCGGAAGGGCTGGACGCGGGCGCACTGCGTGGGCTGGCGCGGCAGGCGGGTGTGGACTATCTGCCGGGGCGGTATTTTTCCGTGTCGCGCTCGCTCGACAACGGCCTGCGGCTGAGTTTTGCGGGGCTGGAACCCGCGGAGATTCAGCGGGGCATCGGGATTCTTGGCGGCGTGATCGACGCTGCCGCAACATCACGTGACGACGCGTCCAGGCCGACGCTGGCATTTGTTTAGACGATAGTGAACAACAAAGAGGAGACAAAGATTATGGTTTACAACGAAGATTTCCGGTTAAAAGTCGGCCTGGCTGAAATGCTGAAGGGCGGCGTGATTATGGACGTGGTGAACGCCGAACAGGCCGTGATCGCGGAAAAAGCGGGCGCCTGCGCGGTGATGGCGCTCGAACGCGTGCCGTCCGATATCCGTAGAGATGGCGGCGTGGCGCGCATGTCCGCGGTCAGCATGATGCGCGAGATTATGGCCTCCGTCACGATCCCCGTGATGGCCAAGGCGCGCATCGGGCACTTCGTGGAAGCTCAGATTCTACAGGCGATGGGCTGCGATTACATCGACGAAAGCGAAGTGCTGACGCCGGCCGATGAAGAACACCACATCGATAAAAAGACATTCAAGGTGCCGTTCGTTTGCGGCGCGCGCAATCTGGGCGAGGCGCTGCGGCGCATTGCCGAAGGCGCGGCGATGATCCGCACCAAGGGCGAAGCTGGTTCCGGCAACATTGTGGAAGCGGTGCGGCACATGCGGACTATCATCCGCGAAATGCGGCAGCTCACGGTGCTGGGCAAGGAAGAACTGGTTCACGAGTCGAAAATTCTGGGGGCGCCGCTGGAACTGGTGGAGTGGGTAGCGGAGCACGGCAAGCTGCCGACGCCGAACTTCTCGGCGGGCGGCATTGCAACACCGGCCGACGCAGCTCTGGTGATGCATCTGGGCGCGGAGGCGGTGTTCGTGGGCTCGGGAATTTTCAAGAGCGACGATCCGGCCGCGCGCGCGAAGGCCATCGTGATGGCGACCACGTATTACAAAGATCCGCAGAAGCTACTGGAGGCGAGCGAAGGTCTCGGTTTCGCCATGCCCGGCCTGGATATTTCGAAGCTGCCGGAAAGCGAACTGATGCAGACGCGTGGGTGGTAGATATGGCGACCGCAAAAAAGCGGGTCGGGGTCCTCGCATTGCAGGGGGACTTCGACGCTCACGCGAAAGCGATCACGCTGGCGGGCGGAGAAGCTGTGGAAGTTCGCACGGCGGAGCAGTTGCTCGCTGTTGACGGTCTGGTTATTCCTGGCGGAGAGAGCACGACCATGCTCAAACTGCTGAACATGATGGAACTGCTGGAACCGCTGGCTGAGTTCGCACGGGCAAAACCTGTTTTTGGCACGTGCGCCGGAGCGATTCTGCTGGCAACGGAAGTGCTCAATCCTTCGCAGCAGAGTCTGGGCGCGATGGATCTGACGGTGGAGCGCAACGCGTATGGGCGGCAGATCGATAGCCGTGTTGCTAACATTTCTCCAGGCGCGGATTTCCGGAAACGGGCGGGAGAAGGCGACGTGGAAGCGGTCTTTATCCGCGCGCCCATCATTCGCCGGACGGGCCCGGAAGTGAAAGTGCTGGCCGAGTACGGCGGCGATCCGGTGCTGGTGGAACAGGGGCGGCATCTGGTGGCGACATTCCATCCTGAATTGACTCACGACGCGAGGGTACACAAATTATTCCTGAGCAAGATCTGAAACACGTGGTTTTTGTGTGCATCGGCAACGTTTGCCGGAGCCCGATGGCGGAGGGATTCGCGAATTGCTACGGCTCGGATGTGCTGCGCGCGGAGAGCCGCGGGCTGGCGCCTGTGCCGCATGTTCCGAGCCAGGGCGTTCTTGCGATGCGCGAGAAGAACATCGATATTTCCAAACACATTTCGCGGCGGTATGATCCGGTTGCCGGGGCGATGGCCGATGTTGTGGTGAATATGTCGGACTATCCGCTACCGGGAGTTCAGCCGCGCAATGTGATTGTGTGGAAAGTTGTGGACCCTTATGGGCAGCCGCTGGCGGCTTTTCAGAAGACCCGCGACGCGCTTGAGAAGCAGGTGATGAGCCTGATTCTGGAGCTGCGCAGGGCTGGCAGGAAAAGGGCCGGGGCGTAGGCGGGGGACTTCGGGTCCGACTCAGACGACCGGAGGGTATCGGCAGGCCCTCGCCCGTTCTTCTGGTGTCATGAGCTCGAACCCGGGCCGTGACCAAATTCGGTCACGGAGGCTCTAGCGGTTAGTTCTTCATGCCAACTCTCAAGCTTCGCTGGCGTCTCAAAACGCCGCAAATGCATGCTCCTAGAGTGATTGTCCGCTGTCGGCCCCAAAACTGCTACGTGTCTCGGGTCCCGCGATTCCGCGGAGACGACTGGAGATATTCGAATGCGCTTTCCCCTTTACACGAAAACGATCCTCACGCTCATCGCCTTGCTTCTTGCGGTGATCGCATTGAAACCACTCTTTCAACCCCAGGCCGTCATGGCGCAGGGAGCCTATGGCGGCATCCAATTCTCCTATAGCGGAGGCAACCACGCCTTTTTCAATGCCAACACCGGCGATGTTTGGGAATACGGCGACCATGGCAACTTCCGCAATCACTATAAAATAAGTGAATTCGGTAAGGATCACAGGCGTTAAAAGAGACGCGTCCGGTGGCGACGCCCCAGGGTTGTCGATTCCTGTTGAACAATGTCGTGTCGTGAAGAAACGGGCAGCCACAAAGTCATTTACTGTGCTGCCCGGAGCCCGGCCAGTGGAAACCCACACGGCGCGCGACAGAGCAGTTTCGGAATTATCGTAGATCTGTGATCCGGCGCAGGACGCGGCGAAACGCCACGAGGCCGCGCAAAGCGCGGCCGTACAGACTGAAGTCCGTACCCACAATACTGTCCGCATTCGGGCTATAGAATCGGTAAAATTGCTCTAACCGGCGATTGGCGGCTAGCTGACCAGTGACCGGAACAGGACAAGATCGAATCACCTGTAGCGAAAAGAATCGCCGATGGTTCAGTGGGAACCCAGAATGAATTTACACCGGGAAACGGATGTTCTCATCGTCGGCGCCGGACCGACGGGCCTGGTGCTGGCCCTTTGGCTGGCACGGCTGGGTGTTCGCGTGAGGATTCTCGACAAGACCGCGGGGCCAGTGACGACATCACAAGCGCTCGCCGTGCAGGGACGCACGCTTGAGTTCTACAGCCAAATCGGCATCTCCGACGCGGTGGTCAAATGTGGAGTCCAGGTCGACGCCCTCAACTTCTGGGTGACCGGGAAGCACATCGCACGTGCCGCCTTCGGCGGCGCTGGGGCGAGCCTCAGCCCGTTCCCTTACGCGCTCATTTTTCCACAGGCTGAGCACGAGCGGCTGTTGATCGACTCCCTGAGTGAGGTTGGCGTTCAGGTCGAGCGCCAGACGGAGGTCATGCAATTCGAGAATACGAACTCTCGCGTCCTCGCCCGACTCACACTACCGGACGGGACATCGGAGACTTGCGAGGCGGCTTATATCGCCGGATGCGACGGCGCACATTCCGTCGTGCGTAAGACGCTGGGGATCAGGTTTCCCGGCGCTGCTTATGCACATCTCTTCTATGTCGCCGACGTACAGGGCAGCGGACCCGCGATGAACGGTGAAGCGCACGTTGGCCTGGAAGAGAGCGACTTCCTGGCTGTCTTCCCGTTAAAGGGCGAAGGTCGCGCCCGTCTCGTCGGGGCTGTGCGCGCGGGAGGCGAAACCGGGGTCGGGGAACTAACCTGGAACGATGTGAGCAAGCGCGTGATCGAATGGATGCGTATCGATGTCGAGCGCGTGAATTGGTTCTCGACCTACAGAGTACACCATCGAGTCGCCGATCATTTTGGCAAAGGCCGGGCGTTCCTGCTCGGCGATGCCGCCCATATTCACAGCCCCGTGGGTGGGCAAGGCATGAATACAGGAATCGGTGACGCCGTCAATCTTGCCTGGAAACTTGCGTCAGTCCTGCAGGGCCGTGCTCATGCATCACTCCTCGATAGCTTCGAACGGGAGCGAATCGCCTTTGCCCGACGCCTGGTTGCAACGACCGATCAGGCGTTTACCGGAGTGACGAGTCCGAGCGCCATCTCCCGGTTTATGCGACTCGACATCCTGCCCCTTCTCATCCCTGTTTTATTCAGGTTCAGGATATTACAACGCTTCATGTTTCGCACCCTTTCACAGACGGCTGTCAACTACCGTCACAGCAGCTTAAGCGAAGGACGCACGGGAACCGTTCATGGCGGCGATCGTTTACCGTGGGTGAGCACCGATTTAAACGGCCTCGACAAAGACAACTATGCGCCCCTCGCTTCACTGGACTGGCAAGTCCATGTGTATGGCAATGCCACGCCGGAACTGCATGCTGTGTGTATTGAACGAAAACTGGCGCTCCACACGTTTCCATGGCGTCCGGAGATGAGCCGCACGGGCGTACGTCGAAATGCCGCCTATCTCGTGCGACCGGACGGCTACGTCGGCCTTACAGATTCCAGCGGCAAAGCCGCAGCGTTACTTCGGTATCTCGAAACATGGAATATCGCACCAAAGCCGTAGGAACGCGCGGCTCAAACCGAGGGTTTCAGCGTCCCGGCCGATTTCTGCGGCGCACGCCCCGGGGACGATACCAACCGGATCAGGAAACAGCCAGGCTTCATTTCGACGCAGTGCACCGGGGTATCGAAGGCGGTACCGTGTTTATGAACCTCGGAGCGTCCATTCTATCGATCATGAATATCACCTGGGCGCGTCGCAGAGGAGAACTGGGCAACGTTTGCCGGAGCCCGATGGTGGAGGGATTCGCGAGTTGCTACGGCTCGGACGTGCTGCAGGCGGAGAGCCGCGGGTTGGCGCCGGTGCCGCATGTTCCGACCCAGGGCATTCTCGCCATGCGCGACGCGATCGAGAAGCAGGTGATGAGTTTGATTCCGGAGTTGCGTAAAGCCTGCAGGAAAGAGACTCCGGCGTAAGCGGACGCGTGAGTGCTTCGCGTCGCGACCTGCGGCTTAGGGACGCGCGCTTCGCTCGACCGAAGGCAGGCGGAACCGCCCAATGCCACTTAAATAAGTCTTGGCGCAGCCAAAGGTTCTGGATTATGTTGCAGATATATGGAACAGGCGTGGGAGGACACGTTTTCGCTGTCCCAGCGGGGTATATCGAGTGGCGTGGTCGAGTATCTGCAAAAGCAGGCGGGGCTCAGGATAAGGCAAAGCATCTATACGGCACAGGTCGTCATCTGGCTGATGATCCTGCAGCGGCTGCAGCCGCTTGGGACTTTGGCAACCGGCGTGGAAGCATTGCTGGCCGGGGTGGCCGATTCGTTGCTGAGCCAATGCGAGAGAGCGCGGAGGAAACGAATCTCGCGCCGCACCGGCGGCTACAGTCAGGCGAGAGAGAGGTTGCCGACGCTATTATGCAGGCAAGTGCTGGCAGAACTGATCACACGGCTGCGAGAGATCCTGAATCCCTCCGGTGGCCGCCGCGCGTATCTTCTGGACGGTTCGTCGCTGGAACTGGAAGCAAGCCCGGCGCTGCGGAAAGCTTTCCCTCCGGCGCAAAACCAGCACGGACAAGCGCACTGGCCGATTCTGCGCATTGTGGCGGTGCATGAACTGGAAACAGGACTGGCCGAAGAGCCTTGCTGGGGGGCGATGTACGGGAACGATGCCGTGAGCGAACAGCAACTGGCGAATCAGGCGATGGCTTCGCTGGACCCTGATTCCATTCTGGTGGGAGACCGTAACTTCGGAGTGTTTTCCATTGCGTGGCAGGCACGACAGCGTGGTTTGGACGTGGTGATCCGTCTGAGCGAACAACGGGCGCGCAAGCTGGCCGGCGGACCGATCAGCGTCGAAGCAGAGCGGATGGTGCGCTGGACTCCGAGCCGCTTTGACGGACGCAGGCAGGGTGGGATGCCGGAAGGGGCGGTGATAGAAGGCCGCCTGATCGCGGTGCGCATCGGCGGGGGCCAGTCCAAACAGTGGCTCTACCTGTTCACCACGGTTGCGTTTCCGCAAGCTGAGGTCGTGACCCTATATGGAAAGCGCTGGAACATTGAAACCGATCTGCGCTCGTTAAAAAGAACGGTACGGCTCCATCACATTGCGGTCCGCAATGAAAGCATGATGGAGAAGGAACTATTCACCGCCGTGGCCGCTTACAATCTGGTGCGGGCGGTCATAGCGTTAGCGGCCCGCCGTCATAATTTTTCTCCGCGACAACTCAGCTTCACGTTTGCGCTCAACGGGCGGAACCGCCCAATACCACTTAAATTTTCATTGGGAGGAAGGAGCAGGTGGTAACTGCTTAGATGAGAAGCGATTACGGATATTGGCGTTGAAGAAGATTCCTTTGGATTCAGCTATCAGC
>Ga0182024_10000892_pt1 | contig 77115 bp, 61 predicted proteins | sample P32metaG_FD_120480 | JGI IMG/M metagenome (GOLD analysis project Ga0182024, IMG submission 120480) | Permafrost microbial communities from Stordalen Mire, Sweden - P3-2 metaG (Illumina Assembly) | ecosystem: Environmental > Terrestrial > Soil > Wetlands > Permafrost | place: Sweden: Stordalen...
GCCAATGCCCAGCGCCAGTGTAACTGCGGCGATTACCGTAAAGCCCGGCGATTTGCACAGCATCCGTACGCCGTGGCGAACGTCCTGCACCAGCTGCTCGAGCCAGACCAGGCCCCACACTTCCCGGGTATTTTCTTTTACCCGGGTCACGTTGCCGAACTTGCGCATCGCTCCGTAATGCGCGTCCTCCGGCGACATGCCGCGCTCGATGTTGTCGCGGGTCTCGATGTCGAGGTGATCGCGGATGTCCTGGTCGAGGTCGTCCAGCATGCGTTTGGGACGCTTCATGATTTGCCCTCCTGCTCCGCCGGGCGCAGAATCCGGGCGATCGCTCCGGCGAGCTTGTCCCACTTGCTGGTCTCGGCGTCCAGTTGGCGGCGGCCTTTGGCGGTGAGGCGGTAGAACTTCGCGCGGCGATTGTTTTCAGAGGTGCCGTCTTCGACCGAAATCCATTTACGCTTGATGAGGCGGTGCAGCGCCGGGTACAGGGAGCCCTGTTCGACTTGCAAGACGTCGTCGGAGTTGAATTCGATGGCTTTGGCGATAGCGTGGCCATGGACTGCCCCACGGAGCAGAGTGCGCAGGATCAGCAGGTCCAGAGTGCCCTGCAGTAATTCGATGCGTTCGGCACGTTCCTTGGTAGACATTCTAGGCGAGGCTACCGCGCTTCCAGTAGAATGTCAAGGTGAGAGCGCGGAACATAGGCGGGTTCGCCGGGCTCGGAAACGAGTCGCGCGGTCTGGCGGTCCGCTCGATCAAGGTTGGCGTGTGCCGCATCGAAATAGGGGTGCCGCACGGAAATGTTATGATCGTGCTGCCGTCCCGCGGTTTGCAGCGCGGCGGCCCGGCGACCACCAGCAGTGAAAACTCTTTCTTATTGAGGACACCTGAATGGCCACACGCGTAAAAGCATTCTCCGCAGCCACTCGATCCACTCCGTTAGCTGCTGCCACCATCGAACGCCGCGATATTCAGCCGCGCGACGTCCAATTCGACGTTTTATTCTGCGGCGTCTGCCACTCGGACATCAGCACGGCACGCAGTATTTGGCCGGACGTGATGTATCCCTGCGTGCCGGGCCACGAAATCGTGGGCCGGGTAACCAAAGTGGGCAGCGATGTGAAGGGATTCAAGCCGGGCGATTTCGCGGCGGCGGGCTGCATGGTGGATTCCTGCCGGACCTGCGTCAGTTGCAAGTTAGGGCTGGAGCAATACTGCGACACAGCGCCTCCGAACGGGATGATTCTCACCTATAACGGCCCCGATAAATATTTTCCGGGAAAACCTACCTACGGCGGCTACTCCAGCCAGATCATGGTGGACGAGCATTTCTGCCTGCACGTGGACGGTAAGCAGAATCTGGCGGCCGTGGCGCCGCTCTTGTGCGCCGGCATTACGTTGTATTCACCGCTGAAGCATTGGGGAGCGGGCCAGGGCAAGAAGGTGGGCATCGTCGGACTGGGGGGACTGGGCCACATGGGCGTGAAACTTTCTCACGCCCTGGGCGCGCACACCGTGCTGTTCACTACGTCGCCTGGGAAAGTGGAGGACGGGAAACGGCTGGGCGCCGACGAAGTGGTGGTCTCGCGAAACGCGGACGAAATGGCTAAGCAAGCGAACCGTCTGGATTTGATCGTGGACACGGTCGCGGTGCCCCATGATCTGGATCCATTCATCGCTGCGCTCAATCGGGATTCCGCGCTGGTGCTGGTTGGTGCTCCGGGAACTCCGCATCCTTCGCCTGGGGTATTTCCGCTGCTCATGCGGCGGCGGCACATCGCGGGCTCGGGCATCGGCGGAATTAAGGAGACCCAGGAAATGCTGGATTTCTGCGCGGCGCACAACATTGTTTCGGATATTGAAATCACTCCGATTCAGAAAATCAACGAAGCGCACGATCGGGTACTGAAGAGCGACGTGAGGTACCGCTTTGTGATTGATATGGCTTCGCTGAACGCTTGAGGATTAATTCCGAAACTCCTTTGGTGCGGTGAGGGATGGCGGAGCTACAACCAGGTGATGACCTGGGATGGTGCGCGTACCGGGACCGTGAAAAGCTTTTGCGGCTGGGGGCCGCCACAGTCTGCCGCGGCGGACGGTGCCACAGCAGCGAAGGCAGCGTGGCTACTCCAGGGTTTTCGCGTCGAACGTGGCCAGCTCTTCGTCCTCGACGGAGTAGCTGATCTGGATCGGGTGGCAGCACACTTCGCAGTCTTCGACGTAGCTCTGCTGGCGGACCGAGAGGTCCAGCACCATCGAAATTTCTTCCCCGCAATACGGGCAGGCGAACGAGTGTTCCATTCCGATTGCACGCAGCCGGTTCCCGGCTGCCTTGCGCTAAGACAGGTTCGCCGGCGCTAGACCTTGGGAACTTCTTTGCCCAGCGCGGTGGCCAGCGAGATCAAATGATCTTGTTCGTCCATCAAAATTTCGCGGATGTGCTCGGAAAGAGCATATTCACCCAAATCATCGGCCTGCTTCACGCGGTCGCGGTACTGGCGAATCGTCTCCAGCTCATTTTCCAGGTCGAACTGGAGCATGTCTTTAGCCTTGTCCGAGATGCGGACGGGCTGGGGCGAGCTGACCGGCATGCCTCCCAGGTAATCGATCTGGTTGGAAATCACCAGCGCGTGCTTCAGTTCTTCGGTGGCGTGGACCGCCAGTTCGTCGGCGATATTCATGTATTCGGCGCCCTTCAAAACTTGCGAATAGATGACATAAGAAATGATGGCTTGGTATTCGCGCGCCAAATCTCCGTTCAAAAGTTCGATCAATTTTTCGCGGGACAGCTTGGAATCGGAGGTCGTTTCCTTTTTCATGGTTGAGTCCTTTCGAGTCTAGAGATTCGCCGCCGCGGTGGTGGAACCGAATATTGAAGCGGCCTGCAGTGGTATTTATTAGAGCTAACTACGCCACCAAACTATACCCCAAATGGCGGAATGGGCGCTGGCGAATCGCCGAGATCGCGAATCGCAGCTAAGTGAAAAATCCCCGCGCTGAGCCCCTGGCGCCGGTACGCCGTACGTCCAAAGGGCTTCTAGTTCCCTGCGGAGAATGGCCCGATCAAAGGCCGCACCCTCAAAACAGCTCAGGGTGCGGCACCCAAATCCGCGGATCATGAGATTTATTGACGGGTCCTGAACGGGTGTGTATGTTGCAGGCGGATCGCCGCACATACGTGCGATTAACGGACATGCCCACCCTGGGACATCACATGAAACGTCTTTTTCGATACGAAACCGGCCTGGTGGCGCTGCTCTTCCTCACTTGGGGAGCGGTCTTTCTGGATCGGATGAGTCTGGTCTATCTGGCGCCGTTTATTGTTCCCGCGCTAGGCCTCACGCATACGCAGGTTGGTCTGCTGGTTTCGGCACTGGCGCTGGCTTGGGCGGTATCCAGCCTGATTTTTGGGATCGTCTCGGACCGCCTGGGCCGGCGGCCGGTGCTCATTCCTTCCGTTTTTTTCTTTTCTGCGCTGTCGTGGCTCTCCGGAATCGTAAAAACGTTCGGGCAGCTTTTCGTGGTGCGTTCGCTGATGGGATTGGCGGAAGGTCCAACGTGGTCGACGATCACAGCGACGATTGAAGCGTCGTCTGCGCCGGAGCGGCGCGGGCGGAACGTGGGAATCGTGGTGAGCGCGGCGGCGCTGGTGGGCTTGGCGGCGGCTCCGGTGCTGACTACGCAGGTGGCTACGCGCGTTGGTTGGAGGGGGGCGTTTTTTCTTACCGGCGTGCCGGGATTAATTCTGGGGATGTTGATTTGGAAATTCCTCCGTGAGCCGCAGCTCGACGCGGATGTGGCCGCGCATCATCGTGCCCCATCGTGGAAGGATTATCTGCGCGTGCTGCGCTACCGCAATATCTGGTTGTGCTCGATCGCGGCCGCTGGGTTTATGACCTGGCTCTTTGTGATGAACGCTTTCGCGCCGCTGTACATCACTGAAGTGTCCGGGCATTCGGCGGCTTTCGCGGGTCTGGTGATTGGGGCCAGCGGGTTGGGGGGATTCCTGTGGGGATTCATTTTCCCTGCGATTTCGGACCGCGTCGGGCGCAAACCGATTTTGATTTTTTTGGGGCTGCTGTCGGCGATCGTTCCGCTCACTTATCGCAGCGGGTTCTTGATTGGGCATCCGTGGTTGATGGCAGCAACCGGGTTCATTGCGAATGGTGGCCAGGGAATCGCGGCGCTGGCGATCGTGCTGATCCCGGCGGAAACTGCGCCGGTAGGATTCGCGGCTACGGCGATTGGGCTGGCTACCTTGTTTGGGGAAATATTTGGCGGGGCGCTTAGTCCGGCGGTGGCCGGGGCGGTGGCGGATCGATATGGGCTGGCGGCGCCGTTGTGGATTGCTTCGGCGGGCGCGATTGTGGTGTTTCTGGCGGCTTGCGGGATGGTGGAGTCCAGTCCGGGGAAGAGGAAGAGTTAGGGTCAGGCTGGGTGAATGTGCGCGTGTTGCTGCGCGAGGATCCACCGGGCCGGGCTAGTCATCCGAAGATGAATTTGTGCGATTATCGGACGCTTAAGGCTAATGGAACGCATTTGCGACACTTCGCGCGGCTCGGAAAATGAAAACTGAACCTCCCGGTCCTGCTACCAAAACACGCCCTGCAGGTGGCGGCGCGCATAAACCTCACAACGACCTGAACGCTTTTGTGGGCAATCCGAATTTTGTATTGTCGCTGGCGCGCGGCCTGAAAGTAATCGAGGCCTTCGATACCCAGCGAGATGGACTCACCGTGGCGGACGTGGCGCGGCACACCGGATTTTCGCGCGCGGCGGCGCGGCGCCTTTTGCTGACGCTGGAATTATTGGGATACGCGGAAGCGCGCGGGCGGGTGTTCCGGCTGAAGACCAGCATTTTGAATTTAGGGTTTTCGTATTTGTCGTCTTCTTCGCTGCCGACGATTGCGCAACCGGTGCTGGAGCAATTGACCGAGGAGCTGCACGAATCGAGTTCGATGAGCGTGCTCGACGGCGATCAGATTGTTTACGTGGCGCGGTCGGCGACCAAACGAGTGATGTCGATCGGCGTGGCGATAGGCACCCGCTTGCCCGCGTTTTGCACTTCGATGGGACGGGTAATGCTGGCGGCGCTGCCGCCAGACGAGTTCGCGGCATTCCTGGAGCGCGTGGAACTGAAGCCGCTGACGCCGCGCACGGTGACCGACAAAACGCGCTTTGCGGAAATCATCCGGCGGGTGGCGGCCGATGGCTACGCACTGATCGACGAAGAGCTGGAGCTGGGGCTGCGTTCGATCGCGGTTCCGGTGAGCGGAGCGGACGCGCACGTGGCCGCGGCGATCAACGTGGGGGTTCACGCCGCGCGATTTTCGCCGGATGAAATGATTCACCGAATTCTGCCCTTACTGCGAAAAAGCGCGCAATCGCTGGGGCCCTCGATCAGCGGAATCTAGGAACCAAGTTCCGTACCAGCGGCTGCTGTGGCACAGCCAATCTGGCTGTGGGCTCACCATCATTTGAAGCGCGCAACACGGACGGAGCGGCGAAAGATCATCGCTGAAGTTGTTTCACGATGTCTGACTTAGGATTCTACGGTTTGGCGATTTTATCCTTTTCCCCGGGGTCTGGGAAGAGCGGGTTTGACCAAACATAAATCGTCGATCAGGAGGATAGGGCCATGGCTACACCAGCAATTCGCGAGCAGCAAATGTTCATCAATGGACGATGGTGCGGGGCGATCGACGGCAACACCTTCCGCAAAGAAAATCCGTTTTCGGGCGCGGCAGTATCGCCGGTGGCGGCTAGCGGGCGCGCGGATGTGCGCTCCGCGGTCGAAGCCGCGGCGGCCGCGTTCCCGGCATGGAGCGGGTCCGCGCCGGGGATGCGGCGCAGCCTGTTTCTGAAGGCGGCGAATGTGCTGGATGGAGACGGGGATGTGCCATATCAACGGTTTGACGGTGCATGATGAGCCGCAGATGCCATTTGGTGGGGTGAAGAGTAGCGGATGGGGACGGTTTGGGGGGAAGGCGGCGTTGGAGGACTTTACCGAGCCGCGGTGGATTACGATTCGAAGGAGTCCGACACCGTATCCGATTTGACCGCCGAAAAGATGACACTGACTCTCGGACTGTGAAAGCGGATGTCAAAACGCCCACCCTTTCCCAAACCAGGGAAGCGTGGGGCCCGGAAAAGATAACGGCGTAAAACCATAGAGGCTTAGATCAAAACAGTCACGTTGACAAGTTTGGAGGGGAGCGGTCAGACTCGCTCGCATGACTAAGTATTGGCTGGTGGCGATTGGGGGAGCGGTTGGGTCGGTATTGCGATTTTGGGTGCAAAATTTTATTGGCGAGCGAGCTGGTGGACGCTTTCCTTACGGCACGTTTGTTATCAATATTAGTGCGTCGTTTTTGATTGGGTTGGCGGTGGCGTTTCTGGCGCAGAGAGAGGGCTGGAGCGCTAACTGGGTGTACCTGATTGCAGTCGGTTTTCTCGGCGGGTACAGCACCTTCTCTACGTTTGAGTATGAAACTTTTCGCGTCGCCATGGATGGCGAAATTCTGATTGCTGGACTGAATGTGGTGCTCAGCGTGGTGCTGGGATTTGTTGGCGTGTGGCTGGGCGTCATTAGCGGGCGGGGGATTGGCTCGTAGGGCGCGGTCCTCTTACTCGGACTCCGCTTCATGCGGATGGTTCGATTCCGGATTCAGACAGATGCTTACTCCCCAATAGACCCACATCGCAGTGCAAATTCCCATGCAGAGCCATGCGCGGTACAGCGCGGAAATGGTCGCAAACGGTACAGCGGCGGGCCCCAGCGATAGCTATTGCGGAGTCGTGCCAGGGCAGCTGCGGCGGACGCATGCGAAATGAGCATCCTCTCTGGAATGGCCACGAACACCATCAGGACATACACGATGCTGATTAACAGGAACGTTGCCGCGTAGACCGCGCAGGCTGCCTTCGCCGCAGCAGTGTACAAGTATGCGGCCACCACCGCGGTAGAAAATGGAACGATGGTGACCCCGAGCAACAGGAGCCCGTTCACCAGCAGCATCCGGGCGTCGGTGTGGCGTACCAGCTTGAACATGGTGTGGTGATGCATCCACATGATCAGGACGGTGAGAAAGCTGGTCACTAGCGAATAGTAGGCGGGCCACTCCTGGCGCAACGCCGTCTCGAGCATCGCGGAAGTGTAGTGTCCGGCAGATCCCGGCGGCACTTGCGGAACCTTCAGTTCGAGCACCAGCAGGGTCATGGCGATGGCGAAAACGCCGTCGCTGAAAGCTTCGATACGTGCTGTGTCTTTGTCCATCCGAGTGGCCCGAAGCTTCGGCTCGCGGGTGAGGATTGTAGTTACAACGCGCGGGTCATTATAGCCGCCGGCAGGCGGGAATCTGTTAGGCGAAAAAGTGGGAAAGCTCGCCCGTGCAAGTTTCCGGTGGAGTATGATTCGGGCAAATCGTTGGTCTTCATGGAGGGCGGCCCGATGGGAATTAACTCGCGCCAGATCCGGCAATCATGGACGTCGCTACCGCTGGTGGTGTTGCTCGTTGTGGGCTTGTTGCTTCCGGTCAGTCTGGCCAGCCAGACCACCCCTCCGGCAGCTCCGCCCCTTTTGCTGGGTGCGGCGTGGTATCCGGAACAGTGGCCGGAATCGCGCTGGGAGGCGGATCTTGCGCTGATGCAGCAGGCCGGCGTCCACATGGTGCGAGTCGCTGAATTTGCGTGGAGCCGGATGGAACCTTCGGAGGGACAATACGATTTGGATTGGCTGGATCGCGCGGTTGCGGCGGCCGCGCAGCACGGAATTTATACGGTGTTGGGAACTCCCAGTGCCGCGCCTCCGGCGTGGCTGACGCAAAAATATCCCGAAACGCTGCTCATTGACGAGAAGGGTCGTCGCGCGGAGCACGGAAATCGGCAGCAATTCAATTGGGACAATCCCAAGTACCGCGAGCTGGCGCGAGAAATGGCCGAGCAGATGGCCAAGCGCTTCGGTCACAATCCGTGGGTGCTGGGCTGGCAAATCGACAACGAATACAGCGACGTTTCATTCGACTCCCAGACCAAAGCGGATTTCCAGCAGTGGGTGAAGGCGCGCTATGGAACCCTCGATAACCTGAACGCACGATGGACCAGCGCTTACTGGAGCGAGACCTATTCCAACTGGAACCAGATTCCCATCCAGGTTGGTTACGGCAATCCCGGTCTGCTGCTGAGCTGGATGCGGTTCGTCAGCGATACCTGGCGGAGCTACCAGCAGAACCAACTGGACGTCATTCGCGCGAATTCCGATCCGCGTCAGTTTATTACCACCAACATGATGGGCTGGTTCGACGGGTACGACCACTACACCGTGGCCAAAGATCTGGACATGGCGTCGTGGGACGATTACATCGGACAAGGCCATCTGGATGCCGCGGTAAATGGATCGGCGCACGATCTCACGCGGGGCTTCAAAGGCAAAAATTTCTGGGTGATGGAAACGCAGCCGGGCTTTGTGAATTGGGCCCCCATCAATAATTCGCTCGATAAGGGTGAAGTGCGCGCGATGGCCTGGCACGACGTGGGCCATGGCGCAGACGCGGTGAGCTACTGGCAGTGGCGCAGCGCACTCAACGGACAAGAGGAATATCACGGCACGTTGGTCGGCGCGGACGGAACGCCAGTGCCGCTGTACGACGAGGTAAAACAGATTGGCGCGGAGTTTGCTAAAGCAGGACCGGCGCTGGCGGGCACTTCGCCGAAATCGGAAGTGGCCATTCTGCACACTTACGACAGCAAGTGGGCGATCCAATGGCAGAAGCACAACCATAAATACGATCCGAAAGAAGAGATCATTAGTTACTACCGGCCGTTGCGGGCGATCGCGCAATCGATCGACATCGTTCCTCCCACCGCCGAGCTGTCCGGATACAAACTGGTGGTCGCGCCGGGATTGAACGTGCTGTCCGATGAAGCGGCCAAGAATCTGAGCGAATACGTTCGCAACGGCGGGCACCTGGTGCTGGGCCAGCGCTCGGCAATGAAGAACGACGATAACGGATTGCAGCCGCAGCGTCAGCCGGGTCCGCTCGCCGATTTGCTGGGCGGCCGCGTGGAACAATATTACGCGCTGGTCGATACGGTGCCGGTGGAAGGCAAATTCGGAGCGGGCGAAGGCAAACTGTGGGCGGAGTTACTGAGCGCGAAGGCTCCGGACGTGGAAGTGCTGGAGCGCTACGGGAAATCGAATGGCTGGCTGGACGGCCAACCGGCGGCGATTACCCGCGCGGTGGGAAAGGGACGCATCACTTACATCGGGGCGTGGCTGGATGATGCGGGGATGGCCAAAGCGGCGAAATGGATGACCGAAGTCAGCGGAGTGAAGAGAGCCTTTGGTCCAGTGCCGGATGGAGTGGAAGTATCGGCGCGGTACGGCGGTGGCGGCGTGGTGTATATTCTGGTGAATTTGTCGAAAGCGAAGCAATCGGTGGCGCTGCCCAGTTCGATGACCGATGTCCTGGAGGGCGGCGAGAAAAAGTCGGTTACCTTACCGGTCTACGGGGCGGCGGTGCTTTCCGCCGTTACCACGGCGCGCTAAAGAACAACGGCAAACCCACGCGTTTTACCCCCGCCGCCTAAAGGCGGCGCCACACTCCGGGAACCACAAGCCCGCAAGAAGCCACTATTTCCTCCCGATATATAAGGATGGAGGGGAGTTGTGGTGCAAGATGGGCTTAAATCGCTTTCCGGGGCCGGGGTTCTCTGGTACGATAAATGCTCGACTTGTGGGACTTTTCCCCGTTGGAGTCAGCAATGGCAATGGTATGTGAGCTTTGCGGCAAGAAGCCGAGTTTTGGGAACAACATAAGCCACGCCAATAACGTAACCCGGCGTAGGTGGAATCCGAATTTGCGCCGCGTGCGCGCCGTGATTGGCGGCGGTACCAAACACGTGCGCGTGTGTACCTCCTGCATCCGCAACGGACGCGTCCGTAAAGCCGCTTAAGCTCCGCTCGCCGGCCGGTCCAAGGAGTTCCCAATTTTGAAATACAGGGCTGCCATCACCGCCGCGGTTCTGGCCTGCGTCATGCTTGCTGGTTGCAAGAAGCAAGTGACGGCCGGGCCGGACGTGTGGGCGGTGGTTGACGGCAAGGAAATCCATCGCGCGGAGGTGGAGAAGTACTTCCGCAGCCGGATCAACCCCGAGGGTCCGCCTCCATCGCAGGAAGAAGCGCTGTCGCTAAAGCTGAGCATCTTGGACGAATTGATCAACAACGAAATACTCCTGGAACATGCCAACAAGCTGAGTTTGGGGGCGAGCGACGCGGAAGTGGAAGACAAGTTCACCGAATCGAAAAATCCCTACACCGAAGAAGAGTTTCAGAGGAAGCTGCGGGACAGCGGCATCAGCGTCGATGACCTGAAGGCGGAGCTGCGGCGCGAAGTTTCCATCCAGAAATTGATCAACCGCGAGATTATTTCCAAGATTACCGTTACCGACCAGGATGTGATCGATTTCTACAATCAGAATCGAGCGCAGTTCAATCTGGCGGAGCCGCGCTTTCATCTGGCGCAAATCGTGGTGACGCCGCGGCCGGACCCGACGGTACACAATCGCAAGAACGATAAGTCAACGAACGACGCGGAAGCGCGCCGAAAAGCGGCCCTGCTCGAGGAAAAGCTGAATACCGGGGCGGATTTTTCGCAGTTGGCCATGGACTACTCGGAAGACAATAGTGCTTCGACTGGCGGAGATTTGGGATTCATACCTGAGTCATCTTTCAATCAGTCCGATCCAGCGCTGAAGAAAGCCGCGATGGCGCTGAAGCCGGGAGAAGTGAGCCAGCCGGTGGCGGTGCGCACGGGCGGTTACGTGATCGTGAAGATGCTGGCCAAAGAGCTGGCGGGACAGCGCGAACTCTCGGATCCGCAAGTGCAGCAGGCGATTCGCGATACGCTGCGGAATCGGAAGGAGCAGTTGCTGCGGATGGCGTTCTTGACCGAGGCGCGAGACAACGCGCAGGTGATCAACTACCTGGCGCGGCAGGTTCTGGAGTCTGCGGCGAAACTTCCTTCACCGGAACCCTCGAAACAACCGTAAGGTAAAACCGTAGAACCGCACGTCCCTGCAAACACTTACCGAAAAATTTGCGATCCGCAAGGAAAAGGGCCGGGAGAAATCCCCCGGCCCTTGGCGTTGGGTGTGACTTGTTTCGGCCCGATTACGAGACGTCTATGACGACCAACAAACGGAAGTCCGGATGGAGGGCGTCAACCAGGTAGTAGGTGCCGTCGTCATCTTCGATGTAGCAGTCATCGTCATAGCTCCAGCCGGAAGGCCACGGTTGGCTGTATCCAAACCAATAGCCGCCATACTGAAAGCGGTTGCCATTACGTGCCGGGCGGAAGTGATGATCGCGGCCAAAGTGGGCGCGGAATTGATCGTCCGGAATTCGCCGGGCGTTGGCGTTGGGGGCGTTGCGGGCTGTCGAAGCGTTGTGGCTCTGCGCCTGTTGCGCCTTCTGCTGCTGTTGCTGCGCTTGTTTCTGCTGAGTTTGTTGTTCTTTGGTTTGCTGCTGGGTCTGTTTTTCCTGAGCCTTCTGTTCCTGTTGCGGCTTGTCCTGATTTTGCGTCTTGGGTGGAGGCTGGGTTTTTTCCGTTGGGGCTGGTTTTTCTTTGGGCTGACCGGCCTCCGGTTTCGCGGGCGGAGCCTTTTCGGCTGCTGGGGGCTGTTTAGAATCCTGAGGTTTGTGCTCTCCTTGCTCCTGGGGCTTTGGTTCTTCCTGCGCGAGTGCCGGTGCGCTGGTGGTAAGCAGCAAACAAAGAGCGGCCGTTCCGATCATGAACTTCATGGCATCGCCTCCGTGATTTAAAAGCATCTGAAATAATGAGCTGGGAGGCGGCACGCGTACATCCCGTGTTCCCTGTAGGAACACCGGCATAAACCTGTGTTCGAAGACATACCTAATAAGGGGTTTAGCAGCGCTTCAAGGCACAGGCAGGGAGACCGGGTGGGGCTGCCTATGAATGCCGGGCGCTGGCCGGTGAGACCGTTCCCGTTGCGCCGGTTGGGAGTATAATCCGCTCCCCTAAGGCGGGTACTAGTAAGGTCTAGAAACTAGTACCGGATGTGCGCGAAAATAGCAGCAGGACAGCACCGCACGATTCCGGACCAGCCGTAGATCAACAGCAAACCGGGGACAAGATTTTGGGAGATCGAGATTGAGATTGGGCACTACCTCGAAGTTCCTGCAGACGATCCGCCATCGCACCGTAGCGGCCGCGCTGGTGGTGTTTTGCGCCGCGGGAATTGAGATGGGAGTTGGCGAGAAGGGCAAAGCCGCGCCGCCACCACTGCAGATTCGGACCGCATCGTTGCCGGAAGCCAGCGTCAATCTGATCTATTCGGAAACGCTGCAGGCGGAGGGTGGAGAAAACCCATATCAATGGAAACTCACGGCGGGCCAACTACCGAAAGCGCTGACTCTGGGTAGGTCCGGAGCGCTGGAGGGGACGCCGATTGATTCGGGTACGTTCCCGATCACCGTGACGGTGAGTGACACCGGAGTTCCGATACAGACCGTGCAGAAGAATTTCTCGCTGACGGTTGCGACTCTAAATCGATTGCAGTTATCCACGCCGGCGCTGCCGGGAGCGAAATTGTCCACACCGTATTCGGCGACGCTGGCGGCGAGCGGCGGCGTGGCGCCATACAAATGGAGCGCGCTTTCCGGCAATCTGCCTCCGACATTGCAGGTCGCGCCCAACGGAACAATTACGGGAACGGTGGCCCAGCCAGGATTGTATCGAATCGTGCTGGAAGTGAGGGATTCGGGAAATCCTTGGCAAACGGTGCAGAAGAGTCTCAGTCTAATGGTGGACAGATCGGCGGCCACCGCTGAGCCGCCGCCACCCCCGTACCGGACCGGGGCCCTAGGTCCACCTCCGCCGTCACCGCAGGCAACGTCGAGCCCCGCGAGTCCTTACCCGTTGGCGGCAGTGCCTGGTCCCAACCAGACGAGGTCCGACCCCTCCAGCCCGCACGGGCGGCCTGCGACACCTGAGGATGCGTCGGGAACCTATCGGTTTCAAATTGTGACGACGAGGTTGCCGCCGGGACAACAGAACGTGATGTATTCCAGTTCACTTGCGGCTGCCGGAGGATCTACGCCGTACCGCTGGACACTGTTTTCGAACCAGTTGCCGCCGGGAATTCGGTTGACGCCGGGAGGGGCGATAACCGGGACGCCGATAACGGCGGGAGTTTATTCGTTTACGTTGCGAGTGACGGACTCGAGTGCCTCACCTATTACCGCGTCGCAGCAATTCCAATTGACGATCGAGCCCAGTAGCTCAGGAGGGATGAGCGGCGGAGCCGGCGGCGGGAGTGCGCCGAATGCAGGGAATGCAGATGGCCCAGGCCAGCACGGACCTCCTCTGCAATTGCAGGCGACAGCGTTGCCGGACGGGCAAGTAAACCAGGCTTATTCCGCGGCGGTGACTGTCTCTGGAGGGTTGCGGCCCTACGCTTGGGCATTGTCGGCGGGGGAGATGCCGGCGGGATTGATGATCGATCCGGCACGTGGAAAAATTGAAGGGGCGCCGGCGTCTACCGGGACATTTTCATTTGTGATCGAGGTTTCCGATTCGAGCTCTCCTGGGCAGATCGTGAAGCAATCGTATTCGATTGTGATCACGGCGGTGGGAGCGGGATCGCCGTAAGGCTCGGTTTCTGGAATTTTCTGTTCTGGGCGGTTTCGGTGCGCTAAGGGTTGAATTCCTCTGGTGTGCCGACCTGTTGGGACTTCTACTTCGAATCACTCGGATAGACAGTGGTATGCGTGTCTTTGGCCCAGAAGTTTTATTGTGCCGGCTTCCCCGCAGCCATGAGTGGCTGTGCCCCAGAGGCGGTCACGGTTATAATGGCGGTGTATGAAGCTCGGGCTGCGTCTGACCTCACTGCTCGTGGTGGGCATCACCCTGGTGACGTTTTTGGTCGCGCGGTCACAGGTGCGCACCGAAAAAGAGGGGATGAGGGACGACTTGCAGCGGCGGGCGGAAGTGCTCGCGGAAAGCCTGCAGGAAATCATCGAACCGATCCTGGAGAAAAACGAAACCACCCAACTGCGGCGGGTGGTGGAACGATTTGGTAATCGCGAGCGGCTGGACGGGGTGGCGGTGTACACGCCGGATGGCCAATTGCTGGCGGAAAGCTCGAGCTTGGGTACGGGCTTCCGGGCGTCGCCCACATCGCTTACGCGGGCGCGAATTCAGGACCATGGATTCGGCGAGCTGCGCACCCTGGGCGGGAACTCCACCCATATTTATTACCAGCCGTTGGATAAGGGCCCAACCGTGATTGGAGTGCTGGCGATTTTCCACGACGCCAGCTACATCGAAGCGCAAAGCGCGCAGGTATGGCGCGAGACGCTTTGGCACGTGGTAATTCAAGTGCTGCTGATCGTTTTGATCACCGTTGCGCTGCTGCGCTGGGCGATTTACCTTCCGCTGACACGCACCGAGCAGTGGATTCGCGATCTGCGTTCCGGGCGCACGGTGCCGCGAACGCCGCTACCCTCCGAGGAATTATTTCAGCCGCTTTCACGCGAGGTGGCCAAGCTGGCGGCGAGCCTGGCGGAAGCGCGCGCTTCGGCGGAAGAAGAAGCGCGGCTGCGGGAAACGGGCGAATCGCTGTGGACCGCGGAGCGGCTGCGAATCAGCATGCAGACCAAGCTCGGGGGCCGGCCGCTGTTTGTGGTGTCAAACCGGGAGCCGTACGAACACGTGCGGCGTGGCAAGGCGATCGAAACGATGGTGCCCGCGAGCGGGTTGGTGACCGCGCTCGAGCCGATTCTGCGGGCGTGCGGTGGAACGTGGATCGCGAATGCTTCCGGGGACGCGGACCGCGACGTGGTGGATTCGCATGATCGGGTGCGCGTGCCTCCCGAGCAGCCGGAGTATACGTTGCGGCGAATCTGGATTGCGCCGGAGGTATACGACGGGTATTACCTGGGTTTCGCGAATGAAGGGATGTGGCCGCTGTGCCACATCGCGCATACGCGCCCGATATTTCGAACGTCGGACTGGGAACACTACCGTGAAGTGAACCAGCAATTCTGCGACGCGGTGCTGGAAGAGATGGAGGGAGCGGTCGAGCCGATCGTTCTGATTCAGGATTACCACTTCGCGCTGTTGCCGCGGCTGATCAAACAAAAGCGGCCGGACGCGCGGGTGGCGATCTTCTGGCATATACCGTGGCCCAACCCGGAAGCATTTCGGATTTGTCCGTGGCAGAAGGACCTGTTGGATGGCCTGCTGGGCGCGGACCTGGTGAGTTTCCACATCCAGGCCCACTGTAATAATTTTCTGGAGACGATCGACCGGGCGCTGGAATCGCGCATCGATTGGGACCGGTTCTCGGTGAACCGCGGCGATCAAACCACACTGGTGAGGCCGCATCCGATCAGCGTGGCGTGGCCGGAACGGCATGAAGGGCCGCCGGCGCGGGTGACTCCGCAAGAGCGTACCGCGATTGTGCAGGCGCTCGGCGTTGAAGCATCGTTCCTGGGTTTTGGTGTGGACCGGCTGGATTACACCAAGGGCATCATGGAACGGTTCCATGGGATCGAATATTTCCTGCGGAAGAATCCTTCGATGCGTGAGCAATTTACGTTTATTCAGATCGGGGCGCCGAGCCGCGAACGGATTCCCCGCTACCAGGAATTTCTGAACGAAGTGGACCGGGAAGCGGAGCGGATCAACGCGGAATTTCAGACCAAACGATGGAAGCCGATCGTATTTTTGAAAAAGCATCACAGCCACAAGGAAATCGAGCCGCTGTATCGGGCGACGGATTTGTGCATGGTGACTTCGCTGCACGACGGCATGAACCTGGTGGCGAAGGAATTCATCGCGGCGCGGGAAGATGAAGACGGAGTGCTGATCCTGAGCCAGTTTGCGGGAGCTTCGCGCGAACTGCGGGACGCGCTGGTGGTGAATCCGTACGACAGCGAGCAGCTGGCGAACGCGATCAAGTTTGCGCTGTCGATGCCGCCGGAAGAACGGCAGGCGCGAATGCAGCGGATGCGCAGGAACGTGCGGGAACACAACGTGTATCGCTGGGCGGCGGAACTGATTTCGGAATTGTGCGACATACGGTTGGAGCAGCCGGACGCGGTGATGGAGCGATGAGTGCGGCGGCGAAGATGGGGGTGACCGCGCGCGCTGGCGCTGTTCCCGCTGTTGAGTTGTTCCAGGCTTGGCCGGGGATCGCGCGACGATTGCGCGCCGCGTCGCGCATCGCGCTGGTATTGGATTTCGACGGCACGCTGGTGCCGATTGCGCCGCGTCCGGAAGACGTGGTGCTGGAAGATTCTACTCGCGCTACGCTGCGGCGACTGGCGCGCAACCGTCGGATTTATCTCGCATTTCTTAGTGGGCGGCGGCGCGCCGATTTGAGGCGGCTACTGCAGGTGAAAGGCGCGCATTACTTTGGGCTATATGGTTGGGAGCGCGATGGACGGTTCCGGGTGCGGCAGTCGGAGAAAGAGGTGCTGCAGGCGTTGCGGGCAGAATTGGCAGAGAAGTTGAGCGGTTTACCGGGGGTGCGGGTGGAAGATAAGGAATTCAGTGTGGCCGCGCACTATCGGGGCGCGAAACCGGACGTGGTGCGTCGATTGCGAAAAATCATGGAAGAAGAAGGCCAGCGCGCCGGTGCCGATTTTCATACCACGGAAACGCAGTGCGTGATCGAATTGCTGACCCATCGGGTTAGGGGTAAGGGCGAGGCGATGACGTGGCTGCTGGGAACGCTGCGAAAACCGGTGCTACCGATCTATGTGGGGAACGATGAGGTGGACGAAGGAGCGTTTGCGGCGCTGGGGAATGGCGGGATTTCGGTGCACGTGGGGGAATTTGCGGCGACGTGCGCGCGGTACCGAGTGCCCAGCCCGCGAGAGGCTACCGAGTTTTTGTTGAAGCTCGAGGAAACGATTTCGGGCACTTGATCTGCGTGATTCCCTGCTTATTTTCGCTCGCAACGCCTCCGGTTCTGCTCCTTTCTTTCCTGCTCGTTTTGGCGGAGGCGCTTTGCTTCTAACCACATAACTTAGGATTTCGCTTTTCGATCGCGCTTTATTGGTAGAAATAAATAGTTCGTAGCAGACACCTGCCGCGGTGGGCGCGCCGGGATTTCGTTGCCTGCGGGTGGAAGGAATGTTAGGCGGCGGAAAATAAACTTGGTGTTGTGTTGTTGAAGGGCCTTCAGTTCAGTTTCATTTGCCCCGATGTTCCTCGTGGGTTGTTTCCTATTTCGGAGGTCTTGGTAGCGAGTTGGCAGGTTGGTGGATTTAAGGATGCTGATAGTTCCGCGGGCTCCGATACCCGGCCGGCTGAACAGGCGTCGGCAGCCTATTTCCGGCGACTCGCACGAAAGTGGAATCGGGGGCTGGATCTGGGCGAATGAAAACCACATCTTTTTGCTGGGATGCGAGGCATGGTTTACGATTTGCGGAATCGCGGCGGGATTATTGAGGTGTCCCAGCGCGGCGATGGCTGAAGAGAGAGGTTGAGGATCCGTTTCGCGTTGCACCAAGTCTGCGATCACGGAGTGAGACTCGGCGGGGAAACTGTTGTCGGGGTGTTCGACCTTAACGCCGAGTTGCGCCAGTACATCCGCGCCACGCGACCGCACTAGAGCCTTATCCGATTTGCACCATTCTGCGGCTTTTTCAAAAACCTCCCGGGTGCCAATACCCCGCAATGCGCTGACCGCTTCCCACGGCGCGTCATCTTGGTAGTCGCCGTTGAGAGTCTGAGCGAAAAGATCGTCGATCGCGCGCGAGGCCATGACCCGCAGCATCACTCCGTCGTGCCAAGTTCCTTCGACCTGCGCAGAGCGCGCTACAACTGGTCAACGGTGCGGCCGAAAAATCGGTCAGGAACCATACAGCCACACAGCTGTGCCCCCCTGTGGCCACGGCATCGTGCTCGCGTTATTGAGTGGGGAAATTCTGAGGCATCGGGTGCCCGCCGCCAGGACTGGCTGCGCCACAACGGCGACGGCACGCGGCTGGCTACTAGCTTTCTAGTTTGAAGCGAGTGGCGGCCAGGACGTAGAGGCGGCGCCATAGGAGGCGGTTGATGGTTACGACTATGGCGGCCATTACTATGGTGGCGCCTAGCAGGACGCGGAAATTTCCGGAGTCAGTGGCGGCGCTGATTACCGCGCCCAGCCCGGTGGTGCTGAAGGTCTGGCCGCGGAAGTGGAAGTACTCGGCTACTATGCTGGCGTTCCAGGCGCCGCCGGAAGCGGTGATGAAGCCGGTGACCAGGTAGGGGAAAATGGCGGGTAGGAATAATTCGCGCCAGCGGTTCCACTGCCGGAAACGGAAAATGCTGACGACTTCTTTCAGGTCGGAGGGGATGGAGATGGCGCCGGCAATTACATTGAAGAGGAGATACCACTGAGTGCCCAGGAGCAGCAGGACGATCGAGCCGATGCCCAGACCGCCGCCGGCGCGAATTAGCAGGAGCAGGATGATCGGAAAGAGCGCAGTGGCGGGCACCGAGGCGGCCACTTGAGCGATGGGTTGAGCGATGGCGGAAAGACGCGGGCGAAGGCCGATGAAAATTCCTACCGGGACGGTCCACAGGGCAGCGAGCGCGAGAGTGAGTTCGACGCGCAGAAAAGTGGCGCCGGCGCCCACCAAGATGCTGCGCAATTCCGGCGATGTGAGATGCAGGAGAAGGGCCACCATTTTGACGAAGGCCAGGGCCACGCCGGCGACCAACAGAGCTACCACGGCGCGTCCGGCCCAGGTTCTTGCGGCGCTGGGAGCGGAGTCCGGCGGGTCGCATAAATGCTTTCTTGCGAAATGGAGGGTTAGTTTTTCGCGGGCGGGACGGACGGTGAGATTCGAGGCCCACGGTACGATTCGGGAGCGGCGCAGCAAGTTGAGAACGGGCGAGCGCGGGAGGTCCGTGGCTTCCACCTGTTCGAACTTGAATTTTTCAGCCCAGGCAATTATGGGGCGCCAGATCAGCTGGTCCATCAGAACGATGACGCCGATCATGACCAGCAGGCCGGAGACGATGGCGCGAGTATCGCCGTGATTGGAAGCGGTCTGCAAGTACGATCCGAGGCCGGGGAGGCGCAGGTCGCGATCGCCCAGGACGAACATTTCGCAAGCCATGAGAAAAAACCAGCCGCCCGCAACAGACATCATGGAGTTCCACACCAGACCGATGGCAGAGTAGGGCAACTCCATCTGGATAAAGCGCTGCCACCAACTCCAGCGGTAAACCTGCGCGGCTTCCTGCATCTCGCGGGGAAGGCTTTTCAGCGAGGAGTAGAAGCTGAAAGTCATGTTCCAAACCTGACCGGTGAAAATCAGCAGGATGGAGCCGAGCTCGACGCCGAGTTGGCGAGAGGGAAACAACGCAACCATGGCAACCATTACCGGGGGAAGAAAACTGAGAACGGGGATGGATTGCAGGGTATCGAGGAGCGGGAGCATGAAACGCTCTGCGCGGGAATTATAGGCGGCGATGTAACCGTAGACGAAAGTGAAGGCCAGACTGAACAGATAGGCGATAGAGATACGCAGGACCGAGTACATCGCGTATTTCGGCAGCACCCAGGGGCTCAGGCTGATTTGGGTTCGCTCGGTGATGGGCGCCATCCAGTGGTGGGTGAGGGAGAGCAGCGCGTAGAAGAGCGCGAAGGCAGCAAGGACTACCGGAAGGTCGGTGAGCAGAGAGGAAAACTTAACCGGAAAATTTCCCCACGGTACGGAAACGGGATGGGGCTTAGCCGGGCGGCGGTTCATGGTTGCGAAGGCACACCGTCAACGGAATGCGATTCGGAAACGGTGGGGCGGGCGGTGAGCTGGTCGGTCTCCGCATCGTAGGTGAAAAGTTCGGCGTAGCGGCCCCAGCCCAAAGCGGTTTCGATCTGCTCGTTGACCTCTTGCTCGGTGAGGTGGTTATCGAGAATGTCGCGGAAGAATTCCACGGGCATGGTGGCATCCGATTTGCTGGTGAGGCAGGAATTCATCTGCTGCAGCAACGGGACGTGTTCCAGGACGGAATCGCGGAACATGACTTTGCGAGCGTGAATATCGGCTTCGGCAAACTTTCTGCCGCTGGGCGTGATGGCTACGTCGCCTTCGCGGGCGTTGGCGTAGCCGAGCATGGCCGCGGCTTCGACGATGGGGAGGAGGTCATCGACTTCCATCAGCAGGGTGGAGGCGACGTGATAGAGATCCTCTTCGCCGCCGCGGTCAATTAGTAATTCGAGGAAGCCGGCGATTCCGGATGGGCGGGCATGCGGGAGGAGTGCGGTGTGGCTGGTCTTTTGCTGGGCGATCAGCGATGGCGGGGCGAGTTCGGAATCGGGCTGGGTCATGATTTTGTAGATGTAGTCGACGTAAGTGAGGAAGGCGGCGGCTTTGCGATCGCGCGGCTGAGGGATGGCTACGCGGAAGTCGGCGCGAATTCTGCCGGGATTGCGACCGAGGACCAGGATGCGGTCGGCTAGAAGGACGGCTTCCTCGATATTGTGGGTGACGATGAAAATTGTTTTGGTGGGAATTTTTTTGGCGAGCCACAGTTCCAGTAGTTCCCCGCGCAGGTTTTCGGCGGTAAGGACGTCGAGTGCCGAGAAGGGCTCGTCCATAAAGAGGATTTCGGGTTCGACGGAGAGGGCGCGGGCGAAGCCGACTCTTTGGCGCATGCCGCCGGAGAGTTCCTTGGGATAGGCCAGCTCGAAACCCTTCAGGCCGACGGAGGCGAGCGAGCGAAGGGCGCGATGATGGCGTTCGAAGTGGGGCATGCCGCGGGCCATGAGCGGGGCTTCGACGTTGTCGAGCACGGTTAGCCAGGGGAAAAGGGCGAAGGATTGAAAAACTATGGCCACGCTGGGGCTGCACTGCGCGATCGGTTTGCCATGCCACAGAACTTCTCCGGTGGTGGGAGCGGCAAGTCCGGAGAGCATGCGCAGGAGAGTGGATTTGCCGCAGCCGGACGGGCCGAGAACGGCGACGATGGTGTTGGGTTCGAGGGACAGGCTTACCGGGGCAATTACCTGAATTTCGCGGCCGTCGGGCTGGCGAAATTTCTTTTCAATGGCGCGGGCTTCGACGATCGGTTCGACGGCGGGCGCGGGAGCGGGTCCGGACACCGACTTAATCGCGGAGAGTGGCCGCGGAGGCGCGGGCGGGCGCGGGAATGTTGGAGATTGCGTGGCGCGTTGGGCGTGGCTTTGCGGCGGACGCGTGGCGGGCGGGGTGGTTGTGGATGACGGCGGATTCAGCGTATCGGTGAGGGCCTGCCACGCTTCTTCAGGGAGCTGATCGAGGAAGTGGGCGAGCGCGTCGGGATTCATGGCTTCGAGGACCGCCGGGATTTCGGACCCCGGACGTGCGTGCAGCAAGACATAGGCGTGGAAGTATGGAAAATCGCCGATAAGATTTGCGGCGGATTCGATCGGGAGGGAGCGGAATAGCTTTTGTTGGTCTTCGAAGGGCAGGGCCATTACGGCGTCGGCCGCGGCTGGGCCCAGGTCGCCTAGGAGAGCGTGGGCTTGGTCCCACTGCTGGCTGGTGACCAGGTCGCGCAGGGACGGTGGCGTGTCTGGGCTCATGAGGAAGGCATAAGCCTACTACGATTTGTGGATTGAGGATCGGGGGAGAGTGGCGGAAATTGCGATGGAGCCCGTAGGTTGCGGCTGATCGAGGTCAAAACTCCCGCCCTTCCCAAAACCGGGGAAATGTAGGGCACCCGGACAAGATAACGGCGTCGAACCATAGAACCGCAAGTCAGAACCCGCACCCGCGGTCAATACCTATCGCTAAATCAAAATCTGATCAAGGATTCAAATTGGTTAGGGAGTCGGCCTGGCGCAGGTCCGGGAATTGCCAGGCCCAGATTGCGGTGACTACTATGGCGCCTAGCCCACCTAGAAGGACTGCGGGGACGGTGCCGAACCATTGCGCGGTTAAGCCGGATTCGAACTGGCCTAGTTGGTTGGAGGCGCCGATGAAGACCATGTCGACAGCGTTTACGCGGCCGCGCATTTCGTCGGGGGTGGCTAGCTGCACCAGGGTGGCGCGGACCACTACGCTCACCATGTCGGTTGCGCCGACGAGCACCAGCGCTGCCATGGAGAGAATGATGTTGCGGGAGATGCCAAATACTATGGTGAATGCGCCGAAGCCGGCCACGCACCAGAGCATGGTCGCGCCTGGCCGGCGCCGCAGCGGACGATAGGCTAGCAGGATGGCCATCGCTCCGGCTCCAATTCCGGGAGCGCTGCGCAGCAGTCCCAGGCCCCACGGGCCCGTTTTCAGAATTTCTCGGGCGTAGACGGGCAGCAACGCCACTGCACCTCCTAAAAGAACCGCAAAGAGATCTAGCGAGATGGAGCCGAGGACCAGTTTCTGGCGCCAGGTGTAGCGCAGGCCTGCCAGAACGGATCTCCAGTTGACCGGCTCGCGGGGGCGGGTTTTGAGTTGCGGTTTGATCGGCAGGGTGAGGAAAAGCGCGGCGATCGCGATGACCATGGAGGCCGCATATACGGCGGAAGGTCCGCGGAACAACGCGTAGATCACACCGCCTAGAGCTGGGCCTACTATGGTCGCGGTTTGGAAAAAGGTCGCGCCCCAGGCTACGGCGCTCGGGAAATGTTTCTCGGGGACTAACTGCGGCAGGAGGGCTCGGCTTGCCGGTCCGTTGAACGAGCGGACCACACCGAGTAATACGACCACTATATAAATTGAATAGACGGAATGCGCTCCCGTAAGGCTGACGCGAAGCAGGAGGCCGGAGCACAAGGCTAGTCCACCATAGCAGATGGTTAACAGCTTGCGGCGGTCGAAGCGGTCGGCGGCGTGGCCGGAAAGCAGAAAAAGGAAGATGCCGGGGAGGAATTGGGCTAGGCCGACCAGGCCCAAGTCCAGCGGGCGCTTGGTGATTTCGTAGACCTGCCAGCCTACGGCTACCGACTGCATCTCTTGCGCGATTACTACCAACATGCGGGAGCTTTGGAAGTAGATGAAATTCGGGTAGGTGAAGGCGATGCGTCCGGCGGATGGGTTGGGGGGGGTTATTGCGGGCATCGAGGTCTACTTTGACACAAAAAGATCGAGGGGACGAGGGTGCGGGCATCTGTTCGAGAGCTGGCGATGGTGATCGCGTTGGGGAGCAGAGGAGCTTTTGGGTTGAGCCCACCGCCAGATTGGCGGTGCCACGACCCCCGCTGTCTTGGCGATCGTGGTCACGTTTTTGGGCGGAGGAGCTTTGCAGCGTTCGGGGTCCGCGCAGCTACGCTAAAACGGCAACCTGCAACGGCTTACGGGCGGGAGTTGCGGCCCAGGTTCAGGGCTTGGGTGGCGGATGACGTGGAGTTGCCGTTGGTCATGGATTTTAGGGTGGCTGCTAAGGGCGCATCGCCTTGGAAGTGGACGGTGTCTCCGGTGCGTTCCACGCCCAGCTCTTTCCAGAGGGCGTACAGGTCCACTGGGTGGGGCTGATTTTTCATCTGGTCGTACAGGGGCTTCAGGACGGCTACGCCGGTGGATTTGTCGCCGACCTCCAGGGCTTTGTCCAAATCCCAGTTATAGCGAATGTCGCCACCGGCGTCGAGGATGGCGCGCAGGGCGTCGTCCAAGCCTTTTTTGTTTTGGGTAAGCTTGTGGATCTGGATGTCGGCCAGGAAGCAATAGAGAGCGCCGCCCCAGTAGGTGCGGCCCCAGGTGTGAGTGTGGTCGAGACCCAGGTCGCCGGGGGCGGGAAGGCCCTGCGGAAGGTCGCGAACAACCTCGAACCACATTTGGGCGGGATCGAAATAGTGGGCGCGGACGCGGGCGATAGGCTCGACGTAGGTGGCGATGCCCTCTTCGATCCAGTGATTTTTGTCGGGGACGGAGGGGAAAGCCAGGTGGACCATTTCGTGGGTGAGCATCCAGTCCTGGGCTAATCCGGCGGCGATGGTTTGTTTTCCGACGTGGATCTGGATCCTGCCGCCATCCTCGAAGCCGAAGGTCTTTCCGCCGCCGACGCCGCGGCCGTGCGAGGAGGAGATGAAAAGTCGAACGAAGGGGACCGGGAAACGTCCGTAGTAGGTGGTGACGGAATTGGCGGCGTGGTGGACCCAGTCGAGGAGCTCGGCGTGCGACACGGCGAAGTCGTCTTTTTCGATGTGGACATCGATGCGCGAAGAGCCCACCTGGATGGTGGAGGTCAAATCATCCTCCTGCTCGGCCCGAAGCACGTGGCCCGGGGCGCGAAAGAAAACGGCGAAGCAAGCGATGAACAGGATTGCGGCGCGGATGAGTAGCGTTCGCAGCATAGGAATGAGATGCCGAAACTGACGCGTGCGCGACGATGCGCTCCAGAAAAAATGACTAGTGCGAAACCGGCTGCCGCATGCGCCGCTCCAGCAAGGTATCGAGGGAGAGCTTGCCGGGTCCGAAGATCAGGATCAGCAAAGCGGCGAACAGGAAGGTGTAAGGATCGGCCTTGTAGAATTTTCCCGGGTCGCTGAATACCGCGGCCAAAGCGACGCGATCAGCGGTGATGTAGGCCATCGCCATGTCGATGGTAAGCACCAGGCCCGTGAGGCGCGAAAGCAGGCCCAGGGCCAGCACGACCCCGCCGACGCACTCGACCGTGGATACCAAAGCAGCCGTGGGGCCTGGCGCCGGCAAACCCAAGCTGGAGAAGAATTCGGTAACGTGCGCGAGATGGTGCAGCTTGGCCCATCCGTTGGTAGCGAACTGCGATCCCCAGTAGAGCCGGACCAGCAACAGAAAGGGCGATTGCAGGCGCGAAACCGCGGCGACGAACGCGGCGTAGAATTTGTGCAGAGTAGCCCAGGCGTCGTTCATAGGTTGAGTCGGCTCGTGATTCAGGATTTGGCGGTGCGTTTTTCCGGGCGGCAGAACCATCCGAGGGCTGCCCAGTTGTGAAACCATTGCGCGAGCTGCGGGGCCCGTTCTTCGCGGGGAATCCTGCTGCCGCGGAAGGAACCTTGCGTGGCCTGGTCTAATGATTTGCCCTGGCGTAAGCGACGCAAAATGGCGAACTCTTCGGGTTCGAGACGGCGGAAATACACCGAATATTCCATGCGGTGAACGGCGAGAAAAATCGGAGCGGGATGGAGCCGCGCCACGGCGGCGACGCGTTTGCGCTTATGGCGCTCGCTGAAAGCATTGCTGGCGTCTGCTGAATCCGGGGGCGCGTCTTCTCGGACTGTGAGCAGCAGATCGTCGACCGGATATCGCAGATCGAGGAGCTGGATATACGGCTGAAGGCGCAAGCGCAGGCGGCTGGGATTCGCGCCGGCCAGATCTTCGGGTTGGAGGACCGCTTCGGCCTTGCCATCGAACGCTTCGATATCGGCCCACTCGAGGCGGGCCATATCGACGACCAATTTCTGGCGATTGCCGGCCCAGCGCGGATGAGCGCGCAACCAGGATTCGAGGCGCGAACCCAGGTTGCGAAGGGTGAAGGACCGCGAAGGGCACGCTTTCAGGTACGCCCGGGAAAGTGCGTCGAAACGGCGGTCACCGAGAGTGGCGCGAACCCCGGGAAAATCCTCGGTAAAACCGGAAAACAGCCGAAGCCAGTATTGGCGGTTGTAGATTTCCAGGCGCTCGAAAGAAGTGAGGCGATCGTTGGGCTTGATGATTTCGGCGGCGACGCGGCGCATGGGGCGGCCGTCGGTCGCGATGCGGCGCATGCGCTGGTCGGGAGTGAGCGGAGTCATCACCGCGCGAGCCATGCGGCGCTGGATGGTAAGCAGATTCATACGGCGCGAGCCAAGGCAGCGCTGGAGAGGAATTTATTGGCTTTGAGCGCCTCGTCGTGGACTTCCTGGAAGGAGGGGATGCTATCGTCCCATTCGAGCAGGGTGGCGGTGTGGCCGACGCGTTCGATGGCGCGGGAATAGAGGCGCCAGACGGGATCGATGACCGGATGATCGTGGGTATCGAGAATGTATTTGCGGTACTTGGAGTGGCCGGCGATATGAATCTGGGCGACACGTTCCGCGGAGACACTATTGACGTAGGTAAACGGATCGAAACTGTGATTCTGCGATGAGACGTAGATGTTGTTGACGTCCAACAGGATGCCGCAATCGGCGCGCTCGACCACTTCGTTGAGGAATTCCCACTCGGTCATTTCAGAGACGTGAAACTCGGCGTAGCTGCTGACGTTTTCGACGGCGAGGGGAACTTCCAGAAAGTCGCGGACTTCGCGCACTTTTTGCGCGGTGAGCTTGGCGGCTTCGAAGGTGTAGGGCATGGGAAGCAGGTCGTGGGTGTAGCGGCCATCGACGCTGCCCCAGCAGAGATGGTCGGAAACCCAAGGAGTTTTGGTGCGCTTGACCAGATCTTTCAGGCGGCGGAGGTGTTCGCGATCGGCGCGCTCGGCGGAGCCGAAGTACATCGAGACGCCGTGCTGGACCACGCGGTATTGGTCGAGGATGCGGTCGAGAATATGTAGTGGGCGGCCACCATCGACCATGAAATTTTCGGAGATGATCTCAAACCAATCGACTACCGGCTTGCGGGTGAGAATGTGGTTGTAATGGGTCGAGCGCAGGCCTATGCCGATGCCGTAATCGGTAAAATTATTAAAACGGTTCGCGGGCATAGCAACTCCAGTGAGGTGTCGGAGGGAGGGTCGAAAGCGATCGAACCGAACGCGATCGAACCCTCCCGCCGAGAAAATGCGGAATGGTTATGGGGACAACTATTCCGGCATCTTGGAGCCGTCAGTGGCGCAACCGCCCTTGCCCTTGCAAGAGTTCTGGCCCTTGCAGCCATTGTCGGAGCTCTTACATCCACCCTTGCCCTTGCAAGAATTCTGACCCTTGCAAGCGTGCTTTTCCTTCACTTTCTTGTCGCCGGAGTCCTGAGCATGCGAACCTGCCAGGCCAGCGTAGCTGGAAGCTTGAATCGTGGCGCCCGAACCCGCAAGCAAGCCCGCGAGTGCGGCGCTGGCCATGAATACTTTTGATTTCGTCATTTCTTAATTCCTCCCGTCAGATTGTTTATAGCCACTGCCCTTCAGGCTGAGCTGCCGCCGTGAAGACCGTTCAGGTGATTCCGGCCGCCCGCTGAAGCCCCTGGCGCTCGATGATTGCCGAGTGCCCGCGCTTCTGAGCGGAGTATAGACCTGAAAACAAGGCCTCTCAATGTGATTCGCCGATCCGCCAAAGGTTACAGAGCGTCCGGTGGGGCTGCCCGGCGGGATTCGATCCGCCGCGCTTGTTCCCAACATGGATACGCGCGGGAGGGGCTTTCCGGATTGGTACAAGGTGGGGCGGAGGCGGTTTTAGGATAGCCAAGATTAAGGCGCTTTCGGACCTTGATGGTGGTAAGGACGGCTGGATTCAGGAAGGGTGAGCAACTTCCGTGTGGAAAATGGGAGTGCGGCGGAATTGTTGCATACCCCGAGAAAATGCGCCTCTGGAGGCGGGACGGCCCTCGAAAGGGTAAGGGGGACCACAACGGCGGGAAAAGCGGGTACCGGATGATAGGAATTGGCCTACAGTGTTGCGTGGATGGTTTGGTTGACCCTGCGGGGCTAGACTTGGCTGGTACGGTTGTCGGCCAGAGCGCTGCCATCGAGTGATCGGGGTAAGTTTCTCATGTGGATATGCGGGTGCTCATGCCAGGCCAAACTGCACGGCGGATAACTAGCAAACGGCAGTTCGACTTGCCCGGAAGCAACGTGCCGATTTCGCTGCTGGCTAAGCGTGTGTGGCATAGATTGGTGGATGAGGACTGCGCGAACCTGGCTGCGCAGATGTCGTTTTACTTTCTGCTATCGCTGTTTCCTTTCTTTTTGATCGTGGCATCACTTGTTGGCTGGCTGCCATCCACGACACTGTGGGATCGGGTGGTGACGTGGATGACTCAGTACTTGCCGGTGGAATCCAGGACGTTGCTCATCGCCACGATGTTCGATTTGTCACGGGGACACCTGGGATTCCTGTCGGTGGGGTTATTGACCACGATCTGGTCGGCCGCTTCGGGGTTCATGAGCTTGATGGAATCGCTTTCGCGGGTCTACGGCATCCGGGACGCGCGGGGATATTGGGAGCGGCGGGCGCTGGCGAGTGCGACCACCATCGTGGCCGCGTTCTTTTTGCTGGGGAGTTTTGCGCTGCTGAGCCTGGGGCGCTGGGCGGGAAAGGAACTCTGGGTGAATGTAGGTGCGGGGGTGGTATTGCCGGTGGCGCTGTTGTTGGCGCGATGGGTGGCGACGCTGTGCTTGATGTGCCTGGGTCTGGACTTGCTGCACTATTTTCTGCCCAACGGCCGGCGTAAATGGCATTGGATCAGCGCGGGGAACGTGTTCGTGGCGACGTCGTTGGTGGGAGCGTCGGTGGGATTTAATTTTTACGTGCGGTACTTCGGGAATTATTCGCGGGTATATGGCGCGCTGACGGGGTTTTTTGTTTTGATGCTCTGGGTGTACATGGCAAACATCATTTTGCTGGTTGGCGCGGAGGCCGATCACCAGATGTCGGAGATCCGGGAAGGCAGGATCGCGGGATGATGCGCCGGAGCGGCCCAGGGAGGAGAAATTCGCACGGGACCCATCGCGTTTCGGCGATGGCGGCGCTGGTTGGGGGGCTGCTATTCGCGGTGGCGGGAACGGCGGAGCTGCCAGCCCAGGTGCCGCAGCCGTCTTACCCGGGATTTGAGGGTCAAACCGTATCGAAGGTGGAGCTGAGCGCGAAACCCAACATGGAGCTCGCGACGTTTCGGAGCTTGGTTACCCAGAAGGAAGGGGCGCCCTTTTCCGGCGCGGCGATTCGGGACAGCGTGGCAGCGCTCCAGCATACCTCCCTGTTTTCCGAAGTGCAGGTGGAAATCACGCCGGAAGCAGAGGGGTTGCGGGTGGTGTTCATTCTGCATCCGGCGGCGTACGTCGGGATCATCCGGTTTCCCGGGGCGACCAAGCAATTTGCATACGCTCGGTTGCTGCAGGCGGTGAATATCCCGGAACAGTCGCGGTATGCGAAGGATGAAATTCCACCGGCCCAAAAGGGGCTGCTCGATTATTTTGTTACCGAAGGATTTTTTCAGGCCACGGTAGAACCGAAAATCGACGCGGATGAAAAACACGGGATCGTGAATCTGATTTTCAAGGTGGACCTGAAGCAGCGGGCGAAAATCGGCGCCATTAATTTCGCGGGCATATCGGAAGAGGAAAGCGCCGGGCTGCGCACGTCGCTGAAGTCGCTGGGGGCGAAGTTGCGGGGTGCGTCGATCGCCACCAGGAAGAAATTCACGGCGCAGAAGATGAACAAGGCTACCGAATACGTGAGGTCGCGGCTGGTAAAGCAAGGACGGCAAGCGCCAACGGTGCGGATGCTGCCGCCGACTTACGACCCGGATACCAACACCGCGGCGGTGAATTTTCACGTGGAGCTGGGCCCGGTAGTGAGCGTGAAAGTGGAGGGCGCGCGAATATGGAAGCGGACCGTGAGGCGTCTGCTGCCCATCTATGAGGAAAACGCAGTGGACCGCGACCTGGTGGATGAGGGCCGGCGGAACCTGGTTTCGTATTTTCAGTCCAAGGGATATTACGACGTTCAAGTGGTAGTGAAGATGGACCAGCAGCCGCAGAGCGTAAACCTGGTGTACCAGGTGAACCGGGGCGAACACCACAAGGTGGAAGCGGTGAACTTCCAGGGGAATCGATTCTTCAACGACCGAGACTTGCGCGCGCGCGTTCTGATCAAGAAAAAACGAGTGTTGTTCTCGCGGGGGAAGTTCAGCGATGACCTGCTGCGGAAGAGCGTGAACGCGCTGACTGCGTACTATAAGGCCTGGGGGTTTTCGAAGGTGCAGGTGAGCGCTAAGGAAAAGGATCTCAAACCGGAAGTGCAAGTGACGTTCACGATTGTGGAAGGTCCACAAGACAAGGTGGCGAACCTGCAGATTGTAGGCAACCAGAAGGTGACCAGTAAGGATTTAGCGGTGGAACATCCGCTGGCACTGCGTCCCGGACAACCGTATTCGGTGCGATCGCTCGAAAACGACCGCAACCAGATTCTGGCGGGGTATTTGAATCGCGGGTACCTGAACGCGTCGATGGATACGAGAGTGGAACCCACGCCGGACGACCCGCACAAAATGAACGTGACCTACACCATTCAGGAAGGTCCGCAAGTGGAGGTGGCCGGGCTGATCTATCTGGGCAACGGCCACACACGAACAGACTTCCTGCAGAAATTAATGACCAAGAACGTGATCCAGGGGAACGCGCTGAGCGAGGGACGGCTGCTGACGTCCGAGAGCGAACTCTACAACCTGGGAATTTTCGACTGGACCAGCGTGCGGACGCGGCGGCCGGTGAGCAACCAGAACCAGGAAGACGTGCTGGTGAAGGTGCACGAATCCGCCCGTAACACGCTGGACTACGGCGGCGGATTGGAAGTGATTCCGCGAACGGGTAACGTGCCGGTGGGCGCGGTGGCCATTCCGGGGCTGCCACCGATCGGGTTGGGCACGAAATTTACGGCCAGCCAGAAGAACTTCGTGGGGCCGCGGCTGACGCTGGATTACGCCCGGCACGACCTGCGCGGCCGTGCGGAAACGGCGTCGGCGTCGGTGGTTTTTTCACGGCTGGACCAGCGGGCGGCGATCACTTACAGCGATCCGTACTTCCGGAATTCATCGTGGAGCACGCTGTTCAGCGTCTCCGCGGAGAGAACCACGCAGGATCCGGTTTATGAGGCGCGGCTGGGGCAAGCTTCATGGCAGGCGGAAAAAAGCCTGGATGCGAAACGGTCAAAGAATTTGATCCTGCGGTACAGCTTCCAGCGGACGAATTTAAGCAACATTCTGATTCCGGGCCTGGTGTTGCCGCAGGACCAGCAGGTGCGGCTCTCGATGCTTTCGGCGAACTATCTGCACGACACACGCGACAAGCCGCTGGACGCCCACCGCGGATTCTTTCAAAGCGTGAACGTGGATTACACGGCGAAGGCGCTGGGCTCGAAATACGATTTCGTGCGCATGCTGGCCCAGGATGCTTATTACCGTCCGATTCGCGGGTCGTGGGTATGGGCCAACCGGGTGCAGATGGGGTTCGCGAAGCCGTTTTCGGACAGCGACGTGCCGGCGAGCGAGCGGTTTTTTGCGGGCGGCGCATACACCTTGCGCGGATTTGCGATCAACGGCGCGGGACCGCAGCGGCCGGTTACGGTATGCGCGAATCCGGCGGAGACATCGACGTGCACGGTGATCAGCGTTCCGGTGGGCGGGAATATGTTGTTCGTGGTGAACTCGGAAATGCGGTTGCCGATTAAAGCGGTGGATGGGCTGGGCGCGGTGCTTTTTTACGACGGCGGAAACGTCTATAGCGCGATCAACTTCAACCAGTTGGTGAACAATTACACCAACACCGTCGGGGTGGGGCTGCGGTACAACACGCCGGTGGGACCGATCCGCATCGATGTGGGGCGGAATTTGAATCCGGAGCCGGGATTGAACTCGACGCAGTATTTCATAACCCTGGGGCAATCGTTTTGATCGAGCGGGCAGGCGGAAGTGCGGGAGACGGTGGGGACATGAACTGGAAGAAAGCGCTGAAACGCGCGTCAATTGGAATTGCCGCGCTGTTGGCGATGGTGGTGATGGGGGCGGTGATTTACGTCCACACCGATCGATTTCAACGCTTCGTGAGGCGCGAGATCATTGAACAGGCAGCAAAGAACACCGGCGCGCGCATCGAGATCGGCAGCTTTGCAATTCACTGGGACCATTTGGGCGCGGACATCTACGGAATCACGCTGCATGGCACGGAATCGAATGGACAACCGGCACTTTTTGCAGCGGATCATGTGGGCGTGGAGCTGAAGATTATCTCGTTTCTCAGCCGGAGGGTGGAGTTGCGCGAGGTTGTGGTCGACGCGCCGGTGTTGCACATGGTGGTCGACCGCGAAGGGCACAGCAATCTTCCCCAGGCGCCCGGGCCACGAAAGGAATCGAGCTCTTCTTCGCGCGCAAGCCTCTTCGATATCGGGATTCGGCATGTGGCGATTACCAACGGGCAGATCTTCTATAACGATTATCGGACGCCGCTTTCCGCGGAGCTGCACGATTTTCAAACGCGGATAGCGTCAGCAGGTGTATTTTCGGGCAAATATCAGGGATCGCTTTCCTACGATCAGGGGCGGCTGGTGTTTGGCGATTTCAATCCGGTGACGCACGCCATGGAGCTGCACTTTTCCGCCGACCGCAACGGGGTGACGCTTGCGCCGGGCGTGATTCATGCGGGTGGTTCGCGGGTGACGTTGCAGGCCAGCATTAAGAATTATGCCGATCCGCAGGTGGATGGGAAATACGAAGCCGATGTTTTTACCGGCGAGGTTGGGAAAACGTTGAACGTTAGGTCCATGCCTGTGGGCGAAGTGAGAATGAATGGAACGCTGGGCTTTCGGAATGTGCCGCGGCAACCTGCGGTGCACGGTATTCGCGTGGACGGGCAGATGGAAAGCACCAAGCTGGCGATGCCGGTGGGAGCACGCTTTGCGGAGCTGACGGCGGTGCGGGGTGCCTTTACGCTGGCGGACGGAAACCTCCGGGTAAAGAACGTGCAAGCAAAGGCGCTAGGCGGGTCGCTAGCTGGTAATTTTGAAATGGACAATCTGAGCGGGAACAGTGTCTCGCAGGTGGCGGCGACGATCAGCAACGCGTCGCTGCTGGCGGCGAGCGAACTGAACGGCGCAGCACCGTTCGTCGAGCATCCGGTGGTCGGGCAAATGGATCTGAAGGCGCAGGCCAGTTGGGTGGGAAGCATCGATAATTTGAAGGGGCACGCCAGCGCGACGGTGCGGGCGCCGACAGAAGCCGCGGCCGGTGCGAGCATTCCGTTGAGCGGGGCGATCGTGGTTGACTACGACCGGCGGCGCGGTGTGGCTTCGTTTGGGCACTCGCACCTGGCGATGCGACAGACCCAAGTCGCGATCGATGGAACGCTGAGCAATCATTCAAGCCTGACTGTGGAATTGAACACCGGGGACTTGTACGAACTGAGCTCGTTGATGACCGAAGTGACGCCCGCTCCCGCGCCGAAAGCCGCGGCCGGTTCGGCGCCGCGGGTCTTCGATATACACGGACCGGCGCATTGGAATGGACAGATCCAGGGGCCGATCGAGAATCCGACGTTGGTAGGAGCACTCGCTGCGCATGATTTTCAGGTGCAGGGATCGGGCTGGCGATTGCTGCGCGCGAACGTGAAGGCGCAATCTTCCGGTGTTGTAATGAACGACGGCGAACTGGAAAGCAGCCAGCAGGGACAAATTGTGTTTGCGGGGCGGGTGGGGCTGGATCACTGGTCGTTCCGGCCGGATAGCCCGATTTCGGCGGAAGTGAAGGCGGCGAAGATGTCGGTTGCCGATATCGAGCATTTTGCGAACGTGAGTTATGCGGTGAGCGGAACGCTCGCGGCGACAATTTCGTTTCAGGGATCGGAACAAAATCCGGCCGGGGAAGGTTCGGTCGAGATCACCCAAGGCACCGCGTGGAATCAGGATGTTAAGAGCCTCAACATCCAGTTCCAGGGCGATGGGAAAGAGATTCGCTCGACAGCGGAAGTGCAAACGGCGGCGGGAAATGCATCGGCGAAGCTGGCCTACGCGCCCGCTACGCAGGAATACGACGGAAGCGTAAGCAGCGACGGGCTCGTGCTGGATCAGATCCAGGCGGTCGAAGCGCGGGATATGGATATTCACGGGAAAATGGCGATTACCGCTTCGGGGCATGGAACGGTGAAAGATCCGCAACTCGACGCCAAGTTCGAGATTCCGGACCTGCAACTGCGCGACAAGAAGATCTCCGCGGTCCGAGCGGAATGCAATGTGGCCAGGCAGCAGGCGCAAATTACGCTGCATTCGGAGTACGCGACGGGAACGATCGATGCAAAGGGGAATGTGGACCTGATGGGAGATCGCCAGACAACGGCGACGCTGGACGTGAAGTCCATGCCGATCGATGCGATGCTGGCAAGCCTGGGGCCGGCTGGGTCGAATCCGGCGCAGGGTGTGACCGGCGAAACGGAAATCCACGCGACGCTCGAAGGACCGTTGAAATATCCGGAGCGCATGGAGGGCCACGTGGAAATTCCCAAGCTCACCCTGGCATATCAGAACCAGAAAATTGAGGAAGTACATCCGATCCGCTTCGATTACCGCGATGGCGTCGTAACAGTGAACCAGGCCGAGCTGAAAGGTACGGGCACCAATTTGAGTTTTCAGGGAACGGTGCCGCTCAAGAGTGATACGGCGATGAACGTTTCCGCGAAGGGCGGACTAGATCTGGCGCTGCTGAAGGCGCTGGGCGCGGAAGTGGATTCCTCGGGGCGCGTGGAGATGAATGTATCGGCGCGCGGCTCGCTGAAGTCGCCGGAGGTGAATGGCGATATCACGGTGAAGGATGCGGTGTTTTCATCGCCTTCGGCGCCGATTGGGTTCGAGGGAGTGAACGCCAAGCTGGCTCTGGCCGGCAATCGCTTGAACATCACTGAGTTTAGCGGAGACGCGGGAGGCGGAAGGATTACTGCGCGCGGATCAATGACCTACGGTAAAGATGCCAACTTCGACCTGGCGGTGAACGTGCAGTCGGTGCGCCTGCGGTATCCCGAAGGAGTGCGAGCGGTGCTGGAAGGAAATCTGCAGTTGAGCGGATCTCCGGCGAGCTCGAACCTGACCGGGCGAATCCTGATCGACCGGCTCTCGTTCACGCGAGGATTCGACCTCGCTAACTTTATGGGGCAGTTTTCCGACGAGCCTGCGGAATCGACCCCACCGGATTTCGCACAGAACATGAAACTGAACGTGGCGCTGCAGTCCACCAGCTCCCAGAATCTATCGAGCAGCACGGTGAGCATTGAAGGCTCGGCGAATCTGAATGTGCGAGGGACGGCGGCGACGCCGGTGATTTTAGGGCGAGCGACTCTGAGCGGCGGGGAAATATTCTTCATGGGCAAGAGGTATGAAGTGCAGAACGGGACGATTGATTTTGCCAACCCGGCGCGGACCGAGCCGAATGTGAACGTGTACGTGACCACCACGGTGCAGCAGTACAACGTGTCACTGAATTTTGTGGGCACGCCGGAAAAGCTGCGCACCAATTACACGTCCACGCCAGCGCTGGCTCCCGCGGACATTATCAATCTGATCGCGTTCGGCGAGACCAGCGAGGAATCCGCCAGCGCTCCAAGCATGCCAGCGACGCTCGGAGCGGAATCGGTGCTGGCCCAGGGCGTGACCAGCCAGGTCAGCAGCCAATTGGGGAAATTGGCGGGACTCTCACAGCTGACCATCGACCCTTCGCTGGGCGGCGACCAACAGGATCCCGGGGCGCGCGTGGCAATCCAGCAACGAGTTACCGGGAGCTTGCTGGTGACCTTTAGCACCGACGTGACCACGACGCAGAGCGAGGCGATCGAGGTGGAGTATCAGCCGAAAAAGCAAGTTTCATTCTCGGTGCTGCGAGATCAGAACGGCGGATACGGCATCGGGGTGAGGATCCACAAGACGTTTTAGCGGATCGGACCCGCGGGAATTTTATTTCTGTTTTGCGTTGGGCGCGGCCGCTTTGAGTTGCCGTGACACCGCGCGATCCACCCACGTTTCCGCAAGCCCCAGGTAATTCTCGGGATCGAATAGCTTTCCCCAGTCGCCTTGCGAGATTTGCTCGCGGACCCGCGAATCCTCCCACAAGACATCGCCAAGATGGCGCTGCTGCTCGATGGCCGAGCGGCATGCAAGTTCGACCAGTTCATGAGCGGCGGGACGACCCATGTGCGCGGCGAGCGCCAAGGTGACTGCCTCGGCGAGAATCAGGCCGTGGGTGAGCTGTAGATTTTTGGCCATGCGATCGCGATCGACCTCCAGGCCCTCGATCACCTGAATCATTTGGGCGAGAGCGCCCGCGGTGAGGCGCGCAATTTCCGGCAAAGTTTCCCACTCGGCGTGCCAATTGCCCATTCCGCGCTCGTGTTCTTGGGGCATGGCGGCCAGCAAAGTGGAGACCAGACCGGGAACGCGAAGCGCGGCGGACAAAGCAATTGCGGAACCCACAGGATTGCGCTTTTGCGGCATAGCCGATGAGCCGCCGCGGCCCTCGGCTGCAGGCTCGAGCACTTCGGCGATTTCGGTCTGCGTCAGCAGCGAGATATCGCGGGCAATTTTCCCCAGAGTGCCGGTCAGTAAGCCGAAGTACGCGCCGGCTTCGGCGATGCGATCGCGTTCGGCGTGCCAGGGAAGATCGGGGATGCCGAGATTCAAATCCTTGGCGACGGCAGTGACAACATTGAGCGCGTTGGGACCGAGGGACGCAAGCGTGCCGGCGGCGCCTCCGAGTTGAAGCACCAGTACGCGGGGGCGCAACTCGCGGAGGCGGGCACGGTGCCGTTCGATGGCGCTGTACCAGCCGGCAACTTTTAGTCCGAAAGTGATGGGCAAGGCTTGCTGCATCCAGGTGCGGCCGGCCATCGGCGTGTTTTTGTGTGCGTGAGCCAGCGCAGCGAGGGCGCGGGAAAAGCGTTCGAGGTCCGATTCAAGGTGAGCGATGGCGTCGCGCAATTGCAGGACGAGGCCGGTGTCGATGGCATCCTGGCTGGTGGCGCCCCAATGGACGAAGCGCGCGGCGTGCGGGTGGCGAGAAGCGACGCTGGCGGTTAGGGCCCTGATCAGCGGGATGGCAAGGTTGCCGGCTGCGGCCGCGCCGCGGGCGATTTTTTCGACGTCGAAAAGCTCCGCGCGGCATTGCGATTCGATGGCTGCCGCCGCGGCGACGGGAATGACCCCTTGGGCCGCTTCGGCGCGAGCAAGAGCCGCCTCGAAATCGAGCATGCCCTGCAAGACGCGGCGGTCCGAGAAAATTTCGCGAAATTCGTCAGTGGAGAAAAGCAAATCAAGCAGACGGGGCTCATTGGGAAGACTCATTCGCGAGTCAGTCGTGGCGACGCTCTGGGGAAGCCAAGTCGTCCGGGACGGTAGCGGCCGAAGATTCACCGGACGGGGAAGCGGCACCCGCGGGCCGGTCGTTGTTCACTACGACGGCCAGAACATCTTCACTCAGAGCTTTCACCGGATGGTACGGCCGAACGCTGAAGAAGCGTTCCCGGCAGGGGGCGCAACGGTAGGCCGGAAAAAGCAGCAAGCGCTGCAAACCGAGGAGAGTGCCGTTTTCCACGCGATCGCGGGCAATCTGCTGCAGGTCCAGGTTTCCGCAGGTGGGACAGTGGGCATAAAACGTGTAAGAAATAGGCACTTTCCAAGCGTAAAAACGACGATCGCAGGCGCGGCACCGCCACGGGCGCAAATCCACCAGCGACAAGAGGAAATCCACGATGCCGCTTCGGTGCGACCGATAGGACCTATCGCTTTGGCAAGTTGGGCAGATCACTGTTTGGGCACTCGGTTACCACGGACCGGGGCCGTCCGCTCCTAGAGACTACCGCAAAAGGTAGACACGCCGCAATTGTGGCAGATGAGCACTTGGCACGGAAAATAAGAGGGAATGCGAGTTTCCATCCCGGAACGGAATGCCCGGACCGAATCACCAGCTCCGCGCGAGGGCGGCAACGATGTGAGCGAGAGAATCCAGATCGCGAGTATCGATCACCTCAGCCGGGGAGTGCGCGTAGCGGAGCGGCCAGCCAAGGGCGACGTCCGCTGAGCCATAACGGACAAACGCGGAACCGTCGTTGCCGCCGCCGGTGACGCCGTATTGCGCGGCGATTTGGTTCGATTGGGCGATGGCTACGACTTTTTCCACCCAGTCGCGTCGGACGATGTTGGAGTTATCTACGGCGCGCACCACGAAGCCTTTGCCCAATTCAGCGTCAGCGAAGCGCTGGGTTTCGAGGGGTGAATCGGAGCTGACGAAAGTGTCGATGGCGAAAACGAAATCCGGAACCTGGTGGTCCGCTGAGAGGCGCTTGGCGAGCGCGGCTGCTCCGACCAGGCCCAGTTCCTCGCCGGTTGACCAAACGAAGGTGACGTCGCGGTCTTTGAAATCAGGACCGAGAGCCCATGTGGCGGAAACCAGAGCCGAGCAGCCTATGCGATCGTCGAAGCTGCGGGCGTTGGCGCGTTTGCCGGCGAGCGGGCGATATTTCTTGGGAATGGTGATCCAATCACCGGCCTTAAATCCCAGTTGCGCCGCCTGTTCGGGCGTGTTCGCTCCTACGTCCACACGTAACGCTGCTTCCGGCATGGTCGGCCACTGGAAATTTCCCTGATCCCAGCCAGTGGGGAGCTCCATCACGGCCGGATACGCGCCTTTGGCGGAGTGGGCGATCGCAGCGTGTCCTACGAAGTAGCGGAGTTCGCCACCGCCATCGATACCCACCTCGAGCCGGCCATCCTTGGAGATGGATTTTACGACGAAACCGATTTCGTCCGTGTGCGCGATAAAGAGAAGCTTGGGGGTCTTCGGGGCGGAGGCGGAATGAAAATGAAGGATGAGATTTCCGGAGTCGTCGGTTTCGGGCTTGGCCCAGCGGGGCAGCTCGTTTTTGATTGCCTCCCGGACGTCGCCTTCGTGGCCGCTGGCGCCGTAGATTTCGACGAGCTCTTTCACATACTGCACGGGAGTCCGCACCGCGGTACTCGGTAAGGAGGAGGGCGTCTGTGTGGGCATCGCGGTGGGTTCATTTTCCGGTTCGGCAGCGGACGGCGCGCCTGTGGCGTAGGTTTGCAGCAGCGCTATCAACTGACGAAGATCCGCGAGATCGATTTCCTCAGCTGGCGTGGACGGCCATTCGGTGGCGATGGCGAGATGAGCGACTTTCTGCGGAATTTCCGGTTGCGGCAAATAACTGCGATGAAGCAGCGGGGTGGAATAGTCTACGCGCATCGGAATTTTGCCGGCGTCGGCCAGCTTTTTCAGATCCGCCGGCAAGCCGGTCGATTTCTCCTCGCCATCCGGAAGTCCGATCAGGACTCCGCTGCCCATATCCTGGCGTGGGGCTTTGTGCAGACTGGGAGCTTCGGGAATGGGGCCGGAAGGGGTGAGGCGTCCCACGTAGACTAGTTCATCCGGGAGGAGGGTGGTGAGGATGCGTTCCAGGCCGCGCGATCCGGTCCACTGCTGCGCGAGGAAAGCGAAGGTTAGCGTGCCGGAGATTTTGCTGAGGTCGTTTTTCGCAAGCACCTGCAAGAGCGCGGCATCGCCAAAACGGTCGCCGATGGAAGGGCCGGAATACCGGGAGGATTGCAGCCGGGAAAGTTGGCGATCGACAACCAGCGGGGCGAGTAAATCGGCACCGGCGTGGCGAGCCTCGTCGGCGGAAGAAGCTCCGATGTCGATATACATGTCGTCGATGTCGTTGGCGCTGGGCGGGTGAGCGCGGCGCAAGTGTACCGAGAGGCCGGCGACGACGCCGTTCAGCCAGGAGCCGGAGGCCGATTGAACGCGCACCGGCTGCCCCGAGTAGAGCTCTTCGAACAACGGCAAAACAGCGAACTGCGGAAGGCGTTGCACGCGCAGATAGCCCTCATGGGTGATGTCGCTGATTACGTAGCCGGGTTCGTCCATGGGAGCCGCAATGACGCGATGGGGCGCGCCGCTGCCGACGGTGACGATTAGATTTCCCAGATTGTCGGCGGCGGCGGAGTAGCCGTGGATGCGCCCGCGAATGGCGGCGGCCAGATTCGCTTCGTACCCCGAGACGGCCGGCGTTTCCACGAGCCACTGCAACTGCGCGTCCAGGGATTCGGGCGCGCCTTTGGCGGCGGGAGATTGAGCGAGGAGCAGGCCGCCGGAAACGACGAGAAGCGCTATAAGAGCTAACGCTGGAAGCTTTAGTGAGCGATAGGGCACCGAGAATACTCCTTCATCCGACGCGACAAAGTTCGGCCGCGAGAGCTTCGCGGCGATCGGAGGCGATGCGGTTACAAGCTGTTAAGGATAGGCGATATCCAATGAGAGCCACAGCGGCGAGCAATACAAGAATTATGTCCGAGAGCCACTGACGGTGGAGGATGTAGCCCAGAAAAAGAGCGGCGGCGGCGATGCCGAATATGACTGCCTGTACCGCAAGGCCGATCAGCACGGAGACCCGCGACGTGTTGTTTCTACCGAACACGGCCATATCGTATTTTTTGGGAAAGTATAACGACAAGACATTTCCCACGGCGAGATCCACCTGAAGGGCGAAAACCAACGCCAGCAGGGTGGTGATAACGATACTGACGCTGGGAGCTTGATAGAGAAACCGCACGCCAACCCAAATTGTGACGACGTCAATCAGCATCACGATGCAGTAGGCCAGATTCTTGCCCTGCAAGACGGATTGGAAGCGAATGGGCGCGACAAAGTAAAACTGAATGCCTGGACCTTCGGTGCCCAGGCTGTTGTAGATCAAGTTGGTCAAGATGAGCAGAGCATACGCAGCACCAACCGGGAAAACAAACGGCATCAGGTTCGAGGATACCGGGAGACCCGCGCCGGAGGCGGCGTGATGGGCCACCGAAAAGCGGGCGCGGAAGATAAACAGCACAAGAACGGGCACGATCAGGGTGAACAGGATGGGACCACTGCGCAGCAGAGATCGGACTTCTTTCTCGAAGGCGGCAGCGACGGGAGGAGAAAGCCCCTTCAGTCGCCAGCTCATCTGCACCGCGTGCTTGCCCCGCGTGGTGGTTGCGGCCGGCGCGGCGGTTTCACTCAGATTCTCGCCGCGGTACTGAGCGCGCAGCCTCCAGGCAAACAGCGCACCGCAAAGCGATGCGTAGGCGGCCAACGCAATCGAGTACAGAACGGCCCGACCGACGTCGCCTTGTCCCGCGCGGATCAGAGCATCCCCTGCCAGGCCGGGCGGGAGAACGCGTTGGTACGGGAGCAGCGCGGTAATGCGGCTGTTCGCCGAACCCGACAAGTGTTGCCAGCGGCTGGCGAGGGGACCGATCAACTGAAAGGAAATGAGCAGCAGGACGAACAGAAAGCCCATGATCTCGCGGGTGCGGCGTTGCGCGAGCCAGCGATCGATCCACGCCAGCAGGGCGCGCCCGAGTAATAAATTAACCGCGGCGAAAAGAACTACGACCGGCAGCGCGGTCCACAGATACACAGGTGCGGCGGCAGTGCAACCGGCGGCGATGCAAAAAAGCCAGTACGTCGCGGCGATGCTGACCGGATCGGCGCAGCCATAGGCGAGATTGAGCAAGAAGTACGAGGAATAGGTGATCGGAAACCGGAGAAGATTTGTGGAATCGAATGAGGCCGTCATCGCGGTGGTGACGATTGGGAAAAATTGCCAAAATACAAAAACGATCCAGAAAAGGGCGGGCAGCCATTGCGCGTATTCGTGAGAAACCAGATACCAGGCGCCCCAGCCGAGGCCCACGCCCATTCCCAGCCAGGCAACCGCCAAGCCGAGGCCGGTGAAGATTGTGGAGATGAGTTCGAGGCGGCCCCGCAGTGTGCGCAGCGAATTTTGGAAAATCAACCAGCGCAGATTGGCGAGGACGGCAATTTGGTCGCGGACGTTGGGTGGCCGGACAACCAGAGTTTCCGGAGCGGCCGGGGTGACGTCTGGGCCTAACCCAGCCATGACAACTCCTGCTCGCTGTCACCGACGCCGCCGACGGTCTCCAGAAAGATCTGCTCGAGAGTGAGTTTTCCGTGAGGAGAGCCATCTCCGCCGGGGCGGGCAAGGGCTTCGCGAGCTTCCACGCCGGCGCGTAACTCTTCCAGCGAGCCCTGGGCGACGAGTTGGCCCTTATGAATGATGGCGACGTGGCTGCAGAGGCGTTCGACGATTTCGAGTACGTGGGAGGTGAGGAAAATTGTGGCGCCGCGGGCAATCATTCGTCCCAGCATGGCTTTGAGGGTGCCGGAGGCGATGGCGTCGACGCCCTCGAACGGCTCGTCCAGAAACAGAATTTTGGGCCCATGAATTACCGCGGCGGCCATGGCCAGTTTTTTCTGCATGCCGTGGGAATAATCGGTGACCAGAGTTTTGGAGCGGTCGGCGAGCTGCATGAACTCGAGAAGTTCGGCGGTGCGTTTGGCGGCCGTGTCTCGATCGAGACCGTACATCCTGCCGACGAAATTCAGATACTCCGGAGCGGTGAGGCGGCCGAAAAGGGCCAAGCCCTCGGGCACAACTCCGATCTGGCGTTTTACTTCGACGGGATTCTGGGCCAGGTCTAGGCCCAGGACGCGGACGCTGCCTGCACTGGCGGCAAGAAGTCCGGTGAGCATCTTGATGGTGGTGGATTTGCCGGCGCCGTTAGGACCGAGAAAGCCGAAGAACTGGCCGGAGTCGACGCGGAGGTTGACGCGATCGACGGCGATGAGTTCGCCGAAACGCCGCGTGAGGCTTTCGGTGACGATGGCGGGCGAGTTCATCGCCCAGAAATGTAGCACATAACCTGTAACGAATCGCGAGGCTTACCGGGGCGAATCGGGCGCGCTGCAAAGCCCGGTGAACCCTGCCGGACGCGGATATTGCCGAGGCAGTGTATTGGAAATGCGGATCAGCGGGCGTGGGTGGCGACTGGCGGCAGAGCCTGTGTTTCGGGCGAGAAGGTGAGCATCGCGGGCAGCTCGACGCGAAATGTGCAGCCGCGATCGGGACGGTTCTTGCAGGTGATTTGGCCGCCGTGTTCCTGGAGGATGCCATAGCAGATGCTCAGGCCCAAGCCGGTGCCTTTGCCGACGGGCTTGGTGGTGTAGAAAGGGTCGAAGACGCGCTCGGGCTCACGGATGCCCGGGCCATCGTCGGAAAATTCGACGGCGACGTTGGACTTTTCGCGCATGGCGCGGATGGTGAGCACACCACCGCCTCCGCTTTCCATGGCGTCCACGGCGTTGCTGATGATGTGATAAATCACCTGGAGCAACTGGTTGGGATCTCCGCGCACCGCGGGCAGCACCGCAGGGCTCTTAAGTTCGATGCGAATATTCTTTCCGCGGAGATCGAGGGTGCGGAGCTGAACGGCGCTGGAGAGAACGGTATTCAAATCGAGCAACTGCTTTTCGGCGGGGACCCGGCGCGCAAAACTGGAAAGATTGGTGACCAATTCCTTGGTCCGCCGGGCCTGTTCGCGGATTTTCTCTCCCAAGCCGCGGGCACGTTCGCCGGCGGTGGATTCCTCGATCAGTAGGTCGGAGTAGCCCAGAATCGCGGTGAGCGGATTATTGATTTCGTGCGCCGCGCCGGCGGCAAGCTGGCCGAGCGAAGCCAGTTTTTCGGTATGCATTAGCTGCGACTGCAGCCTTTTGGTATTTTCGAGCGAGGATTTGAGCTCTCCCACCAAACGCAGCCGTTCCTGATCCACGCGGTGCTGGCGGAGAAACACCAGCGCGGCGCCGCCACACACCGCCACCAAAGTGACCATCAGCCGGAAATCTCGTACCGCAAGAGGCGCGCCGCTGTAAAGGACCGACCAGGTTGCGGGGAGAACTGCCGACAGCACGCCGAGCATTCCGAGCCTGCCCTGCCATTGGGAATCCTCGCCGGGAGATTCGGAAGCGGGGTCAGGAGACGGCGAAAGTCGATGAGCGACGATGCCGGCGGTCGCAATCCAGACGAAGGAAATAACCTTCAGCAGGTCGGCGAAGCCGCCCGTCTGAAACGTGCCGCGCCAGTACGATTCCTGGCCGAGCGTCAGGCCGATGAGATAGACGCCGGAGGCACCAAGAAGATGGCCGTACACCGGACGCCATTTTCCGCGCGCGTGGGCGGTCGAGATGCCCAGCGCGACGAGAAGAATTACGTTTTCCGAGGTGTACAGCTGAAGCGTACGCGTCTGGAAAAGCGCCGCGTTCGGTGAAATGGCCCACCACGGCACCGCGAGAAATATGTACGCGTAGAGGAACAACCAACCGAGCAGAGAAAAATCGAGCCGTGCGGAGCGCATGCTCTCGCCGATTCCTCGAACGTGTGGGCGCAGAATTAGCGCCGCGATGAGAGGAACGGTGTGGAGCAAGATGACAACGTAGGCGAGAAGGGGCAGCGGCTGCGAGCCGTGCAGAACCAAATCGAAGTAGGTCCAGGTGAGCTGGGCGCCCAACCACATGGTGCAGCCGAGCGCGAGCAGTCGCCAGAATGCGTTAGTGCGGCGATAGCGGGTGACCGCGTTCCAAAGCAAGCAGGCGTTCGCGAACAGCGGGACCAGGCACAGAAGCAGATCGCCGCACACGTTCTTTGCATGGCCCGATGGGAGCAGGAAGCAGACCGCTGCGCCACCGCCGACAAACAACACCCATGCGGCCAGAATGGCTTTGGATGATCGTGATGAACTCATCAGAGATGGTCAATTTTATAGGTACTGGGACTGGGTTGGGGGTAAACAAGAGGGGCAGTGAACTTAAAGATTACTAATGCACGTGAGTTGCGTCAGTACTTCCAACTTTTCAGGTCGGCACCGGCAGGAGCGGTGTCTTCGATATGCTTGACCATGCTGGAGATGAGCGCCGACAGTTCGTTCAACCGCTCGATACGTGGGGCATCGAGACGTACGCCACGGTAGCAGTGTGGCTGCAGCGGGGCATAGTCAAACGTCGCATTTGCCGGCGGATACAGTTTGGGGTCAGTGAGCACCGATTCCGTCAGGTGCACGGCGTTGTTGAGGTACCAAGTGTCCATATCCCCGACCGCAAAGCGGAGTTTACCGGCAAGCTTCGGGCCGAGCGTGGCCCAGTCTCGTTTCATGATGTAGCTCAGGTCGGAGTGCTCGCGCCAATAGTCGACGACGGACTTGTCGATTTCACCAGTTCGCTTGTCCCAGATGGGCTTGGGATAGCCGTCGTCGCCCATGGGGCCGAAGACAGCTTGCCAGATGTCCCATTGCTCCCCGGAACGGCCGTGCGTGCCGAGCACCAGTTCGAAACGGTTGTCTTGTTCCATGGTGGAGTCCAGGATTCCATTGGTCTTGCGTTTTTCCGGAAGCGGCACCTTCAGAAACGGCCCTTCTCGGAAATACGCATTGTCGTCTTCATAAATATTGACCGGGCCATATGCGCGGAGGTCGATCGGATCGGGACATGCTGCCCAGGCACCGTTGATCTCGTCCGGATAGAACACCTGTACACCGAGCGCCTCCCAACCTCCGGTTGAACCGCCAAACACGGTGCGCGCCCAGCCTTGCGCCAGACCGTGAAACTTCTTTTCGATCGTGGGTAACAATTCGTGCATGATGGCATCGCCGTAAGGGCCGAGGTTCGCCGAGTTTACACTGTAGGAATCATCGAAGTACGGATTGGCATGCTGCGGCATGACGATGATCACTCGGGGCAATCGCCCGCTCGTCCAATCCTGAAACAATTTCCAGCCAGCTTCCTGCAGATCGATCTCACCATCTCGTCCGAGCGTCCAATCCTCAACCGGCTTCCCAGCAGATTCCTGCAACGCTCTTTCGCGAACCCTAAGCGCTGGGTCCGGTGGCGTGGTGCGAAATCCAGGGAAAAAGTGCCGATGGTAGTGATCCTGCAGGATCAGAACGGGATATCGTGCATCGGGGTGCTCATCCCACCCATCGGGCAGCAGCACCACCGCGCCAATTTGGGTGGGACGTCCCCAGAATTTGGTGAGTCGTTCGCTGCGCATGCGGACGTGCTTTTCCCACTTGTTGTCCTCGCCGCTTACTGGGTGCGTGATGGGACGCCAGTCCAGGAGCGATTCCACGTCGCCGAGTTCTTGCTCTAATGGTGGGATCTTGTGGTCGAAGGTAATGCGGATGATCCCCGAGGTCATGGGGTCGAGATGCACCTTCTGCGGTTTGCTGAGGAAATTTCCGGGTTTGGTTTGCCAGTGCTGTCCTTCCCCTTTGTCTGGCGGTAGCTTTACCACTTTGCCATTGCCCAGATGATACGTATCGTAAAGGTTGAGCACTGCCTGTACGAAGTAGTCGCCCGGAACCAGGTCGCGCAGACTTTCCAGTGGATAACCAAGAGTGGACCCATCTACAAGAACGTTTGTCCCGGGCTGCCATACTTCCACATCCACTCCAAACGCCTGCTGCGATTCGATGTCTTCCGCGACACCGGGGTCCGCCAGACGAGGCTCTTGCTTGCCGTCCTTAGCGATGATCAGCAAGACGTGGCCATCCACCGGAGAAGTAGACAGTTCTTTCGGGAAAGAAATTTCGAACACCAGGGGCTTTGGCGATCCAGCCAGCGCAGGCAGTGCCGTGATCAGGACCACCAGCCACAGGCGCAGGTAACGTGGCATTCGGTTTCTCCAGGAAGTATTTGGATGTTAGGAGGACGATCGATGGGAGTCAAGGCTTAGCCAGATCCGGCGAACAAGATCGGACCCTAGCCGGGAGACCATTTCGATTTAATCAATGGAAAACTCTGTTGACCCCAACAGGTAGCCGTAGCATTGTGGCGCCGGCGAGCAGGATAATTCGCGCTCCACTTCGCTCGCCGGATCGGACACAACTCTAGTGTTACATCTCGCCCGCAAACTTCGCCTCACCGATTACTTCACGCTGGCCTGGGGCACCATGGTCGGCGTCGGCTGGCTGGTGGTGATGGACGACTGGTTGCTGCGCGGCGGCGCGTTGGGTGCGCTGCTGGGCTTCGCCGTTGGCGGCGCGCTGCTGTTCCCGATCGCCTGGGTTTACGGCAGGCTGGTAACCGCCATGCCTGACGCCGCGGGTGAGATCGCTTACACGGCAGCGGCTTTTTCCCGCCCTATCAGTTTCTCCACCGGCTGGATGATGATGCTGACCTACTTCATCGTCTGCCCATGGGAGGCGGTGGCGGTGGGCCGCATCGCCAGCTATATCGTCCCCTCGCTTGATTCGATGGAAATCTACCGCATCGCCGGACGGCCGGTCTATCTTCCCCACCTGGTCATCGGGCTCGGGCTCACGGCGCTGCTCACCACGCTGAACTACCGCGGCGTCCGGCTGAGTGCCACCTTCCAGAACTGGACTTCGTTCGGCACGCTGGCACTGTTTATCGTTTTCGTCGCGCTGGGCATTGGCAAGGGATCACCGCGCAACTTTCCTCCGCTCTTTACCCACACGCCGCTGGTTTCCCTCCTACTGGTGGTTCAGATCATTCCTTATTTCATGGCAGGATTCGAATCGGTAAGCAAGGCCGCCGAGGAATCCGCTCCTGAGTTTCGCGGGCAGGGATTTCTGAAGGCGATGTGGATGGCGATCCTGGTTGGGATTCTTTTCTACGTTAGTGTGATAGCTGCGGTTGCATTGGTGGCTCCATGGCGTGGATTGACGGGCGAGAAATTCATGACCGCGGTCGCTTTCCAGCACGCGCTAGGCTCGCGTTGGATTGTCAACGTCATCTTGGCGGCGGCGCTGCTGTCGCTATTCAAGTGCTTCAACGGAAATTTCGTAGCCGCAAGCCGGCTGCTGTTTGCGCTGGGACGCCGCGGAATGGTCGATGGACGCGCCGGCCGGATCCATCCCCAACATCAGACGCCTTCGGCTGCGGTTCTGTGCATCGGAGTGGCCACGGCCGCGTGCATGCTGCTGGGGGACGCGATCCTGGTGCCGGTCACTGAGGTTGGCTCGGTGGCCTGCGCAATAGGATGGACAGCTACCTGCGCCGCGTACCTCTATATGGGACGTGCCGGAACACTCCCCGGTCAGTCGAGATTGTCGGCGATCGAATGGACGGTTGCCGGTTTTGGTTTGCTGGTGGCCACCGCAATGTTGCTGATGAAAGTTGTTCCCGCGATACCCGGCCACTTCACAGTGTATGAATGGCTGGCGCTAGGAATCTGGATCGTGCTCGGCGCAGTGGCCCACCGGAAATCAAGTCGGACATGACCGTGAGCTTGCGGTATTGAAAGCGGGTACCTAACGTGAGATTGCGCATGCATCTGACGCTCCGGAAGGGCGGTTGAACCTCCGGTCGGATCCAATCCCTGGTCCAAGGCGATCGTTCCCGCCAAACCATTGCTGCCGGTGTCCGAAATGCTGCCGTTCGCGTTCAACGCGGTCGATGCGTTGGCACCGATGGGATCGCAGGATCCAAAGCTCACTGCGGAGGTGGTGAGGCTGCAAACGGCGCCCACGATCGCGGTGACGCTTAAGGCAGTGGTCGCAGTGGTGGCGCCTGCACCGGCGGCGTTGGAACCGCCAGCATGGTCACTTACAGCCAGGGTTCCTATGGGCTACACCCTGCTTGATGTTCATCGGTGTGTCTGCTGTGGGTGACCGCTGCCCAGGCGCGTCACGGGTAGCCTAAGTGCATTGGGCGGGCCAAGGCCTTCCTGTTCCGCGCCAATGCTCGCCCGGTGATTCCCATGGCCGCTAAACGGTGTGCGCTGTTGGGCGCCACCGTTTAACAGACCATGAATTGTCCCCATTACCCCTCCTGTTATTCGGCGTGCCGAATACGATTCGCTGCGCCCATTGGCCACGCCTGCGCCACATCCACTTTCAACGTGGGAAGGATGATCCGGAATGCCGGGCAAATTTCACTGATCCAATTCTGCTTGGCACGACCAAACCGCACCGAATTTCCTGCGCCTAAACCAACGGGCCTTCACGGATAAATTCTAATTAAGATTGTTTCGGACGGATGGATTCAGCTGGGTCCGAAAAAAATTGCCGGCCTGCCCGGCAAGTGGATGATGCGCAGACATCCGGCATTTTTCGTGTCTGGAGTTACCGCGTATCATGCAGAAGTTAAGTTCGTAATTCAGGCGGGGAATAAAATGGCACGAATGGAAATACGCATTCTTCTCGAAAGCGATGCACCCGCGTGGTGGCAGCTCAGGCTGGAGGCGCTCGAAAACGACCCTCTGGCATTCGGGAAAGCGGCTGAAGAGCATCGGGCAACTCCCGTGGACGAGATTGCGCAGCGCTTTCGTGAGGCGCCGGAAGGCAGTTTCCACCTCGGGTTTTTCGAAGACCGCAATCTTATCGGGATGGCGACCTTTATCCGTGAGACCGAACTGAAACAGAGGCATAAGGGGCACATCTACGGCGTCTACGTGAGCTTCGCACACCGGCGCAAGGGCGTAGCACAAGCGCTGCTCGGGGCGCTTCTGGAGAGAGCGAAACGGGATTCGTCGCTGGAACAGATTCTGCTGGCCGTTGGGACACGCCAGAGCGCGGCGGAGCAGCTATATAAGAGGTTCGGATTTGAGCCTTACGGGACGGAGCCGCACGCTCTGAAAGTGGCTCAGAGTACGTCGATGAGGATCACATGGTCCTGCGTATTCCGTAGCGAAGGGCGAATGGGGTTGGCTAGTACCGGTTGTTCGCCGAGGAACCCTCGATGAACCTTGGTGGCGAGAGCAGCCAGGATTCGCCGTAATTCATTTTTGGTCAGTCAATTACGGCGCACCTGCTCGCCCGGATCCGATTGACGGCGCGTGGTACTAGTACATTTGCTCCATTCGGCGCCAAAGATTGCAGTGAGATTTTCGGCGTGAGATAGTCGGGGACCCTTTTGAAGGCGCGCTCTGCGATACAGCAGTCGGTTTTATTCCATATCGCCGAGCGTAGGGCGGAGAACAACATGCTAGCGCCCCGCATTTTCCGCTGGTTCATAGGGCTCCCATGACGCCCGGCTCCGGAATGGGCCATGACCGAAATATACCGTCGCTCGATGGTCTGAGGGCGCTTTCCATTATTTTGGTGCTGCTCGCTCATGGCAGCTGGTATTCCCCGCGAATTCAGAACAATCCCGTTTTCGATTTCGTGGTCGGCGACGGGGCCCATGGCGTCGCGGTTTTCTTCGTCATCAGCGGATATCTGATCACCAGCTTGTTGCTGCGCGAAGTGCGCAAGACCGGAACGATATCTCTAAAGCGCTTCTACTTTCGCCGTACCATGCGCATATTTCCACCATTCTACGTTTTCATGGCGGTGATGGGTCTATTCTGGGCCATCCATTGGATACCGGAGCATTGGCCAAGTTTTTTGGCGGCAACCACCTACACCTGGGCCTATTATCCGGGCGCGCACGGATATTACATTCACCACACTTGGTCGCTAAGCATTGAAGAACAATTTTATTTGCTGTGGCCGCTGTCGGTGCTGATCTGGTATCGGCGTCAGAAGCTGATCGCCGTGAGCGTGCTGCTCATCCTGGGGATGCCAGTTCTGCGGCTGGCGATCTATTTCGTCCTGCCGTCTTTGCGCGGCCACGAATACTTCATGATTTATGGATGGGTAGACACGATCATGGTGGGCTGCCTGCTCGCGCTTTTGCAGAACCAGCCGCGCTGGGAAGCATGGCATCGACGCTACATTAACGGATGGACTGCTGCGGTGATGGTTGTCACCGCCTTCCTTTTCAGTCCGTGGTTCCCCACGATTCTGCCCAGAAAACCCAGCGGTGTATTTACTTTGGCGATCGGTCCGACCATCACGGCACTATGTATCGGCGGCATTTTGGTTTACGTGGTGGAAAATACCGATACCATCGCTGCAAAAATTCTGAACAACAAGGTCATCCGGCACGTGGGAGTCATATCCTATAGCCTGTATCTTTGGCAGGAGATCTTTACGGCGCGCCAGCTCCCGTTGCTGCCCTGGGGTTTCGTCTACGCGTTTGCGGTTGCTGAATTGTCATTCTGGGTGGTGGAGCGCCCCGCGTTGAAGTTGCGCGCCCGCCTGGAATCCACGAATTTACTACCGAATCGGTTGCAAGCCATTCCGCAAGCCTCGATCACAGCCGCGAGATAACCACTAAGTACTGTAAGTACTAAGCGTTTCTACGCGTGTAAAATCCAACACATGACGATCGATAATTCTTGTTTGGGAGTACTTCCTGCGATAGCATCCGCCGCATCCGGGTTGTCGTATATCGGTTGCCGGATTTCCAGTGCTGGGCGACCGTCAATTCAGGCTACATCAGAAATTCCAGGTTAACAGCGGGCCGAAAAGCAAACGCAGAGTTTCCGGCTCAAGGGGACAACATGATTCGAAGACTAAGTGTATTTTTGCTGACGATCGTTGCGATGGTGTTGGGCGTGAACAGCGTCTGCCAAGCGCAGTCACAGGTTCTTTTGACGCGCCATGTGCGTGAAGCGACTATCAATGGGCAGGCGCAGTCCGTTGGGCGACTTCCCGCCACTCAGTCCCTGCGCATCGACATGGTTCTGCCGCTGCGCAATCAGGCAGAGTTGGATAATTTCTTGCAAGAACTCTACGATCCTTCCAGCGCCTTCTACCACCGGTACCTCACGGTGCAAGAGTTCACCGCGCAGTTTGGTCCCAGCCAACAGGATTATGACGCCGTAGTTGCTTTCGCGAAAGCGAAGGGCCTGACCGTAGTTGGCGGCTCCCGCGATGCAATGGACGTGCAAGTCAAGGGCTCGGTAGCAGCCATCGAGACAGCCTTCCATGTGAACATGGGCGTGTACCAGCACCCCACGGAAGACCGCACCTTCTATGCTCCGGACCGCGAGCCCACCGTGGACCTGCCCTTCCAGCTCTGGCACATCTCTGGTTTGGATAACTTTTCGACCCCGCATCCTCTCTTTCATCACAGAGAGCCCGAGCTGACTGTGAAGTCCAATGCCACTACCGGCTCTTGTCCGTCGGCCTCCTTCTGCGGCAGTGACATGCGAGCGGCGTACTACGGGGGATCAGCTCTTACCGGAGCCGGCCAGAACATCGGGTTGCTGGAGTTTGAAGGATTCGATATAGCCGACGTGAACACCTACTACAAGAACGTTGGTCAAACGAGAACCGCTGCTGTCACTGGCATCTCCACGGATGGATCCAGCCTGTCTTGCGTGGAGCGGAGCTGTGACGATACCGAACAGACCCTCGACATCACTCAGGCCCTTGGCATGGCCCCGGGCGTAACCACCGTGTACGTGTATGTGGGTGCGTCCGATACTGCCATGTTGGGTGCTATGTCCTCGGATTCTCCGTTGCCTTTGAATTTGAGCTCTTCCTGGACCTGGACCCCGGCGGACCCCAGCACTGACGATCCGTACTTCGAAAAGATGGCGACGCAGGGCCAGAGCTTCTTTCAGGCGGCCGGAGACAGCGGCAATTGGAAGACCAGCACTTACCCCTCTGAGGACGCGCATGTCATCTGCGTGGGCGGCACGGACTTAGTCACCAGCGGAGCGGGTGGCGCGTGGAGTTCGGAATCCACCTGGGTTGACGGCGGCGGCGGCTTCTATGCTAAGGACGACATCCTGATTCCGTCCTACCAGCAGCTATCGGGCGTGATCACGTCGACCAACAAGGGCTCCACAACCTATCGGAACGGCCCAGACGTCTCGGCAAACGCGAACTTCACCTTCTACGTTTGCGCTGACCAAACCACCTGTACCGCAAACGAATACGGCGGCACCAGTTTTGCGGCGCCGATGTGGGCCGGCTACCTGGCTCTGGCCAATCAACAGGCGGCCGCCAAAGGCGATGCGGCTCCCGGCTTCATTAATCCAACTATTTACCCGCTGGCTCTGGGGTCAGGCTATAGCACCGATTTCCACGACATCACCAGCGGCAGCAACGGCTTTTCGGCAGTGACCGGTTACGATTTGGCCACTGGTTGGGGCAGTCCGAACGGGAGCGGCCTGATCAACGCGCTTACCGGAACTGCGGCGTCGCCTAGCTTCACCATTTCTGCCTCTCCCACTGCGGTCTCGGTGGTTCGGGGTAACAGTGGCACATCCACGATCACTACCAGCGTCGCGGGCGGCTTTGACTCGGCCATTGCATTGACTGCGGCCGGCCAGCCGACCGGCGTGACCGTGAGCTTCAGTCCCACGCCCATCGCTGCGCCCGGCTCTGGCACCTCAACCATGACCATGGCGGTGGCCGCAACCACCACGGCCGGCACGTACACAATCACCGTAACCGGCACCGGCGGAGGCATTACGCACACCGCCACCGTCTCGCTGACGGTGACCGCCGCGGTAACTGGCAACTTCACTCTATCCGCGTCACCCACCAGCCTGACCATCAATCGGTCAGCGAAGGGGACATCGACGATTACCATCACGCCGTCCGGCGGATTCACTGGCAACGTCACCTTCTCGGCCAGCGGCGAGCGCAGCGGCGTTACCGCGGCCTTTAGCCCGAACCCGGGAACTAAAACAAGCACGCTGACGTTGACCGCCAGCAGCACCGCCACGACGGGAACCTCAACTGTGACCATTACGGGTGTTTCGGGGACCTTGACCCACACCACGACGATCAGTCTCAGGGTTCGCCGTTAACCGTACGTAGCAACAGGAACTAGACAACAACAACCGCGTCGCCAGCTTGCACCGCTGGCGGCGCGTTTTTTTTAGTTTTTGGTCAGAGGCCGGATACCGAGACGATACCGGCGATCACTCTTGTTACGAGGTCTTCGATATAGCGCTCAGACACCTGCTGGCCCGAAGTGAGCCGCAATAGGATTGGTCCGCTGAACATTTCCAAAGCCAGTTGAGGATCGAGTGAGCGAAGTAGCTCTCCGCGCTGATGGGCTCGCGCGACGATGGTGCCCATCACTTGCAGGCGGCTGTTCCAATACGCGTGCCGCAGTACCGCGAGATCCGGATCTTGGGACGCCACCACCCGGCCCACCGCGTTGCCGACTGGCGTGCGCAACCGCGCTACCACCCGGCGAAGCAATGTCACCATGTCGCCATGAAGCGACCCAGTATCCACGGCCGGCACGTCCTCGGCCGGGTTACGGATGATGGCCTCGCTGACCAGTTTCGCCTTCGTGCCCCAACGCCTGTAGATCGAGGTTTCGTGGACCCCGGCACGCTTGGCAACGTCGGCTACCGACAGTTCCTGGTATCCGCGCTTCGCCAAAAGTTCCAAGACGGCCGAGTAAACGGACGCGACAACACGCGCGCTACGGCCGCCGGGACGTTTGCGCTGGGAGGCCGGCCGATGTCGTTGCTTCATACCCATACGTTAACGGAGCACGCCACTAAACGCAACTACACTTGCATTAGCAAACCCGAAGTGCTAGCCTTTTCACTAACGCAGTAATACATGCGTTAGCAGGATTACCATTTCGGGCATTCCATGGGAATGCCATATCTAATGTTTGGGAGGCGAGATGCGAGTACTGGTTACCGGGGCGTCCGGCGGCGTGGGCCGCAGTGTGATGGAGGGACTTCTCGCGGAAAACGTGCAGGTTCGAGCATCGTCTCGCGACCCGCAGCAAGCCCGCATGCCCACCGGGGTCGAACTCGCCGCAGCCGATTTGAACCAGCCGGACACGATGGCCCGCGCGCTGGGCGGGGTCAGCGCCGTGTTCCTCTACGCGCAAGGCAAGAAACTGCCGGAACTCATGGCCACAACGAAAGAGGTCGGTGTGGAGTACGTGGTTTTTCTTTCGACCATCGACGCCACGAACCAGCACGACTACGCGCAGCATAACCGGCGCCGCCACCTGGAAGTCGAGGAGGCCGTTGCCGCGGCTGGCTTTCGGTACACCTTTTTGCGGCCCGCTGCTTTTGCCACGAACGCGCTGCGATTCTGGCGCCAATCGATTGTGGCTGAGGGCGTCGTGCGCATCCCGTTCCCCGAGGCGCAGCAGGCGCCCATCGACGAGCGCGACATCGCCGCGGTGGGAGTACGCGCGCTGGCGTCCCGCAAACTCGACGGTGCAGCACTGGTGCTGACAGGTCCCGAGTCGCTGACCCAGCGAAAACAGCTCGAATGCATCAGCAACGTCGTGGGGCGCCCGATTCGCCTGGAGACAATGACAGAGGAGCAGGCACGAGCCTGGCTAGAGAAGATTATCCCGGTGGCCTATGTGAACCTGCTCATCGCGCAATGGCGCGACGAAGTTGGCGCGGCGGCTCGGGTGACCGATAACGTGGAGCGCGTAACCGGCCGGCCGGTGACGCCATACGCGGCAGGGTTGCGCGCAATGCCGATGCCTTCCGCATGGTGTGAGTCGATCCTTCCGCCAACCCCATGTCAGTGGGCCGCCGAAGCTTTGGTACCATCGGCCGAAAATTCGAAATACAAGGTCCAATCGCTGGAGGCTTCACCAGCCGGCGCGAATTTCCATTGGCGCGCGGCTTGCAAAGCGAGATTTGCGAAATACTGGCTGGGTCCCGGCGAATCGATCGTCGCATCGGTGACGTTGCCCGAAGGATCGACGCTCACCTGGATGCCGACTCTCACCGTTCCCCGGATCGTACCCATGGCCTTCTGCGACACATCGGGCAGAACCTGGTGAATTACGCCAGTGCTAGCAGCCCCGGCGGCGGGAACTTTTGGCGCTGGAGCGGGTGGAGCAGGCGCGGGTATCTGCGAAGTGCCGCCGACACTTTGCTTCTCACTCGGCGCTGCCGATTTGCTTTCTGATGGCGCCGCGCTTTTGGCTTGTCGGCGCGCCGGCGGGGCCTTCCCGGATGATTTTAGCGATGTTTGAGAATGCGCTGGGTTGCCCCTCGGCGAATGATTCCATAATTTCAAGCTCACCAAGACTAATGCTAGAAAGAGAATCACCGCAGGAATCAAGTACCGGCTTCGCGCCGGCGAGGCGCTTCGCTGAACGGGCCGGGAGGTCGCTTGGTCTAGCAGCTGCGCTGTCGGTTGCTCGACCACGACAGGCTGGAGACGGTTGGCAATGTCTGCGATGGTCCATCGACGCCTGGCATCGCGCCGCAAACAGTGCCGAGCGATATCGAGAAGCGGAGCCGGCAAAGTTTCCGGCGTTTCCGGGTCGCCTTGCGAATTTCGGTCCCACGCCGGCAAACGCTGCGTCAAGACCTCGACCAGCATCACACCAAACGACCACACATCTCCAGCAGGGGAACTCGTATTCTCGGGTGGATCGTAGTCGCCCGGTTCGCTGATAGGCTCGCCCGCGCGATGGAGTCCGTCGGTTGAAAGCTTCAACTGATCGCCGCTCGCCATGATATTGGCGGGCTTTAGGTGACCATGTACGAAGCCTTTTGCGTGAAGGTAGGCGAGCGCATCCAGCGCCGGATGGAGCATCTCACTCGCTTCATCCTCCGTGAGCGGCCGGTGCGGAACGATTTGCGACAAATTCTCGTCCGCGTACTCCATCACGGCGAAAAAAAACTTTGCGTCGCCGATTTGGCCATGTCCCGTCTGAAGTATTCGAATCAGGTTGGGATGAGACAAGGTCGAGGCGAAATGCCACGACGCTAGCTGGCTTTCCACGTTCGGCGAATTCTGGGCGACCAGCTTGATCGCGGCTGCTTGAGGGTCTCGATCGTTGTAACGCGTTTCGAAAACCGCACCATGCTCGGAACCGCCCAGGTACTCGAGCAGCTGGAATTCCCCGTTGACCGTTTGCCCTTCCCACTGCTTCCACGCCTCGGTCATGGCTACCTCTGCGAGCTGGCCGCTGTATTGTCCGCTCATAAGGTCCTCGGTTCCAAGGAGAGATTTGCACTCAGCCGTGCACTCGGCACACCCAATCATTTGGAGCACATCGATCTTACGTAAAGAAAGGTGAACTCGCCCCGGCAGGAGGTACAGGATTGCGAAAGCTATAGCTGGCCGGCCGGACAGGAGGCTGCTGGCGACTTGTGGAGCGCCGCGAAACGATCAGGAAATGAACCAGGCGTTTCGCGTGGACCTCCCCTTGCTAGCTTCTGGCAGAGCGCGGCGCCGCCCGCCGGAATGTAGGGGTCGACAATTAGAACTGTTTGACGAGCACGAGGCTCCAGGGAGCGATTTGCCGATGCAGATCGAGGTTGCCTGCGCGGTCGGCGCGAACGACCTCTTTTTTCGTAGCCCATGCGGTTTCACGCAACAGTTTGGTCTGGGCCGGACTCGGCGGCTCGGGCCTGCCCAAGCTCTCCCACACAACCACCGCATTGCCGTGCTCGCGGTCGAGAGTCTCGATCAGGAACGAAGCATTCGGGGGCAGCCGCCGGAGGTTGATTTCCAGACCGCGGGAGCTTCCGCTGGCATCGAGCGCGTCCGCAGATTCAACCGAGTCTGTCACCGGTATCGAGATCTGCTCCTCCACGGGATAGTTATAGGCCAGTGCCGTGACCAGGCCAGTGGTCCGGTCGCGAGTCACTACGGCGCCTGCTTTCTGCTCAAGCAAGTCATCCCCCAGCTGGTTTAGAAAACGGTAGGCGTGAAAGGCCGGCTTCACGATCTGCTGATAGTTGATCAGCCCAAAGCCGCCATGGAAGATTGAATCCGTCTTGCGATTCTCTTCGAACACGTCGGTAAAGACCCAGTACGAGAGCGAATCGACCAGGCCGATGGATTCCAGGTTGGTCTTCGCGATGAACGCGGCCGCGGCGAGGGAGTCATGAGTGTGGTCGAGCGGGGAAGGGCTCGAGCTCCACTCCGTTAGCTGAATCTCCGCATGAGGATAGGGGCTCGCATCCACCATGCGGCGTAGCGTTTGCAAATCGTCCCGCGTGGAGTCGATGGAGCGGCGGTAGCTCTTGCCCTGCGGCGTGCCGGGTTGGTCAATGGCGAAGTCCTGAGGGTAGGGGTGGGTGGAAACGAAGTCAACCGGCAGGTTGTTGTTTTTGCAGTAGGCGAAGAAATCCTCAATCCAGATGGGGTGCCACGGAATGGTCATGGGGTCGAAGGGCTTAGGAGAAGTTTGTGCCTTCGCTAGCGCATCTTGATCCATGTCGAAGTTGCTGGTCGCCGGTCCGCCCACACGCAAGGCGGGATCGATCTTCTTGATGGTCTGCGCCGTTACTTTGTAAAGCTCAAAGTACTGCTGCTGCGTGCCGCGGAAAAACGAATCCGTCAGGTTCGGCTCATTCCACACTTCGAAATACCAGCGCAGCACTTCCTCGATGCCGTAACGGGCCACCCAATGCTCCACTGTAGCACGCACCAGATCGCCCCACTTCTGGTAGTCCGACGGAGGACTGCCGTTGGCCTGCCACCAAAAGGTGGTGTTCTTCACGACGGCAAGTTCGCTGGGCACGAAGCTGAGTTCGACAAATGGCCGCACGCCTTTCGCCAGCATGCGGTCGAAAAGGTCGTCTACATACTGGAAGTTATAGATCGGGTTGCCCTGGGCATCCTCCCGATAGACAAACATATCGTCGTGAAAGAGCCCGTGGAAACGCACATACTGGAAGCCGTCATAGCGAGCGACGGTCTCCAATTCCTCCTGCCAGGTCGCACGCAAACCTTCGTTGGCGCGGCCTGCGCCGACCACTTTGCTCCAGTAGTGCATCAGCGGCTTGCCGGGTTCAGTTGCCTGTGCGCTGATACGAATCGCGGCAGCCTCGGCAGGGGTCGCGGCAGGAAGAACCCTGGGCGTATTCACTTGCGTATACGCGGGTAAAACGACCGAGAGACAGCCGGCGCTGAGGAATAGGATTACCGCCTTGCTCCTACGGGGCTTACTCATCTCATTCTCCGTTGATCGTGCGGCAACGACGGCAGAAAGACCATTCTCAATGACGTCATTATTGATGATCCGCTATCCTGAAGCAAAAGCGACCGCAAGGGAAATCCATCTTGAGGTCGCAAATTGATACCTCATCCGTTTGACGCCTGCAAGTTCAGGCCCAAGCACTTGTGCCCTGCGGCCGCAATATCGATGTTTTTCGGCAGAGGCTGGAGAGCGAGAGAATCGGCACGACTGCTTGGAGGCGGACGCAGTCTCGCGCGAACCTTGCTCCCCAATAAGAGGGAAAAATACAGGGAATTTTGCGCCTTCGGCCGACGACATGCGCAGATAACTCCCGACCAGAAAGTGTTTTATCTGGGAAAATTGGGCTTTCGATACGATTCGGAACAGGGAATGAACAGGGAATCGAAATTCCGTTTTAACTGAGTTGTGGCGAAATGTCCCGCAACTGCCGAAGACCCGCTTATGCCGCTTTGCGAACGGTCAGGCGATTCTTGCGACGATCCCGCCTGGCCGCTTTCCGATCAACCGTCCCAATCGGTGCGGACCAAAGCAGACGAACTGTATTTGTTCTACACCACTAAATGGTGGTAGCTTCGGTTCACATTGAGCGCTCTTGGTCCGCTCGTGCCCGGAAGGTGAGATCGAAGGACGTGGTGGAGCTACAATGAACTTGCGGGGCGAAACGGAAGCGGGCCATGCGGGGACGCAACCATGCCGAGGGTTAGCCTGGTGGGCTGATCGAGACGATGAACGGCAGCGCTGGAACCTGTCTCTTGCGCCGCTTTTGGATCCTCATCAGATCGGTAGACCCCAATGCCTTGAAAATCCCTGCCCGAAGCGCGGAATACTCACTAACGGAGAGAGCCCTCTCTCCATTTCAGACTGAACCAACACAGGACCATGGCTTAAAAGATCGACAGGAATGTTTTCGGCAATGGCTGGCGGGAGAGAATGTCTAAGACTGGTTGGTGGGTTGCGGTGGCCACTCTTCTGTTATTGGCTTTCGCGGCTCAAAACTGGGCACAGGATCGACCCGCCGACATCGTGCTTACCGGCGAGGTTTCTGGTGCGCAGAACAAGACTTATTTCGAAATTCCCTTCGAGGTGCCCGTTGGCACGCATCGTATCAGCGTCGATTTCCACTACACGGGAGCGGAGCAGCACGCCACGCTCGATCTGGGTATTGCCGACCCGGAGCGCTTTCGCGGGACCAGTGGCGGTAACAAGAGTCATTTCACTATAAGCGAGACCGACGCAACTCCCTCGTACCTGCCCGGTGCCATCCCCTCCGGGCAGTGGCGCCTGCTCATTGCGGTGCCCAATCTTCGAGCGCAAACCGTGTCCCGCTACCGGGCCGAGATCCGGTTCAACACACGCGACGAAGATGCGGGCTTCGCGGCGCATCCCCTCGCGAGTGGCATGGGTTGGTATCGCGGCGACCTGCACATGCACACGGCCCACAGTGACGGCAGTTGTCCCAGCCAGAGCGGACAGATCGTTCCTTGCCCGCTTTTTCTCACCGCGGAGGCGGCAGCGTCGCGGGGATTGGATTTCATCGCCATCACTGACCATAACACCGACTCCCAGTATGACGCGATGCGCGAGCTGCAGCCCTACTTCGACCGTCTGTTGTTGATTCCCGGCCGGGAGATGACGACCTTCTATGGCCATTTCAACGTCTTTGGCGTGACGCAATTCATGGACTACCACGTGACCCGCGGCGGCCTCGACTTGAATGCAGTGCTGCGCGATGCCAAGTCGAAGGGTGGCATCGCCTCCGTGAACCACGCCGAGGCACCCGGTGGCGAGGTGTGCATGGGCTGCCGTTGGGAGCCGCCGGCAGACATCGACATGAGCCTGTTCGCTGCGGTGGAGGTCATCAACGGCGGCGACACCATGTTTTCGAGTGCCACGTTCTGGGATGCACAGCTGCGCGATGGCCACCGGCTGGCTGCCGTCGGCGGCAGCGACAACCACGATGGGACATCGCCACCGGGGGCGCCAGGATCGATTGGCTGGCCAACGACCGTCGTGGAGGCAGATGAACTTTCCGTTCCGGCGATTCTGAACGGAATCCGAGCCGGACGCACGTTAGTGGATCTCACCGCTTCGCACGACAAGCTGTTCGATTTCGAGGCCGCCTCCGGCGGCGCCCACGCGCGTATGGGCGAAACACTCCACGCCGCTGCCAGAGCGCCTATCCGCGTGCCCATACACACCATCGCCTGTATGGGATCCGTCGTTCACCTGCTTCTGGATGGCGAGGAGTCTGCCGCTGCGCCACCGATGCCTGTGGACAGTGCGAACTCCACCGTGACGGCTACGCTGACGCCCGGCGCCGGGCGCCACTGGCTGCGCGTCGAGGTGCGGGATAGCACTGGCACACTGGAGTTGACGAGCAGCCCGCTTTATATCAACTTTCCTAACTGATAAAGAGCGCGCAAAATCGACGTTTTTCGCTCTGCGTTCCTAGGAGGCGCCGACCTACTGCTGTCTCAACGCGGCCACTGGGTCTATCCGGAGGGCTCGACGAGCGGGGATGTACACGGCGACGAGCCCAATTAGGACCGGGAGGCATGGAATTTCGCCAAACGTCAAGGCGTCCCAGGCAGCAACTCCGTAGAGCAAACTAGCCAGCAAGCGGTGAAGGTCAACGCAATTCTAAATGAGATCAAAGGCAAGACCCATAACGGCGCGTCGCCCGCTCCGGTGCCAGCTCTGTTCGGTATGAATTTCCAGGCTGTGAGCATCGGGCAGAAGCTGATCGAGAAGTCGCTGAGCCTGACCGGTGGCTATCAGGACGCACAGGGCACTCCGACGCAGCCACTACTCGGCGAAATCGAATTTGTGGACGCTGCGATTGGCGAGATGGTTGCCGCCCTGAAAAGCAACCGGGTTTACGATTCGACGCTCATCGTCATTTCCGCCAAGCACGGCCAGAGTCCGGTCGATTCCGCCCGCTACACTCGGATAACGACAAGTGGCATAGTGACGACATCACCCGCCACCATTTTGGCCAGCGGCACCTGTTTGCCCTCCTCCGAATCGCCGTCCAACCCCACCGGAGTGGGGCCAACAGAAGATGACGTCTCTCTGATCTGGCTCAGCAGCAGCTGCACAACGGAGAGTGCAGTGCGCACGCTCGAGTCACAATCTCCCGCTTCGGCCAATGAGGCCGGAATTGGGCAGATCTTCTGGGGGCCCGGGATCACCCAGCTTTACAACGCACCGGGGCTGCCGCCGAATGGAGATCCACGCACGCCGGACATTCTGGTCACACCGAATATCGGCGTTACCTACTCTGGCAGCACCAAGAAACTAGCCGAGCATGGCGGTTTCGCGCACGACGACGTGAATGTCCTGATGTTGCTGTCGAATCCGAGATTCGGTGCGAAAACGGTGACTACCCCGGTGCAAACCGCGGAAATCGCCCCGACCATCTTGAAAGCATTGGGACTCGACCCCGACAGTCTGCAGTCCGTACAACTGGAGGGGACGCCAGTGCCGCCTTATCTATGCAGCAGGTTCCGCGCGCCGCAGACGAATATCGGGAATGCTGCGTGGAACTTCTCTGCTCCTCCGTCGCCGAACCACCGAAATACTTCATACTGGCTCGAACAATGGCAGGGCGGTAATCGAGCTGGGCCTGGCCCTTTCCTTCCGGAAACTTCGAATTAACTCCCCCCGCAGTGCACCAGACCGGCTGGCATCACCATCACTGTGATGCTGCGGACTTCATCGGGCCAGGCATTACTTGCCCGTTCCGCTGTCCCCACCATGCCGCGCGTTAACCGGCTCCGCAAGTTCTCGCTCCGGGGGAGGCGCTGCCCAGAAGTACTTCTTTCTACAGAGTACTTTGCAGCGTAAAGTCACCGCAGGGGTGACCGATGTCCGTAAACGGTGTGCGTCGTGCAGAGCAGTCCGGAGTGGTGCCAGAAGTGTCCCCAACTGTGCAATTAGCTCTCCCGTCTAAGGATCGTGCGCGGTCCAAGACGTGGTGCGCGCGCTTGGTGGCCAACAGCTCGGCCAGTGACAACCTGCCCTGGAACGACTGCTATAGCCTCTCCGCCAGCGAGCGCCGCGCGATTCAGAAATCCATCCAGCAGTTTCAATTGGGCGAAGGCTCCGAAGGCCGTCGCCTGCTGGAGCGGGGCGACGCCTATTCCCACGTTGTCGGCGACCCGTATTTTCGGGAAGCTCTCGCCCTGTTCGTCAAAGAAGAGCAGCGCCACAGCGGACACCTCCTCCGTTTCATGCTCCGCCAGGAAATTCCTGCCGTCACCAAGCACTGGGTGGACACAGTTTTTCGCCTCCTTCGCGGTTTGGCTGGTCTCGAACTATCCCTCCGCGTTCTGGTGACGGCTGAGATCATCGCCGTTCCGTACTATCGCGCGCTCGGTCGGGCTACCAAATCGAACCTCCTTCACGCCATCAGCGCCAAAATACTTCAGGACGAAGCCACGCATCTGAAATTTCAAGCCTCGATGCTGTCCAGGCTGGCAAGGGGACGTTCGCCTCTGTATCGCACTTTGCTTTGCCGAGCCCAGCGTCTGTTTTTGATTGGCACGTGCTGCGTCGTTTGGGTCGACCACCGTAGTGTCTTCGCAGCGGCGAATTACAGATTGCGCGGATTCCTGCGCGAGGCCCTATCCGAGTTGTCGGATTTGGAGGCAGCCATGTCTGCCCGCAAATTGCTCGAACCTGGGCCGGAGTCCTCGCCCAGAATCTCCGCACGGTTATACTGGCGCGGACGCCAGGCTAGTCGCAGTCGAACGGCTTGAGATGCCGCGAAGAAATACGAAGACGAATGGGGACGAATGGTCGCTTCATGGCGTTCCATTTCATTGAAACCTTCCTCCCATCCGTAACCTTCCATGCCGCCTCGTTATGCCGGGGTACCTGAGCTGCGTGGGTTTTGACGTTATGAACACCCGCTGACGGTCCGGCCGGTACCACAGAACGGCCTGGCTTGAAGTTGCCTCGGCACATCACCCGGACAAACTCCGCCCGGCCGTTCCGCATGCCTCTTGGCATCGCGTTCAGCCCGTGATAACCACATTTATCTCGAAGGGTCAGGGCCGCGACCTTCGGTCGGCGAAGCGCCTCGCCTCTCTTTGTCGTTCCGCTGCGGCTTAGGCTGGCGCCGCCGCCGTCCCCTCGAGTGCCCGCCCGCACCGTGGGCAATGTGACCACCCTGCCTCCGCCGCGTCGCCGCAATTCGGACACGTCTTCGCCAGTGCTCCTCCACAGTGCGGGCAGAACGTGAATTTCGCTCTCACCGACGCGTGGCACGCCAGGCACGTGATCGGCCGCGGATCGCGCAAGATGAAATAAAGAATAATCCCCAGCGCGTTCGGGACCAAAACCGCCACCAGCGTCCACATCACGTAGCGCATCCCGCGCCTTTTGGCATCGCCGTACACGTATCCTTGCAGCAGCACCAGCAAGAAGATCGCGAGCATCATCCCGTAGCAAAACAGGATCTTGCCCGCGAGCGGCCAGGCACGTAAATGCGGATCTTGCTGCACCGGAAAAACGAACAGTAAGGTCCCCGCTGCCAGGTAAATCACCGTCGCGATAAACCACGCCGTCCGCGGAATCAGTCCAACCTCTTCTCGAAATCGGCTCATATCGCTCTCCTCTCGCGCTGTTGATTCAGTGCCGGCAGCAGCGCCACCGCTCCCCCCGCCAGCCAGATCATTGTCGCGATTGCCGCAAACCTTACCCAGCCCTGGGTCACCCCTGGGTACACAAGATCGATCAGCCCCGCCGACAGTAGCCGCACCACCGGCCAGCTCAGAATCGTCAGCACCCACGCGAACACCGTCAGAAAGATCAGCACCCCTCGCTGCCACCGATACTCGGCCTCTTCGGCCATCCGAGCCTCTGCCCTCATGCGGGTCCGCTCCACCACCCCGAGTGACGGCTGCGGCGTTGGCAGCCTTCGTAGCCCTCTGGCCAGAATCTCCCAGTCTTCCGCCTCGGTCGCGCATTCGGGGCAGACCTGCACGTGACGATCAACTCGGCCCTGTTCCTCGGCCTCCAGTGCTCCGGCCGCAGCCAGTGCCAACAGTTCGCGAATTTCATCGTGCTCGGACGTCTTCATCCCTGCACCCGCCCCTTTCCCCGTTCTTCATCCAGCCCCGTCCCGCTCAGCACTTCGCGAAGACCGTCGAGGCCCCTTCTCAATCGCGTCTTCACCGTTGACAGCGGCACTTCCAGCAACACGGCGATCTCGTGAATCTTCATTTCTTCCTCAAACCGCAGCGTTAGCACCTCGCGGTACATCACCGGCAACTCGTCGAGGGCCGTGGCCAGCAGAGTGGCGCGCTCCCTCTCCAGCAGCCGTTGGAGCGCCCCTTGCTCTGGCGCTACCAGACTCCGTTGCGCCAGTGTTCCCGACGGATTCGATTCCATCCGCTGGTCCAGACTTTCTGGCTGCGTACGCCGCAAATGGTCGTACCCCAGGTTCCTCGCCACCGTGAACAGCCACGCTTCAAAACTCCTGCTCGGATCGTACTGTTGGATCCTTTCCGCTACCCGAATCCAGGTCTGCTGGAACAGGTCTTCGGCGTTCGCCCGATCGCGCACCAGCTGCAGCAAATAGCGGTACAGGCGGTTTTGATACTGCGCGAGCAGCGAGGAAAGCGCATTTAAGTCGCCTCGTCGGAGCCGTGCTACCTCCGATTGGTCGCCCACTCCGCCCTCCCTGACTGTTATTGCCGCGGACATCATAATAGGCATACGGCTCACCCCGCCAAAAGGATTCACCGCGATATAGGAGCGCAGGCAAAGAAATGCTCCGGTTCCAGTTTACTGGACCTCGAAAAAATATTCCGAAACCGACAAACTGGAACTGCACCCGCACTGGACGAAGTGCCCCTATACGTGCGCGGCGGCGCAATTCTTCCCGAACAGCCGCTCGTTCAATCGACGGATGAAACACCTGGCGGCCCGCTGCAACTGCGCGTTTATCCCGGCAAGGACTGCCATGGTTCCCTGTACGAAGATGACGGACACACGTTCGAGTACAAGAGCGGCAAATTCCTACGCATCAATTATTCCTGTGAGGCTACAAAGCTTAGTGTCCGCGTGTCGAGCCAGGTAGTGACGAATGGTTTTCGGCCGTGGTGGCACGGCGCTGAACTAACGGTACTCGGTTTGCAGAGCAAACCGCATAGGGTTCAACTCGAAGGGGGAAAGGATCCCGAATGGTCTTACGATGCGCAAACAAGCTCCGCCACCATCGCGGTTACCGATGCCCTTCGCGGTTGGACAATTCACATTCTTCGCTAAGCAGGCGGAAGTCCAGAGACGTATTGTCTCAATCCCGTTGGCTGACTTCGTAGCCCTGTGGCGCGCTGGCTCGTACAATTCGAGACGCTACGTTTCTGTTTCGCTTCACAAGCGATCGAGCCTCGCTAGGATCGAACCCAAAAAAAACGCAACGAAAAAGCCGGTCACGTAGATCGTTGCGGAGATGCAAAGCAGCACTTTGCTGAATCGCGAGACGATTTCGCACGCATCGGGATTGTCCGGTGAACAGTCCCGCCTCTGCAGTCGCGGCGCAATGTAATACATGTTCACGAAGCTCGCGGCTACCAGTACCCCAGAAACTCCAAACGTCCAGGGTTTGTGCCGCGAGAGGGTGACCAGCCACGGGGCTGTGGACAACATCGACGCCACCGACGCACCAAGTCCGGCGAGTACCAGTAAGGATGGCAAGGCACAGCAACTTCCTTGTATTCTTCCAAAATATCTTCCGTTATGAGCCAGAAAAAATTGTTCCACTCGGCCCACCTGTGGAGTACATCGGCACTCGGATTCCTGCCGGAAACGAACGGCTCTCTGAAGCCCGATATGCCAGCCACAAGCGCACTTGTGTCAATGACGGTCCGTGGCTTGCGTTTCTTAGCTTTCTGCGGCAACGGTGATCTCCGGAACTCGCTTTTCTTTACGATAGGTGCGGACTGTGCGCAAGATTTCCTCTTCGGAAATCTCGCCGATATCCTTTGCCGCCTCAGTTAGCGATTCCAGAAATTGCTTTTTCCAGCCCCGGCGTTTTCTCCCAGGCGGCATGTCTTTATAGAGATCGGCTCTGCCCATTCGTTCCTCAATCTGTTCTCCAAAGGTTCGAAAGGGCACTCCTAGTTTGATAGGTTCTTCCTCTTCCGCGAGCCTACAACTGAAAATTATGTACTTCGGATTTTCTGATTTGAGCTTCTCTTCACACGCGCTGAACACCTCCATCAACTTGGAAAGCACACTCGTGCGTGTGCCCAAGGACTCTTTTAAGTAAGACGCGACCTTGGCTACCAAAAGGGCGTTCGTATCGAAGAAGTACGTTCCCGCGGATCGCCTGGGCTTCACGATGCCGAATTGGACGAGGTTCTGCAGTTCTTTCGGCTGCATTTGTAGCACCGCACTCGCCTGTTTTAGCTTTAGACTTTGCCTTGTCATAGCCACTCCTGTTAACATCTAACTATTAGATTGTATTATGGATGGTGTCAAGGCAAAGGCAGCGGGCACGGTCGGAATGCTGTTCTGACGACTCGTTCACCTTAAACTATGGCTGAGGGGAGCCGAGCGCGGCTGCCGAAACACGCCAGCCATTCGCTGAGGAAGGCGTACTCTTCCGCTCCAAATCCTCGCAAATAGGCCCTCACAGGTCTTGTAAAAATACTTAAATCGACAAGTATGTCACGGGGATATCACGCTTGCGGAAGCGCAAAAGGCCATCGTTACAGACTGGTATGCGATTTATCTCTCAAAAGTAAAGAAGTGAAACGGGACGCCTGCCAGCACCGTCTTTTCGGCGCGGCCTTGCCACGATGGGATCTGAACGGAGAGGATTGAAGCCCGGCCGTCGTTTGCATCACCGGGTTCACGGGCCTCTAGACATCCAGGCAGAGATTTGCCATGATAAAAACGATTCACATCGACGCTCCTGTCGAGAAGGAGGTGATCCCTGAGGTATTCAACGAATTGATCTAGAACTGAGGGGCGCCTGTGATTCACTCCAAGCGCCCCTCTTTCTTACCCTCACCCTGGCAACCTTCCGCACATTGCCTAAACTGAAAGCAATAGCCGAGGTCGAACGGCGCGTCCTTGATGCCCACGACCACGAATCCCATCGATATCAATTTCCTTTCGAAGAGCCTCACTTTTCGACTGAAGATCAAAGCTGGCAGAGAGAGAGTACGAAGAGGCGCACCGGCACGTGTGGCCAGAATTGCTCGCTAAACTCAAGCAAGTAGGCGTCTCCAAATATTCGATCTTCGGGAGAGAACATTCTCAACGGCTGCGGCACCGGTGTTGAAGAGCACGGTCTTTTTCTGGAAGTCGCCGGGAGTCAATTGGTTTAGCCGCTCGGCCAGCCGGACGTATCCTTCGTAGAGAGAAACGCTAAACGCGGTATGGAGAAATTTATCGGCTTGTGCGTGCAACGCGTGCAGCAGTGGTTCAAAAGCGTGTCCCACATTCAGGCAACCGATGCCTCCCGCGAGGTCGATGAACCGGTTGCCGTCGACATCCTCGACCAACGCACCCTTGGCTCGTGCGGTGAAAATGGGTGAGTAGTGAAACACTCCGCGAGCTACGGCGTCCTGGCGGCGTTTCATCAACGCTTGGGATACTGGGCCGGGAATGGGAGTGCTGCTGTGGACCAATACACCATCTACATTTTGAGTCTGCCCGGGTAACCCCGCGAAAAGGCGGACAGCCTGTAGCTAGGGCTGCCGGATAAGGAGCGCGATGACCGGCAAACGGCGTTTCAAAATGGCCTCCATCCCCGGCGATGGAATCGGCGGTGAGGTCGTAGCCGAGGGCATTCGCGTTCTGGAAGCCGCGGGGCGCCGCTTCGGGATCGACTTCGACTGGGTGGAGTTCGACTGGAGTTGCGAATTCTATCGACGCCATGGGCGCATGATGCCCGAAAATGGGACGGAGCAACTGCGCCGGTTCGACGCGATCTATCTGGGGGCTGTGGGTTTTCCTGGAGTGCCCGATCACGTGTCTCTGTGGGGCCTGCTAATTCCGATACGCCGCTGCTTCGATCAATACGTGAATCTGCGGCCGGCTCGTCTGCTAGCCGGCGTCGCATCACCGTTGTCGGGGAAGAAGGCCGGCGAGATCGACCTGGTGATCGTGCGAGAAAACAGCGAAGGCGAGTACTCGGAAGTGGGAGGCCGCGAGTACGTCGGCACCGATCGCGAGCGTGTGGTACAGGAATCGATATTCACGCGGCGCGGTTGCGACCGCGTCATTCGCTACGCGTTTGAGCTGGCGCGCCGTCGCCGCGGGCACGTTACGTCCGCGACCAAATCAAACGGCATCATTCACTCGATGCCCTACTGGGACGAGCGATTCAAGCGGATCGCCGCGGACTATCCCGACGTGACCGCCGACCAATACCACATTGATATTCTCGCGGCACATTTCGTGCGAGCACCCGAGCGCTTCGATGTGGTGGTCGCCAGCAATCTCTTCGGTGACATCCTATCTGATCTCAGCGCGAGCGTGGTCGGATCGATCGGCCTCGCACCGTCCGGCAATATCAATCCCGAGCGCAGCGCCCCTTCTATGTTTGAAGCGGTGCACGGTTCGGCGCCGGACATTGCGGGACGGGGACTGGCGAACCCCATCGCCCAGATATGGTCGGGTGCGATGATGCTCGAACATTTAGGAGAGACGGCGGCAGCATCAGCCATCGAGCGGGCGATCGAGCATGTTCTTGCGCATGGCGGACCACGGACACCGGATTTGGGCGGCACAAGCCAAACGGGAGAGGTGACCGACGCGATTATTTCATCAATCTACGCGCCGAAATCCTCCCCGGCTCAATAACCTCAGGAACGGTGAGGGGCCCTTACTGCGGCGCGCCAGCACACCGCGCGCGAGCAGGCGATTGTCGCTGGCCTGGAAATGCTCGAGGGTGTAGTGATCGATGTCGTCGCCCAACGTGAGTTCCATGTGGTAGGAGTTGTAGCGCGAGCCGCCGAAAAGCGAGTCCCATTGGCTCCGTCCCGGGCCCGAATTCGTTTTCACTCGCTCGCCGGACGCTTTCGCCCGGCAAGTTGGCGCGAGTCGCACCTACTAAAACGAAATTCGCATTCCAATCTCGACCGCTCGCGGCACTCCTTGCGAGAATACGCCGGTCCCCAGTCCGTAACGATTGATTCGCTGGGATGCGGTGGTGCCGTTCGCCGATCCCACCGAGCCATCCAGCACTCCGCGCAGTGGCACAGTGATGAAACCGCCCGGCGGATCGAAATTGGCCTTGTTCGCTACGTCATAAATGTCCACGGTCGGCTCGAGATTGAACTCTTCACCGAAGAAGTGCCAGATTCGCCCGAGACGGAACAGGTAGCTCACCCGAATATCGTCGGCCACAAAATTATCCAGGCCAACCTGTCCCGCGGGAGCCACCGCGATTGGTTGCACCACTCCGCCGAGCGCCTGTAACTGTGCGCTGGTGATCAGTCCGGAACCGACGAGTGCCTTTCCAGCCGCGGTGAGACTTCCCGCACCAGTGTCGTTGAAGTTGCCGATCACGTGATTGAGATTGCCGACTTTCACTTGTCTTCCAAACGAGCCGATGTTGGTGCCCGGGAGAATATCGCCGCCCGTTCCGTCGCCGGCCAGGTCGGTTAGGAAAATATCCGCGGAGTAGGCGCAGGACGGCAGCGTAAGGGTCGCCGGCAGCGCGGTGTAAATACGCGTGATCAGACTTACACGCAAACCACCCGCTACATCGAACGTGCTGGCAAACGTGAACTGATCGGTGCGATCGAGCCCGTTAGGCCCGAAATAGTGCACGGGATTTAGGTTGTAGCGGTCTGTGCGCGCAGAACCGGAGTGCTGATCGATAGCGAGAGAGCGAACCAGAACAATGCTGCCGCGGAGAAGTTTGGCGCAAGATCCATTTCTGTTATCAATCAAAACCTTTCTTTACGGCTGGTCCGGACGAGCGGTTACTATCGATTTCGAAATTCCGCTGCGATACAGCAACTCCGCACGTCCTCGGCGGCACTATGACGTTGTGGGGGTCGAGGACCTTCGCAGATAACTCCATGCTGGAAAATGGTTTAGCGGCAACAACTGGGATTCCGGGACCAATCTGACCAGGTGCGACTCAAGTTCGCATGCTAGTGTCTCTCAGAAATCCGAACTCTCGCAGACACCCCCGCGGCCAGCGTTCTTGCGGATCGCACAGCTACCGGTCCGCGTTCTGGGCTGCGAATTCCGCGGTGTCTCCTCTTGAAGACACTCCACCCCTACAGTGTGATCCAGCGTCAAAGCCTTTCTGCCGATAGATTGTGGGTCGAGAATTGACAATGCTGCATTCTCCATGATATCTAGACTCGTTGTCGAATTCAGATAGTCAGAAACAACCAGGGGCTAGGAATGACACCTGACGACAGCCGCGGGCTTTACTCCGGCATGATCCGTTTGCACATCCTTTACCACGCATGCAACGCGCCGATCTTCGGCCTGGAGATGATCGAAGAACTCGGCCGCCACGGATACAAACTGAGTCCCGGAATGCTTTACCCCCTTCTGCATGGTCTCGAAGCACGGGGTCTTTTGCATTCTTCCGCGAAAAGGGCCGGGCGTGTACGCAGGAGAGTGTATCGAGCGACGCCAGCAGGCCGGAAGGCACTCAAAGCAGCGAAGCAAAAGGTTCGCGAACTTTTTCATGAGCTGCTGGAGGAAACTATGGAGCATCGGTCATGAAGGACAAACGATGGTGTGGTTGGATTTCGGTGAGGCTATGCGTGGTCGTCTCTTCGTTTTACTTTGCACTTTGTTGCACACCCCCGTGGGTATTGGCCCAGGATTCTCCTCCTCGAATCGTGACATTCACATTCCCGTCCGCGGTCAATTACGCACTGGAGCACTATCCTGCCGTTCGCGCATCGTTAGAGCAGGTATCTGCGGCACATGCCAACGTGTCTTTTGCCCGGACCCAATATCTTCCGCAGTTGAACGGTGTGTATCAGATCAGCCGAGCCACTCAGAACCAGGTTGACGGAATCTGGTTACCGACGCCCATCACTCCGAGTGTTGAGGGGCCGATTAGTCCTTCGAGTGGACGGAGCTTCTGGGGTAGTCAGGCGGCGGCACTGTTTTCATGGGAACCTCTGGACTTTGGATTACGTTCAGCAAGGGTTGGGCAAGCGCGGTCTGGAGAAGATAAGTCGCAAGCCGACCTTGCTTTGACCGAGCTGCAAGTCGCGACCGCCGTCGGAAACTACTTCCTGCTAACAATGGCAAACCAACAAGCCATAGTTGCCGCACAGGCCAACGTTGACCGTTGGCAGACGTTCAATAAGTCGATTCATGTCCTCGTTGACAACCAACTGCGGCCTGGAGTGGATGTTTCGCGCGCCGATGCTGAACTCGCGCGAGCACGAATCCAGCTGTACCAAGCGCAGCAGGCAGCGCGTGTGGCCCTCGATACTCTCGCGTCTCTTATGGGGATGGCGGGGAGTGAAATCCAATTGGACGGAGGCCACCTGCTTGACTGGCCACAGACCACTTCGTTGGTCGAAACGTTGGTGTCAAGCCATCCTTTAGCACGCGACCAGATGGCCTCTGTACGGCAGGTTCAGGCCGAAGAGAAAATCCTGGAACGGAACGATTATCCCCGGTTGTTGGTGCAAGCAGAAGGGCTCGCTCGCGGCAGTGAAGTACCAAACAATGGATCAATCGCCGGCAATTGGAATGGTGCGGCGCCCGCACGCGGGAATTGGGTCACGGGAATAACGATTCTCTTCCCGGACGTCTTTGGATTCAAAGCTCGCAGCACCCAAGAGCAAATCTCGAAAGCAAATGAACGCACCCAGCAGGCCCATTATGATCAGACGATTCAAGACCTGACCGGGCAGATTCGAGCGGCGCGGGATCAACTGAAAGGCGCTGAACTCATGGCTCAGGAAACTCCGACTGAATTGGCGGCGGCGCGGCAATCGGAAACGCAATCTCGGACCCGCTATCAGTCAGGTTTGACGACCATCGTGGAGGTAGCCGAATCCGAGAATCTGCTCGCTCAAGCCGAAATGGACGATGCCCTTGCACGTTTGAACGTGTGGCGAGGACTCTTCGGTGTCGCCTACGCACACGGAAACCTACAAGGTTTCTTGCTGGTCTTGCAGGGCAGCACATCCGGAGGTAATTAATATGTGGCTGATTCGAGCTGCCTTGCGCCGGCCGATTACAGTTGTGGTCGTCGTAGTGGCACTGGGCTTATCGTCTATTTTGGCCTTGACGCGAACGCGCGTCGATATTTTTCCGGATCTTGATCTCCCCGTCATTTATGTTGCCCAACCATACGGGGGCATGAGTCCCCAACAAATGGAAGGGTTTATCGCGTACTACTATGAGTATCACTTCCTCTATATCAACGGTATTGAGAACGTCGAAGCCAAATCGATCCAAGGAACGGCATTACTCAGACTTACATTCCATCCCGGAACAAACATGAGCGAGGCACTGGCTCAGACAATTTCCTATGTCAACCGCGCTCGCGCCTTCATGCCTCCCGGTACCGTATCTCCATTTGTGATCCGATATGACGCCGGCACGCTACCCGTCGGCTACCTGGTTTTTTCCAGTCCATCGCGTACCCTTGGCGAAATTCAGGATCTGGCATTGAACCGCGTGCGTCCCGTTTTTGCGACGCTGGCTGGAGTTTCGTCACCGCCACCTTTCGGGGGCAATCAGCGCACGATCGTAATCAACGTAGACCCTGCCAAGCTGCACGCTTATGGGCTTTCGGCGCAGAATGTCGTGCAGGCCCTGGTTGCAGGAAACGCCATCGAACCCTCCGGAGACGCGAATATTGGTAATTTTCAGACCCTGGTAACGACCGACTCGACAGTCGAACAGATTTCCGATTTGCTTGATATTCCATTGCGGCCTGGTTCAGGGCCCTCCGTCTATGTGAGAGATGTCGGAACTGTTTCTGATTCCTCGGACATTCTTGCGGGATACGCTTTATTGAACGGCAAGAGAACGGTCTACATTCCGGTGACAAAACGGCCGGACGCATCGACCATAAGCGTTGTTAACGAAGTTCGTGCGAGCCTCTCCCGATTTCAATCGTTGATTCCCGAAGACATCAAGATCACCTACGAATTAGACCAATCCCAGTATGTCCGTGACGCGCTTTTCTCCGTTCTGCGCGAGGGATTATTCGGTGCGATCCTCACGGGTCTCACACTGCTTTTCTTTCTGCGCGACTGGCGTAGTTCGTTAATCGTCGTCATTACCATCCCGTTCGCGCTACTTATGGCGGTCGTAGCCTTATGGGCGTCAGGTCAGACGATCAATATCATGACTCTGGGTGGGCTTGCCCTGGCCATTGGTGTGCTCGTGGACGAGGGGACTGTGCTTCTTGAAAATATTCACGTGCATCTGGCCCAAGGCGAACCGAAGCCGCGCGCGGTCTTGGAAGCAAGTCGGGAGGTTGCCATCCCGCGTTTGCTCGCGATGTTGAGCGTGCTCGCTGTCTTTCTGCCATCGTTTTTCATGGTCGGCCCGGCTCGAGCGCTTTTCGTTCCGCTATCGCTTGCGGTCGGATTCTCGATGGCGGCGTCGTATCTGCTATCGAGCTCGCTGGTGCCGGTGCTTTGCAACTGGCTGCTCCAGACCGAGAACGCTGGCACGGACAGTTCCACAGAAACCGGATTCGATCGCTTTCGCACCAGATTTTACACGCGTCTGGATCGCCTGATGGCGAGTCCGGTGCTGCTGCTGGCCGTCTATTCCATTGCGGCAATTGCCGTGCTGTTGTTGATCGGGCCGCGGCTCTCGCGAGAGATATTTCCGTCAGCGGCGACAACTCAGTTCCGCCTGCGGTTCGATGCCCCCGACGGCACACGCGTTCCCGTAACTGAGCAGTTGGCGCGACGAGTGCTCGACACGATTAACCGCGAGGCTGGCACCGGGAACGTGCCTCTTACCTTAAGCTACGTAGGAGTCCAAGCTTCGTCTTATCCGATCAATGCAGTGTTTCTTTGGACGAGTGGCCCGCAGGAGGCGGTCATGAATGTCGCGCTTCGCCCCGGTGCCTCAATTTCTCTTCATACCTTGGAGGAAAAGCTGCGTACCTCGTTGCCTCAACAATTTCCAGATTCACATTTTTCTTTTGATCCGGGCGATTTAATTAGTCAGACTCTGAATTTCGGTACGCCATCGGTAATCGAAGTCGCGGCGACCGGCCCGCAGTACAACGACGTGCTGAGCTACGCCGGACGAGTCAAGCAGGAGCTTGAGAAAGTGGGCGAACTCCGGGATCTGGGATACGAAGAGCCGCTCCATTCCCCCTCCGTTAGTATCCACATCGATCGTGTGTTGGCTGGGCAACTCGGTGTGACTGCGGACCAAGTGGGACAAGCAGTTGTTTCGGCGACAGCCTCTAGCCGGTTCGTTTCCCCCAACTACTGGCGCGATCCGAGATCCGGCGTCAGTTACCAAGTGCAGGTCGAAGTACCGCAAGCGCAAATGATTTCCACCGAAGATATCGAGACGATCCCGGTTGCGAGCACAACCGGAGCGTACCCGCTTCTCAACGACGTGGCTTCGGTGCGCGCCGGGAGCGTACCGGGCGAACTCGACCGTCAGAATGGACTTTGGATGATTGGGCTTTCCGCCAATCTCGCGAAGAGTGACTTGGGTCAGGTTGGCTCTGATATTGATCGCGCGATCGCACGGTCCGGCAGTCCTCCGCGAGGCGTAGCGGTCCGAGTGCGCGGACAAGTGAGCGCGATGCGCCAGATTTTCGGAAATTTGAGCGGCGGGCTGGTGCTAGCCATTTTAGTCATACTGCTTTTACTTGCAGCAAATTTCGAGTCGATAAGACTGTCGTTGATCGTTTTGTCGACCGTTCCCGCTGTGCTTGCCGGCGTTGTCCTCATGTTGTTAATCACAGGAACAAGCCTGAACCTTGAAAGCTTCATGGGCGCTATCATGGCCATCGGCGTGGCCGTAGCAAACGCGATTCTCTTGGTAACCTTCGCCGAAAAGAATCGGAAGACCGGCGCGAATTCCAAGCTCGCCGCACGAAATGCGGCTGGCGAGCGCCTCCGTCCTGTGCTGATGACCAGCCTCGCTATGATTACGGGCATGATTCCCATGGCACTCGCGATTGGACGTGGTAGCGAAGAAACCGCTCCGCTTGGTCGCGCCGTCATCGGTGGCCTGATCGCTGCGACAGCTGCGACTCTACTGGTCCTACCGACGGTGTTCGGCTTAGTGCAGAAACGTGCTTCGCTCGCCTCGCCTTCGCTTGACCCTGATGACCCGGATAGCCCGCAGGCAACAGCATCGGAGGCTTTACGATGAAGGCCCATATGGCGGTCTTCGTATTCAGTCTAGTTCTTGGTGGCTGTAGCGGTTCGACTGTCCAGCCGTCGCCGACGAATCAAGTAGGCAATGCGGGATCCTCTCAACAGGCAACTGTCGCTTCGGTTGAATCTCAGAAGCTGGACACCACACTGACCCTCCCTGCGCAGATCTTGCCCTATGAGGCTGTAGACATCTACCCGAAGGTTACAGGATTTATTGAAACCATATCGGTTGATCGGGGGTCCCGCGTGCACGCCGGCGAGATGATCATCCGCCTGTCGGCTCCGGAGCTAATCGCGCAGCGCACGCAAGCGGAGGCCGGCGTGCACAGCGCCGAGGCGCAACTTGCGGCTGCGCGGGCGAAGCTTGCCTCCGATCGCGGGACCTATTTGCACCTGGCAGCGGCGGCAAAGACACCCGGAGTTGTCGCGGGCAATGATCTTCTCGTCGCTGAACAAACAGCGGCGGCTGACAATGCCCAAGTGGAGGCTGCTGCGAATAACATGCAGGCGGCGCGCGACAGTTTACACAGCGTGACGCAGCTCGAGTCCTATTTGGAAATCCGCGCTCCGTTTGACGGGGTGGTGACCCAGCGGAACCTGCATCCGGGCGCTCTTGTTGGACCCCAGTCGGGACAGGCTGGCGCACCGCCCATGGTCCGAATAGAAAGCCTGATTCGTTTGCGCGTGACCGTTCCTGTACCGGAAGCATACGCGTCCGGAGTTCAAGAAGGCCAGCCAGTCACTTTTAGCGTGCCGGCATATCCGGGACGAACATACCACGCTCCAGTCGCGCGCATCTCGCACGACATTAATCAAAACACTCGAACGATGCAGGTCGAGCTCGATTTGCACAATGCCGATGGTCAGATCACGCCGGGAACGTTCGCGAATGTCGAGTGGCCGATCCGTCGTTCTTACCCAACGCTGTTCGTGCCATCATCGGCTGTGACCACCGACCTGCAAAGGACATTCGTCATCCGCGTACATCAAGGAAAAGCGGAATGGGTTGACGCAAAAACCGGCGTCACGGTGAACGGGAAAACCGAGGTCTTTGGTAACTTGCAGCCCGGCGACGTTGTTGTGGCCAATGCAACAGATTCAATTCGAAGCGGGACACCTATATCGGTGCAGGTCAAATAAACTCGCGCTCCACGCGCCGCGAGCCCCAACCGACGGCTGATGGGGGCAGTGGCAGCCGCCCCCAAGCCGTAGTTCGCAATGAGCACCGAACCCAGTGCAGAAATCAGGGCCATGGGTGAGTGATTCGGGCCTGATGCTTGGGCGGGTTCCACAGGTGGTCAAATTCGGAGCCTCGAACGCCTCACCCATGACGAAGAGGCACATGAGTTCGCCGGAATTCAATTGGGCCAGACTAGGGAAGTAACCGTGTCCGCTATGTACATGCGGCTGGGGATTGTCAAAAACTACGTGGCCCCCGAGATACTCAATCATACGCGGATCTCCACATACGGAAGCCGGCCGAACCTGCTTGTCCCCATTTGGAATCTTGTATCATCCCAGGCAGCTTGAATACGAGCA